>Ga0123338_10000440_pt1 | contig 42539 bp, 29 predicted proteins | sample grotaG_FD_89793 | JGI IMG/M metagenome (GOLD analysis project Ga0123338, IMG submission 89793) | Glacier valley bacterial and archeal communities from Borup Fiord, Nunavut, Canada, to study Microbial Dark Matter (Phase II) -... | ecosystem: Environmental > Aquatic > Freshwater > Ice > Glacier ... | reverse complement strand
ATGCGATTGGCGGCCTGGGCGGTAGCTGCTACGACACTCAGCAGAACTTCAATGAGAGTTATGACCCCACCCTCAACCAATGGTCTGTGCTTGCGCCTAGGCCACGAGCGTCTGGCACTGGGGCTAGCGGCTACTGGAACGGCAACATCTACGTGGCTGGTGGCGTTACCCCGCGCAGCCCTAGTGGTCTCACCAACCCCCAGTACGTGATTAGTAACACCTATATCTACAGCATTACAGCCAACAGTTGGATAACTGGTGCAGGTATGCCTGCGCCAACAGGTGGCGCGGCCAGCGAGATCATCAATGGCAAGCTCTACGCTGTCGGTGGCGACCACAACATCACTCCCTACACCAGCAATACCAATTACATCTTCGACATCGCAGCCGGTAGCTGGTCAACTGGCCCAGCCCTCGGCTACAATACAGCCTACGCCAGCGGCGGCATGATGAACGGTGAACTCTACGTCGTGGGTGGCTTCAACAGCAGCTTCTCCGGAGCGATCAACAGCGTCTCGGTTTACTCGCCAACGGCCAATGCCTGGCGCACGGCTGCTCCCTTGCAGCAGGCACGACAGGGGGCAACGGTCTTCGCTTACAACAGTGAGTTGTGGGCAGTAGGAGGTGGGGCTGGCAGCGACGGCTTTACCCTGCTACCCAGCAGTCAATCGGTAGAGATTTATAACCCGACCAGCAATACCTGGCGGTATGGCCCACGCCTGAACGTTCCGCGCCTCGGTGCAGCGGGCGGCAACATCAACGGGGTTGCTGTGGTCAGTGCGGGCTTCGGTGACGGTACCATCCTGGTGGGCAGCGAACGCATCCCTGGGCTTGCCCCCACCCCCACCTGGACTCCACTGGTGACTGACACGCCGACTAGTACTAGCACGCCAACCAGTACTGGCACCCTCACTGCTACCAGCACGCCCATTAGCAGTGACACGCCGACTGTTACCAGCACGCCACTCCTCACCAGCACGCCGACCGCTACCCTGACCGCGACTGCTACCCTGACCGTGACTGCTACCCCTTGCGCGATCAGCTTCAGCGACGTGCCGACTGGCAGCCTGTTCTACGGCGACATCACCTTCCTCTACTGTCGTGGTATAATCAACGGCTATGGCGGTAATACCTTCCGGCCAGCAGCCAGCACCACTCGCGGCCAGTTCGCCAAGATGATCGTGAATGGCCTCGGCCTCCCTGCATTCACCCCCACTAGTCCGACCTTCAGCGACGTGCCAGCCACCCAGCCCTTCTACACCTACATCGAGGCTGCTGTCCGTGCTGGGGTGATCGCGGGCTACCCTGGCGGCACCTTCCGGCCCAACAACCCGATCCGCCGCGACGAGAGCGCAGTGATCATCCAGCGGGCGAAGGGCTACCCGTCATTCAATCCGCCTTCACCTACCTACGCCGACCTGCCCTCCACCGCCTTTGGCTACGCTGCCGTAGAGGCTCTAACCGCTGTCGGGGTGGTCAACGGCCAGACCTGTGGCACGGCTAGCTGCTTCAACCCCAGCAGCAACATCCGTCGCGACGAGCTATCGCGCATCGTGCGGCGGGCTATCGAGATCAACCCGCTGAAGTGAGTAGCCCAGGGTCAGGGCAGTCTGCTCGCAGATTGCCTTGACCTACATCGCTTGGGGTATTGACAAACTTCCATCACAGTGGGTAAAATAGAAGCAACAAGCAGCAGTCCGCTGCTACCAGACGATCATAGCATAGACGTTGAACCGGATTAGTAAGCTGCAAGCTGCTCAGCGAGGGGGAAGTTGGTGCAAGTCCCCCGCAGCCAGAAGCCGAATGTCACCGGGGAGTCCTGCGCCGAACGCTGCCAGTAAGCAGCCTCAAGCGTCAGCGGGTCGGCCCGATACAGCCGCTCACGAGGGCGTATATCCCACCCTGCCTCTACCTTCACTGACAGAGACTGGCTAGGATAACTGCGCCAAAGTAAGGTGGTACCACGAGAGTCCCGCTCGTCCTTATGCGACGTGCGGGACTTTGTGTGTCTCCACCTGCCCCTAGGGGCGGGTGGAAGTGGGACATAGGAGGGTACACCAATGACCGAGACGATCAACCCCACTGCCGAGCCGCAGGCAGAACAAGAGATGGCGAAGGCTTACGACCCTACCACTACAGAGCAGCGGTGGTACGAGTTCTGGGAGGCCCAGGGCTACTTCACGGCCCAGATCGAGGCTGGCAAGGAGCCGTTCACCCTGATCATGCCCCCGCCCAACGTGACAGGCAGCCTGCACATGGGCCATGCTTTGACTAACGCCCTTGAGGACGTGATGGTGCGCTGGCACCGCATGAAGGGTGACCCCACCCTCTGGCTGCCTGGTCAGGATCATGCGGGCATCGCAACCCAGGCGGTGGTAGAGAGGATGTTGGAGAAGCAAGGGATCAAGCGGCGCGAACTTGGCCGCGAGAAGTTCGTGGAGCGCACCTGGGCCTGGCGGCACGAGACCGGCAACGCGATCCTCAACCAGTTTCGCCGCCTGGGGGTCAGTGCCGACTGGTCACGCTTCAGCTTCACCCTCGACCCGATCCCAGCGGCAGCGGTGGTGGCTGCCTTCAAGAAGCTCTACGACGATGGCCTGATCTACCGTGGCGAGCGGATCGTCAACTGGGATCCGAAGGACGGCACCGCAATCTCTGACCTTGAAGTGGATTATGAGGAGCGCACCGACCCCCTCTACTACATCAAGTATGGCCCGCTCACCCTTGCTACTGTGCGTCCAGAGACGAAGATCGGCGATACAGGTCTGGCAGTGCATCCCGATGACCCCCGCTATCAACACCTGATCGGCAAGGAACTGGCGATCCCCTCGGTGTGGGGCGACATCACCGTGCGGGTGGTTGCTGATGCAGCGGTGGACATGAACTTTGGCACTGGGGCGATCAAGGTGACACCCGGCCACGACTTCACCGACTTCGAGATCGGCCAGCGGCACGGGCTGCCAGTCAAGCAGGTGATCGGCTTTGATGGGCGGATGCTGCCAGTGGCGGGCAAGTATGCGGGCATGACCGTGAACGAGGCCCGTGCTGCTATCGTGGAAGATATGCAGAAGTTGGGCCTGATCGAGAAAATTGACCACAACTATGTGCATAAGGTGGCGATTAGTTCGCGCAGTGGCGGCGTGATCGAGCCACAGGTCAGCGAACAGTGGTGGGCCAACATGAAGCCGCTGGCAGAACTGGCGATCCAGGCGGTGCGCGATGGGCGCATCCGCATCATCCCCGAACGCTTCGAGAAGACCTACTTTGACTGGTTGGAGAACATCCGCGACTGGTGTCTCAGCCGCCAACTCTGGTGGGGCCACCGCATCCCCGTCTGGTACAGCGAAGACGATCCCCACACGCCGATCAGCGTGGGCGAGCCGCCCGACGAGCGCAAGTACCCCGGCAAGCGTATCTGGCAGGATGAAGATGTGCTGGACACCTGGTTCAGCAGCGGGCTGTGGCCGCTCAGCACGCTCGGTTGGCCGCTCCACCAGCGCGACGAGCGTGAACCGACCGCCAACGACCGCAGCTACTTCTATCCTACCAGCGTGCTAGAAACTGGTTACGATATCCTTTTCTTCTGGGTGGCGCGCATGACCATGCTGAGCCTCTACCTGACGAAGGACGAGCAGCACCCCCTCGGCATCGAACCTTTCAAGACTGTCTACCTGCACGGCATGGTGCGCGACGAGAAGGGCCAGAAGATGTCTAAGAGCAAGGGCAACGTGGTTGACCCGCTCGACCTGATGGACAGGTATGGTACCGACGCGCTGCGCTTCGCCCTGCTGACCGGTAGCACGCCGGGCAACGACATGAAGCTCTCTGACGAGATTGTGGAGAAGGGGCAACGCTTTGCCAACAAGCTGTGGAATGCTACGCGCTTCTTGCTGCGCCCTGCTACCCCAGCAACCCTGGCAGAGGGCCACGCTGGTGGGTTGCTGGCTGACAGGTGGATACTCAGCCGCTACCACACACTGCTGGGTGAAGTCAACCGCCTGATGGGCGACTTTCAGTTTGGGGTGGCAGGCAGGCTGATCTACGACTTCTTGTGGAGCGAGTTCTGCGACTGGTACATCGAACTGTCCAAGCTGCCTGGCTACGGCACCGCTGTGGTGGCGAAGGCAGTGCTGGACGGCACCCTGCGGCTGCTACACCCCTTCATGCCTTTCGTCACCGAGGAGTTGTGGCAGCACCTCAACAACTGGCCCAGCCGTGACGAGAGCCTGGCGAAGGCGCAGCGTAGCCTCTGCGTGGCGGCCTGGCCCACAACAGGTGGGGCGGCTGACGCAGCGGCGGAAGGTAGCATCAACCTGTTGATTGAGGCAATCACTGCCATCCGCAACCTGCGGGCCGAGGCTAAGGTGGAGCCAAAGCGGGCAATTGCTGCTACTCTGCGCGGCAATAATCCAGAAGCGAGGGCTGCTTTGCTCAATGGTCAGGCCGCCCTCATCCGCCTGGCGAACATCGACCCCAACCGCCTGCTGCTGCTCGGCCCCGACCACGATGGCGCACTGGATCAGGTGGCGGGGGCAAAGGAGGAGGGTAGCTTCATCGCCCTGACGGGAGCCGAAATCTTCATCCCCTCCGCTGGTTTGCTGGATCAGGCGCAGGAACGCGCCCGCCTGGATGCAGAGATAGTGGCCGCAGAGCGCGAAATCCAGAGCGCAGAGCGACTGCTGGGCAACCAATCGTTCGTTGATCGGGCCAAGCCAGAAGTAGTGGCGAAGGAGCAGGCCAAGCTAGCCGCCGCCCAAGAGCGGTTGGCGAAGCTGCAAGCACATGGCTAGCCGCTTGCTCAAACCCCCCGCGCTACTGGGGAACCCAACCTGCTACAATGGCAACCTGGAGTGGGCGCAGTGCTGGCTCTACACACCTGCAACCTCCGATCCTGAGGGCAAGCGATGATGCAACAACCCTACCCTATCCTTGAGTACGACCCCAGCACCCCGGCTATGCTAGAGCCGCGCGAGATCATCAGCCCACACGAGGTGCCGGAACACGCCGTCGCCTGTTTCTTCCAGCCAGTGATCGCCAAGCTGATCGCTGACCACCAAGCAAAGCGCATTGGCAGGCTGGCTAGCGAGATCGGTGAGCATCCCTTCATCGAGGTCGAGTTGCAGGGCAAGCGGCTGGCAGTCTTTCACCCTGGGGTGGGCGCACCGCTGGCGGCTGCTCTGCTGGACGAGGTGATCGCCTTCGGCTGCCGCAAGTTCATCGCCTGTGGTGGGGCTGGCGTACTTGTCCCCAACCTGGCAGTCGGCCACCTGGTGGTGCCAACCGCTGCTGTGCGCGACGAGGGGACGAGCTACCACTATCTCCCGCCCAGCCGCGAGGTTGAACCCAGCCCAGAGGGTGTGGCAGCCATAGAGCAGGTGTTGACGGCGCACAACCTGCCCTACCTCAAGGCCAAGACCTGGACGACTGACGCGATCTACCGCGAGACCCCAGCGAAGGTGGCGATCCGTAGGGCAGAGGGTTGCGCGACGGTGGAGATGGAGGCAGCAGGCTTCTTCGCTGTCGCGCGCTTTCGCGGGGTCAGCTTTGCCCAGTTGCTCTATGGTGGCGACGACCTCAGCACCGACACCTGGGATGGGCGAGGTTGGGCGCACCACGCTGGGCGCGAGGCACTATTCTGGCTGGCAGCAGAGGCTTGCTTGTTGCTCTGATCAATATTGCTCCGGGCTAACTGTGCTATAATGTGAGTATGGGCTTGAGTGGCTAATCCCTGGTAGAGCGGAGGTGTTTGGAGTGCGCATCTATGGCGAAGACCTGAACACCATACGCAAGATTGTCTACATACTGGGTACTTCTACCCTGGCGGTGGGCATCCTTGGCCTGGCGACCTTGCCCAGAAGCGACCCGTTGATCCTCACCAGCCTGGGCCTAACAATCACCTGCGGCCTGCTTACTATCTTTGCCGCTCGCTACAATCTCACCTTCGCCTGCTACTTCGCCTGTGGCTCTACTACATTGCTAACCACCACCTCCGTCTTCCAATCTACCGATCAGTCGTCGGTGCTGGGTTACGCTATCGGTATTACCCTGGCAGCAGTGCTGATCAGCGAACGGGCAGTGCTGCTAATCGGCTGCTTGTCGATAACCTTCTACTTGCTGGCTGCCTGGATCAGTCCTGACGGCGGTAGCACGTTCAACTCAACCATCACCGGGCTGGTGGGCATCATCATTATGGTGATCGTGTTGCTCTACTTTGCTCACCTCCAGCAGCGCACTGCTACCCAGGCTCAGCAAGCCGAAAAACGCCTGCTCCAGCAGTCAGTGCAGGTGGCTCTGATGGCCGAGCGCACGCGCCTGGCCCGCGAGATGCACGACACGGTAGCCCAGGGCTTCGGCTCGATTATGATCCAGAGCAAGGCGGCTACGGCGATGCTACAGGCCCAGCCTTCGCGGATAGGCGACGCACTGGCCCGATTGGACAAGATCGACAGCACAGCACGACGTGGCCTCCAGGACTTGCGCCGCTCGATCCTCGACCTGCATCCGCTGCCCTCGGCGGGCGACTCGCTGCCCCACGCCCTGGTTGAAGAAGGGGAGCGGGCCGCGAACGAGGGGGGGATGGCGGTCACAGTCAATGTCAGCCCCGACCTGCCCACCCTCAGCGGCCCGGTAGAGGCGGGTCTCTATCGCATCACCCAAGAGGCGATCAACAACGTCCTCAAGCATAGCCAGGCCACGGCGGTAAAGATCAGCCTTGATCTGGATGACGACGAGGTGTGCCTGACGATACTAGACAACGGCTGCGGTTTCGTGCCTGGGGAGGTGGTAGCGACTGACCACAGCGGCTTTGGCCTCAAGAGTATGGAGGAGAGGGCGCGGCAGATCGATGGCCTGTTCAGCTTGCGGAGCAAGCCAGGGGAAGGAACGCGCATGAGAGTGCAGGTGCCGCGCAGTCTTGCCCTCACCCGCTGATCTGGCGATCCTTTGTTGCGTTATGTACGAGCAGTGCGTTATAATGGGAGCGGTCGTACCCGCTCCTAGCTCTAGACTGTTGGAGGATACTTTTTGTCGATAGCCACGTTCCACCGCCGCCTTGCTGCCGCCTTGCTGCTCGTTCTTAGCCTCAGCCTGCTGACCAATGAGCGGACGCTGGCGGCTGCCTCGCCAGACGCAGTGAGCGTGCCGCTGGCTGCTCACTCCTCTGCTACGATCCGCGTCGTGGGCTACAGCCTGCGCTTCAGCGGCGTAGGGAGCAGCAGCCTTGCGCTCTCCCCAATCCTACCCGATCAACGGCTCCGCAACGTCCTCTTTTATGGCATCACCTGGGGCTATGCTAGCAGCAGCCCAGAGCAGGTGGCGGCAGCCCTCTGGTATATGGGCGACGGCCAGTGGCACACTGCCACGCACGAGGCTGCCCAGCGCATCGTTGACACCGCCAGCAGCGGGATGTTGCCCGCCAGCAGCCCACTCGGTAGCAATCTGCTAACCGCTCTGGTTGATGGACGGGTGCAGGCTAGCGTTAGTTTTGCCCCTGGCAACCCTAGCGGCACTGGCAGCCTGGTAATCGAGAACCGTAGCGACTTCGCCCAAACTTACTACCTTCCCTATGGCAGTGCGCTCAACGGGGCCGACGGCCAGCCCGCCTACCTGATCTATGCGGTGGAGGGGGCGGCTAGCCAGCCAGCTACCAGCACCCCCGCCCCGCCAACAGCCACTATTGCTGCCCAAGTCAGCGTAACTGCCAGCAGCACTGTCGCTGCCCAAGCCAGCCTAACGGCTAGCAGCACGCCAACCGTAGGGGGCAACCCTGCCCTGCCAACCTCCAGCCCAACAGCAACCAGTGTAAGTGGGGGTGCCGTTCCCAGCCCTGAAGCGACGAAGGACAGCGGTAAGGTTGGCAGTGATGTGCTGACCAACACCCCTACACCCAGCGTAACCCCTGTGCCAGCTACGCAAACAGCCTTGCCCTCAGTCACCCAAACGCCGCTGCCTCCTACCAGTACGCCGCCGCTGCCAACGGCACCAGCAGCAGCACCGACTGGCACGCCGCAGCCAACTGATACTGCGCAAGCAAGCCTGCCTGCCACCGCTGCCCCTGAGATCGCTGCACCGAGCAGCAACCCTGTTGCCCCGGCGGGCGTGGCTGCCGCTAGTTTGCCGCAGCAGCCCCTGCCAACCGCCAGGCCGACGGTCGAAGTGCCGCTAGCCCAGTCAACTGGCGAACCGAATGCCCAGCCATCACCACAGGTGACCGGTGAGCCTGCTATCACCCCTGGCAAGACGACTATTACCCCAACCACTACAACCACCCTGGTCCCAGGGTTGCCCACCTTCCCACCGACCGCCGCGCCAGGGCTGCCCACCATCCCGCCGGGGCTGCCGACTGGCACCGGCCCCTTCCCTCCTAGCCCAACCATCGTCGCCACCACTGTTCTTAGTGGGTCAGCAACAGCGACAGTGGCAGCCTTGCCTCCACCGGTAGCTACTGATGGCGTGATTCGGCCAGCCCTGCCCCCGACGATTACCGCTGCCGAGGCGACAGCTACCATTGCCAGTCTCAACCCCGGCACTAAGCCAGACCCTGGCACTGGCGTGACCGACCCTGGTAGGCAGCCTACCGCCAGTGGTAGCGGCGTGACGAGCAACCCCGGCACGGTCAACAACACGCAGCCCTCGACTGGGCAGGCTCAAAATGACAACACCCTCCTGCTCATCCTTGCAGTCGCCGCGGTGATCGCTATCGTCGGTGGCGTTGCAGTGCGGGTGCTGGCGGGTCGCAAGAAGTAAGCTGCTGGTGGGTACCACTGGTCAGCTATCGCAACCTACGCACGAGAACGCGCAGCGCATCATAGCTCGCTTTGTCTTCGCCCTCGCAGCGGCCACCATTGCCCCGGCCATAGTAGCAGCAGCAGTGCGAGGAGTGTTCCCCCCGCCATGCTAACCAGCCCCGCCTGCCACAAGCGCGGCACAAAGCGGAGCGTAACTGTGTGCTGCCCAGCGGTCAGGCGGATAGCCTGGAAAGCGTAGTTAGCTCGCTGGATCGTTGCTGTTTGCCCATCCACCGTTGCCTGCCAGCCAGGGTAGTAGACATTGCTGACAACCAGGTAGCCCTCCTCCTTCAGCGTGGTGCTGACCGTCAGGCTGTCGGGTTGCTCTGGGCCGTAGCCAAGTATTGTCGCGCCCTCACCCGTCTTTGGGTTGCTACCGCTCAGTTCGGCGTAGCGTGCGCTGCCTTCTAGCGTACCGCGTAGACCCACCCCACTCTCCAACAGCACGGCCTTGCGTGGGTTGAAGCTCGGCCCGGTCAGCTTGCTGAACAGTTGATCGGCCAGCGGCTGGATGTCGGAGTTATGCACGATGTAGGCACGTGGCAACGCCCCAGGATTGTAGTAGAGAACCAGTCCTTTAGTGCTGGTAAACACCTTCTCCAACTTGCTATCGGCGATGAAGCCTGCGCCCACTACACTGCGTGTATCCGTCATCCCCACCACATACTTGATGTTGAACAACTCGTAGAGCGCAGTATTGCGATCCTGCCGTGCCTTGTTCCACAACTCGTCGTAGCGGCTGGGCTTGAGCGGGTTGTAGATGCCCCCGCTATCCTCGAAGCCCGCCCGTGCCGACAGGCTTGGCTGCCAGACTGCCCCGATGCCAGTATCGCTGTCCAGGCGAAAGACCTCGCCCCGATTCTGGAAGCGGTCGGTGCCATTCCGCAGGAAACTAACTGCATCGGCGTGCTGGAAGCCCAACGTGTTGTCGCTCGTGCCAGGATTGAAGGCGGCGTTGACTGAAAAGAGATCAACTACCAGCAGGGCGATCAGCAGCCACCCAACTGTCGCCCCTCTCGCTGCCCGCGCATACCAGATTAGCCCAGCACTGAGCAGCAGCCAGAGGATCAGCAGCAGCGTATCGTTGACGAAGGGGATGGTGCGTTCAAGGTTCTGTCCACTCGTCACTCCCAGCAGAAAGATCGGTAGCGGCAGCAGGGTGAGTAGCAGAGCCGCCGCCAGCAATCCAAACGACATACCGCTAAGTGCCGCCTTCGCCGTACCCTCCGACTCCCTTTGTAGAGTGGGGCTGGAATTAGTCCAGGCTAGCAATCGCCCTACTCCCAGAGCCGCCAGGGTCGCCAACGCGAAGCTGAAGGGGAGCAGCAGCCGTCCAGCATCCCTGAACCTGTTCCAGCCTGGGATCGTCTCGAACAGCCAGCCGAACAGCACAGTCTGCCCACCCAGGGTTAGCAGCAGACTAACCAGGCCCAGCCCCGCGAAGAAGACGACCACACCCCGCCTCCCTACCTTGCGCCAGCCCGCCACCGCCAGCCCTGCTAGCAGTAGGGTAATCACCCCGGAGTAGGCCCAGGTCTCGGTGCTGGCCCAGGTGTCTACCCCCCAGTAGTTCTGTGGGTTGCTGCCCCAGACGCGAGGCAGCAGCAGGCTGACCAGACCAATCGGGGCGGTGCTGAAGTCGGTCGCCGCCTGTTGGTAACCAATGCCAGCCCGGATCGACTCGCCGCCCAGTTCGTTGCTAAGAAGCAACTGTGGCAGAGCGAGCAGACCGAAGATCAGACCAGTTGGGAGCAGAGATTGTAGATTGTAGAGTATAACCTGCCTGTTGCTGTCGCCTACCAGCCGCCAGTTGCTGGCGATCAGGTAGATTGCCCAGGCTGCGACGGTCAGCGCACAGTAGAAGAATATCTGCGGGTGGCCCGCCAGCACCCCCAACGCAAGGCTAACCCCCCCCACTGCCGCCCAGCGCAACCGCCTTAGGGGAGCAGCGAGCGAGTGATTGTTCGGCCCCCTTCCCTCTTGTGAGGGAGGGTCAAGCTGGGGGTTTGCCCGTTCTACTGACAGCATCTTTGTGACCGCCAGCATACTAAGCGGCAGCCAACTGGCGACTGGTACCATCGGCAGGTGGCCGAAGTGAGCGGTCATGAAGCCACAGTAGGCGAAGGCGATCCCACCGAGGACGGCAGCCGTCCGCCCTTGCCGCAAGCCTTGCCGCAGGAACAGGTACATGGTTGTTGAAGCAAACAGGTAGTGGACGATCACCAGCAGTTCTAGCCGCCCATAGCTGAACTGGCCGAAGGCAAGCGCAAGCAGCGTCGGCGGGTAGAGGGCTGCTGTCTGCAAGTCGGCCACGTAGGGCATCCCTGCGTAGAGCGATGGGTTCCAGAGTGGTAGGTGGCCCGCGTGCAGCGAACGGCTGGCGAAACTATAGAGAGGATAGTAGAAGGAAGTGAAGTCGCCGCCGCCGCGTGGCAGCCACACCCCGCTACTAAGCAGTGGTTGCCAGAAGAAGCCGACCCAGGCCAGCACCAATCCCCCCACCGCCAGCACTTCCTCAGCCAACCCGCGCCCTTGTGGCAGAGAGGTAGCATGGCGATGTATGCGCTGCTCCCACCAGCGCACCGCGAAGTAGCTGGCGACACCGAGTAGCAAGAGAGCGAACAGCAGCAGGGGGCTAACCAGCCGCTCGTTGAACTCAAGCAACGCGCTCGACCTCCTGCACTACGGGCGGCTCAACCTGCTTGTTCGCGCTGCCCGCCGCACTGGTCAGGCTACCCCAACTCAAACCCTCGACTAGCATGATCACGAAGCCGACGATAGCCAGTGGCAGGTAGCCAATGATGTGCAGCACGAAGGCAAAGCTGAGGTTTGCGCTGTCGTCTGGCTGCCCAAACACCTGCTTTAGGATCAGGGTAACGATGTACTCAAAGACACCGAGGCCACCTTGCGTGGGGATGCTCATGCCCAGGTTGAACAGGATGGTGATCAGCAGGCTGGCGGTGATTAGTGGCACTGGCAGGTTAAAGGCCAGCACCACCGTCAGGGTCGTACCAGCGTTGGTCAACCAGGTAAAGAGCGACCAACCAACCAGCGGCAGGGTGAGGCGCGGGTTAGCCAGCGGCTCCAGTCCCTTGATTACCTGCTCTGCAATGCCGTTTATCTTGCTGCCGATGCTGGCAGGTAGCGGGCGAGTGGCGAAAGCGACCGCCTTGATACCAAGCTGCGGCTTGAGCGCAAATAGCATGATTACTACGAACAGGGCGAAGAACAACACACTGAGAAAGATGGCTGGCCCCTGCAACTCGCTGGGTAGTGGCGCGAAGGGCAGCACCACCGCGAGCAGCAGCACCAGGGTGAGGATGTCTAGTACCTTCTCGACGAAGATGGTACTGAGCAGGCGCACGAAGCTGATGCCCTCCATCTCGGCCACGTAGTAGGCGCGGATCACCTCGCCAGGGCGGGCAGGCAGCGCGATGTTGAACAGGTAGCTGATCAGCAGCCCGTTGTTCAGCTTGCTCAGGCGCGGCCTGTCGGGGTAGAGCAGCACCCGCCAGCGGAAGACCTTGCCCGCGATAGTTAGCACGTAGGGGATCAGCGTCGCCAATATCCACCACCAGTTGATCGTCTGCAAGGACGACCCCACGCGCCCCCAATCTATCTTCTCCTGGGTGAGGACTAGCACCAGGGCCACGATGCTGATCGCAATACCGATCCAGACTATTGCCTTCTTCATTAAAATACTACCTTCGTAATCTTGAACTCGCGCTCATCAGTAACCGGCTCGTTCAGGCGGTCACCATACTCGGCGTGCAGCCATTGGCCCAGCTTCTGAATCGCGGGCTGGAAGAACTGGTCGGGGATCTCCCAATGCCCGCTCCAGATGCGGCGGGTAAACCAGTCGTAGGCCTGACTGAGGGTGCGCGTCTGCTGCCAGCTAAAGGCGGTATAATCCTCCACTGGCTGGTTGCTCATCTCCTGCAAGATGCTTAGCACGTTGGGCCAGTTGCGGCGGGGCGAGTTGCTAGCTTCCTCCACCTTTTGGTAGCCCGCCGCGGTCAGCAAATCGTCCATCTTATCGTGCAGCTCGTCCAACAGGTCGTGCTGGCTGTTGCTGCTGCGGCTGTCACCAATAGCGACGAGCGGTGCGCCCGCTGGCAAGACGCGCTTGATCTCGGCGGCCATCATCCGCACATCAGAGACGAGGTGGAAGACGTGTACCACTACCACCCCCTTGAACGCAGCATTCTTATAGGGCAGCATGGTTGCGTCACCCTGTACGATAGGTAGCTGGTCACCCGGCTGCATCTTCTCGCGTAGCTTCAGCATCATTGGTAGGGAGAGGTCTACACCATGATAGCGGTAGCCAAGCCGACTGAGTGGCAAGCCAACCCGCCCGGTGCCAACCCCCACCTCAAGCACGCGGTCATCAGACGCAAGGTTAAGCGCATCGGCCACCGCTCGTATCGCCTGCTGCTCAACGCCGGGGGCATAACCCCTCGTCTGATCGTAGTAATCTACCGCCCGATCAAAGGCTACTGATTTCGCCATCTCCAACCCTCCTCTAGAACAACGCAGTGATGATCTCGAAGTTGCGCTCCTGGGGGATCGGCTCGTCTAGTACCCCCCTGTACTCTGCGCCCAACCAGCCGCAGAGCCGCAGCAGCGCGGGCTGGAAGATGTCTTCTGGCACGGCCCACAGCCCCCGCGTCTGCCGCCCAGCGATCATGGCGAAGGCAGCCCGTGGGCTGGTGGTTAGCGTCCAGCTAAAGGCGACGCTGCTCTGCACCTCACGTGCGCCCGCCGCCGCCAACGCCGCCAGCGTCACGTTCCCCTTTGCCTGCTTGCTCGTGTCCCCCATGTAACTCTCCTCGCGCAAGAACAAAGCCATTTGCACCTCCAACTTCGCGCCCAGGTCGTCGCCAGCAGGCAGGTTGTCACGCACGCTGACAAAGCGGCTACCAGCCCGTAGTACGCGCCGCACCTCCTCCAATGCAGCGGCGGTATCTGGCAGCAGGTGCATAACGTGGACGGCCAGCACTGCGTCAAAGCTCCCGGCCTGATAGGGCAACGCTGCCGCATCGCTCTGCGTCAGCAGCACCTGCTGGTTGGGGGTGAGCTTCTCGCGCAGCCTGCCCATCATGCCAGCAGAGATGTCCTGTCCATGATAGCAGTAGTCAGCCGCCTGCGCCAGTGGCAAGGCCAGCCGCCCAGTGCCAACCCCGATCTCCAACAGCCGCGCCCCCACCGCCAAACCGAGCGCGGCACCAATGGCGGCAACCGCCCGCTGCTCGACACCAGGGGCGAAGGCGCGAGTCTGGTCATAGTACATTACCGAGCGGTCGTAGTTGTAGTTCACCCTCTAGCCTCCTTTATACCCCACCTCAGCCTAGCCGATCCGCTCCTGCTTGGAGTGGAAGATGATACGCTTGATCACGAAGCGGCGCGGGTTTTCAAACGGCTCGTCCAGGCGACCCTTATAGTCCGCAGCTAGCCAGTTGTAGAAGCGGCGGAGGGCGCGGCTGAAGATCGGCTCTGGCACGTGCCACAGCTTGCTGGTCTGTCGCTCGGCCAGGCGGGCAGCAAAGGCGCGGGGGCTGACCGTCAGCGACCAGGCGAAGGGGCGTAGCGTCTCCACCGTCGCGCCCGCTGCAACAAAGGCTGCTTCCACCTTGTCGGGGGCGGGCTGCCGCTCGTCGCTCACGTAGCCCTCTGCGGCAAGGAAGTAGCTAAGGGCATTGGTTAGCCGCCCCCGCATATCCACATTGTCGGGCTGGCCGTCGTTGACGACGAGCAGCGGAGCGTCAGGGCGTAGCACTCGCTGCAACTCGGCAATCGCAGGCGCAAGGTCGGGGATCAGGTGGAAGACCTGCACCGCTAGTGCGCCCGCGAAGCTGGCTGTCTGGTAGGGTAGCGCGCTGAGATCGCTCTGGGTCAACAGCACCCCTATCCTGCCCTCTCCTGTGGGTGGGGCGGGGGGAGAGGGCAGCTTGACGGCGATCAGGTGCATGAAAGCACCCGCGATGTCCTGACCGTGGTAGCGGTAACCTGCAACTTGCAGTGGCACAGCTAGCCGCCCGCTGCCTACCCCCACCTCTAGCACCCGCTCGTCTGCGGTAAGGGCGAAGGCGGCGCGGATGGCAGCGACTGCCTGTGCCTCCACACCCGCTGGGTAGCCGTAGACCTGATCGTAGTAGCTGGCGGCCTGGTCGAAGGAGTAGCTGCGGTTCATACAGCACCCTCTTGCGCGCCTTCAAGCGGGGGGGCAAGTTGCTCATGTTCTTTGAGCAGGGCGAGGAACTGGGCTTCGCTGATCACGTGGATGCCTAGCTGGTTGGCTTTGGTCAGCTTGCTGCCCGCGTCCGCACCCGCAACGAGGACGCTGGTCGCTTTGCTCACGTTGTCGGCTACGTACGCGCCCAGCAACTTGAGCAGGGCGGCGGCGGCGGGGCGGGCCATGCTATCCATCTTGCCAGTCAGCACAAAGGTCTGACCGTCCAGCGGGCCGCTTACCTTACGGGCGGCCTGCTCGGTCGCGCTCTCCTCCACCTTCACTCCCGCCGCCGCCAGCTTGCTCACCAGGTCGCGGTGGGCTTGCTGGCGAAAGTAGTCGGCGATACTCTGGCCCGCCACTTCGCCCACCCCCTTGACCGCTGCGATGCTGGCGATGTCAGTGTTCATCAAGGCGTAGAGCGAGGGGAAACGTTCGACGATCAGCCCTGCGGTCTCTGCCCCGATATGGCGGATGCCGAGGGCGAACAGCAGGCGGGCGAGTGGCCGCTGCTTGCTGTCCTCGATGGCTTGCAGCAGGTTGTCCACCATGCGCGACCCCATGCGATCCAGCTTCCGCAACTCCGCCTGACGGTCGCGCAGGTAGTAGATGTCAGCCACGTCGCGCAGGAAGCCAGTCTCGACCAGGCGAAAGGCGAGCTTCCAGCCAACCCCTTCGATATCCATTGCGTCGCGGCTGGCGAAGTGGGCGACCAGTTCCTTCAACTGGCCGACACAGTGGGGGTTGGGGCAGTAGGCGATCACCTCACCAGCAGGCCGCTCGATGGGCGAGCCGCAAGCGGGGCAGGTGCGGGGCAACGTAGCCTCGCGTTCACTGCCGTCACGCCGCTCCTCGATCACCTTGACGATCTTGGGGATCACGTCGCCCGCCCGCTTGATGATCACCACGTCACCGATCATGATGCCCAGCCGCTTGATCTCGTCCTCATTGTGCAAGGTAGCACGGCTGACGGTAGTGCCGCCGATGCTGACCGCTTCCAGGATCGCCAGCGGGTTGATGCTGCCAGTGCGCCCCACATTCCACTCGATGTCCAGCAGTCGGGTGGTTGCCTCTTGGGCGGGGAACTTGTAGGCGGTGGCCCAGCGCGGGTCGCGGGCCACATAGCCTAGCTGGGCCTGGATAGTCAGGTCGTTGACCTTGATCACTACGCCGTCTATCTCGTAGTCCAGCGCATTACGTCGCTCTTGCCACTGCGCACAGGCAGCCCAGACCTCGGCCAGCGAGTGGCAGAGGGTGTGGTCTACCGTGCGGAAGCCAAGATCGGTGAGCAGTTGCAGCTCGTCCATATGGTTTTGGAGTCGCCAGCCGCTCTGGTAGCCGATAGCGTAGGCAAAGAAGCTGAGCGGGCGACTAGCGGTGATCGCCGCGTCAAGCTGGCGCAGCGAACCGGCAGCAGCGTTGCGTGGGTTGGCGAACAGGGGGCCACCCTTCGCCAACTGCCGCTGGTTGAGCCGCTCGAACGCGCTGCGCTTCATATGAATCTCGCCGCGCACCTCTATGCTGTGTAGCTGCTCGCTATCCCCTGGTTGCCCATCAGCTTGCTGCTTGGACAGACTGAGTTGGCTATGCTCGTCCACTTGAGGGGGAAGCTGGCTCTCGAAGGCCGCTAGTTCCTGCTTCAGCCTGCCGCTCTGCTCCCCACCAGGACGCAACTTGAGTGGCACGCTGGCGACAGTGCGCACGTTGGCAGAGACTTCTTCGCCTACCGCGCCGTCGCCCCTCGTCGCCCCACGCCGAAACTGGCCGCTGGCGTAGGTAATCGCCATCGCCAGCCCGTCAATCTTTGGCTCAACAACGAACTGCAACTGCTGTGTCCCTGCCAGTTTGTAAACGCGGGCGGCCCAGGTGCGGAGGTCACTCTCACTAAAGATGTTGCTCAAGCTCAACATCGGCACTGGATGCACCACTTGCTCGAAACCATCACGCGGCTTGCTGCCCACACGCTGGGTGGGCGAGTCGGGGGCGACAAGCTCTGGGTGCTGGTTCTCGATCCCCCGCAACTCGCGCATCAGCAGGTCGTACTCGGCATCGCTGACGGTAGGGTTGTCCAGCACGTAGTAGCTGTAGTTGTGTTGCTCGATCTCGTGGCGCAGGGCTTCCACGCGCTGGTGCAGCTTCTCCTCGTCGGGCGTAGCGTTCATCGTCCTCTCCTGGCTGGTCTGTCCTATTGTACCTGTTTCGGGGGCGGGCGGCAAGGGGTGCAGCTATCAACCCGATGTGGCTGGCTGCATCTGCCCTCTGCCAGAGCCGAACGGCAGCGCGCAAGCCAATTATTGTCAGGAGAGGTGGTATAATAGAAGCTGTCCCATCTTCAACTAGCGAGGCCACCTTTGCCAACGATCAACCCCGCTCTCTACCGAGTGATGCAGTTTTTGCTAACCCTGACCTTCCGCCTCTACCTGCCGACCACAATTCGCGGCAAGCGTAGGCTGCCGCCTGGCCCCTACATTCTGGTTGCCAACCACAGCAGCAACCTCGACCCGCTGCTGCTTGGCTGGGCAATGCGACCCACCCCCATCTACACGATGGCGAAGGCTGAGTTGTGGGCGGTGCCAGTAGTGCGCTGGTTGGTTGCTAACCTGGGTGCCTTCCCTGTGGATCGCAACCTCAAGGACACACAGGCGATGCGAACCTCGCTCACCGTGCTGAAGGGGGAGCAGGTGTTGATGATCTTCCCAGAGGGGACGTTTAGCAACGAGGGTACTCCCTTGCCGATGCACAACGGAGCCGTGCGCCTGGCAGTCAAGCTGCGCTGCCCAATAGTACCCGCCTACCTGGACGGTACCTACCGCGCCCTGCCGGGGATGGCCCGCTTTGCGCGCCCGGCTCGCCTGCGGGTAATCTTCGGTCGCCCGCTTGACCTTGCCGCCTACTATGACGTGCCACTCACCGAGCAGCGTTCGGCAGCAGCGGTGGCAGAGATGGAGCGGGCGGTGCGGAGCCTGCGCCCCCGCCGCTAGCTTGTGCCGATGCCTCCTGCTGCGCCAGATAGCCAGCCTCCCAACTGAGCGCATCGCCCTCTGGCAGGTCGGCCACGCCCAGCCGCCCCATCAGGTGCAGCACTTCAGCGCGGTGGCTCATGCTGTGGCTGGTCAGGTGAACTATAGTGCCACCAAAGCTCTTGCGCGTGGCTGGCTGATCAAGGTAGTCTTCGTAGCTGTCGTCCAACCGCCCCTCGGCTTGCAGCTTGCGCGCGATGGCAGCGAACTGAGGTGCTACCCGATCCAGCCGCTCAAGCATACCGCTGATGCTGCGTTGGTCCACGCTACTGCCCTGCGGCAGCGTCTGTGGACGTTCGTAGAGCAGGTCTGTCCAGGCTTCCATGTTGCTGATCATGTGGCTGAAGGTTTCGCGCAAGGTTTGCTGGCCGAGGTCGAAGTAGCAGTCTAGTTGCTCGTCGTTCAAGTCGCGGCAGAGTAGTAGCAGACTGCGGGTAGTGTCAGCATCATGCAGCAGCAGCCGATCCAGGATGTCCATGCCAGGGTTGCTCCTTAGTTGTTGAAGGTAGCGCGATAGATCGCCCCACCCGCGTCGTCGCTGATGTACATTGCGCCGTCCTTGCCAAAGGCCACATCTACTGGGCGACCCCATGACTCGCCATTGACCAGCCAGCCGCTGACCGCCACCTGCGACCCCTTGCTCATCTCGCCAGGGCGCAAAGAAACGAAGCGCACTTCGTAGCCGTAGATCGGCTCGTGCAGCAGCGAACCGTGCATCGCCAGGAAGATGCCGTTCTCATAGTAGGTAGGTAGGTGCGCGCCGCCAGTGTAGAAGCGCATCCCTAGCGGAGCCATGTGTGCGGGCAGGCCGACGGCGGCGACTTCCTTGCCCTTGCAGAAGTCGGCGGGCTTATCGAAGGCGGGGTCGGGCTGGAGGTTGGCAGAGCTTGGCGGGTTGCCGATGCAGTAAGGCCAGCCGTAGTCAGCCTCGTGGATCGGGGTCAGGTAGTCGGGCGGAAAGTCGTTACCCGCCTTGTTGCGTTCATTGACTGCGGCCCACAGTTGGCCGCTGCGCGGGTCGAAGTCTAGGCCAACGGCATTGCGGAGGCCACTGGCGTAGATGCGCCCACCGCTGCCGTCTTCGTTGAACTTCATGATCGTTGCCCGGCGCGGGTCGCCCTCCTCACACAGGTCGCAGTCCGACCCCATGCTGACGTACATCTTGTCGTCGAGGCCGAAGATCAGGCTGCGGGTGTCGTGATTGACCCCAGTTGCCAACCCCTGACTGTAGCCGCTGGGCAGGTCTGCGATCTTTTGGCCCGCGTCGCTGGCTGCTAGCTGGCCGTCCTGGTAGGCGAACCGCCAGACCCCCTTTTCGCTGGCAACATAGAGGTAGCCTTTGTGGAAGGCAAGGCCGTGTGGGTTGTCCATCTCTGCTACGTTGTCCACGAAGACTCTCGCGTCGTCGGTTACGCCGTCGTGGTTGCGGTCGGGGAAGACGACCACCTCACCGTTGCGGGTGTTGGCTGAAAAGAGGTCGCCGTTGGGCGCAAACGTCAGCAGGCGCGGCCCCCGGCTGGTGGCAAAGAGGCTGATCTTCATCCCTACTGGCCCGGTCAGGGTATGCGGCTTCGCCCAATGGTTGTTGTCCTTGAAGCGGTCGGGGATCAGCAGGGTAGTGGCGACCATCTGTGGGCTAGGTGGGACGGGGTAGCCGCTGATCTGGGTGCCAAGCAGGCCGAGCAGTACCTCGTACTGCGTCCCCTTGTTCTCCGCATGATACTCGAAGCGGTTACGCTCAAAGTACTGCACGGTATAGTTTTTACCGTCGCTGCTGCGTTCGGCAAACTCCTCGCTGATCGGGTAGCCGTAGAGAGCTAGACCGCCGTGCTGCTCCCAGTAGACCCGGAAGGAGTTGCAGAGGCTGTGGCCGGTCGGCGCGAAGTAGAGGCACGCGCTGTTCTGCGGGTCGTTAGCCCGTTGGAAGGCTGTGCCTTCGCGCCCCCGCACTAGGTCGCGCCCCAGGAGGCCGAGCAGCACGCGGTAGGGGTCGTTGTTCTCTGGGTGGAACTCGAAGCGGTTGCGCTCGAACCACTGGCTGATATAGAGGCGGCCATTGGTCGGGCTGACCTCGCTGGCCTCTGGGCTGATCGGGTAGCCGAACTGGGCCAGGCCGCCGTGTGCCTGCCAATAGCTGAGGAAGCCATGTGTGTCGGCCAGGCTGAAGCCGGTCTGGGGGAAGCTGATCTCGCCCGCCGCCTGGGCCTGCCCGCCAGTGAGGCTGGCAAGGACGAGTAGGGTGAGCAGGAAGCGGGTCGCCAGTTTATATCTAATCTGCAAAGTTGCACCTCAATCTATGCTTTCTACCTCAATAACGAATGAGTAGGGCAACGGTTGCGCTTACATATAGCCAGGCTAGAGTAGCAACTCCGCCATCACGCGCAGGCTCTCTGGCTGCTCGACGCTGCACACCATGGTTGTCACCCGCGACTGCCGCCACTGGACGAGTAGCTCTGCAATGCGCTGCTTGGGGCCGCAGAGGGCCACCTCATCCACCAGTGCGTCAGGGACTGCTGCCGCTGCGTTGCGTTTCTGGCCGCCCAGGTAGAGGTTTTGTATCTCCTGTGCCGCCGCTGCGTAACCGTAACGGGCCGCCAGGTCGAAGTAGAAGTTTTTGCCGCGTGCGCCCATGCCTCCGATGTAGAGCGCGAGGGTTGGCTTCACCTTCTCGCGGCAGGCGGCTACGTCGTCACCGAGGATCACCGCGACGGTAGGGGCGATCTCGAACTCCGCCCCTTGCGTCCGCTTCGCCAACCCCTCGTCCAGGGCGGGTAGCATATCGCCCTCTCGTGCGGGGGCGTAGAAGACTGGCAGCCAGCCATCAGCGATCTCGCCCGCCAGCGCAACGTTCTTTGGGCCGAGGGCGGCCAGGTAAATCGGGATTTGGGCGCGCTCTGGGTGGATGGTCAGGGTGAGCGGCTTGCCCAGGCCACTGCCGCCGCTGATCGGTATCTGGTACTCTGCACCCGCATAGGTGAGCGGCCCCCGCCGCGCCCACACCTGCCGCAGAATCTCTACATACTCGCGGGTGCGGGCCAGCGGCTTGCCGTAGGGCTGCCCATGCCAACCCTCCACTACCTGCGGCCCAGACACGCCAAGGCCGAGCAGCACCCGCCCTCCACTGAGCAGGTCGAGGGTGGCGGCGGTCATCGCGGTCATCGCAGGGGTGCGCGCTGGTATCTGCATCACGCCAGTGCCAAGCTTGATGCGGCTGGTTAGCGCGCCTAGCCAGGCCAGCGGGGTGATCGCGTCCGAGCCATACGCCTCCGCCGTCCACACCGAGTCGAAGCCCAGCCGCTCTGCCTCTTGCACCAGGGCTACGCTGTCCTGGGGCCCCGCCCCCCAGTAGCCGAGACTCAATCCTAGCTTCATCCTGCACCTCCTTGCCTGCCGCGATTGTAGCAGACTGCTAGCAGATCGGCAACTGGGGCTGGCGAGCGGCAGCGGTGGTGCAGAACTTGCCGCTATGTGTCACACTAACCGTGTAAGTGTGAGGAGGAGAAGTGCGTTGCTGCGTTGCCTGACCTGCCTGACCGAGAACCCACCCGGCTTCAAGTTCTGCCGCCAGTGCGGTACTCCCCTGACTACCCCACCCGAAGACGAGCGGCGGTTGATCACCGTGCTGTTCGCCGAGATCGCTGGTTTTGCCGCGATCAGCGAGCAACTACCGCCAGAGCGGGCGGGCGAATTGATTGATACCACCTACTCCGGCCTCGATTTGGTAGTCGCTACCTATGATGGTACGATTGACAAGTACATGGGCGACACGGTGATGGTGCTGTTTGGTGCGCCCCGCGCTCATGAGGACGACCCCGCCCGCGCCCTCCGCTGCGCCCTGGGGATGCTGGGCTGGGTAGCAGACTACAACGCCCGTAACGCGCACCTGCTCTCCCGCCCGCTGGCGATGAAGATTGGGGTAAACACGGGGCTGGTGGTCGCGGGCCGCTTTGGGGCCGACAGCCTGGGCCGCGCCTACAGCGTGATGGGCGATGCGGTCAATCTTGCTGCCCGCCTCCAGGGGATGGCCCAGCGCAATGAGGTGCTGGTTGGCGAGAGTAGCTACCAGCAGGCGCGGGTGCAGTTCGTCTGGCACGAACTAGGTAGCACTCCCGTGCGTGGCAAGGCGCAGGCGGTGTCGGTCTACCGCCTGGTCGCCGCCGAGCAGGAGACTGGCACTGGGCGCGGCTTGCCTGGCCTCTACTCCTCGGTGATTGGCCGCGAGTTGGAGACCACTGCGCTGGCCGAGGCGGTGGCTGACCTGCGCGGCGGTCGGGGCCGTATGGTCGCTCTCTTTAGCGAGGCTGGCTTGGGCAAGAGCCGCCTGTTGGACGAGGCTACTGCCGTGGCTGCGATTGGCGACCCTGCGATCCCCACCCTCTTTGGCCGCTGCCTCAACTATGGCGCGCAACGTGAGTACCAGCCCTGGCAGGATGTGATCCGCCGCCTGCTGGCGATCAGCAGCAGCGATGGTGCGCTGGCCCAGTTCGAGGCGGGCGCGACCCGGTTGGGGCTGAGCGAAGGCCAGGCGGCGGCGATCAGCCAGATGCTCGGCGTGGCGGCGGAGGCTGGCCCACGTAGCCCCGACGAGCAGGCCACTGAGGACGCTGCTGCTGTCGCTGCCCTGCTCCGGGCTGCCACCGCCAGCCGCCCCCTACTCGTCGCTCTGGAGGACTTGCATTGGGCTGACCAGCCGACGCTGGCGATGCTGCCGCTGCTGCTGCCCCAATTGGCTGGGCTGCCGCTGCTGTTCGTCTGCACCAGCCGCCCTTATGGTGCCGCCGCCGAGCGCATACGCGCCCTGGCCGCCAGCCTGCCGATGCAGAGCTTCGACCTACAACCGCTGACCGATGGCGAGGTGGACGGCCTGCTCTGCAACCTGCTGGCGACCAACGCCCTGCCAGCGCAGGTCAGCGCGATCATGCTGGCGCGGGCAGCGGGCAACCCCTTCTACGTAGAGGAGTTCATTCGCACCCTGATTGAGCGCGGCTGGATGATCGCCGAGGAGGGTGGCTGGCGGTTCATGGCCGGTGAGATGATGTTGGAGGTGCCGCCCACCTTGCAGGGCATGATCGCCGCCCGCATCGACAGCCTGCCGCCCGGCCCCCGCCGCGCCTTGCAGGTCGCCAGCGTGCTGGGGCGCAGCTTCCAGCCAGATGTGCTGGCGGCCCTGGACGAGGCGGCGGCGCAAGCCCACAATCTCGTGCTGCTGGTTGAGCGGGCGGTGCTGCTGCCAGAGGATGATGGCCGCTACGCCTTCCGCCACACCCTCACCCAGGAGGTGGCCTACAACACGCTGCTGATCGAACGGCGCAGGCAGTACCATGCCGCCGCCGCCAAGCACTACAGCGCGCAACCGCTGCTCGACCCGCCCCGCGCCGTCGGCGACCTCGAACCGCTGCTCGAAGCGGCCTACCACTACAGCATCGCGGGCGAGTTCCAGGCCGCCTACGAGTTGATCAACCGCGTGGTAGACAGCAAGGAGCAGATGCCCTTCTCACGGCGGATGTTCCTCTGGGGCGGGGCGGCGACGATGGTCGAAATCCTCAACCGCCTGGCCGCCCCCAACTCGCTGGCCGCTATCACCGCGGTGGCCCAGGCCGAAGTGCTGAGCATTCTAGGGCTAGCTTACTACTACCTGGGCAACTCCACCCTAGCCGCCCACTACTCTAACCTGGCGGTGCCTATTGCCGAGGCCACCAACTACAGCGGGTTGGGCAGTATCTACAACCGCCTCGGTGTGATCTACGCCACCCTCGGCGACCTGCGTAAGGCAGTAGGCTACTACGAGCAGGCTCTGGCGGCAGCGGAGCGGAATGAGGACGTGCAGATAGTTGCACGCAGTCTGGTAAATCTGGGCTTGGCCCACTTGAAGTTGGGTGAGATGCGTTCGGCTAAGGAGTATACAGAGCGGGCATTGGTCTACAGTGAGCAATCTGGAGATTTGGACAACCAGAGTGCTTTGTTGAACAATTTGGGTGTTCAGAACGTAGCCCTTGGGTACCTGCAAGTAGCCATAGGATATCACAAGCGATCTGTAGAGATCGCAGAGCAGGTGGGTAATTATGTTGGTAAGATAGAGGCACTGAACGATATTGGTGTAGCCTATCGCGACCAGGGCAATATTGAGGATGCTATCGCTGTTCACCAGCAAGCTCTCACTGCCGCTGAGAGTAGCTCAGACAGCGGTATTCGGGTTTCGGTGCTCACTTTGCTCGGTACCGACTACACCGCACAAGGCGAGTACGAGCTAGCACTAGCCTACCATAGGCAGGCACTCAACACCCTAGATAACATAAAGGATCCATTTGAGCGTGGCGAAATCCTGGGTGGTACTGGTAGAACCTATTTGGCAATGGGAGATTACAAGATGGCAAAGAATTATCATAAGCAAGCACTGCAATGCTTTTTTCAGATCGGTGATTTGATAAGACAGGCTAGCACGATGAACTCTCTGGCAGCAGACTACAACTCACTTGGCCGGCCAAATGCCGCACTTGGTTATGCTGTGAATGCCCTACAACTGGCTAAGAAGGTAGAAGCACCTCTGGTCACTGCCAGTGCTCATTACGAACTTGGTCTCACGCAGCAATCTCTAGGCAATCTTGCGGCTGCGCGCAGTGCATACGAGGCTTCAATAGCCCTCCGCACTAAGTACCAGGATCGCAGATTGAAGAACAGTGAAGCTGCCCTCGCTTCGCTAACCACAGAAGGAAACCAGGCTGCCTCCAAATAGGAGATGACCTGGCTTTCCTAACTTGACACTAGACCTCAGTTGATAGCCCAGCCACCACCACGATCCGGTTCGGGGTTGGTGCTGCAAACACCCCATGAACCACTGCGGTTTGGGTCGGGGTTGCCGCCGAGCAGGGTGACGAGGTGCGAAAGCCACTTAAACATGAGATGTCCCCCCTTGAGTTGTGGGTACAGGTTGTCGGAGGTCGGTAAGTACATTACACCACTGTTCCTGGTTCTGTCAATAGCTTTGTCCACATTTCATCAAGAAGGCACCCTGCATTGCTGCGGGGTGCCTCCTCTGTAACTGACTAGAGTGCTAGCTTAGCTGACAGACCAGGAGCCACTTCGGTCCATGACGATGAGAGTACCTCTATCACCAGTGGCCCAGATCAAGCCAGTACTGTCCTGCTTCATGTAGGTCATCGAGGCAGGAGTACCCATGGTGCTAACAGACCATGAACCACTGCGATCCATGCTGACAGTTTCGCCCGCGCCAGTGATCGGGTCGTTGCCGAGGAACAGCACCATCGTGTCGGTGGGTGAGGTAGTGGCATTGATGCCAGCAGGCCGCATACTGCCAGCCAGCAGGCCACCAGCGAGTGCGCTATTTGGTCGGTAGCCGCCAGTGCCACGGAAGTCAATGACCGCCTTGCCGCTGCCTACGTTGATGCCAGGCACTACTGCCCACACCCCGTTGGTGACGCTGACTAGGGTGCCGTCGGTGGCAACCACGTAGCCGTTGGTCGGGTCGGACATATAGATGTCCTTGAAGTCGAGGGTCTGGGTGATGCCAGTGTTGATCACCGTCCAGTTCTGCACGGTGGCGTTGCAGTCACAACGCCAGACGGTCTTGTTCTGGCCGACGACGAAGCCCGCCCAGCTGTTGCCGTTGGGAACCATCATGCCGCCGTAGATGTTGTTGGTCGAGATGGGGGTGTTGGGGTAGTTGTACCACTTGCCATCGTCCCAGCGGATCAGCACGGTGCCAGCGTCGCCGAGAGCGATAACGTAGCCGTTGGCCCCCAGGCTGACGTTGTTGAGGTTACGGTTGGTGGGGCTGTTCTTGGCCTTCTTCCACTGGTCGTGGTCGCTGTCGAACTCGTAAATCTTGCCGCCATTGCCGACTGCGTAGCCGCTGCTGGCATTGGTCATGATCATCGAGTTGAGCAGGTCGCCGCCAGTGCTTTGCGCGACGTTCCAGGTGCCGGTGCTGCTCTGCTTGAGGATCACGCCGCTGTTGCCGCTGCGACCCAACGCCCAGCCGGTGCCAGTGGTAGGTACCTGAGCAGGGAAGGCACTATCGTAGAGCGTACCAGAGTAGGCGACCGGCTGGCCACCCTTGTGGCCGCCCGCGAAGGCGATGCTGGTGGTCGAGATGAGGGTGAGGACAAAGACGATAAGAGCAAGTTTGTACAGGCGAGAATGTGACATTTGGGTACTCCTCCCGTCAAGTTAGTAAGTCCTCATCCAGCGAGGACAGCAGGTTGATATCGGGTTACGCCCGGCTACTATCCTTAACGTAAGTGGACATGGCGTTGTTATGTTTCAGGGAAGCACAAAGCAGCTTTCGTGCCACCTATGCTGTTGCTATTCTACCTGGTATTGTCCTTGCTGTCAATAGCTAGCTGCAATTTCGACCTCCGCTGGCGAGAAGTAGTCGCGTTTGGCGCAGTTGAAGCGAATGAACGGTGTTCAGGCCCGAAAACCGCCCTCTGCACCACTCAACAAACCTTACCAAATCCTTACCAAAACTCTACGCTGGCAATGATCGCTGCGCTACATGGAGCAAAAGGCTGGCTGTCTGCTGGCGTATACCAGCAGTAACGCGCCAGCAGCTTGTGAACAAACAGTGTCAATCCTGTTGTCGGCTTTGCGAACAAGGCGAGATTGGAGGGTTTAGCTGCTTGCAGACTACGCCAGCGGGTGGTGAGGGTTGCGCAAGTGGCTAGCTGGCTGGGGCAGTGAGCAGAGTTAACCCAACTTTTACCTGCGCGGCTGGGCTGGTTGGTCGCTATGTGGTATAATCAGGCTAGTAGGCGGCTGGAAAGGTCAACTTCGCCATGTTTGATAGCGGCTTCTTCGGTATTGGTATCCCCGAAATGATCATCATTGCCATCGTCGCCCTCGTCTTTATCGGCCCGGAGCGGCTTCCTGGGGTGCTACGCAACCTGGGCAACACCATCGCCAACCTGCGCAGTGGGACGGATGGTCTGCGGCAGGAGTTCCTCACCTCAATGGCGGAGGTACGTGGCCCCCTGGAAGAGTTGCGCGCCCCATTCGAGGAGTTGCGCGCCCCGTTCGAGGAGGTACGCTCTGCCCTTGCTGGGGTGCAGAGCGACGGTCGCCGCACTCTGGAGGAGTTGCGCCAACTCTACAGCAACCCCGCTGCCGAGCCGCTGGGCGCAAACGAAGCTTACCTGGTCGAGGCTGGTGGCCCAAGCAGTGCCAGCCCGCGACCCGCCGCTATCGAGCCGAGCAGTGTGCCGCAACCTGCCGCTATCGAGCCGAGCAGCGTGCCGCAGCCAACCAGCCCAGTTTCAGCAGGCGATCATGCGGTGCGGCCCAGCCGCCGCGTGCGCCGTGTCCCCCAACGGAAGCCGCTAGCCCCGCTTGCCCCACCTGGGCTGAACGGCAGCAAGGGGGCGCACGAGCAGCAGTCTGGTGGGCAGAAGACGGACGATCTACCCCTCTTTGGCAGCAACATCGCCCTGATGAGTGAGACGGCGCACGCAGGCGGCGACACGGCGTTATGGCTGTCTACGCCCTCTACCGCGAGCCAGCAGTCGGGCAGCCCGGTGTCTACCGCAACACGCTAGTGGTCGCCCAGGATGAGAATGGTAGCATAGCAGTGCGCGCCCTGGACGACCAGCTTGAGGCTAGCTGGCGAGAGCGTTTGGCAGGTGGTGAACTGTGCTATTTCGATGGCGGTAGCTGGTCGCTGCGCTGCCTCTCCACCGCCGACCCAAACTTCTTCCACGCCCTGGCTATCGCGCTGCACTATGGCCGCGCCCACCTCGGCCCACCCAGCCAGCTTGACGGCGTGGATGCCGAAGCCGCCGCTGCCGACGTGTTCAAGCACCAGGTCGCTCCCGCCCACCTCTGGCGCGTGCTGCCTGGTGGTGAAGCTGAGCTGCTACGTCCCTTAGCGGCCAGCAATCAAACGATGGTCATGAACTTCATCGCCCCGATCCAGAGCGACTTGCCGCCGTCGGGCGAGTAGTCGGTGACTGTCACCATCGCGCCGCGCCCCTGGGTGAAGAAGTAGCGACCGAGCGACAGCCAGCCAGGGAAGCCGGTGCCAGTGCTGGCCGCCTGGTTGAGGCTGACCCGGCTGGTCTCGCCAGCACCGTCGCTGATCGTATAGACGGCGGCTGTAGTGTCGGGGTGGCCGTTGTCGAAGTAGGGGATGAAGGCGTAGACCTCATAGATGCCATTCTCCGGCAACTCTGGTAGCCAGAGAGCCGAGTTGCGGCTGCTGCCGGGGTTGGCGGTGGTGTAGGTGTAGAGGTTGGAGCCGAACTGCTCTGGGTTGCTGGGCAGCAGGAACCAACTGTTGGCTGGGATCAGGTTGGCCGGGGTGGTTACGCATTCGCTGTCATCCAGGCGCACCAGCGTAGTCCAACTGACTTCCTCCCCACGCACCAGGGTCATAAACTTCTCCCAATCCCAGTAAGGGCCGGGATCGGTGTGGTTGTTCTGGCCGCCAAAGCGACCAGGGTGGTCGGGGTCAGGCACCTCGTTGTGGCCGAGGATGTGGGCGCGGTCAAGCGGTACCGGGTGGCGGCTGGCGATGTCGCGCACCAGGGCGGCAGAAGCGCGGTACATCGTCTCGGTATAGTACAGCCCCGCAGCGGCCAGGTTATGGGCGAAGCCCTCGTGTTCGATGCCGATGCTAGTCTGGTTGTAACGCAGGTTGCCACAGTGGTAGGCGGTGTTGGCCTCAGGCACCATCTGGGTCACAGCCCCGCTGGTCGAGTCGATCACGTAATGTGCGCTGACCTGGGAGCGAGGGTCGGCGAAGACCTGGATGCCAACCGCTGCTGTCCCCTCAATATCATGAATGATAATTTTGTTGATGGTACTGGCAGGCCGCCCCTGCTGGCTGTAGTTGCCTGCCGCCGCTGGCTGAAATGTTGCACTGGCATAATCTGGATTGGGCATAGTTTGGCTGCCTCCACTTCGTTAAATTGGGCTTACCTTTACAACGAGCCGCCTATCTTCTGGCTCCGATTATAGCACCTGCGCCCAATCTGCACAAACCCGCTGCCACCTCCTTGCTAGCTGTACCTTACCACTACCTTACCGCCCCATTCTGGGGGTGAAAATAGCCAGCTTCGCCTGTAAACTAGTTTACAATGCAATCGTCCACCCTGATCTATAATGACTTTAGCAAGGGAACGAACCAGGCAGAACAAGAGGAAGGATGAGGCAATGAACGAGAGCTTGGCTAGAGAGGTTTATCTTCAGGCGGTCTCAGCACTGGCGCAGACGAGCGGCTTCCACTTCGTACAGTTCTTTGATGACCAGGACATTACAGGGCGAGAATTGCTGGCTGGGCCACGGCGGCGCGGCTCTGGCGAACTGGCAACCGCCCCAGCCCGCACTGCCCGCAAGTTCATGCTAGAAGGCTATGCTGCCCCCAACCAGCACGCCCACCTGACTGCGCGCGGCCTCGGCGTGCAACAGGGTGAGTGGCTGGTGGTCTGTGCAGAGCAACGGTCGCGCAACTATTGGCGCAGCGACGCAGGCTGGCAACGCATAGCAGATAACACCGCCGTCTATGCTGCCCGCACGATCATCAAGCTAGCTATGCTTGCTCCTCAGCTTGCCGTTAGCGTTGAACTAGTGAGCGAGGAGTTGATCGAGGGCGAAATCTGCCTGCGCCTGCAAACTACCCGCCCTGGCGAGGCGTATACCGTTTGGGTGAGCAAGGCTCGCCAGCAGGTAGTCTGCGTGGATGCCTTCGGCCCCTGGGGGTGGCACTCCACCTTGTTTAGCCAGATCGGGGAGCTAGTTGAGATTGTGGAGCCACGCTAACCGCCGCTCCCGTTCTCGCCTGGTACTCTCACGCTCTTGCGCCGTCCTCTCCTGCTCCTGTCGATCTATGTCGTCGTAGACACTGCGCTCTGTCGTATCCGGGTCTACATAGTCCAGCGGGTAGCCCACCAGTTCGGGGGCGCGATCCAGGAGGCTGACCTGGGCAACAATGCAGGCGAGGCCGAAGCTGAGGAAGGCGACCGTGACCAGCAGGCTGCTGACCAGCACCAGGAAGATGGCAAGGGCGAGGTGGTGGCCGGGGAAGCGCAAGGTGAACAGCCAGGCGTTCCGCAAGTGGTCACGCAAGCGGAGGTCGGGCCGAGCGGTGGTCATCGCCCAGACGTGCGCGATAAACTGCACCCAGATCACTGCTGCGTAGAGAACCACGCCGCTGATCGGGCCAAACTGGCGGGCCAACTGGCCGTAGAAGCTGATGTCGGCAACGACGACCAGCGAACCAAAGATAGTGATCACCCCCAACTGCCAGGCTTGCAGGAAGTGAGTCTGCATATCGCGGAAGAAGTCTGCAATGCTAACTCCTTCGTGCTGGGCCAGGGCGCGGGCCTGGTTGAACAGGGCGTAGGTGGCTGGGGCAGCGGTGATCACGGGTAGCAGTAGCAACAGGTAGAGGAAGTTGAGCAGGCCCATGATGTAGAACTCGCTCCACCACTCGCGTAGTGAGACGAGGATCACTCGCAGTGGTGACGGCAGCTTCTCCACCCTTGCTCCTTCCTAGAGTCAGCCCCTAAACTGCTCCCCCAGCCAGGCCGGGAGGGCGATGCTTTTTAGCGGCCTGCTCCCACAGGGGAGAACAGGTTAAGGGTGAACTAGCCCTTTACTCCGGCGTAGGTCGAGCCTTCGACGAAGTAGCGCGAGAAGAAGGCGAAGATCAGGATCGCTGGGATGGTATTGAACATTGAGGCGGCCAGGATCAGGTTGACCTGTGAGGTGTAACCGTCCTTCAGAGCCGAGAGGCCGACGGTGAGTGGGAAGTAGTCGGGCGTGTTGAGGAAGATCAGCGGGTTCTGGAAGTCGTTCCATGACCCCTGGAACTCCAACACAGCCAGGGTCGCTAGCGCAGGTCGGGCCAGAGGCAGAATCACCCGTGAGTAGGTGGTGAACAGGCCCGCCCCGTCAATCGCCGCTGCCTCCTCCAGGTCCTTCGGGATGCTGCGGAAGAACTGGGTGAGCAGGAAGATACCACCTGCCCCCACCGCTGAAGGCAGGATCACAGCCCAGTAGGTGTTGACCAGGTTGATCTGATTGATGATGAAGTAGCGGGGCATCAGCAAGGCCACGCCGGGGATCATCAACGTCGCCAGCATCAGGGTGAAGACGAGATTCTTGCCCTTGAAGTCCAGGCGCGCAAAAGCGTAGGCTGCTAGCGAGCAGAGAAAGAGTTGCAGCACCACGTGGATCGCCGCCAGGAAGACGCTGTTGAACAGCCAGCGGGGGAACAGCGAGGTGCCGAGACCGATAGCCTTGAAGAATTGGGTGATGAAGTCGTCACCGCTAGCCTGTTGTGCGTTCCAAACACGGCTGTAGTTTTCTGGCTGCCAGTTCTGCGGCCAGAGCGTGGGTGGTGAGGCCAGCACTTCGTTCACCGTCTTGAACGAGCCGAAGAAGGCAAGGACGAACGGCCCCAACAAGATCAGGGTCATCAGGATCAGTAGACCGTACTTGACGACTTGCCCGACTATGTAGAGCGGGCCAGACTGTGCGGCCTGCTCACCAACCACTGAGCTGTTAGTCAGGGTTTTGGCTTGGGTTGCCATAGTGATGCTCCTTTCTAGTCGGTAGCATTCCGGTCCAGGAAGCGTCGCTGGACAAGGAAGAAGACGAAGATAACGACGAACAGGATGAAGCTAATTGCTGCTGAACGGGCCAGGTTGTTACGCTTGAACGCCTCAAACCAGATCAGGTAGGCCACAGTGAGCGTCGAGTCGAGCGGGCCGCCCTCGTTGGTCATCACATAAATCTGGTCGAAGACTTGTAGCGTGCCAATCGTCCCCAGCACGGTGACTAGGAAGATCACCGGGCGCAGCAGCGGTAGGGTGATGCTCCAGAACATCCGCCGCGCCGAAGCACCATCAATCTTGGCCGCCTCGTACACATCGGTGGGAATGTCTTGCAGACCAGCCAGGAACATGACCATAAAGGTGGGGATGGTGGTAAAGATGTTCATCGTCATGATCGCAGGCAGAGCGGTGGTGGTGTTGTCTAGCCAGGCGACCGGCTCAAAGTGGACACCAACCAGGCCGAGCGTGTTGTTGATGATCGCACCCAGAGCGTAATTGATCACCCCTTGCTGCTTATACATCCAGAAGAAGATGAGCGAGATCACGACCGAGGCCGTCACGCTGGGCAGGTACCAGGCAATACGGAAGAATCGTTGGCCGCGTATCTTGCTGTTGAGGACGACGGCAAACAGGATCGCCAGCCAGGTTTGGAAGAAGACAACAACGACTGAGAAGATGACTGTGTTGCCCAGTGCCTTCCAGAACTTGTTGAGCGGCGCGGCGGGGTCTAGCACCCTGCCGTAGGTACCAAAGCCAACATAGTTAGCCTCGCCAAACAGTTTGAGGTCGGTGAAACTGATATATACGGCGTAGGCGATGGCCCCGAAGGTGAAGACGATCAGGGAGATCAGGTACGGTGTGAGGAAAAGCCAGCCCGCTACGTTCTCGCGGGTCTTGCGCTTCATCCCCTGCCGTTGTGGAGGTAGGGATTTGACTGCCATAGTCTACTTCCTTTCCAAACTAGCCCGTGGTGGGGGAAAAGAGTGGGCTGGGGGGTGGGCTTGCCACTCCCCAGCCCGGCTGTACTGCGGCCTAGATGTCGGCGAGAGCGGCGTTGATGCCGTCTTCCATCTGCTTGAGCGCGCCAGCAGTGTCTACCTTACCGAGATAGAGGGCGTTCATTGCGTCGCTCATCGTCTTCTGCACTACACCAGTGGCCGGGCCGTAGTAGTCAACAGTGCCAAAGCTGGCAGTGGCGTAGAGGGCCTTCTCTGCGGCATGGTCGGTGAAGTAGGCGTTGCTCTCGTAACCCTTGAGGGTTGGCACGGCAAAGCCAGTGATCAGCACTGCTTCCTGATTGACGGGGCCGCTGAGGAAGGTGACCAGGGCGGCGGCGGCCTTCGGGAACTTGCTGTCGGCACGAGCAGAGTAGGCGTTGGTGAACAGCAGGTCACCGTACGTACCCTTCGGCGACTTCGGCAGTGGGGCAGCAGACCACTTGACGTTGAAGCCGTTCGCGCTATCCTTGAGGAAGGGGATCATCCAGCCGCCTTCGATTACGAAGCCAGCCTTCTGCTTGCCGAACGCCTCGCCCGGCCAGCCTGCGCTGACCAGCTTGGACTCGCCAGCGGTGCCATCCTTGTAGAGACCATAGTACCAGTCGAGGGCAGCCTTCGCTTCCGCGCTATTGATTGCGGACTTCTTACCATCGGCACTCAGTACCTTCGCGCCGTTGGCGAGGGCGAAGGGTAGCCAGCGGGCATAGTCGGGCTGGTGCATGGTGCCGAAGACCTTACTCTCACCCGTGCCGCTAACCAGCGACTTGGCGAAGGCAGAGTAGTCATCCCAGGTCCAGTTGCCGTCGGCAGGCGGAGCCTTTGCCCCGGTAGCCTTTGCCACAATGTCCTGGTTGTAGAAGACGATGATGCTACCGAAGTCCTTCGGCAGGCCGTACACATCGTCGCCACGGCTGAAGATGTTGATCAGGCTCTCAAAGAAGTCGCTCTTCTTCATGTTAGCTTCGCTCATGTAGTCGTTGAGCTTCAGCAGCTTCTTCGAGCTAACCAACAGGTCGGTCAGCGGTGGGTTGACGTAGAACACATCGGCTTCAGTGCCAGAGGAAATCTGCGTCTTGAGCTTGGACTCATAGTTGTCGGGGATCGGCTCGTAGATCACCTTGATGGTGGGGTAGGCCTGCTTGAAGCGGCAGAGCTGCTCGCGGGTGACTTGCTGCTCGCTGGTGTTGCCCCAGCCGCTGAAGCGGAGGGTGGCACCGGACTCGATGGCGATCTTCTTGACCTTGCTCACGTCCACCTTACCAGCATTGGCACAGGCAGCGTCGCTGACTTCCGCAGGCGGCACGTCGGTGGCAGCAGCAGGGGCGACAGGGGCAGTAGTGGCGGTGGCCTTAGCATCGGTAGCAGCCCCGGTGGTGGCGGTTGCCACTGCCATTGCCGGTGCGCTGGTAGCGGTTGCCGCTGCTGCAACGGCTGTATTGGCGGCAGGCGTAGTGGCCGCAGTGCTGTTGCTGTCGCAGGCCATCAGGCCGAACGCGACAACTAGCAGTAGACTGAGCATAGACAGGTAACGATTAGTCTTCTTCACAGAACGTTTCCTCCTCGTAGGTACTGAACCCACCCGACGACCCATGTCGGGCGTAAACCCGGTCTCCCGGCAACATAGCCAGGGATTACAAACAGGTTGCCAGCCTCGTTGCGGCAGCCTTAACCTACCTTTCTATCGCTAGTACTATGATCTCCTGTAGTAAGTATAATCCTTGCCGCCCGTGGCAAAGACTGAGAATTGGCTAGTTAATCTCGACCGCGATGCCCTGCGATTGGCCCCTGATCTCTACTGCGTCGTGACCGTCGTGGCCGCGTTCGACCGAAAGATCAAGGCGGCGGTTGCCCAGGCGCAGGTTGCCCAGCTTGAGCCGGTGCAACCAGGTGGGCAAGCGTGGGTGCAGACGTAGCTTGCGGCTGGTCGGTTCTGGTTGCAGACCGAGCAGAGTCTGGAACATCATGATCGGGGTGCCAGCCGCCCACGCTTGCGGGCTACAACTGACAGGGTACTCTGCTGGCCGCGAGTGGAAGCGGCCCTCGCGCTGGAAGCCGCAGAACAACTCTGGTAGCCGATAGTAGCGGAAGTGCAGGCTGGCCTCGAAGATTTGGTGGATCAGGTCGTTCGCCTCCTGGTGGAAGCCATACCGCTTGAAGCCTTCGGCGATCAGTGAGTTATCGTGCGGCCAGATACTGCCGCGGTGGTAGCTCATCGGGTTGTAGTGGTAGCTCTCGCTGCTCAGGGTGCGGATACCCCAGCCGCTTGCCATGTCAGGAGCCATCAGCCGCTTGACTACCGCCGCCGCCTTGTCGTCATCAATAATGCCGGTCAGCAGGCAGTGGCCGGGGTTGCTGGTGATCGCTGGCACCTGCCGCTTCTCGCGGTCTAGTGCCTGTGCATAGTAGCCGACTTCTGGCATCCAGAACGCTGCATTGAAGCGTACCTTCAGCTCTGCCGCCTCGCGCTCCAGCCGCTCGGCAGTGGCTGCATCGCCCTTGCGCCGCAGCAGATTAGCCAGCGACAGCTTGGCATTGTAGACGTAGCCCTGCACCTCCACTGCCGCCACTGGTGACGCGGCAGGCTGACCATCGGGCATCAGGGTGGAGTCGTCGCTGTCCTTCCAGACCTGGTTGAGGATACCCTTGCTGGACTTGCGCTCGTACTCCACGAAGCCGTCGCCATCCAGGTCTCCGTACTCGTCGATCCAGCTAAGAGCGGCCATTACGTTAGGTAGTAGTTCCTGGTAGATCGCAGCGTCGTCGATCCAGTTCATCATCTCACAGAACAGCATGATGAACAAGGGGGTTGCGTCCACCGTGCCATAGTAAGGAGTGTGTGGTACCATCTTCAAACGGGCCATCTCGCCCTCGCGGATTTCGTGCAGGATTTTGCCCGGCTGTGCGTCGCGCCAGTCGTCCACCTCGGTTGCCTGGTGCCTCGCCAGCATCCGCAGCGTACCAACCGCCACCTGGGGGTTGAGCGAAAGCATCTGGTAGGCGGTGATCAGGCTGTCGCGCCCAAATGGGCAACTATACCAGGGGATACCCGCCGCTGGGAAGAAGCCTCCCTCACTGTCGAGCATCAACACGCGCAGGTCTGTGCTACTTCTATAGAGCAGGCGGTTGTAGAGTTCGTCGTTGGTCGTCATGCGGCTGCTCTCTGCTGTCCACTGCTCGTAACGCTGGTCAAGCGCGTCGACGTTGCGGTTGAAGTCGTCATCCTGTTGTTCGTTGACCAGTTCGCTGGGCCGCACCTGGAAGGTGATCACGTACTCCTGCTGTGGTTGCAGCACGATATCCCAGGCCAGGGTTGCGCTGGGGGCGTTGACTTCTACCTGCACCGCATCGTTGACCAGGTTGGGAACGATAGACCCCTCCTGCGTGGCTTCTATCTGGCGGCGCGGGAGCGATATTTCGGCCTGGTCGGGAACTGGCTCGGCAGTGAGAACGCTGGATAGGTGCTTCTGCTCATCACTGCTCAGGTAACTGAAAGTCAGAGTCTTGCCGTCCCAGGTCGGGGTTTCAATCGTCCCCCAGACGGTACGGGAGAAACCGCGCACGTCGAACATATCGCGGAAGTCAGCAGCGGCTTGCAGGCTGATCGTAGCTGGGACGGGAAAGCTGTTGTAGTTGACGATCTCGATCCGCTCATGCAGCCCGCCCATGATCATGCGGCTACGCTCGATATTGAGGGTTTGCGGCTTGACCTGCTCCCCAGCCTCGGTGACAAAGTAGGGGTTGGCGAATTGCAGGTTGCCCATAAAGTTCTGTTCACCAGAGGAGTTGAGCAACTCCAAATCCAGGCCATTCAGCTTGAAGTTGAGCAAGCTGAGGTAGCGGGTATCATGGTAGTAGAGGCCATCTGCATCGCCGCCAATGATGTTGCCATCGGCGCGGCTGACAATGAATGTCTCGTTTTCCTTGAGGACAAGTTGTTGAGCAAGGGTAGGCAAGCTAGGTTACTCCCGTAAATAGGCGTTGGGTGGTCTGGCGTTGCACCAGTTTCGCTTCTACCTGGATCGTGCGCGGCGGCTCATCCTTGCCGTGCAGCAGTTGTTCTACCCCAATCGTACCCATCTCGCACATTGGCTGGGCGATGGTGGTCAGGTTGAGCAACTCTGCCAGTTCGATGTTGTCGAAGCCGATGATCGAAACATCGTGAGGAACATTGCGCTCGTGCTGACGCATTGCCTCCAGTACGCCGAGGGCTTGCAGGTCGCTAGCGGCGAAGATCGCAGTCGGTGGGTCGTCCCGGCGCAGTAGCGCGTCACCGCCCTTCATCCCCCCAGCCCGGTTCCACTCACTGACGTAAATCAGGGTAGGATCGAAGTCAATGCCTGCTGCCATCAATGCCTCGCGGTACCCGTTCAGGCGGTCATCGGCCTGGTTGAAGTGGAAGGCACCTTCGACCATGCCGTTGACGAAGCCTATCCGCCGATGGCCGAGGCTGATCAGGTGTTCAACCGCCATGCGCGCCCCCCCGGTGTTCTCCACCACGATAGAAGTGAAGAATGGATGGTAGGCATCTACCAGCACTACTGGCAGGCCTGCTTCGCGGATGCGCGTCGCTTCCTGGTCATCGGGCCGTAGCGAGACGATTAGCAGACCGTCCACCCGCTTCCTCATTGGTAGCCGCTTGAAGTAGTTGTCGCGCTGCTGGTCGGTTTCCACGTTGTAGAGGACGATCTCGTGGCCTGCTTTGGCGGCGGCCATCTCAACCCCGCGTAGCACCTCGATAAAGAAGGGGCGGGTAAAGAATGGCACCATGATGCCTAGCACTCCGGTGCGCCCGAGGCCGAGGCTACGCGCCCCGCTGTTCGGCACATAGTCAAGTTTGTGTATTGCGGTCAGCACGCGCTCACGGGTTGCCTGTTTGACGTAGCCGCCATTCAAAACCCGCGAAACGGTGCCTATGCTTACCGTTGCTTCCCTGGCAACATCATAGATGTTCATCGGGATTGGCTTTCTTCAATTACTTTGATGTGGAAGTGCTTACAGCCGATTATAGCATAGTTCGTGCTATAATGCAAGGGCAAGGGCGAAAGCACTTCCACTTTTACTTGGCAAACCGATAAGGAAGGAGAGTTTATGGCTGATAATCTGTGGTACAAGGACGCAGTTTTCTACGAACTCTACGTGCGGGCCTTCTATGACAGCAATGGTGATGGGCAGGGCGACTTGCCGGGGGTGATCGCTCGCCTCGACTACCTGCGTGACCTGGGCGTAACCTGCATCTGGCTGCTGCCGGTCTGTGACTCGCCCCTGGTGGATGACGGCTACGATGTGCGCGACTATCGCCAGATCATGGCCGAGTACGGCACGCTAGCAGACTTCAAGCGGTTGGTGGAGGAGGCGCACCAGCGGGGCATCCGCGTGATCACCGACCTGGTGCTGAACCACACCTCCGAACAGCACTACTGGTTCCAGCAGGCTCGTAGCAGCCGCGACAATCCTTACCGTGACTGGTACGTGTGGAGCGACACTGACCAGCAGTACCCAGAGGCGGGCATTATCTTCATTGACAGCCAAACCTCCAACTGGACGCTCGACCCTGCCAGCGGCCAGTACTACTGGCACCGCTTCTACCCGCAGCAGCCAGACCTCAACTACGACAACCCGGCGGTGCAGCAGGCGATGCTCAACATTGCCGACTACTGGCTGGCCCTCGGCACCGACGGCTTTCGCTGCGATGCTGTCCCCTACCTGTTCATCCGCGAGGGGACGAACGGTGAGAACCTGCCAGAGACACATTCCTATCTTAAGCGGCTACGCGCTACGATCAGCGCACGTTACCCCGAAGCGATCCTGATCGGCGAAGCGAACCAGTCGCCAGAGCTAATCGTCCCCTATATTGCGGGCGACGAGTTCCAAATGGTCTTCAACTTCCCGCTGATGAACTACATCTTCTACGCCTTGCAGCAGCAAGTAGCGGCCCCGATCCAGGAGGTGTTGGCCGCTACCCCGCCGATTGGCGAGAGCAGCCAGTGGTGCAACTTCTTGCGGAACCACGATGAGCTTTCGTTGGAGATGGTGCCGCAGCACCTGCGCGACCTGCTAAATCACGCCTACGGCCCATTGCCAGAGCAGCGCATCAACTGGGGTATTCGCCGCCGCCTTGCGCCGCTGCTAGACAACGACCAGCGTAGGATTGAGCTTGCCAATGCACTCTTGTTCAGCCTGCCTGGTTCGCCAATCATCTACTATGGCGATGAGATCGGTATGGGTGACGACGTTAGCCTGTTCGACCGCAATGGTGTGCGTACCCCCATGCAGTGGAGTGCAGCGGCAAACGGGGGCTTCTCCACTGCCAGCCAAATCTACGCCCCCGCGATTGACGATGTGGTATACGGCTACCAGCGCGTTAACCTCGCAGCGCAGCTTGGCGACCCGGCTTCGCTCTACAATCGGATGCGGCAGATGATTGCGGCGCGCAAGTCGCAGCCTGCGTTTGGTCGTGGCACGATCCGCTTCTACCCGACAGGCCACCCCGCTGCCCTCGTCTTTGAGCGCGAATATGAGGGGCAACGTATCCTCTGCCTGCACAACCTGGGGCCGCACGCACTGACGGTGCCGCTGCCTGCTAGCCTCCCCGCCCAGCAGTTTACACCACTACTGGGTGGGGGACTAACAGCAGCTGGGGTGGTAATGCTGCCAGCCTTTGGCTACTGCTGGCTGCTGCTAGGACAGGTTGCTGGCACGCCCCTTGCGTAATGGGAACATCATAATCAACATTACTGGCTAGCTGCGGGCCACTCTGCTAGATTTTGCAGGTGGCTCGCGCTTTGTCTCACCAGCGTGGTAGTTGTCAACAAAGTAGCGCAGTGGCTGAGGCGCAACGTCCTGGCTCAATCGAGCGCAGGGGATTTAGCGGCAGCACTAACCCTGGCATCACGACAGCCAGCTACTAAGCGGCTAAGCATAATTCTGCTGAAAAGGGGATGCTTGGATTAAGCATCCCTTTTGCGCTCCAGTTTCGGGGCAATCCAATTGTCGGTTTTAGGCGTAAGCCTGGTGTAAGGGCAGCGTCCTGAACATTGAAGGTACAATTATGGATAATGTAAGCAGCACTGGCATGAACAAGCAGAATTGGCTGCTCTGTCTGCGCTAGAGCCCGAGCAATAGAAAGGTTTTTGCGATGAGCGATACGACCAGGGCCGCCTCACAAGGCTCTGCCCCCCTGCTGAGCGAGGCTGCTAAACCGCAGCTTGCCAGCAATGCCGCTCTGCCCCGCCGCGCAGTGCTGGCTCGCGGCTTCTGGGCCGGGATCATTGGCGTAGTGCCGATGCTTCTGCTGATGTGGCTGTTCCATGGCCTCTTTGGTCACTTCACCCTGCCACAGGTGATCGACCCTATCGTGATCAAGCTGCTGCCGGGGCAGGCATTTGAGCAGGGTATCCAGTTCGTCGGCCAGGCGGCCCACCCGCTAGCGATCACCGTGATCATCGTTGGTATCATCCTCGTTGGTGGCCTGTTTGGTCTGCTCTATGCCACCCTGTTCGGCAAGCGCACCGCTATTGCTGCTGCTGACGCGGGCGACGCAGCGGCCACTAGCGGCCTGGTGCCAGCCCTGCTCAAGGGGGTTGGTTTTGCCGTCGCTCTCTGGCTGCTGGTCTACGGCGCGCTGCTGCCGCTGCTTGAGCGGCTGATCACCTACGACGCTGGCCTCGACCTCTATCGCGGCGTGGGGCCGTTCGGCACCAACGTGGGCAATAGCTCCTTCACCCAGGAAGGGACAGTTGGCTTCACCCTGATGACCCTAGCCACCTTCGTCCTCTTTGGCCTGGTGCTGGCGGGCGTGTTCGACCACGATGTGCGCGAGACGACCAGGAACTGGCACGCGAAGTTGGTGGCTCAAGCCGAAGCCAGCCCCACCCGCCGCCGCGTCCTGCGCCAGGCTGCTAGTGGTGTGGCGACCGTGGCTGGTGCTGTACTGGCCTACAGCTTCGTCAACTCGAAGGGCGGCTTTGGCCTGCTCAAGGCTGGGCAGGATGGCCCAGAGGGTGCCAACCCCAGCGGCCCGACCAATAACAACAGCCCCATTACTAGCAGTGGTGGCGTAACCAACACTGGTGCTGTGACCAACACTGGCGGCGTGAAGACTAGTGGCGGCGTGACCAACACCCAGTCAAGCAGCGCGACCCCCACTGCCGCCCCCGCCAACCTGCCCACCGGCGGTGACGCTGTCCCAATGGACACGCCAGAGCCGGATAGCCTGCCAAGCGGCGCAGATACCCCTGTGCCAAGCAGCGGGGTCTATAATGGCAATGGCCCACAGGTCAACTCCGCCCCTCTTGCGGCCACCAGCCCCACCGCCGTTCCTGCCACCGCTGTCCCTAGCGCAGCCACCGCCGGGATGCCTACCGTTGCTACCGCTGCCAACCAGTTCTACCACGTCTCCAAGAACACGGTAGACCCGGTGATCGCGCAGCAGGGTTGGACGATGAAGATCACGGGCGAGGTTAGCAACCCCCTTACCCTGACTTTCGACGACTTGACCAAGCAACCGTCGCTCTACCGCTACATCACCCTCAGTTGCATCAGCAATCCCGTTGGTGGCAACCTGATTGGCAATGGCAAGTGGAAGGGTACTCCCCTCTCGGCTCTGCTCAAGAAGGCTGGGATCAAGCCTACTGGCAAGCGCGTAGTCTTCATCTGCGGCGACGACTATACCGACAGCATCCCCGTTGATGTGGCGATGCACGACTACAATATGTTGGCCTGGGAGCTAAACGGCCAGTATCTGCTCTCCAAGAGTGGCGCACCAGTGCGCGCCCTGATCCCTGGTATCTTCGGCATGAAGAACGCCAAGTGGATCCGCGAAATCCGCGTTGTCACCGATGCTAACTACAAAGGCTTCTGGGCTTCGCAAGGCTGGGACAACGCCGCACCAACCCGCACCATGGCGATCTTCTACCTGCCCAAGCGGTTTACCAGCGTCAAGGCTGGGGCGCAAACTATCGGCGGCATTGCCTTTGCAGGCGACCGCGGGATCAAGAAGGTCGAAGTTAGCCTCGATAATGGCAAGACCTGGCAATCTGCTCAGCTTCAGCAGCCCCTCTCCCGCTACTCGTGGGTGTTGTGGACGCTGCCCTGGAACCCGAAGGCGGGCAAGTACCAGATCGCCTGCCGTGCCACCGACGGTAGCGGCAAGTTGCAGGGTGACATAAGCAAAGACGCTTACCCGTCTGGCGTAGAGGGTTACGACCGCCTGGATGTCACTGTCAGCTAAGCACTAGGCAAGCAGCATCCAGCAGGGCTGGGAGCATCACGCTCTTAGCCCTTTTGCTTTGCCCACCATTAGCAACCTACTACACTACATCATTGCTGTTGTGGCCCAGAATTTGCTTTTTGTAACCTGATCCCAGGCTAGCGTGTGTTCGTTAATCAGCTTACTGCAAGGCGAGTGGCTGATCAGTGGCACACTACCAAATGTGGTATGGATGGTTGACCACTTGATGTCATACGCGGTGGCAAAAAGCCTCAGAAACCATACATCCGCTGCCATCTAGCTAACGTAAGCCTGGTGTAAGGGACATACGCCACAGGAGCAAGCCAAGCTGAAGATGGCGTAGCACAAACCCTGGCACCAATGAGCAATACCGCTCACCAACATTACTGGATAACCTAAGGAGGTTAAGTTCATGCGGAAGTTTAGCAGTCTCGTAGTAGCTCTTGCCCTGGTCGCCCTGACGATCAGCATGGCTTTTGTCGGTGGCAAGGCCCAGGCCCAGAGCAGCGACATGGGTAACGCCCAGGTTCGCGTCGTCCACGCCTCACCTGACGCTGGCGATGTAGCTGTCTTCGCTGATGGAAGCAAGACCCTCGACAACTTTAAGTACAAGGGTATCTCCGAACTGATGGCTGTGCCTGCTGGCACCCACAAGTTCCAGGTTTCGGCTGCTGGCAAGACTGCTGCTGATGCAGTGATCACCGCT
>Ga0123338_10000439_pt1 | contig 42573 bp, 42 predicted proteins | sample grotaG_FD_89793 | JGI IMG/M metagenome (GOLD analysis project Ga0123338, IMG submission 89793) | Glacier valley bacterial and archeal communities from Borup Fiord, Nunavut, Canada, to study Microbial Dark Matter (Phase II) -... | ecosystem: Environmental > Aquatic > Freshwater > Ice > Glacier ... | reverse complement strand
GGCTCCGCCAACGCCACCCCCGCCAACCCCAGCCACGCCGTGGCCTGGGCATAAGGATGCGCCCGCCAATCCCCTTCCGGCAGGAACGGCCCGCGCAGCAACCGCCGCTGCCACCCAATCCCATACCCAAATCGGTGCCGAATACCCGCCGCAACCACCGCCACCGTCAGCACCCGGCTCCGCGTCAGCAGCACCGCCCCGTCGCACCCCAGCCGCCGCAAATCACCCACCAGCCGCACCAGCCCGGCAGAACCCTCATGCCGCCCCCCCGCATCCCACTGCCCCCGCTCGACAAAGAAGATCCGGTCCACCCCATCCGCCGCGCCAACGAACTCCCCCGCATGGGACCGCCGCCGGGTGACCAGCGTAACCTCCTCCGCCAACCCGGCCAGCGCCCGCACATGCGGCAAGTGCCAGATCATGTCGCCGATCCCCACCCGCGGCTGCACCAGCGCCATGTGCCGCATCGGCGCAATAACGGGACGGGGCGGTAGGGTCATGGCCGGGCCTGCATCCCACCTGCATAAGGCCTCCGCCGCCCCCGCGCACCCCGGCGCAACGCACCGCCCGGTGCCGCGTTGTCACACCGGCCACCCCAGCCTAGCGTGCGGCCCGAACCCAGCAGCGGAGGACTCCCAGATGAAACCGCCCCACGTGGATGACATCGTGGCCTCAGTCGAGGAAGCCGTCCGCCGCGCCTACGCCCTAGGCCGCGCAGACGCGATGAAGCGCGTCGTCGAACTCGCCCAATCCGACGACCCCTCCCTCCGCGCCGTTGCCCTCCTCGGCCCGGCAGAACCCGCCCGCCCCGCCCCGTCCCCCACGCTGCTCAACGCCCCCCAGCCCACCCCGGCGCAAAACGCCCCGCACCACCCCGATCCCGATCACCCCGAAATCCACTCGCACGAACAAGCCGCCGACCACGAGGATGCGAAGCACGAAGCTCGCCAGGCCGAAGCCGCCGCCCCGCCGTCAGTGCCCACCACACCCGCGCAGCCGCCCGCCCAAAAGCCCGGCCCCGAGCCAGCCCGGAAACCGGTGTCGGCAGGCGGCTTCCTAGCCGACTTCTTCTACCCCCTCGGGTCCAAGAAGCGATGACCACCCGCACCAAAGAGGCACGCCATGTCCATTGAAGCCCACCACGGCCGCGCCCTGATCGAGGAAGCCCAACTAGCCCTGGAGAGCGTCCACCGCGCTGCCCTGGCCGCAGACGCCGGCAACCTCCGCCGCGGCCTGGACATGGCGGACAGTCTATTGCAACAGACCGCGCAATCCAGTCTGGGCGCAGACGCCGACGCCGCAGTCGCCGCCGTCCGCGCCGACATCGCAACAGCCCTGGCCGACCTGGAAAGTGGCGCCTTGACCGCCATGGAACCCCTGATCGAAGCCGCCCGCACCAAGCTGGCCGCCGTGTAGCGTTGCCTCATCTCCCCCCAAGGTCAAAACCGTGAAGCGGCTTACAGCCGGGCCGATGCCAACCGGCACTGACTCCAACCCGTCATTGCGGGCATCGGGCTGGAGTAAGCGGATGCGCCTGACCCGGATACCAACCGGAACTGACTTCAACCCGTCATTGCGAGGGGCGCAGCACCGTGGCAATCCAGGGGCCGCCAGCACAGTCCTCCCGGCCTCCGGTTCGCCACGCCGCGATAGCTATTTGCGATGACAAAGCGCCCGCCGGTCAATATCAACGCGGGCCGGTACGATACCAACGGTCCTTTACTCCGACTGGTCTTGCCCGAGCGTTCCGATGTGTGCCGCAGATGCAGGAGCGGCCAGGGCGGACAATCGTTAATATAGGACGGGCCTGCCCAGACGCGGGCTTGCTGCCATGCCGAATGCGATTGCACAGGCCGGTCAAGAAATCCAGGTTGGCCCGCATGCCGACCAGCAAGGCCGTCCTCGCCAAGTGCCAACGCCCCGCCAGTGCGACCGGCCCGCGCACCCCTGACCCAAACACCGCCCGTTCCTGTCATCCCAACCATCTATTCGGAACACAGAGGATCCACGCCCGCAATCGCGTGGAAGAAGGTGCCCGTCACCCTGCCGCGCCGCCCGCCGGATGGGCCGATCGCGCGGCCAGCCGCGTCCCGCAAATCCGCCACAGGCTCGTCAGTGCCAGCCTCGATGACGCGCGCATAATGGAACTCATGCCCCCGCACCACGCCCCCCGCAGGCCCCACGGAGCAATCCTTCCGCAGCGTCGCCTCCCGATACCCTAGGTTCATCCGCCGCTGGGCAAAGCTGGTTGCATGCCCCAGCAGCCCCGCCATCGCATGCTGCTCCCCCGCAGCGTCCACCAACCCGGCGCCCAAAACCATGTATCCACCGCACTCCCCATGCACCGGCCGCGTCCCGGCAAAGGCAACCAGCCCCGCCCGGAACCCCTCTGCCGCAGCCAGCGCCCCCGCATGAAGCTCCGGATACCCGCCCGGCAGCCAGCAAGCGTCGCAATCCGCAGGCGGCGCCTCGTCCGCCAACGGCGAGAACGGCACGATCTCCGCCCCCGCCGCCCGCCAACCCTGCAAAAGATGGGCATACACAAAACTGAACGCCGCATCCGACGCCAGCGCAATCCGCTGCCCCGGCGGCAGCAGCACCCCGGCCCGGCCCGGCAACGGCAGCACCACCGGAGACGCCGCAGCCAGGATGCCATCCAGGTCCAGGCACCGCTCCGCCACCTCAGCCAGCCGCACCAGCAACGCAGGCAAGTCCGCCTGTTCCCCAGCCTGCACCAGGCCAAGGTGCCGCTCCGGCAGCGCCAACAACGGATCGCGCGGCAAAGCCCCCAACACCGGCAGCCCGGCAGCCTCGATGGCCGCCGCCGCACCCATGCGATGCCGCTCGCTCCCGACCCGGTTCAGCACGACGCCGGCAATCCGCACCGCCGGATCGTGGACAGCAAAGCCCCGCGCCACCGCCGCCGCAGTCTGCGACTGCCCCGACACATCCAGCAACAACAGCACCGGCAACCGCAGCCCGGCCGCCAGGTCCGCCGCCGCCCCCGACCGCCCCGGCGGAGCCGCCACACCGTCGAACAGCCCCATCGCAGACTCGATCACCAGCAAATCCGCATTCCCGGCGGCATCCGCTGCCAGCCGGGCCAGCAACGGCGGCGGCATCGCCCAACTATCCAGGTTGAGCACCGGCGCGCCGGATGCGGCGGCATGGAACGCCGGGTCAATGTAGTCCGGCCCGCTCTTGGCCGCGCGCACCCCGACGCCCCGGCGGCGGAACGCAGCGATCAGCGCCATCGTCAGCGTCGTCTTGCCACTGCCGGATCGCGGCGCGCCGATCACGATGCCACGTGCCGTCATCGCGCCACGGCCCGGATGCGCCTATGTCTCACCATGTGGACAACCCCCCTGCCCTGCGCCGCGGCTGGACGACCGGGGCCTGCGCGACAGCCGCGGCCAAGGCCGCCTACGCCGCCGTGCTGACCGGCGCCTTCCCCGATCCCGTGGACATCCCCCTGCCCCGCGGCGGCCGCGTTGCGTTCACCCTGGCACAGGCCAGCCTCGGCAACGGCGACGCCACCGCCGGCATCGTCAAGGACGCAGGCGACGACCCCGACGTGACCCACGGCGCACTGATCCTGGTGCGCGTCTCCCCGGCCCCGCCCGGCGCCGGCGTGCTGTTCCGCGCCGGCCCCGGCGTCGGCACCGTCACCCGCCCCGGCCTGCCGCTCCCTGTCGGCGAGCCTGCCATCAACCCCACCCCCCGCGCCATGATCCAAGCCGCGCTGGCAGAGGTGCGCGCCAAGCCGGATGCCGTGGTCGAGATCAGCATCCCCGGCGGCGAGGCCCTGGCCCTGCGAACCCTGAACGGCCGGCTGGGCATCGTCGGTGGCCTGTCCGTGCTGGGCACCACAGGCGTGGTCGTGCCCTACTCCTGCGCCGCCTGGATAGACACGATCCACCGCGGCGTGGACGTGGCGCGGGCGATGGGCCTCCAACACGTCGCCGCCAGCACCGGCAGCACGTCGGAGGCCGCGGTGCAGCGCCTCCACACCTTGCCGGACGTGGCGTTGCTGGAAATGGGAGACTTCGCCGGAGCAACCCTGAAATACCTGCGCCGCCACCCAGTCCCACGCGTCACGCTGGCCGGCGGCGTCGGCAAGATGACCAAGCTGGCCCAAGGCCGCCTGGACCTGCACAGCAAGCAGGGGTCCGCCGACATGGCGGCGCTGGCATCCTTGGTGAAAGATCCCGGGCTTGCTGGAGGGATCGAGCGGTCGGGCACCGTGGCGGAAGCCTTCGCACTGGCCGCCGCCGCCGGTATTACGCTGGGTGACCAGGTCGCCGCGGCAGCCTGGCGGACAGCGGCCGGAGTGCTGGACCGCCGGGATACGCTGCTGGAGATCGTGCTGTTCGACCGCACCGGCGCGCTGGTTGGGCGGTCCGGGTGCCAGCCAGATTGATCGCCCCTCTCCCTCCGGGGTCAAACCGTGAAGCGGTTTACGGTTGGGACGAGAAAAACGGCAAGCGGCGGCCTGTGCGAGAGGCGCATACGAGTCCGATGCCGAAAATGCGTGCGTGCAGCCCTCCTCACCGCGGCCATCTTCCGGAGGGCAGGACGGTTGCATGTGGTCCAACCTCGCCAGCCAGTCCCGGAAAACAGCGTGGGACATTGCAACGAAGCGGGTCGTTGCAATCGGTTTTGGCAAACCTTGTCCATATGCGGTCATCCTGCCCAGCGGGAGAGAGGGCAAATGGCCTTTCACGGTACGCCGCCCCGGAAGCGCCGCACGTAGTCAGTGTTATACAACGCACTCTCGTCTCCGGCCCCGGCCAGGGCCGGGCCGACCAGCACCAGACCCGTCCGTTCCGCCGGGCTGGCGGCCAGCAGGGCCTCGATAGTGGAAAGGGTGCCGCGCAACAGGGCCTCGCCGGGCCAGGACACCTGGACCGCAACGGCGGCGGCGCAGTCCGGGCCGTAGAACGGCAGCAGCGCCGCGACGATCTCCGGCAGGCGGTTCACGGCCAGGTGGATGGCCAGCGTCGCGCCGGTGGCGGCAAAGGCAGCCAGGGTCTCGCCGGGCGGCATGGCGCTGGCCCGGCCCGGCAGCCGCGTCAGCACCAGGCTTTGCGCCACGCCGGGCAGCGTCAGCTCGCACCCCAGCGCAGCGGCGGCGGCGGCAAAGGCAGGGACCCCAGGGGTCAATGTGTAAGAAATGCCATGCCGGTCCAAGCGCCGGAGCTGCTCGGCCACGGCGCTGTAGATAGAAAGGTCGCCAGAGTGCAGCCGGGCGACATCCTGCCCGGCGCAGTGAGCGGCCAAGATTTCCCGCTCGATCCCATCAAGGTCCATCGGCGCGGTATCCACCAGGCGCGCCCCGGAAGGGCAGTGGACCAGCATGGCGGCAGGAACGATGCTGCCAGCATACAGGCACACCGGACAGGCCGCGAGCAGGTCCCGCCCGCGCAAGGTCAACAAGTCCGCCGCGCCCGGCCCCGCACCGATGAAATGGACAGTCATGCCAGCCCGGCCAGGGCGCACGTCGCACCACCGACGGCCAACCGCGGCAGCAGCAGAGCACCGCCAGAAGCTGCCAACGCCGCAGCCTCTGCAACCGAGGCAAAGCCCGTCGCCGCCTTGGCAGCCGAAGAACGGGTGACGCATCGGGGCTGGGCGGCGTGCATAGCCGCATCGTCCACGAGCAGCATCCGCAACCCCAGCAGCACTGCGGCCTCCTGCAACCCGGCCTCATGTGCCTTGAGGGCTGGCACCGCCAGTGCCCCAACCGTCAGCCCGGCGCTGGACGCCGCCTGGCGCACCGCGGCCACCACGTCCGCCGCCGGGCAGCCGCGCCGGCAACCCAGCCCGGCGACGATCACGGCTTCACCTGCATCCACTGCGTGACCGTCATGGCAGGACGATAGCCGTGCATGGTGCCGATGCGGTCCAGCCGCTCGACGGACAGGCGGGTCAGCGTGCCGCCCAAGCGGCGCCGGGCATCCAGCAGCGCCGCCTCGGCCTCGATGGTCACGACGTTGGCGACCAGGCGGCCACCGGTCGGCAGTGCATCCCAGGCGGCCCCGATCACGCCGGGGTCGGACGCGCCACCACCGATGAACACGGCGTCCGGGCGCGGCAGGCCCGCCAGCGCGTCTGGGGCAGCGCCGGTCACGACATCCAACGCGACGCCGAACGACGCGGCGTTGCGCGCGGCCCGCGCCGCCCGGTCCGGGCTGGCGTCCACCGCAACGGCGCGGTTGGCCGGATGGCGCAGGCACCACTCGATCCCGACCGAGCCGGAGCCGCAGCCGATATCCCACAACCGCTCGCCCCGGCGCGGCGCAAGGGCGGACAGGGTGGCGGCGCGGATCTCCCGCTTGGTAATCTGTCCGTCATGCTCGAACATCTGGTCCGGCAGTCCCGGGGCCAAAGGAACGACATGCGCGCCCGCCGTAGCCACGACCTCGATTCCCAGCATATTGAGCGGATGCACCGCATCCAGGGCGAAGCCGGCGGCATTCGACGTGCGGATGCGCTGCTGCGGCCCGCCCAAGGCCTCCAACACATGAAGGCGGGATGGACCAAAGCCGCGCTCCGCCATCAGCGCCGCAACGGCAGCGGGCGTGCCCGCATCGGCCGACAATGCAAGAACGCGCGCCCCAGGCTGCAAGGCCGGGATCAGCGCGCCGAGCGGACGGCCACAAAAGGACAGCGCCTCGCAATCCTGCATCGCCCAGCCCAGCGCGGCGCAGGCGAGGGTGAAGGCAGCGGGAGCCGGGATGCAACGGGTCTCGCTGGCCGGCACATGCCGGGCCAGGGTGGTGCCCGCGCCGAACCAGTAGGGATCGCCAGACGCCAGCACCACGACGGGGGCGGGCCGCCGGGCCATGATGGCGGCGATGCTGGCGTCCATCGGAGAGGTCCATGGCAAGCGGTCGCCACGGATGTGCGGGGCGGCCAAGACCAAGTGGCGCGCGCCGCCAGCAACGAGCACAGCCGCATGCAGCGCGTCCTGCGCGGCGTGGGACAGTGCGCCGTCCTCGCCGATGCCCAGAATGGTCAGCCACGGCCCAGTCATGCGATGCCCGCGGGATGACAGGCGATGATCTTCCCCCTCTCCCTCCGGGAGAGGGCCGGGGTGAGGGAGCGGGCAGGAACGGTCCTTGGCCCAACGGGCCTTCGTCCGACGGCACTGACGGCATTCCGCGCCGCAAGCAGGCCCCCCTCACCCCGGCCCTCTCCCAAAGGGAGAGGGGACAGAACGTGCTGATCCTGGGAGGCACGACGGAGGCGTCGGCCATCGCGCGGGCACTTGCGGGAGACGCACGGTTCCAGGCGGTCCTGTCCCTGGCCGGGCGAACCCGCGCACCCGTGCTGCCGCCGATCCCTTGGCGCAGCGGCGGCTTCGGTGGTGCTGAGGGGCTGGCCGCATACCTGCGAACCGAGGGCGTGCAGGCTCTGGTGGACGCAACCCACCCCTATGCCGCCCGCATCAGCCACAACGCCGTGCTGGCCGCCGCCGCCGCCGGGGTGCCTCACCTCGCCGTCCTGCGCCCAGCCTGGTCTGCCCAGCCCGGCGACCGCTGGACCGCGGTGCCCAGCATGGACGCCGCCGCCGCCGCCCTCGGCCCGCTGCCCCGCCGCGTGCTGCTGACCGTGGGCCAGCAGGAGCTTGCGCCCTTCCTGGCCGCCCCCTGGCACCGCTACCTGATCCGCAGCGTCGAGCCACCGCCGCCCGCCCTGCTGCCACCCGGCGCCCGCATCCTGACCGCCCGCGGTCCCTTCACCGAAGCAGACGAGCATAGGTTGCTGGTGGGGAAGCAAATTGAGGTTTTGGTCACCAAGAACTCCGGTGGAACGGCCACTGCCGCCAAGCTGGCTGCCGCCCGGGCATTGGGGGTAGAGGTCGTCATGGTTGCCCGCCCCCCTGTCCCGCCGGGCACGGTGCCGGACGCCGAGGCGGCGCTGGCCTGGCTGCATCAGCTTGCCACGGAGCGCGGGGCATAGAGCCAGGGCCGGCCCGTGGGGCGCTCGATCCGCCGCATCGCCGCGGTGCCGATCAGCACGAGGGTCCGCATGTCCGCCCATGCTGGGTCCGCACTGGCCAAGGTGGTAATCTCCAGCGCCTCGTCGGCACGGCTGACGGCAGTGGCGAACACGACTGGCGCATCCCCCGGCAGCAACGGGCGCAAGGCGTCCAGCGCCGCGCCCAACTGCCAGGGCCGTGCGCGGGACGCCGCATTATAGAGTGCGATTACGAAGCCCGCCCCGGCTGCCGCTGTCAGCCGACGCAGCACCAGCGGCCAGGGCTTCAGGTTGTCGGACAGGGAGATGGCGCAGAAGTCCGCACCCAGTGGCGCCCCGAGCCGGGCGGCGGCGGCGAACATGGCGCTGATGCCAGGGATCACTTGTATGTCCAAGGCGCGCCAGGCGTCCGGACCGTGCTCCAGCGCCTCGAACACGGCGCTGGCCATGGCGAACACGCCGGGATCGCCGGACGACACGACGGCAACGTGCGCGCCGGCGGCGGCCAGGGTCAGGGCATGGCGGGCGCGGTCCACCTCCACCCGGTTGTCGCTGGCGTGGCGGGCCTGGCCGTCGCGGTGCGGCACACGGGCAAGGTAGGTGTCGTAGCCCACAAGGTCCGTCGCGTGCGCCAGCACTGCCGCGGCCTGCGGCGTCTGCAGCCCGGCGTCGCCCGGCCCGAGGCCGACGACGGCCAGCCAGCCAGTCATGGCCGCTCCCTCACCGCGGCCGTTGCCGGCCCGGGACCAGCACCAGGGAGAAGTAGGGTGCCGGGCCGTCCGGCAGATCGGAGAAGGGAATGGTCCGGGTGCCTGCCATGGTGCCGCGCTCCACATAGACGGCGCGCCCAGTCAGCCCGGCCCCGTCCAGGGCGGCGCGTATCTTGGGCAGGTTGCGGCCTACCTTCATGATGACGGCGGCGTCGGATTGGGACAGGCGGGTGGCCAAGGCACCAGCCTCCAGGGTGCCGGGCAGCACCGTCAGCACGTCGTCGCCGTGGGTCATCGGCAGGCCGGCCTGGGTCCAGCAGCCGCTCATGGCGGTAACACCGGGCACCACGGAGGTTTGGTACGCGGGGGACAGGCGGTCATACAGGTACATGGCGGAGCCATAGAAGAACGGATCGCCCTCGCACAGCAGCGCCACGTCCTGGCCCGCGTCCAGTCGCCCGGCCAGGACGGCCGCACTGCTCTCATAAAAGGCGTGGATGCCCAGCTCATAGCGCGGGTCGTCCACGTTGATCTCAGTGGTGTAGGGATATTCGAAGCGCAGCTCCTCGACACCCCGGCGCATGTGGGGGCTGGCGATGGTCCGGGCGTGGCCGGGCCGCCCGCGCTTGGCGAAGAAGGCGACGACTGGCGCGGTGTTGATGACCCGGGCGGCCTTGACGGTCACCAGTTCCGGGTCGCCCGGCCCCATGCCGAGGATATGCAGGGTGCCACCCGTCACTCGCGCTCGCTCGCCACGGCGTTGACGGCGGCGACGGCCATGGCGCTGCCGCCACGGCGGCCATGGACGGTGGCAAAGGGCACGCGGCCATCGGCGGCCAGGGCCTGCTTGCTTTCCATGGCACCGACGAAGCCGACCGGCATGCCGATCACCGCGGCGGGCGGGGGCGCACCGGCGTCCAGCAACTCCAACAGGCGGAACAGGGCAGTGGGCGCGTTGCCGATGGCAACCAGCGCGCCGCCCATGCGTGCGCCCCACAAATCCAGCGCCGCGGCGGAGCGGGTGTTGCCGATGCGGGCGGCCAGCGCGGGTGTCGCCGGGTCGTCCAGGGTGCAGACGACCTCGTTACCGGCTGGCAGGCGGGCACGGGTGATACCGTGGGCGACCATCTTGGCGTCGCACAAGATAGGCGCGCCGGCCAGGAGCGCGGCGCGGGCGGCGGCGGCGAAGCCCGGGCTGAACTCCAGGTCATCCGTGATGGCGACGATGCCGCAGGCGTGGATGACCCGGACGGCAACGCGCGCCTCCTCCGGCGAGAAGCGCGCCAGGTCGGCCTCGGCGCGGATGGTGGCGAACGAGCGTTCGTAGATCGCCGCGCCGTCTCGGATATAGTCGCGTCTCATGAATGGAAGTCCAAAGGAGAGGTGTCCAGCGGCGAGAGGTCCAGGCCAGGGCGCCAATCTGTCATCAGGGCATACTGCCCGGCGGCGCCGACCAGCGCCGGGCCAATACCAGGGTAGGCGCAGCCCTTGGCGCAACCGGATACGTGGACGGGACCGCTGCCTTGCCGGGCCAGGCGGATGGCGTCGGCACGGGCGGGCACGGTGGCGCTGGCGCAACCGGGCGCACCGATGCAGGAGGTGATGCGGAGGCGGGGATCGGCCGGGTCGGTCGCGAAGCCCGCGGCCTGTGCAGCCTGGACGGCGGCGGGAAGGTCGGCAGCGTGGACCTGGCCGAGCAGCAGGGCGCGGAACGGGCTGGTGCGGAGGGTGCCGCCGCTGAAGCGGTCGGCAAGGTCGGCGAGGGCGTGGAGGCTCGCAGGGTCGAACTGGCCCAGCGGCTGGCCCAACGCCAGCGCGCCGCGGTCCGTTTCGGGGTAGGCGTGGAAGCCGATCATTGGAGGCTGATCCTGCTCCCTCTCCCTCCGGGAGAGAGTCGGGGTGAGAGGGTCTTTGAGCACAGGCCCCGGCCCACAGAGGCCCAGTCCAGGCGGTGCATCCAGTGCTCGGACCGGCAAGCAGGACCCCCTCACCCCAGCCGTCTCCCGGAGGAAGAGGGAGCTAAGCGCGGCTTGCGGGCCGGTAAGCCTTTGCCCGCCGGCCAAGTCTATCAGCCGCAGCACCTGGGCCACGGTCCGGTCCGGGCGGCAGGCCACAGCCTCACCGCCCGCAGTGATCCGGTCCTCGTCCACGCCAGCCCGTACCACGATGTCCGCCGGCACATGACGCCCCGCCAGCACTCCACCCGCGTCCACGGCGATGCAGAACTTGCTCGCCAGCGGCGGGCAGTCTGCCAGCGCAGCCTCGATCCGCTCCGCAAGGCCCGGCGGCGCGGCACCGGGGTCGTCGCCGGCCAAGGGCGGCGCGATCACGATGCGGCGGCGCTCGCGGGCTGGGTCCGGGTCGGCCAGTCCGGCGGCGACCATAGCGGCGGCGAAAGGGACCACCCCGTCCGACCGGAGGCCGCGGACTTGCAGGTTGCCGCGCCGGGTCAGCTCGACCGCGCCGTTGCCCCACCGTCCGGCAGCATCGGCCAAGGCGCGAGCGGCAGCGGAGGTCAGGCGGGCGGCGGTAGGATGCACGCGCACCAGCAGGCCGTCGCCGGTGGCCATGGGGTCGTACAGGCTGGGGCACCAGCCGCGGCGGCGGGGCACGGCGTTCATGCTGCGTCGTCCACCAAGCCCGGCGGGGCATTGCGGCGCGGGTGCCACAGACCCTCGGCCTGGGCCTCGGCGAAGCGGGCCGCCATCGCCGCGCGGGCGTCCGGGTTGGCTGCGCGCAGGAAGGCGTCCACGTCCGGGGCGCCCAGGGTGGCGGCGTGCAACAGGTCGAATTGCGCGTCGAACCGGGAGGGCAAGGTGCGGGCGTAGGCGGCCAGAGCCTCCACCGGACGGGCGATCTCCGCCGCGCCGCGGTAGCCGTGGCGCATCATGCCGGCAATCCAGGCCGGGTTGGCGGCCCGGCCGCGCACGACGCGCACGACCTCCTCCGCAACCAGCCGCGGGCGGGGGGCGTCAGGGCGGGAGGTGTCCAGGTGATACAAGGCCGGCTGTGCCCCCAGCGCGGCGGCGGCGGCGGCAAATCCGCCTTCGTGCGCGGCGTGCTCGGTGCTGTCGAGCAAGTCGGCCTCGGCGTGGTCCTGGGTGTGGACAAGGGCGTCGGCGGCCCGCACGCGGTCGCGCAGCCCGGCTGCGTCCGTGGCACCGTCCAGCCCCTGCCCGTATGCGCCGGCCGACGCCGCCATCCACGCCAACCCGGCGTCGCCACCGGACCCTGCGCCATACTGGCCAGCCGGCGCGCCATAGATGCGCTGTGTGGCCCGGCGCAGCACGCTACCTTCCAAGCCTAGCGCCTGCCCGGCCAGCGGATTGAAGTCTGCGGCCTCGTCCCGCGCCGCCACCGCACGCACTACGGCGTCGAACAGCGCGACCTGGGCGGCAAAGGCGTCGCGGAACAGGCCGGAGATGCGGAGCGTCACATCCACCCGCGGGCGGTCCAGCAGGGCCAGCGGCAGCACCTCGAACCCCGACACCCGGGCGGAGCCGCTGTCCCACACCGGGCGGGCACCCATCAGCACGAGGGCAAGGGCCAAGTCCTCACCCCCCGTCCGCATCGTGGCGCTGCCCCATAGGTTGATGACGACGGCGCGGGGGTGCTCACCGTGGTCTTGCAGGTGGCGGCGGAGCAGCTCGGCGGCGGCGCGCTCGGCCAGCACGACGGCGCTTCGGGTGGGCACGGCGCGGGGGTCAATGGTGGTCAGGTTGCGGCCGGTCGGCAGCACGTCGGCCCGGCCGCGCGTGGGGGCACCCGCCGGACCGGGCGGGACGAAGCGACCGTCCAGCGCGGCGAGCAGGGCGGTGCGCTCCGCATCCGCGCACGCGTCCAGGGCGGCGGGGTCCACGCCGGGACTGGTGCGGCGCAAGGCGTCCAGCATGGCGGCGCGGTGCGGCGGGGGACGGCCATAGACGTGCAGGCCGTCGCGGACTTGCAGGTCCTTCACGTCGCACAGGTAGGCGTCCAGCCGGGCCAGGGCGTCGTCATCTGGGTCGCCGGGCGCGGCGCCGGCCTCGGCCAGCAGGCCGGCGGCGTCGGCACGGTCCAGAATCTCCTGGCGCAGCAGGGCGGTGCGGCGGCGGTCCAGGCCGTCGGCGGCAGCATATTCGTCTATCAGCCGCTCCAATTCCAAGGCCGCGCCATGCGCGCCGCCGGAGCCGAGCGGCGGCGTCAGGTGGCCGATGGTAACGGCACCCAGGCGGCGCTTGGCGGCGGCGGCCTCACCGGGGTTGTTGACGATGAAGGGATAGATGACGGGCAGGCCGCCCAGCAGGGCGCGGGGCAGGCAGGCGGCGGAGAGGGCGACGGCCTTGCCGGGTAGCCATTCCAGGGAGCCATGGGTGCCCAAATGGACCATGGCGTGGACGTCTTGGACGTGGCGGAGCCAGAGGTAGAATGCGAGGTAACCGTGGCAGGGCACACGGTCGGGGTCGTGGTGGTCCATGCGGCGGTCGGCGGGGCGGCCGCGATCGGGCTGGATGGCTGCCGTGACGGTGCCGCGGTGCATGTGGCGCAGGGTGAAGTGACCGGATTGCACGCTGGCGTCGGCGTCCGGAGCGCCCCAGGCGGAGGTGACGGCGCGTTGAACGGCGGGCGGGAGGGTGGCGAACAGGCTCTGGTAGGCGCAGACGGACAGGAACGGACGGGGCGTTGCGTGGCATAGGCCATTCACAAGGGCAGCCTGCTCCCTCTCCCTCCGGGAGAGGGCCGGGGTGAGGGGGTCTTCGGGCGCCGGCGCCGGACCAGGGCAGCGTTCCCTGGCACACGCTGCGCCCCGCTCCGCAGCCAAGACCCCCTCACCCCGGCCCTCTCCCGAAGGAAGGGGGGGCGATGCGGCAGCATCAGGCGGGCTGATGGCCGTGCGATACCCGGCCCCCTCCAAGTCCTCCAGCACCGCCGCAAGGCTGGCGAAGCTGTCCAGCCCCACAGCGTGGCCGCGCTGGCCGCCGACACCGGGGTAATCGGACAGCACCACGGCCACGCGGCGTGCGGCGTGCGGCGTGCCAGCCAAGCGCGCCCAGCCAGCGGCGCGGTCCGCCGCCAGGGCGATGCCGTCCGAGCCGGGCTGGTGGACGGTCCGGGCGTATTGCAGGCCGGGGACGGCCTGGCCTTCCGCCTTGAAGGACACGGCCCCGGTCAGCAACCGGCCATCCAGTTCCGGCAGGGCCACGTTCATCGCCAGGTCCGCCTGGGTCAATCCGCGTGCGGACGCCGCCCAAGCCTCCCGCGATGACCCGGCCAGCACCGCTTGCAGCACCGGCGCCCCGGGCGCGTCCAGCGGCGACGGCCCGTCATCGGCACGGGCGGAGAACGCGGTCAGGTTCAGCACCACCGCCGGACGCCAGGCGCGCAGCGTGTTGGCCACCCACGCCGCGCACTCCGGCGCCTTCAGGCTGGCGGCATACAGGGCGCCAACCGCCAAGCCACGGTCGTGCAGCGCCACGGTCAGCGCCGCCACGGGCGCGATGTCGGCGGATAACAGGTGCGAGCGGTAGAAGACCAGCGCCACCATGGGCCGGTCTTCCACCAGGTCCAGCGCGTGAACGCCCTGCTGCGGCAGCGGCTGGGCGTCGCCGCCATCGTCCGGGGACAACCCGGCCAGGTGCGCCGCCAGCCGGATCGCGCGCTGCATATTGGCCGGGCCGCCGTGGCGGAAGCAGGCGTCCAGCCGGACCAGGGCAGCCGCGGGCACGGTGGACAGTTCCGCCAGGCGTGGATCGTCGAAGGCGTCGCCGGGCAGCACGGCGAGTGCGATGCCACGGTCCCGGCACAGCGCCGCCGCTTCCTCGATGCCATAGCGCCAGTAGTCCAGCCCACCCAGCAGGCGCACTACCAGGCAGCGGGCGCCGGAGACGACCTGATCCAGGTAGAGGTCCACCGACATGGGATGGCGCAGCCGCCCCAGGCTGGCCAGCCGCAGCCCCGGCGCGCCGGGCATGGCCCCCCAAGCCCCGGCCAACGCACCCAGGTCCGCGTCGGAGAAACTGAGCACCACCAGGTCGGCCGGGGTCTGGCCAAGGTCGGCCGCTGCCCCGTCCGCATCCAGCGTGCCGACCTCGCGGACCAGAAGGTGCATGGGCGCTAGCCGGCGATCCCGGCGGCGATGGCGGCGCGGTCCATGCCGGTCTGGCCGATCACCACGACGTGCCCGGTCCGAGCCTCACCCGGCGCCCAAGCGCGGTCGAAGCCCTGGCGGAAGCGGGGTCCCACGCCCTGGATGGCCAGGCGCATCGGCTTGCCCTGGACGGCGGCGAAGCCCTTGATCCGCAGCACGCCATGCTGCCCGGCCACGTCACGCAGCCGGGCCACCAGGGCGTCGGGGGCGGCAGTCTCGGCCAGGGGCACGACGAAGCTGTCGAAGTCGTCGTGCTCGTGCGCGCCGTCCTCGGCATCGTGGCACGACGGGCGGGCGTCGAGGTCTGACTCCGCCGCGGCGTCCAGGCCCAGCAGCACCGCCGGGTCAACCCGGCCCTCCCGCGCGGCGACCATGGGCACGGCGCGCGGCAGGGCGGCGGCGACCATCACGCGCAGGCGCTCCAGCCCGGCGGCGTCCATCAGGTCCGCCTTGTTCAGCACCACCAGATCGGCGCTGCCGAGCTGGTCCTCGTACACCTCGGCCAAGGGGTTGTCGTGGTCCAGGCCGGGGTCGGCGGCGCGCTGGGCGGCGACGGCGGCGGGGTCGTCGGCGAAGCGCCCGTCCAGCACGGCCGGGCCGTCCACGACGGTGATGACGCCGTCCACGGTGACGCGGCTGCGGATATCCGGCCAGCCGAATGCCTTGAGCAGCGGCTTGGGCAAGGCGAGGCCACTTGTTTCGATAACGATATGCTCGGGCGGCACCTCGCGGGCGAGCAGGGCTTGCATGGCAGGCAGGAACTCGTCGGCGACGGTGCAGCACAGACAGCCGTTGGCCAGCTCGACGATGTCGGCCTCCTCGCAGGCGGGAATGCCGCAGCCGCGCAGCAGCTCCGTGTCTATGCCGACGGCACCGAACTCGTTGATGATGAGGGCGAGGCGGCGGCCTCCGGCGTTTTCGATAACATGGCGGAGCAGCGTGGTCTTGCCGGCGCCGAGGAAGCCGGTGATGACGGTGACGGGGATCTTGGCGGTCATGCCGCGATCTCCTGCGGGGCCATGGCGGGCAAGTCTCGTGCAACTGGGGACGTGGCCTGCGCCGCGCCTGTGCCGGCGCCCTGTGCGGCGGTAGGCGGCGCGAGGTCCGGCAGGCGGCCCAGCACCATGCGGGCCAGGGACGGCGGACGCTTGGAGGGCAGGACGGTGCCGGTGCGGTGCGCGGCATACAGCGCGGCGTACGCGAGCAGGTCAGGGGCGAGCGAGGTGTCGAGCCGGCCCAGCAGGTAGCTCCACTTGCCCGGCTGGCTGATGGCGGCGGCGCAGCCGTTGTCGCAGGAGGACAGGCAAGTGACGGCACGCAATTCCACGTCGGCAGGGGCGGCGGCCAGCAGGGCGGCCACGGCGTCGTGCATGTGCTGGCCGGGCGCAGTCTGCCCCGGCTCCAGCGGCAGGCCGGCGCGGCATGTGGTGCAGATGTGCAGGATGGGGTGGGACAAGGTTGGTCAGCCTCCGGCCGTGCGGTAACACACGGGTGCCGGGCGCCCCTGGAGCAAGTTGCTCCCTGGGACGATGCTTGCCGCATCGCCGCCACCGGGGCACCCCGCCCGGCAACGCAGCCGTCGTCGTGATGGCAGGTCTCCTGGCTTGCGGTTCCGGGGGCCGGGTGGCCTCCACGACGTCCGCCAGCCTTCCCGGGCGGTGGCCCAGTGGCATGTGACGGACGGCTTACCGCTCACAGTTGCGGGGGCAGCCGCGGCATCCCGGGGGTGTGGTCCCGGCCGCGTTCCCTTTTAATCCGCCACCCGTTGCCCTGGCGGGCGCGGGATGGCGAAACCATCGCGGGTGCAGTATGCCGCAGACCCAAGGGTGTCAATGGAAACCGGTAACGTGACTTTCGTGCTCGGTGGAGCGCGGTCGGGCAAAAGCCAGTATGCGGAGGGGCTGGTGACGGCCCTGCCGGGACCGTGGACCTATGTCGCCACGGCACAGGCGTTCGATGACGAGATGCGGTCGCGCATCGCGCAGCACCGGGGGGAGCGTGCGCCGGGGTGGCGGACGGTGGAGGCTCCAACGGACATGCCGGCGGCGCTGGCCGGGGTGGGTGCGGAGCCGGTGCTGGTGGACTGCTTGACGTTGTGGCTTAGCAACTTACTGCTGGCCGGGCACGACCTGCCTGCCGCCACGACACGGTTGCTGGCGGCGCTGGACGGGCGCGGGGCGCCGACGGTGGTGGTGTCCAACGAGGTCGGGTTGGGCATCGTGCCGGACAATGCGTTGGCGCGGGCGTTCCGGGACGCGGCCGGGCGGCTGCACCAGGCGGTGGCGGCGCGGGCGGACCGGGTGGTGCTGGTGGTCGCCGGGCTGCCCTTGGCAGTGAAAGGAAGCCTGTGATGGACGAGGATGCAGCCCGGCACGCGGCCAAGATGGCCAAGCGGAAGGCGGTGCAGGATGCGGAAGTCGCCAGCAAGACGGTCGAGAAGGGCCTGCTGATGGTCCACACCGGGCCGGGCAAGGGCAAGAGCACCGCGGCCTTCGGACTGCTGCTGCGGATGGTCGGGCGCGGGCGCCGGGTCGGGGTGGTGCAGTTCATCAAGGGCGCCTGGTCCACCGGGGAGCGCGGCGCGCTGGACCGGTTCCAGGACTTGGTGGAGTGGCACACGATGGGCGAGGGCTTCACATGGGACACCCAGGACCGCGCCCGTGACGTCGCGGCCTGCCGCCGGGCCTGGGACAAGGCAGTCGAGTTGATGCACCAGCCCGGCCTGTCCCTGCTGTTGCTGGACGAGCTGAACATCGCGCTGCGCTACGACTACTTGCCGGAAGCGGAGGTGCTGGACGCCCTGGCCGCCCGCCCTCCTGCCCTGCACGTCGTCGTCACCGGCCGCAACGCCCGGCCGGCGCTGATCGAGGCGGCGGACCTGGTGACGGAGATGACGCTGGTTAAACACCACTTCGCCGCAGGGGTGAAGGCGCAGGAGGGGATCGAGTTCTGATTGCACCTGCGGACGGGCCGGCGCAGAGCCGGCCAAGCTGCGACCTGCACCTCACGCGCCGGCCACTCTTATGGCTCCAAGTCTGCAAGTACCGAAGGCAAGTCACGCGGCTGGTGGACGACGCGGGCCACCACTGCCGGGTTTCGAGAGACGTCGAACACCAGCAGATATGGGAAGCCGCGCAGCGACCAGAACCGGAACCGGGCCGGCGCGAGGTCTAGGCGGACACGCCCCAGCCCTGGCTGCTCGGTCACCCTATCAGCCGCGCGCAACGCCGCTTGCAGGAGTGCGTCTGCCGCGGCGGGGTCGTCTTCGGCGATCCATGCCGCGGCAAGGCGCAACTCGCGCTGGGCACGCGGGGCGAAACGGCCGGAGATCATTCCATGCGGGCGCGGACGGCCTGGATGGCGGCCCTGATGTCCGCCTCGACATCGCCGGACGACGCGAAGCCGTCCCGGTCCCCCTCCGCCACGGCCTCATCTAGGGAAATCACGAACGCGGCACGCCGCGCCTCGGCGTCCTGCAACATACGGAGGCCGGACCGAACGACCTCGCTCACGTTGTTGAAGCGGCCTGCTTCGACGCAGGCCTGCGCGAAGTGCTCCAGTTCTGGTGTCAGATGGACGTTCGTTCCCATGGTGCCTCCGGTATCAAGGATTGATAGTGGGCAGGCGCGTCGGCAGCAAGCGCAGATGCGCGCCACCCGTGCGATGGTTGCCCCGGGTGCCGCGGCCCCGGTATATAATGTCCTGGCCTGGGCGGCTTAGGAGGTTAGGCGATGGCGGACGGCGACGCGGCCCTTCTGGCACCCTCCCTCTTCGAGGCAGCGCATCCCTTCACGGTGGATGACTACCACCGCATGAGCGAGGCCGGCATCCTGTCCGCCGATGAACGGACGGAGCTGATCGAAGGGGTCGTTGTCACCATGTCTGCGATCGGCGCCCCGCACTTCGTTGCCGTGCTGCTGCTGGATCAACTGCTTCGGGCCGCCGTGGGTGAGCGGGTGGTGGTGTCAGTGCAGGGACCAGTGCGATTGCCGCCCCGCTCGGAACCGCAGCCTGACATTGCGCTGCTACGCCCGCCTGCGGTCCGCTACAAGGCTGCCCTTCCCGGCCCGGCGGACGTGTTCCTGCTGGTCGAGGTCTCCGACACTACGCTGGCCCGGGACCGGGACGTAAAGGCGCCTCTATATGCCCGGCACGGCATCCCAGAATATTGGCTGGTTGACCTCGACGCTCAGACCGTCCTGGTCCACCGCGACCCCGTGCCGGCGGAGCGCCGCTGGGGGTCCGTCCAGCCGGCCGGGCCTGATGCTGTGCTGGACGTGGCGGCCCTGCCCGGCAGCGCCGTGCCGCTGGCCGGGCTGTTCGGGGCGGGGCAGCCGGACTAATTGGCCGCCCGCGCCATCATGCTGCAAGGCACGGGGTCCAGCGTCGGCAAGTCCTTGCTGGTCGCAGGTCTCGCGCGGGCCTGCTTGCGCCGAGGCCTGCGCGTCCGGCCGTTCAAGCCGCAGAACATGAGCAACAACGCCGCCGTGACGGCCGATGGCGGGGAGATCGGGCGGGCGCAGGCGCTGCAGGCCCGTGCCGCCGGGGTGCCGCCCAGCGTCCACATGAACCCGGTGCTGCTGAAGCCGCAGAGCGAGACCGGGTCGCAGGTCATCGTCCAGGGCCGCATCCACGCCACCGCCCGCGCCCGCGAGTACCAGGCCATGAAGCCCGGCCTGATGCCCTACGTGCTGGAGAGCTTCGCCCGGATGCAGGGGGAGGCCGACATCGTGCTGGTGGAGGGCGCTGGCAGCGCGTCGGAGGTCAACCTGCGTGCGGGCGACATCGCCAACATGGGCTTCGCCCGCGCCACCGGCACGCCTGTGGTCGTGGTTGGCGACATAGACCGCGGCGGGGTGATCGCGTCCCTGGTCGGCACCCATGCGGTGATTGATCCCGCCGATGCCGCGATGGTGCGGGGCTTCATCGTCAACCGGATGCGCGGCGACCTCTCGCTGTTCGACGCCGGCATGGCGCTGATCGCGGCGCGGACGGGCTGGGCGCCGATGGGCCTGGTGCCGCACTTCGCGGACGCCGCGCGGCTGCCGGCGGAGGATGCGGCAGACCTCGGCCCGGCGCCGCACCGGCCCGGCGCAACCCTGCGCATCGCGGTGCCGGTGCTGCCGCGGATCAGCAACTTCGACGACCTGGACCCGTTGCTGGCCGAACCCGGCGTGCAGGTGCTGATGGTTCAGCCGGGCAAGCCGCTGCCGGTGTGCGACCTGGTGCTGCTGCCCGGCTCCAAGGCGACCATCGCCGACCTGCAGGCCTTCCGGGACGCAGGCTGGGACGGGGACCTGGCAGCGCATCGCCGCCGGGGCGGGCGGGTGCTGGGGGTGTGCGGCGGCTACCAGATGCTTGGGACGCAGATAGAAGACCCGGGCGGGGTGGAGGGTCCGGCGGGTGCCGTGCCGGGGCTGGGGCTGTTGGAGGTTGCGACGGTGCTGACGGGCGAGAAGCGGCTGGCCGAAGCCGCAGGCGTTACATGCGCAGACGGTACGCCGTTCCGGGGTTATGAGATGCACATCGGCCGCACTGCCGGGCCAGCGGCGGCAGTGCCGGTGCTGCGGCATGGCGACGGGCGCGTGGACGGGGCCAGCAGCCCGGACGGGCTGGTGCAGGGTACGTACGTGCACGGGCTGTTCACGGGGGATGCGCTGCGCGGTGCCTGGTTGCGGCGCTTGGGTGCCGCGCCGGCCGGACGCAGCCATGACGCGGAGGTGGAAGCCGTCCTGGACGCCCTGGCGGCGCACCTGGAGGCGCATATGGACGTGGATGGGCTGCTGGCGGCGGCGCGCTGAACGGTCCGAACCATTTCGGCGATGGGGGTTGCTTGCTACTCCCTCTCCCTCCGGGGTCAAACCGTGAAACGGTTTACGGTCGGGGTGAGGGGGTCCTCAAGCACTGCACTTGCCGGCACGGAGCTGCGTGCCGTCTGCACCGGCGGTGCTTGCACCGGCAACGCAAGACTCCCTCACCCCGCCCCTCTCCCGAGGGGAGAGGGAGCAGGCCAGTTCGTCCAGCGTTGCCGGTGGGCGGCAGCCGCGCTACGCCCGCCCGAACAGGTCATCAGGAGATCCGACGATGCGCCGCCGCTCTCTGCTCCTTGCGGGACTGCTTGCCCCGGCCTCCGCGCTGGCCCAAGCGCCTGGTGCGACCGTGATGGCTGCCGCCAGCCTGACCGACGCGCTGCGGGAACTGGGCCAGGCCTGGGCCGCCAAGGGCCACTCGGCGCCGCGCTTCGTGTTCGCCGCGTCTTCCGCCCTGGCCCGGCAGGTCGAGCAGGGCGCGCCGGCCGACATCTTCATGTCTGCCGACGAGCCTTGGGCGGATTACCTGCAAGAGCGCAACCTGCTGCTGCCGGGCACGCGGGTCAGCCCGCTCGGCAACCGGCTGGTGCTGATTGCGCCCGCCGACCAGCCCGGCGACGTCGTGCTGGCGCCAGGAGTGGACCTGCTGGCGCGGCTGGGTCCCACCGGGCGGATTGCGACGGGGGACCCGGCTAGCGTGCCCGTCGGCAAGTATGCCCAGGCCGCTTTAACCAAGCTGGGCGTCTGGGACCGGGTGCAGCCCCGCCTGGCGCGGGCGGAGAACGTGCGCGCCGCCCTGCTGCTAGTCGAGCGCGGGGAGGCGCCGCTGGGCATCGTCTATGCGACTGACGCCGCGGCTTCCCCCGGCGTCCGCGTGGTCGGCACTTTTCCGGAGGACTCGCACCCGCCCATCACGTACCCCTTTGCGATCCTGGCCCGGAGCGACCGGCCGGAGGTGCGGGCGCTGTTCGCATTCCTGACCGGGCCGGAGGCGGTGCCGGTATACAGGCGGCTGGGCTTCTCCGTGCGTCCATGACCGTGCGTCCATGACCGTGCGTCTATGACCGGGCAGGCCTGACGGTGTTTGCCTGGCTGACGCCGGATGAGTGGGAGGCCGTGCGCCTCAGCCTTCGTGTGGCCGGGCTGAGCGTGCTGTGCGGGCTGCCGCTGGCGGTGCTGGCGGCGCTGGCGATCGCGCGCGGGCGGTTCCCGGGGCGGGCGCTGCTGGATGCGGCGGTCCACCTGCCGCTGGTGCTGCCGCCGGTCGTGGTGGGGTGGGGGCTGCTGATGCTGCTGGGCGTACGCGGGCCGGTAGGGGCGCTGTTGCAGGACTGGTTCGGGGTGCGGCTGGTGTTCACGACTGGCGGGGCGGCGCTGGCGACGGGGGTGATGGCGTTCCCGCTGATGGTCCGCGCGGTCCGGCTGTCGCTGGAGGGGGTGGATACCAAGCTGGAGGCCGCGGCGCGCACGCTGGGCGCGGGGCGGCTGGACCGGTTCCTAACTGTCACCCTGCCGCTGATGGCGCCGGGCATCCTGTCCGGGGCGGTGGTCGCCTTTGCCGCGGGGCTGGGGGAGTTCGGCGCGGTGATCACCTTTGCCAGCAGCATTCCCGGTCAGACGCAGACCTTGCCGCTCGCGATCTACGCCGCCACCCAGGTGCCGGGCGGCGAGACGACGGCGGCCAAGCTGTCGCTGGTGTCGTTCACGTTGGCCATTCTGGGGCTGCTGCTGTCGGACCTGGTGGGCCGGCGGATGCTCCGGCTGCTGGGCCGGTGAGGCCGGGGCGACGGGTGTGCCGCCTGCTGCACCGTCCCGCCGCGATCGGCCCGGTCACAGCGGCCCAGTCACAGCGGCCCGGTCACAGCGGCCCGGTCACGGCAGCCCGTATATGCCGTCCCGGGAATGCCGGGTCGTGAGTGCCGTCCGGTGAATGCTAACGAAGGAGCGTCGCGCCTCGAACACTGTCCTGGTGTGCAGCCTTGGGGGTGCCCCCTTGCGGATGCTGCTTAGGGCGTACCGCCGTTGGATGACGGCGGCATGGCGGCCCTGCGATGGTAGTGCCATGAAGCGGCCTTTGTGATGCTGGACATCTCGGCCCGGCACGCCTTCGGCGGCTTCACGTTGGATGCCGCCTTTTCGGCGCCGCCGGGTGTGACCGCCGTATTCGGGGCGAGCGGGGCGGGCAAGAGCACGGTGCTGGCCGTGGCCGCCGGGCTGCTGCGGCCGGACGCTGGCCGGGTCGTGGTGGACGGGACGGTGCTGCTGGACACTGCGGCCGGGGTGGAAGTGCCCGTGGAGCGGCGGCGCTGCGGCGTGGTGTTCCAGGACGGCCGGCTGCTGCCGCATCTGAGTGTCGAGGCCAACTTGCGCTACGGCCTGCGCCGCGCGCCGCGCGGGGCGGACGGCCCGGGGTTCGGCGACGTCGTGGACCTGCTGGGCATCGCGCCGCTGCTGCGCCGCCGCCCGCGCGCCCTGTCGGGCGGGGAGCGGCAGCGGGTGGCGCTGGGCCGCGCCCTGCTGTCCCGCCCTCGCCTGCTGCTGATGGACGAGCCGCTGGCCGCGCTGGACGCCCCGCGCAAGGCGGACATCCTGCCTTTCCTGGAACGGCTGCGGGACCTGGCGGCCCTGCCGATCCTGTATGTGACGCATGACATGGCGGAGGTGGACCGGCTGGCCGACACGCTGGTGTTGATGGAAGCCGGGCGGGTGCTGGCGGCCGGCCCCGTGGCGGCACTGGCGGCGCGGACCAACCTGCCGCTGCTCACGAACCGCCGGGATGCTGGCGCCGTGCTGGCCTGCGTGGTGGACAGCCACGACCCGGCGCGCGGCCTGACCCGGCTGGCCTTCCCCGGCGGCGCGCTGCTGGTGCCGCTGCGGCCGGAACCGGAGGGCACCGCGCTGCGGCTGAGGGTGCGGGCGCGCGACGTCGCGCTCGCGACGCAAGCGCCAGCCGGGCTAAGCAGCCACAACGTGCTGCCGGCGGTGATCGCGGCCATTACGCCGACCGGGCCGCACGAGGTATTGGCAACCTTGCAGATCGGGGCGACGGCGGTGCTGGCGCGGCTGACGCGGGACTCGGCGGCGACACTAGGGCTTGCGCCGGGTCAGGCGGTGTTCGCGCTGCTGAAAGCGACGGCGGCGGACCATGGGTGAGGCCGGTTGCCCGTCAGGGTAAGATGCGCGGGGGGAGCACATTCCTGAGGTTTGGCGGGCGCGCCCCGGCAGCCCCGGGGTTGCGACACGGTGGCGGCGGCTCGCGGGGACAGCTGGGCCAGCTATTGCACGGTGGCACAGCATGGCGTTTGCCGCACCGACGCTGCGCGCGTGGTTGTGGCGGAAGGCGCTGGCGCTTTTCCACCCTACGTGGGGGCGGGAGCGACCGGTGTTTGCGGCGGGGTCCACCCCCGCCCCGGCACCGCCGCCAGCAGCGCCTGGGTGTACTCGTGCTGCGGGCGCAGGAACACCTGCTCGGTGGTCCCCTCCTCCACCACCACGCCCCGGCACATGACGGCCACGCGGTCGCAGATGCGGCCGGCCACGCGCAAGTCGTGGGTCACGAACACCACGGACAGGCCGAGCCGCGTCCGCAACTCCGCCAGCAGCGCCAGGACCTGCGCCTGCACGGACACGTCGAGTGCCGACACCGGCTCGTCCGCCACCAGCACGGCGGGTTGCAGTGCCAGGGCGCGGGCGAGGGCGATGCGCTGGCGCTGGCCGCCGCTGAACTCGTGCGGGAAGCGGTCCGCGGCGGCGGGGTCCAGTGCGACTTGGGCCAGCAGGTCGCGTGCCAGGGCGAAGGCGGGACCGCGGGCCATGCCGTGCAGCATCGGCCCCTGCGCCACTAGGTCGCCCACGCGGCGGCGCGGGTTGAGCGAGGCATAGGGGTCCTGGAACACCATGCCGATCCGCTGTGCCGCCTCGCGCCGGGGCAGGTGCAGCAGGTCCGCGCCGTCCAGCCGGACGGTGCCGGCGTCGGGCGGCAGCAGGCGCAGCAACACCCGGGCCAGGGTGCTCTTGCCGGACCCGCTTTCCCCCACCACGCCCAGGGTGCCGCCGCGGGGCAGGGTGACGCTGACCCGATCCAGCGCCTGCACGGGCGCGCGGCGGCTGAAGCGGCCGGCGCGGTAGGTCTTGGTCAGGCCCTCGGCAACCAGGATGGCCTCGGACGACACGGGCCGGGGTGCCGCCGGGGCCAAGGGCGGCACGGCGGCGATCAGGGCGCGGGTGTAGGGGTGGGCGGGATGGTTCAGCACTTGCTGCGCCGGGCCGTGCTCCACCAGCACGCCGCGCTGCAGGACGGCTACGCGGTCGGCGATCTCGGCCACCACGCCGAAGTCGTGGGTCACGAACAGCAGCGCCATGCCCCGGCGGCGCTGCAGGTCCCGCATCAGCGCCAAGACCTGGGCTTGGGTGGTGACGTCCAGCGCCGTCGTCGGCTCGTCGGCGATCAGCACGTCCGGCTCCAGCGCCAGGGCGGTGGCGATGGCGACGCGCTGCCGCTGCCCGCCGGAGAGCTGGTGCGGGTAGGCGGCGGCGGCGCCGGCCGGGTCGGGCAGGCCGACCTGGGCCAGCAGGTCGAGCACGCGGGTCTGGACGGCGGCGCGGGACAGGTCCGTGTGGGTGCGGAACGGCTCGGCTACCTGGTCGCCGACGCGGTGCAGCGGGTTGAGCGCGGTGGAGGGGTCCTGGAACACCATCGCGACGCGGGCGCCTCGGATGCGGCGCATGTCGCGTTCCGGCAGAGATAGAAGGTTCGTGCCTCCCAGGGCGACGCGCCCGCCCGCCACGGTGACGCCCGGCGGCAGCAGGCGCAGCACGGCGGCGGCCAGCAAGGACTTGCCGGAGCCGCTTTCGCCGACGAGGCACAGGACCTCGCCGGGGTCCACATGCAGGGAGACGCCGTCCAGCGCCAGCGGCCGGTCGGCGCCGGGCGGCAGGCGAAGGATTAGGTTTTCGACGATCAGACCGGCGCCGGTTGCGGCGCTCATGGGAGGACGCAGGGTCATGCTGCCCGTCACCGCCAGCCGTGCGGTGGCGTGGCGATCCAAGGGCGGCCAGCGCAGTCTTGCCGGCTCTGGACTGCCACGCCCCATGCGGCTCGCAATGACGGGGTAAGTGCGGTGCCAGGGGCGGCCGGGACCGCGGGCCGGGCGATCATCGCTGGCGCAGCCGGGGGTTCAGGGCGTCGTTGATGCCCTGGCCCAGCAGGGACACCGCCAGCACCGTCAGCAAGATGGCGCCGCCGGGAATGGCGGAGACGTACCACTGCGTCCGCAGCACCCCGCGGCCCCTGCCGATCAGGTTGCCCCAGCTTGCGATGTTGGGGTCGGACAGGCCCAGGAAGGCCAGCGCGCTTTCCAGCAGGATGGCGCCGGCCATCACCACCCCGGCATAGACGATCAGCGGCGGCAGGGCGTTGGGCAGGATCTCGCGCAGGATGATCGCAGCGTCGCCCATGCCCAGGGTGCGGCAGCCCGCCACGAACTCGCGCTCGCGCAGGGTCAGGAACTCGGCCCGGGTCAGGCGGGCGCTGGCGGGCCAGGACACCAGGCCGATGGCGAGGGTGACGGTGCGGATGTCCGAGCCGAAGACGGCGACCAGCACCAGCAGCAGCAGGAAATTGGGCAGGGTCTGGAACGCCTCCGTCACGCGCATCAGGGCGTCGTCCACCCAGCCGCCGTAGTAGCCGGCCAGGGCGCCGATGGCGGTGCCGATCAGCAGGGCGATGGCGGTGGCGGTGGCGCCGATCAGCAGGGAGACGCGGGCACCATGGAAGATCTGCGCTGCGATGTCCCGGCCGGAGTTGTCGGTGCCGAGCCAGAAGCGCGGGTTGTCGCCGGGCCATTGCAGGGGGCGTCCGGCGAGGCCCAGCGGGTCGCGCGGGAACAGCCAGCCGGCGGACAGCGCCATCAGCAGGACCAGCACCGCCAGCACCAGGCCGATGGCAGCCGGCCAGGACCGCAGCAGGCGCATCAGCTCGATATCCGGGGGTCCAGGCGGGCATAGGCCAGGTCCACCAGCAGGTTGACGGTGATGACGAGCAGCGTGGACGCGAAGACGATGCCCAGCAGCATGTTCAGGTCGCGCTGCACGACGCTCTCATAGGCCAGGCGGCCCAGGCCGGGCAGCGAGAACACGCTTTCCACTACCACGGACCCGCCCAGCAGGGTTGCGCCCTGCAGGCCGATCAGGGTGACGACGGGCAGCAGGGCGTTGCGGAGGACGTGGCGGACCAGCACGCGGCCCTCCGTCACGCCCTTGGCGCGGGCGGCGCGCACGAAATCGAGGCCCAGGACCTCCAGCATGGAGGCCCGCATGACGCGCAGGTAGATCGCCATGAAGATCAGGGACAGGGTCGCGGTGGGCAGCAGCAGGTGGCGCGCCACGTCCAGCACGCCGGCCAGGCCGCCCTGTTCCGTCCCGACCTCCTGCAAGCCGCCCGCGGGCAGCCAGGCCAGCTTGACCGCGAACACCACGATGCCCATCAGCCCCAGCCAGAACGAGGGCGTGGCGTAGAACAGCAGGCCGAGCAGGCTGATGACGGTGTCCGGCCAGCCGTCCACCCGGCGGGCCGCCAGGACGCCCAGCGCCATGCCGCCTGCGACGGCGAGGCCCAGGGAGGACAGCATCAGCAGCAAGGTGGCCGGCAGGCGCTCCAGGATCACGTCCAGGACGGGCTTGCCGTAGATGGCGCTTTGCCCGAGGTCGAGCCGCACCAGGCGCCAGAGGTAGCGGCCAAGCTGCACCGGCACGGTGGCGTCCAGGCCGTAGAAGGTGCGGAGCCGGGCGGCTTGCGCCGGGTCGCCACCGCCCATGCTGGCGAGCAGCGCGTCCACGGTGTCGCCTGGCGCCAGTTGCAGCAGGAGGAACAGGCCGATCAGGATGAGGGCCAGGGTGGGAAGGCTGAGGGCCAGGCGGCGGAGGGCGAGGAGCGCGAGGGTCACGGGTGGTGCAGGCCGGTGTGGCCGGGATGGCGACCGCGCTCCGGTATAGGGCACGGTCCTGCTCCCTCTCCCTCCGGGGTCAAACCGTGAAACGGTTTACGGTCGGGGTGAGGGAGGCCACACGAACGGCGCCTGACCTCGTGTGGACCGGTCAGTGGCGGCCTACATACGGCGCTTGCCTCTTCCCTCACCCCGACCTTAAACCGTTTCACGGTTTGACCCCGGAGGGAGAGGGAGCAGGCAGATTGTGACTTCCAATGCCTGGACGGCATCACCGACGCATATCCCGCATTGATTGCAGCCGCACTACGCCAGCGCCAGGTCTGCCCAGTGGCTGCTGGCCCAGCGCGGGTTGTTGTTGGCGTTGACCAGCGACTTGTGGCTGGCGGTGATGAACTGGCGCTCGATGGCCATGTACACCGGGATGGCTTCGTCCACGGCCTGCACCACGTCGGCGTACAGGGCGCGGCGCTTGGCCGGGTCGGTCTCACTCGCGGCGTCGTCCATCAGCTTGTCGGCCTGGTCCGACTGCCAGCCGAACTGGTTGGTCCACGGCGCCCCGCGCGGGCTGCCGGAGCGGTACCACACGGTCGTCGAGACCGCGGGGTCGCCGCGGTACTGGTGCCAGCCGGTCGCCAGGTCGAAGTCCCAGTCCTTGTACGTCCGCGACAAGAACCCGGCTGCGTCCAACTGGATGATCTCCACCTTGATGCCCACGGCGTCCAGGGACTGCTGGATGAAGGTGGCGAACAGCGGCACGTCCTCCCCGGCCACCGTGGGCAACAGGCGCAGGCCGAACCGGGTGCCGCCGGGGCCGCGCTTGTGCCCGGCCTCCTCCAGCAGGGCGTTGGCACGGGCCACGTCGAACGGATAGGGCGGCTTGCTGGCGGCGGGGAAGAACGCCGGGGAGCTGCTGGGGATCGGGCCGGTGGCGGGCTTGCCGAAGCCGTACAGGAAGTTCTCGCAGAAGAACGGGATGTCCAGCGCGTGGGCAATGGCCCGGCGGACGCGCACGTCGGCCAGGTACTTGTTGCGGCAGTTGTACTCGACGGTGTTCTCGACCGCGTTGGCCTCGTTGCCGCGGGTGCTGACCTCGAAGCGCGGGTCCTTTTGCAGGCGGTCCATGTCGGCCAGGGACAGCGATGACAGGGGGCTGACCTGGACCTGGCCGGATTCCAGGGCGGCGGCGGCGGCCGCGCGGTCGTTGATGAAGCGCCAGACGATGCGGTCCAGGTAGGGCAGGCCCGGGCGCCAGTAGTCCGGGTTGCGGTCGGCGATGACGTATTGCCCGCGCTCGTAACGCACGAAGCGGAAGGGGCCGGTGCCGATGGGCGCGGTGTTGGCCGGGTTGTTGAGCAGGTCGGTGCCAGCGAAGACGTGCTTGGGCGCGACGTAGCCAAGGTCCGCAAGCGCCCGCAGCAGCAGGTCCTGCGGCATGGGGCGGCTGTAGCGGAAGATTGCGGTGTGGTCGTCCGGGGTGTCCACGGCGGTCAGGTACTGCTGCAAGGTGGTGCTGTAGTTCAGCTCCTTCTTCCACAGCTCCATGGCGGTGTACTGCACGTCGGCGGACGTGAAAGGCTTGCCGTCGTGCCACTTCACGCCTTGGCGCAAGGTGAAGGTGTGGGTCAGGCCGTCCGGGGTGCTGGTCCAGCTTGTCGCCAGCATCGGGTCCGGCTTGCCGGCGGCGTCCAGGTCCACCAGGGCCTCCATGATCTTGGAGGTGATGAGATAGACGCCGGTGGAGGCGCGCAGGGCCGGGTTGAGGATACGCTGCTCGGCGTTCATGTGGACGGTGACGACGCCGCCACGCTTGGGCGCGGGCTGGGCGGCGGCAGGGACGGCCGGGGGCACGGACAGGACGGCGGCGCCGGCGAGCAGGGCGTTGCGGCGGGTCAGGGTCATGACGGCTCCTTGTGCAGTGCGGCAGCTTAGCTTGGTTTTTGGCTTGGAGGCCATGTGCGGTGTTGGTGGGGTGCCTGCTCTCTCTCCCTCCGGGGTCAAACCGTGAAACGGTTTACGGTTGGGGTGAGGGGGTCTCGGCTGTGGGCGGGGCAATCCAGTGCCGCCGGCGCGCAGCCCATCGCGGGCACGGGAAGCACTTCAAGACCCCTCACCCCAACCGTAAACCGTTTCACGGTTTGACCCCGGAGGGAGAGAGAGCGGAAATCAGCCTGTTGGTTCGCCCAGAGACAGCATTAGGCGGTTGGCCCAACCGAAGAATGCCGCACCCTGAATTAGATCCACGATCTCCAACTCGTCCAGCCCGGCGTGGCGGAGGCGCTCGACATGAGAGGCGTCGAAGGCCACGGGTGTCCGGGATAGCGCCACGGCGGCGGACACCACGGCATTCCAGCGCTCGCCGAGGTCCGCGTCCACGCCCTCGTTCAACAGCCGCTGCACATCGGCGTCGCGGCGGGAGTGGCTGGCGGCGAAGCGGGCATGGACGGAGGCGCAGTAGATGCAACCGTTCAGCCGGGATGCGGCGGTGGCGGCCAGCTCCCGCTCCGCCCGTGGCAGGCCGGCGTCGGTGTTGTAGAAGATATCCCGGTCGGTGCGCGTCCGGGCCTCCAGCACATCGGGGTCGAGGGCGAGGAGGCGGAAGTAGGCCGATCCGGCGCGTCCGGGGTCCACCAGGCTTTCGCGCTGGCGCGGGGTCAACGCGTCCGCGCCGGGCGGCTCCAGCCAAGGCAACCAATCCAGTATGGCACGGGTGAATTCCAGCGGGCGCGGGTGGCCCGTGGGATGCAAGGCTTGTGTCATGCGTGCGCGCCCACCAAGGCCAGGGTCCGCAGTCCGGCGGCGACGCGGATTTGGAAGGTCAGGAACGCCACGAGCTGGGATAGCGTCACGATGTCCGGGGTGGACCAGCCGGCGTCCAGCAACGCCTGCAAGTGCTCCGGCGCGGCGTCGCGGGGGTGGAGGACAAGCATGTGCGCGTGCTCGAACGCCGCCGCCAGTCGCGGGCCGGTGACGGCACGCTCTGTGGCCGGGACGCGGTAGGCCGGGCCGGGCGCGTCCTCCCGCGACAGGAGTCCGGCGGGAAAGCTGCCGTAGGGTCCCTGCCCTGCCGCGGTATCGGCCGCCATACCGGTCGCGGCAGCCAGGGCGGAGGGCGCGCCGCTTCGGGTCAGGCCGTCGCCGTAGAAGCGCATGGCCACGACGTCGCCGTGCAGCCCGGCGACGAACAGGGCGACGGCAAAGCGTTCGTGCATGGTAACGCCGCCGGGGTCCGCCGGGTGGAACAGCGCGTCGTAGCTGGCCTGGGCCTGGTCCTTGGCGGTGGGCCGGCGGGCGCGGGCGTGGTCCAGGGCGGACCCTACTGCAATGCCGGCCAAGGCGTTGATGGCGTCCATCAGGCGGCCTGGCGCAGCGCACCCGCATCCCGCACCCAGCCCAGCGCCGGGGCCACGGCCTCCGCCATCAGTTCCAGCGAGCGCAGGATGTGGACGTGCGGCGGGTCAACGGAGTGGACCTGCACCGCCAGGTCGGTGGCATAGGCCAGGGTGCGGTCAGCCTGTAGGGACGCCAATACGTCGGCGGGCGTGCCGACGTGGACGTCGTTGGCGGCAATCAGGTCGGCCAGGGTGCCGGCGGCGTAGGGACCGGACGGGTCCAGGCGCGCGCGGAAGCGGCCAAGCCCGGCTTCGGCCAGGCTCAGCGCCTCGGCACGGTCATCGGCGACGAACACGCTGCGGGACGCCAGGATTCGCGGCGGGCAACCCGGTGGCAGCGCGGCGAGGTAGGCGTCCACCATCGGTCCCTGGATGTCATAGAGGCTGGCGCGGGGGTGGGAGGCCGGGCGCGGCTGGGTGCGGGACAGCAGCAGCCCATCCCCGGCAGCACCGGCCCGGCGGGCGCCGTCCACGCCGAAGCTGGCCTGCCAGATGCGCCCGGCTAGCCCGGGGTTGGTGGGATACAGCGCGTCGCCGCCGGGCAGGAGGTTGCCGGTCCAAGCATCGCGCAAGGCGTCAAGGTGGCCGGTGAACAGGGCGGCGCGGTCTGCCACGTCCAGGCCGAAGGCGTTGAAGGCTTGCAGGTTACCGCCAGCGCCGACCCCGACATCCAGCCGGCCGCCGGACAGGGCATCGAGGACCGATGCGTCCTCTGCGACACGCAGCGGCATCTCCAAGGGCAGGGTAATGATGCCGGTGCCTAGGCGGATGCGACTGGTCTGGGCGGCGACGTGGGACAGGAAGACGAGCGGGGCCGGCAGCCCGCCCTCGTCACCGTGGAAATGGTGCTGGGCGACCCAGGCGGAGTCGAAGCCCAGGCGTTCGGCATGGACGGCCTGGGCGACGGCGAGGCGGTAGCGCTCGGCCGGCGGGGCGTCGTCCAGGACACGGGTGAAGAAGCCAAGGCGGAGCCGGGGTCGGGACATCGGGCCTCCTGCGGTAGGCGGGCGGGTTCAGGGCTATACGTGCAGCGATGCTGACCGAGTTCAAGCCAGGCGCAAGCCGCCCGACCTGTGCTGACCCCAGACCAAGGCGAGGTTGACCTGGTCCAGCAGGTCAACCTCGGATGGACGGTTTGTCCACTATTGAAGCAGGCCGTTAGTACTTCTGCAGCACATACGTGCCCGGCGCGTCCTCCATCGCTGGGTGCAGGTTGCTGCCCAGCGGCGGGGGCGCTCCCATTGCGCCGGACCGTTCAGACAGCCAGGCCGTCCAGTCGGACCACCAGCTTCCGTCGTGCTTGGCAGCGCCCGCCCGCCAGGCCTCCGCCGTCGGAAAGCTCTGGCCCGGCTCGGCCGCCCAGTATGTGCCCTTGCCGCCCGGCGGATTGATGATGCCGGCGATGTGGCCGGACGACGCCAGGACATACCGCACCGTGCCGCCGGCAAGCTGGGTCAAGCGCCAGGCGGCATCCCAAGGGACAATGTGGTCTTTTTCTGCGCCGACGGCGTAGGCGGCAAGCGTGATGCGGCCGAGGTCCAGGCGTTCGCCTTTTAACTCAACCTTCCCAGCATGGATCAGGTTGTTCTCGACGTAGGTGTTCCGCAAATACCAAGTGTGGGCGGCGCGGGTCATGCGGGTGCCGTCGCTGTTCCAATACAGCAAGTCGAAGGCAGGAGGCTTCTGGCCCATCAGGTAGTTGTTGACGACGTTGGACCAGATCAGGTCGTTGGAGCGCAGCAGGTTGAACATGTTGGACATGCTGCGGCTGTCCAGGTAGCCGCGCTGCATCATCTGCTGCTCGACCAGGTCAACCGCCGGGTCATCCATGAAGACGGCGCTGTCGCCGACGCGGGAGAAGTCTTGCAGCGACACCATGAACGTCGCGCAGCCGAAGCGGCTGTCGCCTTTGTTGGCCAAGTAGGCGAGCGTCATCGCCAGCAGGGTGCCGCCGATGCAGTAGCCCATGACGTTCACGGTCTCGCTGCCGGTGATCTGGCGCACGACGTCGCTGGCCTCCAACGGGCCAAGGTCCATGTAGTCCTCGATGGTGGTGCCATCGAGGGACTCGTCCGGGTTGCGCCAGCTTACCATGAACACGGTGAAGCCCTGGCCGACCAGGTGCGCGACCATGCTGTTCTTGGGTTGCAGGTCCAGGATGTAGAACTTGTTGATCCAGGGCGGCAGGATCAGCAGCGGGACGGCGTGGGCTTGCGGCGTGGTGGGCGAGTACTGGATCAGCTCGATCAGCTTGTTGCGGTGGACCACCTTGCCCGGCGACAGTGCCAGGTTGCGGCCCGGTGCGAAGGCGGTCTCGTCCACCATGCTCAGCCGGCCCTCCTTCAGGTCCGACAGCAGGTTCTGCAGGCCGGTGGCGACGCTGGCGCCGCCGGTCTCCATCGCGCGGCGCAGGGCGACGGGGTTGCTGACGAGCATCAGCGCCGGGCTCATGGCATCCACGAACTGGCGCAGGTGGAATTGCAGGCGGCGGCGCTCGGCGGGGTCCAGGTCGTCGGCCTCGCCCTGGTGCAGCAGCCAGTCGGAGGCGAGGAGGTAGGCGTCCTTCAGGGTGCGGTGGGCGGGGTTGGTGTGCCAGTCCGCGGCGGCGAAGCGCTTGTCGGCGGCCCCTGCCCCGGCGGGCTTGGGTGCGCCAGGCTTGGCCGCGGCGGACGTAGCAGCGGCGGCTTGGGGCGCGGCGGCGGGCGCGGCCCCGGCCATCCAGGCGCGGGTGGCGTCGGCCCAGGCGTCGGCAGCGGCACGCAGGACGGCGGCGTTCATGTCCACGGCGGCCTTGGCGAGGGTGCCGGGGTTGCGGAGCGCGCGCAGCCAGACCGTGCGGAGCGCCGCCGACACTGCGGCCCAGTCCACGGGGACTACGTCCCGCATGGGGTTTGCGTTCCACATCTGGTCAATCTGGCGCAGCGTGGCGTCGTCGGCGATGGCGGCGCGGATCTGCGCCAGGCTGTCGGACATGACGCTGCCGGCCATCGCGTCCCAGTTGCCGGCGACGGGCTGCATCATGGCCTGGGCCTGGGTGCTGGCCTTCTCCATCCAATTGGTCCACAGGCCAAGCACCGCGTCGGGGGACACGGTGGCGTCAGGGGACCCGGTGGCGTCAGAGAATGGGGGGACCTTGGTGTCGCTCATGGTAGATCCTTCTTGTGAAGCCAGCCTTCGTGCGGGGCCGGCTGCCGTCAACGGGCGCGCGGGCGCTTGCGGCAGGGATGCTCCCCGGCTGAGCGCCTGCGTCAGGCGGCCTTCGCGTGCAGGTCGGAATGCACGGCAAAGCCGGCTTCGGTCTTGGACCGCACCTCCTCCACCGTCACGCCTGGCGCCAGGTCCACCAGGGTCAGTCCCGGCGCGCCCGGCGCGCCCACGTCGAAGACGCACAGGTCGGTGACGATGAGGTTCACCACGCCCTGCCCGGTCAGCGGCAGGGTGCAGCGGTGCAGGATCTTCGGCTCGCCCTTGGCAGTGTGCTCCATCACCACGACGACCCGCGGCACGCCGGCCACCAGGTCCATCGCGCCGCCCATGCCCTTTACCATCTTGCCAGGCACCATCCAGTTGGCGAGGTCCCCGTTCTCCGCCACCTGCAACGCGCCCAGGATGGAGATGGCGATGTGCCCGCCGCGGACCATCGCGAACGACGCGGCACTATCGAAGAAAGAGGTCGCGGGCAGCTTGGTCACGGTCTGCTTGCCGGCATTGATGAGGTCCGGGTCCTCCTCCCCCTCATAGGGGAACGGGCCGATGCCCATCATGCCGTTCTCGCTGTGCAACTGCACGTCAATGCCGGCAGGGATGAAGTTGGCGACCAGGGTCGGGATGCCGATGCCCAGGTTGACGTACATGCCGTCCTGCAGCTCGCGCGCGGCGCGGGCAGCCATCTCGTCACGGGTCCAGGCCATGCCTATGCCTCCTGCAGGTGCTTGCGGGTGGTGCGCTGCTCGATGCGCTTGTCCAGGTTGGGGACCGCGACCAAGCGGTGCACGAAGATGCCGGGAGTTATAATGTGGTCGCCGTCGAGTTCGCCGGGCTGCACCAGTTCCTCGATTTGGGCGACGGTTACATGGGCGGCGGTGGCCATGACCGGGTTGAAGTTGCGCGCGGTCATCCGGTACACCAGGTTGCCCTCGGTGTCGCCGCGCCAGGCGTGGACGATGGCGAGGTCGGCGACCAAGCTGCGCTCCATGATGTAGCGCTTGCCGTCGAACTCCTGCTCCGGCTTTCCCGCGGCGATGTCGGTGCCGACGCCGGTGCGGGTGAAGAAGGCGGGAATGCCGGCGCCGCCGGCGCGGATGCGCTCGGCCAGCGTGCCTTGCGGGTTGAACTCGATCTCCAGCTCCTTGGCGAGGTACTGGCGCATGAACTCCTTGTTCTCGCCGACGTAGGAAGAAACCATCTTGCGGACCTGCCGGGCTTCCAGCAGCAGGCCCAGCCCGGCGCCGTCCACGCCCGCGTTGTTGCTGATGATGGTGAGGCCCGTGACGCCGCTGTCCCGGATGGCGGCGATCAGGACGCCCGGAATGCCGCAGAGGCCGAAGCCGCCGGACATGATGGTCATGCCGTCCCGCAGCACGCCGGCCAGCGCCGCCGCGGCATCGGGATAAACCTTGTTGATGGCCATGCCGTCGTCCTCCGCATCGGACCGGGCCAGGCTGCCACGCGCCCTGGGCGGCCTGTCCTGTCCGGTCGCTATTATGACACAGTGCTTAGCGCCGGCCCGCAGCAGGGGCAAGCGGCAGGGCTTGGTTGCGCCGGATGAGGCGGTCATGCGTCGCCGTCACGGACGGGCGTTCCGGCCGTGCCGACAGTGTGCAGCGGTCCTGGCCGGGCGGCGCAACCTGCTGCGGGCTGGGACGCTCCGCCCAATTTCTGAAACGTATCTACCCGCCCCACCCCGCGAACACCTGCCGGTCCCGGTTCTCCTGCATCAGCAAGCGGAATCCCGGCAGCTTGTCGAAGCCCAGCCCGCCCGGCACCCCGGTTTCGGGATCGGCGACCACCTTGGCATAGGCGTCCCCGCTCAGCTTCTCCCATTTGCCCGCCGGCTTCTTTGCCTCGACATGGACGACGGTCGCCTTCAGGACCATGCGGACGACGGCCTCTTTCGGGTTGGACGGCTTGGTCAGGCTTGGGAAACCGCCCACCATCGTCCAGCCGTTGCCCAGCGCCCAGGCCCGCAACTCGTCGGCTGTCATGCCGCCTTCTTCCGCTTCTGCTTGCCCTGCGACACCTTGCCGGCGCGGGCCTGGCTCGGCGCGCTGCCGGTCTTGGCGCGGTCCAGCACCAGCCGCGCGTAGTCGTCCATGTCGCCGTCGAAGGGCGCCACCGTGCCGTCCGCCGCCAGCCACAGCCGGTCCGCCACCAGCTCCATCAAGGAACGGTCGTGGGTAATCAGGATAACAGCGCCTTGGTAGTCGTTCAGCGCGTCCAGCAGGGCGCGGCGGCTGTCTATGTCCAGGTGGTTGGTCGGCTCGTCCAGGATCAGCAGGTGCGGCGCGGCCATGGCCACCAGGTTCAGCAGCAGCCGGGCACGCTCCCCGCCCGAAAGGTGCTCGACCGTCGTGCCCTGCTTGTCGAAGCCGATGCCCCATGACGCCAGCCGCGAGCGGTAGCTGGTCTCGCTGTCCTCCGGACGTGCCCGGCGGATGATGTCGAGCGGCGTGTCGGCGGCGTCCAGCGCCTCGATCTGGTGCTGGTGGAACCAGCCGACCTGGATACGGCGCTCCCGCTGCATATGCCCGGCCTGCAAGCCCAGCGCGCCGGCGGCCATCTTGGCGAAGGTGCTCTTGCCCGCGCCGTTCACGCCCAGCAGGCCGATGCGGTCATCTATGTCCAGGCGCAGGTTCAGGTTCCGCAGCACCGGCTCGGCGTCGCCGTAGCCGACCGAGGCTGACTCCAGCCGCATCAGCGGCGGCGCCAGCGGGCGCGGCGGGGACGGCAGCAGGAAGGGGGCCACGCGCTCCTCCACCACGGCGGCAATCGGCTCCAGCTTGGCCAGGCGCTTCATGCGGGACTGGGCCTGGGCGGCCTTGCTGGCCTTGGCCTTGAAGCGGTCCACGAAGGATTGCAGGTGCGCGCGCTCCGCCTCCTGCTTGACGCGGGACGCCGTCTGCAGCCGCGCCTTCTCGGCCCGGCGCCGCTCGAAGTCGTCGTAGCCGCCCGTGTACAGGTCCAGCTTGCCGTCGCGCAGGTGCAGGATGCTGTCCACCGAGTTGTTCAGCAGCTCCCGGTCGTGGCTGATGATGATGGCGGCGTTAGGATAGCGGCGCAGGCGGGCCTCCAGCCACATGGCGCCCTCCAGGTCCAGATAGTTGGTCGGCTCGTCCAGCAGCAGCAGGTCGGGCTGGGCGAACAGGGCGGCGGCAAGCGCCACGCGCATCCGCCAGCCGCCGGAGAACTCGGCCATCGGGCGGGCGAGGTCGGCGGTCGAGAAGCCGAGGCCGGACAGGATCTCGCCCGCGCGGGCCGGGGCGCGGTCGGCGCCGATCTCCTCCAACTCGGCGTAGATGTCGGCGATGCGCTCGGGGGGTGCAGTGTCCAGTTCGGACATCAGAACATCGCGGCGCTCGTCGGCGGCAAGGATGGTTTCGAGCAGGCTGACGGGCGTCGCCGGGTGCTCCTGGCTGACAGCGGCGACGCGGGCGCGGCGGGGCAGCGCGATCTCCCCGCCATCGGGCTGCAACTCGCCGAGGATCAGCTTGAACAGGGTGGACTTGCCGACGCCGTTGCGCCCGACCAGGCCGACCTTGGCGGTGGGCGGCAGAAGGACGCTGGCGCGGTCGAAGAAACGGCGTCCCCAGGCGTTGAAGACGAGTTCGTCAATCTGGAGCATGGGGGGAGTGCCGTCCGGTTGTGGCTTGGGTCGGCATCTAGCGGGGATGGGCCGACATTGCGAGGATTGCGTTTGCAGTCCAGGGTGGCGGTGAACAGGATAGCATCCCATGCCCGACCAAGCGCACCCCGACTCCCCGATCCGCACCATCACCGACGCGCTGCTGCTCGCGATTGCGCACAGCACGGAGCCGATGGCGCTGTCCGACCCGCGCCTGCCCGACCACCCCATCATCGCGGTGAACGCGGCGTTCGAGGCCATGAGCGGGTACACGGCGGCGGAGATCGTCGGGCGCAACTGCCGGATGCTGCAAGGGCCAGGCACCGACACCGAGTCCGCCCGCAAGCTGGGCCGCGTGATCTCCGAGGGCGACGGCTGCGTCGAGTGGATCGTGAACCACCGCAAGGACGGCACGGCCTATTGGAACCTGCTGTTCCTGTCCCCGGTGCGGGACGCGGAGGGTAGGATCATCCACTACTTCGCCAACCAGCACGACATCACCAAGGGCCTGCCGGAGCGCTTCTCCGAGGTGAACTTCGGCCGTGCCCACATGCCGGCGGAGGTCGCGGCGGAGTTCCAGCGGCTGATCGGGGAGATCGCTGCAACCGGGGCTGGGGGCGGCGACAGCGCCCGGGAATTGGAGCGCATAGTGACGGCAGCGCGCCGGCTGGCAGTGGTGGGCAGCGAACTGGCGCCCGGCGCGGCCTAGCTTGCCTGGTGCGGGGCAGCGGGAAAGGCCCGGCTGAGGTAGCGGGAGTCTTGCAGCCCAAAGCGCCAGGGCACGTCTTGCGCCCGGCTGATCCCTATGCGCGGCCCGGCCACCACCGCGCAGGACCCTGCCGGTGCCAGCAGCCGGAACGGCGGCACCTCCAGCGACTGCCCGTCCAGCGCCGCCGTAACACCCAGCGCCGCACACAGCCGTCCAGGCCCGGCGCAGAGCAGGCGGTCCGTCATGCCGCTGCGCCGCGCCCGCATGGCGGCCAGGCCGTGCAGCGGCAGCAGCGCGCGGATCAGCACGGCAGCGCCCGGCTCCGGCCCGCAGACCAGGTTGAGGCACCAGTGCATTCCGTAGGACCGATAGACGTAGGCATGGCCGGGCGGACCGAACATGGCGGCGTTGCGGGGCGTCGGGCCGCGGTGGCTGTGGGAGGCCGGGTCGTGGCGGTCGTAGGCCTCGGTCTCGATGATGACGCCACCGATGCCGTCCACGAGCAGCACGGCACCGATCAGGGCCTGCGCGGCCTCGGCAACAGGCAACCGCAGTATGGACGACGGCAACAGGGCAGGCGTGCCGGTGAACGAGCCAGGGTGGGACGCAGCAGGCATCACGCCGCTGGCGCTGGAAGAGGCAATTTCCGGTCGGCTGCACCGCTTGGAGCCTGGCGCATCGTGGTCCAGCATAAAGTTGACGGCATTGATAAGGATGTGACGCAGCTATGCCGCACGACGGGCGTTGACACCAATACGACCACATCCCGCCCCACTCGTCTGCAAGAGGACATCATGGCCGAACAGAGCAGCCAGCCCGGCACCTACCATCCTACCCTCACGATGTTGCGCGAGCAGTTGCAAGGCTTGCTTCCCGAGCGCGCCTCGGCAGCCCCCGCCACGCGCGGTGCTGGCCGGCCCGGCATGGTGCAGATGATCATGGACAACGCCCCGATTCTGATGGAGGTGGCGTCGCAGTTCATGGACCGGGGCCGCCGAGTGGCGGAAGCTGTGAGGCCGGTGCCGGCCCCGCGCCGGCGCGGATGGCGCACGACTGTGCTCCGGCCCGTTGTAATTGCCGTGGCCGTCGCCGGGGCGGGATACCTCATAAGCAACTCGATGCGGGCCAGCAAACCCGGCGTCGTGCGCGGCTAGGGCGGGACCCGCTGCCGGTGCCGTAAGGCTATGCCAGCCTGCCAAAGTGCGACCACAGCAAGTGCGACCATAATAATGGTACGCCTGGAAGAACTTGCGTTGCCGAAGCAACCACGCTGCGGCGGACTCGTTCAATGCACAAGTGAACCAGGGTGGTGCGGCGACGGCGCGCGGGGGGCAACATGGGATCCACGGCGGCACTCTTGGCCACCTGGTGCGGTCATCCACTCCGCCGCAATCGGTCGCGCTTCCTTGGATGGCCGGATCTGGGACGGACGGCGGGCGCAGTGCTGGCGGCAGTGCTGCCCCAGCCACGGGAGATGAAGGTGCCGCCTTGACAGTGTTCCCAGGGTTGCTCCGCAAAGCGGCCAGCATCCAATTGGCAGGAGCGAAATGCGATGACTAAGCTGTTACTGGTATCGGCTGCCGTGCTGACGTTCTCCCTCACGGCGGCAACTGCCCAAACCCCGCCGTCCACCCAGACAGCGCCGTCCACGCCCGGCAACTCTGCCCCGGGCGCCACGTCCGTCACGCCGATGCAGGGCGTCAGCCCGTCCACCGGCGTCACCCCGGGCACGGGCGTCGTGGACCGCAATACCGGCACGGCCGCAGCCAGCGGCGACCGCAACCAGGCCGTCACCACCACCACCGCCAACGCGCCGGAGCCTGCCCGCGGCGCCAGCAGCTATACCGAGAGCCAGGCGCGCGGCCGATTGGAGGAGAAAGGCTTCACAGCCGTCACTGGCCTGGTCAAGGACGATGATGGCGTCTGGCGCGGCACGGCGCAAAAAGGCGGCACCGCGGCCCAAGTCTGGATGGATTACAAGGGCAACATCGGCGAGGGCACTGCGCGCCCGGCCGCTGTACCGCGTTGAAACCGGAGGCCCGCGCGGATGCGGGCCTGAGGAGGGCAGTATTCCCCTGGATGCGTCGCGCATCCGTGGGCGTAGTGCCCGTGACGTGACGACCCCGGCTGCGCCGGGCAACCTGCAACTAGGAGCACACAATGTCCATCATCGGCTGGCTCGTCCTGGGCCTGATCGCCGGCTTTATCGGCAGTAAAATCTTCGAAGGTTCGGGCCAGGGTTTGGTCGTGAACATCATCCTTGGCGTCGTCGGTGCAATGGTCGGCGGCTTCCTGTTCTCCCTGATCGGCGCACAGGGCGTGAACGGCTTCAACCTGTACAGCATGTTCGTGGCTGTCGTCGGGGCTATTGTCGTGCTGTGGCTGTATCACACGGTTACAGGCCGCCGCTCGCTGCGCTAATGCGACTTTCAGCTGTGGGGCGTGGCTGGAGAAATCCGGCCGCGCCTTTTTGTCATTTGCGGCGCCCGCCATCAGACTGCCCGGCTGCCCCCGCCATCGAAGGCTCTGAGCCCACGAACTCCGCAACGGCCGGCAGCTTTCCAGCTGCGCTTCTGGCAGGTCCTCGTTCGCCGCGGCGTTGGGGTGCCTTGCGATGACAATGCGGAGGGTGTCCGCTTCGCCACGTCCAGGATGCCCGGCGCGGGGTAGCTTTCACATCCGCCTTGGTGACACATATCCGGCCTCGGCCGGCCTGCTGATGCGGTCTGGCGGCAGGCGAGCTTGGGGCACGGATGGAATCAATCTACTGGGTGATGTGCTGGGCGTGCCACAGGCGCTGCAAGCATTGTTATGAATCCCGCTTCCGCCCCTACGTCCGGGACAGCCTGGAATCGGTGATCGCGGAAGCCGAGCGCAATGCGCCCGCAGTGATCGCCCACCTGCCCCCTCGCATGTCCTACCTGGACCGTACCGACCCCGCGCCGGACGGCTCGCTGCCGGAAAAGACGGGTCGAATCATCCTGTCAGGTGGCGAGAGCCTGCTGGAAGGCGTCCGCCAGCGCGTCACCTATCCAGTGATCGAGGCGTTGGTGGCGCGCTACGCCGGGGCGGGCGGGGTCAAGGTGGTTGTGCAGACCACCGGCGACCTGCTGACGCCCGGGATCGTCGCGGATCTGCTGGTACGCGGGGTCTGGATGATTTCGGTGGCCGGGGTGGACGACTTCCACGTGGGCATGGAAGGGCAGGACCGGCAGGACGCCTACCGGGCACGGTTGACAGCGACGATGGAGGCGCAGGGCATGAGGGCGTCAGGCCTGGCGACCGTGAACCGGCGCTGGCTGGACGAGGCCGGGCCGCTGTTCAGCTTTTTTGGCGCGACCCCGGACACCTGGATCGGCAAGCTGTGGCCGCGCGGGCGGTCGTGGGAAAACGGGCTGTCCACCGCAACGATGGAGGACAACTTCTGCAACCGCTGGTCCGGTGGGCTGGGCTTCCTGGACCACCGGCACTCCGGCTCGGAGGTGTCCATTGAGCCAGACGGGGCGGTGTATCCCTGTTGCCTGAAGACCAAGCTGCCGGTCGGCAGCCTGTTGGAGGACCCGTTGCTGGACATCCTGGACAGCTTGCGCGGCGACCCCGTGTATGAGGCGATCAGCGCCGGACAGCCGGAGCGCATGGGCCTGGCCGCCGGCTGGGATGTGGGCCGGTTCACGCAAGCGTCGCATACGACCACGCCGAAAGGCCAGCCTTACGCCAATCTGTGCATCGGATGCGACCGCTTCCACGAGGAGGTGCTGGCGCCGCGGATCGCCGCCGCCCGGGAGGTCCGCCGGGCTTCCCGGCGCGTCTTGGAGGCAACAGCATGATGCTGACGCGGCGCCGCTTGGCCGCCCTGGCTGCAGCAACTCCGTTCGCTGCCCACGCGCAGCCGGCGGGATGGGACGGCATCGCCGCCCGTGCCCGCGGCCAGGCCGTCGCGTTCCATGCCTGGGCTGGGGACGAACGCACCAACGCCTTCATCGCCTGGACTGCGGAGCGGGTGCAGACGCTGCACGGCATCACCTTGCGCCATGTCCGCCTGCGCGACACCGGGGAG
>Ga0123338_10000433_pt1 | contig 43065 bp, 37 predicted proteins | sample grotaG_FD_89793 | JGI IMG/M metagenome (GOLD analysis project Ga0123338, IMG submission 89793) | Glacier valley bacterial and archeal communities from Borup Fiord, Nunavut, Canada, to study Microbial Dark Matter (Phase II) -... | ecosystem: Environmental > Aquatic > Freshwater > Ice > Glacier ... | reverse complement strand
TCCAGCGGCACATCACGTAGAGGTAGGCGTCGGCGACCGTGCGGCGGTCGAACAAGGCCCAGTCGCGGCCCTGCATCATGCGGTCCAGCCGGGCATATTGGGTGTCGAGTTGTGCCAGGGCCGCTTGCTTGGCGTCGTCCTCGTTGACCTTCTGCGTCACGTAGCGGCCGGGCACGAATACTGGCGCCCAGGCCTTGTGGACGTCGCTTACCAGGTCGGCCAGCAGCTCGTTCATCTGGGCGCGGGCCAGGATATCACCGGGGTTGGCGCTCAGCTTCAGGTCGGGTGCGAGGTCGGCGATGTATTGCAGGGTCGCCAGGGACTCGGTCAGCACGGTTCCGTCGTCCAGCACCAGCGCGGGCACGGCGCCCTTGGGGTTGACCTGCTTGAAGGCGCTGCCCCCGGCCTGCTCGTGGCTCAGCACGACGGCCTCATAGGGCACCCCGGCCCATACCAAGGCGATATGGGAGGCGAGCGAGCAAGCGCCTTGCATGACGTAGAGCTTCATGGGGTGGTTCCTTTGTAGCGCGGCGGTTGCGCCGGACGTGCGGTGGGCCGTGGCACGGTGGCCGTTGCTTGGAGTCCTACACTGAAAGCTGGCGGCCGGTCCTTGGTTGCAGCGGGGGTTGCAGTGGGGGTTGCAGCGGGCGCGACGGGACGGAAGGATGTACTGACGCCCACCCGTAGGCGCGCCCGTCATCGCAGAGTCATTATTTGCCCGCTCCCGCCGGGGGGGCTATACCCCCGGCATCATGGCCTGGGCGAACAGATGAACTGGGTGGACCTTGTTGTCCTGGCGGTCGTTTTCGTCTCCGGCCTGGTCGGCGTGCTGCGCGGCATGGTGCGGGAGGTGCTGGGCGTCGCCGCCTGGGCCGCGGCGGCGTGGATCGCCAGTCCTTATGGCGTGTTTCCCTATGTGGCGCCCTGGGCGCGCCAGCAGGTGACAGACCCCGGCGTCGCAGACATCGCAGCCTTTGCCGGGGTGTTCCTGGTGTCGCTGATCGTGCTGTGGTTCCTGGTCGCCACGATCAGCAGCCGTGTGCAGGGGTCGGCGCTGGGTGGGCTGGACCGCACGTTCGGGCTGGTATTCGGCTTGGGCCGGGGTGCGGTGCTGGTGGTGGTTGCCTATATCATTGGTGGCTTCCTCAGCCCAGCCGAAGCATGGCCGCCGCCTGTGCAGCAGGCGCGGCTGCTGACGCCGGTCCACCAGGGCGCAGACTGGCTGGCGCAGCAGGTGCCGCCGCCCTACCGGCCCGTCGTCGCCGCGCCGCCTGCGGGCCGGGCTACCACCGCTGCGGACTTGCTTCATGCCAACCCCGCCGGCCGGGCCACCGCCGCCCGCCCGCCCGGCGTGGGGACAGGAGTCTCCCGATGATCCCTTCTGAGATCGAAGACGACAAGCTGCACGAGGAGTGCGGCGTATTCGGCGTCTGGGGCGTGCCGGACGCCGCCGCCGTGACCGCGCTCGGCCTGCACGCGCTGCAGCACCGCGGCCAGGAGGCGACGGGGATCGTCAGCTACGACGGCGCGCGGTTCCACAGCCACCGCGGGCTGGGGCTGGTGGGGGACAACTTCGGCACGGCGAAGGTCATCGCCGGGCTGCCCGGCGCCAACGCGGTCGGGCACAACCGCTACGCCACCACGGGCGACACCATCTTGCGGAACGTGCAGCCGCTGTATGCGGACTTCGAGTTCGGCGGCTTCGCCGTCGCGCACAATGGCAACCTGACCAACGCGCATATCCTGCACCGGGCGCTCGTCCGCCGGGGGTGCCTGTTCCAGAGCACCACGGACAGCGAGGTGTTCGTCCACCTGATCGCCATCAGCCTGTACTCCACCGTCGTGGACCGGCTGATTGATGCGCTGAAGCAGGTGGTCGGCGCCTACTCGCTCGTGGCGCTGTCCAACGCGGCGCTGATGGGCGTGCGCGACCCGCTGGGTGTGCGACCGCTGATCCTGGGCCGCATCGGCAACGAGGGTACGGGCGGCTGGGTGCTGGCCAGCGAGACCTGCGCGCTGGATATCGTGGGCGCCGAGTTCATCCGGGATGTCGAACCTGGCGAGATCGTCGTCATCAACGACAAGGGTGTCCACAGCATCAAGCCGTTCGGCGCCAGCAAGAGCCGGTTCTGCGTGTTCGAGTACATCTACTTCGCGCGGCCCGATTCGGTGATGGAGGGCACGCCGGTCTATGACGCCCGCAAGGCCATCGGCGCGGAGTTGGCGCGGGAGAGCCGGGTGGATGCGGATGTGGTCGTCCCCGTGCCGGACAGCGGCGTGCCGTCGGCGATGGGGTTCAGCGCGGAGGCGGGCATCCCGTTCGAGCTGGGGATCATCCGCAACCACTACGTCGGGCGCACCTTCATCGAGCCGACGGACAGCATCCGCAACCTGGGCGTGAAGCTGAAGCACTCGGCCAACCACTCGGTGCTGCGGGGCAAGCGGGTGGTGCTGGTGGACGACAGCATCGTGCGGGGCACGACGAGCCGGAAGATCGTGGAGATGGTGCGGGCGGCGGGGGCGGCGGAGGTGCACATGCGGATATCGTCGCCGCCGACGACGCACTCGTGCTTCTACGGGATAGATACGCCCGAGCGCGGCAAGCTGCTGGCGGCGCGTCACAACGTGGCGGAGATGGCGCATCTAATTGGGGCGGACAGCTTGGCGTTCGTGTCGCTGGACGGGTTGTATCGCGCGCTGGGCAAGGCGGGGCGGGACTCGGCCAAGCCGCATTATTGCGACGCGTGCTTCACGGGCGAGTATCCCATTCCGTTGCCGGACATGGTGGACAGCGCGGACCGGCAACTGAGCCTGCTGACCGAACGCTAATGGGCAGCTTGTCGGGGCGGGTTGCCCTGGTGACGGGTGCCAGCCGGGGCATCGGCGCGGCGGTGGCGGTCGAGCTGGGCCGCCGCAGCGCGCATGTCGTGCTGCTGGCGCGCACTCAGGGCGGGCTGGAGGAGGTGGACGACGCCATACGGGCGGCGGGCGGGACTGCAACGCTGCTGCCGCTGGATTTGCAGGACGGCGCCGGGCTGGACCCGGTGGGGCCGAGCATCCATGGCCGGTTCGGGCGGCTGGACATCCTGGTGCATTGCGCCGGGGCATTGGGAAAGCTGACGCCGACGCCGCACATCCAACCCAAGGACTGGGACGCTGTGGTAGGCGTGAACCTGGCGGCCACATGGCGGCTGATCCGGACGTGCGCGCCGCCGTTGCAGGCCGCGCCCGCGGGCAGGGTGGTGTTCGTGACGACCGGGGTTGCCGTGGCACCCCGGGCGTATTGGGGTGCCTATGGCGCGACCAAGGCGGGGATGGAGCACCTGGTGCTGAGCTGGGCGGCGGAGGTTACGACAACGCCACTCCGCATCAACCTGTTCGATCCCGGCGTGGTTGCGACGCGAATGCGCGCGGACGCTATGCCCGGGGAGGATCCGGCGCGGCTGGCCAAGCCGGCGGACGTTGCGCCGGGGTTGGCCGATTTGTGCGAGGTGGCGGAGACGCGGCATGGGCAGCGCGTTGTTGCGTCTTCTCTTTCTGGGGTTCGGTGAGGTAGTCCCAATCGAGCGGCCCTGGTATTCCGAACCTGAAGCTCGCCAGAGTGACGGATCCCAGCGTCGGGCCACTCCCTTGCTTGTTTTCAGCATACCGACCGATCAGAAGCCCGCCGGCAAGGGCCGACGAACTTCTGATCCGGCACATTGGCAGGCAGTCTGATCCGGGACCGCCGCCCTGCATCGGCCACCTGGCGCGGCGGCTTGTATCAACTGACGAATGCTCTGACCCGTTCGTCATTGCGAGCCGCACTCGCGGCGTGGCAATCCAGGAACCTCCAGAACCGATCCTCGCTCGTGCGGCCCCTGGATTGCCATGGCGCTGCGCGCCTCGCAATGGCGGGCAAAAGGGTCAGAGCGAAGACCTGCTGGTGTTACTCGGCGAGTTGGGCCGGGTGTCCCTCCGGGGCGCGTTCCAGCGTCTTGTCATGGTCCAGCACGAGCACGATCACCATCGCAACGGCGCCGAACGCCGCCAGGCACAGCAGCCCGCCGTTGAAGCTGCCGGTCTGGTCCTTGATGTAGCCGACCAGATAAGGCCCCACGAACCCCGACAAGTTGCCGATCGAGTTGATGATCGCGATGCCTCCCGCTGCCGCCGCGCCGGACAGGAAGGCGGTCGGCAAGGTCCAGAACACCGGCAAGGCCCCGAACACGCCGCACGCGGCCACCGACAGCGCCACCATCTTCAGCGTGGGATCAGTCAGCAGGGTGCTGACGGCGATCCCGGCGGACGCCACGGCCAGCGCCAAGGCGACATGGACCTTGCGCTCGCCCGTCCGGTCGGAACTCCAGCCCCAGAGCACGATGGCCACGGTGCCGACGGCATAGGGTATCGCGGTCACGAAGCCGGTTTGCAGGTTGGTCAGCCCGAAGCCCTTGACGATCTGGGGCAGGAAGAAGCCGATGCCGTAGTTGCACGCGACCGCGCCGAAATAGACCAGCGAGAGCGCCAGGACCTTCGGGTTCAGCAACGCCTGCACGACGGAGAAGTGCTGCACCGACTCGCGCTGCCGCCGCTCCTGCTCCAGCCGGCCCGCCAGCCACTCCCGCCCGTCCGCGGGCAGCCAGTGCGCGTCCGCCGGGCGGTCCGTCAGGTAGTAGAACACGACGACGGCGAGCAGGACGGCCGGCACGGCCTCGACGATGAACAGCCATTGCCAACCATGCAGGCCCGAGACCCCGTCCAGCCCGAGCAACGCGCCGGAGAGCGGCGCGCCGAGCACGGAGGACAGCGGGATCGCCGCCATGAAGTAGCCGATGATGCGGGCGCGGTACTTCGAGGGAAACCACAGCGTTAGGTAGAAGATGATCCCTGGGAAGAACCCGGCCTCAGCGATGCCCAGCAGGAAGCGCACAAGGTAGAAGCTGTATTCCCCCTGCACCAGCGCAGTGGCGCCGGACAGGATGCCCCAGCTCACCATGATGCGCGCGATCCACTTCCGGGCGCCGAAACGCTCGAGGAACAGGTTGCTCGGCACCTCGCACAGGAAGTAGCTGATGAAGAAGATGCCGGCGCCGAAGCCGTAGGCGGTCTGCGAGATGCCGAGGTCCCGGTTCATGGTCAGCGCGGCGAAGCCGACGTTCACGCGGTCGAGGTAGGCGACGAAGTAGCAGACGATCAGGAACGGCACGAGCCGCGTGGTCACGCGCGCAATCGTGCGGGCTTCGAGGTTCATGGCCGGGTTCTCCCAGGGGTGGCCCGCGTGGGGCGGGCCGGCACTCCGGCCCGTTCGGGGCCGCGTTGCCGCTAGGAAGGCGGTTTTTCCGGTCCGGCGCAAGCGGGATTGCAGCGCGGGGGCGTCACCCCTGGCCCAGTTCACGTAAACGCCCTGACACACACCTAATCGGCGCAAGGCCGGGCCGTGCGTGCGATCCGTCTCGGCGCAGCCCGGCAGGGTGTTCCCTACCCGTGGTGCGCCAGCGCGTGCGCCAGCTTCGCCTTGGTCATCCGGGACCGGCCGGTGACGCCGTGCTGGGTAGCGCGCTTCATCAGATCGGCCTTGGACAGCGATTCCAGGCGGGCCGCCGCCGTCTTGGCCGCGACGTCGCCGGGCTGGGCGGAGAACTGGTGGCCGGCGGCGAGGTCGGCGCGCTTCTTGTCCGACGTGCGGGCGTATTCGTCTTCGGTCAGGGCGTCGCGCGCCTTTTTCGGAAGGTAACGTTCGCCGGTCTCCAGGCTTTCGTCGCCGGACTTGGTGCCCCACTCCTCCTTGGTCCACTCGGCCAGGTGGTTGTGCGGGTCCTTGCGGCCCTTGTAGCCGCCGCCCTCGGCCTTGTAGCGCTGGACGGCCATTTGGGCCTTGCGGGCGGACCACTCGCCGGCATGGCCGCCTTTGTCGCCTGCCGTGACTTCCGCCTTGATGTGGTCCCACAGCGTGGGATCGGTACGTTCTGCCGTTGCTGCCATGATTGTCCCCGGTCTTCGCGGCAACGCCGGTCCGGCGCCGGGGTTGCCGCGCCGGTGCTGCATAGCGTGCGGCGGCGCGGCGTTGCGGGCAGCAAGGGAATAGCGGCTTGGCGTTGCCGGGCTGCTGTGGCAGTCAAGCGCCGTCAACGCCGCCTAGGAGCTGCCCCCTTGTCCTTCAAACTGATTGCGCCCCTTGCGGCCGTCCTCGCCGTGTCCGCCTGCGCCAACACGGCCCCGCCAGTGCTGAGCGCCAGCGACCCGCGCAACGACGGCATCGCCAAGACGTGCACGCCCACCAACCCGGACACGAGCAAGCCCGGCCCCTACACCGCCAGCATTGCCATGACGAGCGACGGCTGGTGCGGCGTGTTCGCGTCCGATGGGGGCAAGCCGTTCTTGCTCGGCCTCGCGCGCCAGCGTCCGACCAACGGGCGGCTGGAGATCAACCGGGTGGAGAACTCGACCCGGGCGGAGTACTATCCCAACCCGGGCTTCACGGGGACGGACGCCTTTACGGTGGCGCTGCGGCCCAGCAGCGGTGCGGCGGACGTGCCGTTGGCGGTGACGGTGAACGTAGCGCAGGGTGCGCGCCCGGCGGTTGCGCCGGCAGCGGCCACGGGACGGCCCGCGGCGTCCACGGGTGGCCGCAACACGCGGCGGACCACAACGCGCCGGCCCAGCGCGGCGCGCTGAGTTGGGCGGCCGGCCCTTGATACGGGGCCGGCCGCGGCTTTCGTTGGCACCGGCGGCCTTGGCCCACTTGCCGCTGCCGGGCGCGTCATAGTCCAGTGGCAGATGATACGGCGCTGGCGGCCCCTGGATTGCCACGCCGCAAAGGCGGCTCGCAATGACGGGTGGCGGGGTGGTAGCCCGTGAGGGCAGGTGCCCATAGTAGCGTGGGAGCGCGCTGCCTGGGGGGCGACCTGCAACGGTACGGACAAAGACGCAGGCGTCCGTCAGCGCGCGAGACCAAGGCAGCGATGCGGCTTGCGATGGCTGGGAAACCGGCCGGGACAGTGACGCTCCGTACTATTCCGCCGGCTGCGCGCCGGCTGGCGGCTTGGGCCGGGCCGGGGCAGCCGCGGCGGGCACCGGCGCGTCGCGCGGGGTCAGCACGCGGCTGAACAGGCGCCCGGCCAGGCGTGAGGCGTCGTCCATAAGGGTGTAGAACGACGGCACGAACACCAGCGACAACACGGTCGAGACCACCAGGCCGCCGATGACGCCGATGGCCATGGGCGAGCGGAACTCGCCGCCCTCCCCCAGGCCCATTGCGCTCGGCACCATGCCGGCGACCATTGCGATGGTCGTCATCACGATGGGCCGCGCGCGCTTGCGGCCGGCATCTACTATTGCGGCCTCCCGCGCCATGCCGCCAGCCCGGCGCTCGATGGCGAAGTCCACCAGCATGATGGCGTTCTTGGTGACGATGCCCATCAGCATCAGGATGCCGATGACGACGGGCATGCTGATTGGGTTGCCGGTCAGCAGCAGAGCGAGGATGACGCCACCCAGGGACAGCGGCAGGGACAGCAGGATGGTGATGGGCTGGAACACGTTGCGGAACAGCAGCACCAGCACGCCCAGCACGATGGTCAGGCCGGCGCCCATGGCCAGGCCGAACTGGGAGAACACCTCCGACATCACCTCGGCGTCGCCGCTCTGCTTGATGCGGACGCCAGCGGGCAGGTCCGTCGCCGCGGGCAGGCTGTAGATGGCCTTGAGGGCCGCGCCCAGTGCGACGCCGGGTTGCAGGTCGGCGCCGAGGACGACGCGGCGCACGCGGTCGTAACGTTCGATGCTGGACGGCCCCTGCCCTAGCGACACGTCGGCGACGGCCAGCAGCGGCACGGCCAGGCCGGCGTTGCCTTGGACCTGTAGGGTTTCGATGGCGGAGGTGTTGCCGCGCAGGGCCGTGTCCACCTGCACGCGGATGGGGATCAGGCGGTCGCGGTCGCGGAACTTGGCGAGGTTGGCGGGCACGTCGCCGATGGTGGCGATGCGGACGGCCTCGCTGATGGCCTCGGTCGTGACGCCGAAGCGGGCGGCCTGGTCGCCGCGGGGGGTGACGCGGATTTCCGGTCGGTTGGCGCCGGCGCTGGGCGCGACGTTGCCGAAGCCTTGCAGGCGGCGCATCCCGGATTCCAGCCCGGCGACGGCGCGGTCGAGGGCCGCCGGGTCGTCGCCCAGGACGGTGACGGACAGCTCGCGCTCACCGCGGTCGTTCACATACCAGCCGCGGACGTCGGGGAGGGCTGCGAGGCGGGCCGTCAGTTCGGCCTCGACCTGCTTCTGGGTGCGGGTGCGCTGGTCCTTCATGACCAGGTTCACGATCATCTTGGCGCGGCGGATTTCGGCGCCGGCCCCGGTCGGCGTGGTGCCGCCGACGGTGAAGACGGTCGTGACCTCGGGGACGCGCCGGAACTCGGCCGCGATCCGGTCGGTGCCGGCGCGGGTGTCGGCCAGGGTGGAGCCGGGGGGCAACTCGATGGAGATCACGACGCGGCTTTCGTCGGGAGGCGGTATGAAGCCGGTGGGCAGCAACGTGGTGGAGTACACGGACAGGCCGAACGCGGCCAGGCCGGCCAGCAGGGTCAGACCGCGGCGGCGCAGGGTGGCGGCCAGGAAGCGGGTGTAGGCGCGCATGACCCAGCCGTCCCGGTCGCCGTGCGGGCGGACGGGGCGCATCAGGTAGGCGGCCATCAACGGCGTGATCAGCCGGGCCACCAGAAGGGAGGTCAGGACGGCGGCGGCCACCGTCAGGCCGAACTGCTTGAAGAACTGCCCGGCGATCCCGCCCATGAAGCTGACGGGGGCGAACACCGCGACGATGGTGAGCGTGATTGCGATGACCGCCAGCCCGATCTCGTCCGCGGCCTCCACCGCGGCCTCGAACGGGCGTTTGCCCATCCGCATGTGGCGGACGATATTCTCGATCTCGACGATGGCGTCGTCCACCAGGATGCCGGTCACGAGGGTGATGGCCAGCAGGCTGACGAAGTTGAGCGAGAAGCCCATCCACTGCATCGCGGCGAAGGCCGGCAGGATGGACAGGGGCAGCGCCGCGGCGACCAGCAGGGTCGCGCGCCAGTCCCGCAGGAACACGAACACGACGATGGTGGCCAGCACCGCGCCCTCGATCAGGCCGTGCATGGCGGACAGATAGGTGCCGCGGGTGGAGCGCACGCTGTCGTCTATGACGGAGTATGTCACCTCCGGGCGTGCCGATTGCAGCGCGGCAAGGCGTTGCCCCACGGCGTCGGCCACGGACACGTCGCTGGCGCCCTTGGCGCGGAATACGGCGAAGGAGACGACGGGGGTTGCGCCGTTCAGGCGGGCGAAGTCGCGGGGTTCCTCGTAGCTGTCCTCGACGCGGGCGAGGTCGGAGAGGCGGATTTCGCGCCCGCCGGGCAGGACGAGGCGGGTGGCGGCCAGGGCGTCCAGGGTGCGGGCGCCGGCCAGGGTGCGGATGGCTTGCTCCTGGCTGCCGACCTCGCCGCGCCCGCCGGACAGGTCGGCGCTGGTGGCGCGGAGCTGGCGGTTGACGTCACCGGCGGTGATGCCGAGGGAGGCCAGGCGGTCCGGGTCCAGGCTGACGCGGATTTCACGGGTGACGCCGCCGATGCGCTCGACCCGGCCGATGCCGCGCACGCCTTGCAGGTCGCGCAGCACGGTGTCGTCTATGAACCAGGACAGGCCTTCCAGGGTCATGCCCGGCGCTGACGCGGCGAAGGTCTGGATGCTCTGGCCGACGATGTCCACGCGCTGGATGATCGGCTCGTCTATGCCGCGGGGGAGGTCGGATCGTATCTTGCTCACGGCGTCGCGCACGTCGTTCAGGGCGCGGTCGCTGCTGACTTCCAGGCGCAACTCGATGACGGTCTGGCTTAGGCCGTCGGTGACGCTGCTTTGGACGTGCTTGACGCCGGAGACGTTGGCGACGGCGTCCTCGACTTTTTTCGTGACCTGGCTTTCCAGTTCGCCGGGGGCGGCGCCGGGCTGGGTGACGACGACGCTGATGATGGGCACGTCCACGTTGGGGGACTTGGTGATCGGCAGCATGTTGAAGCCGACGAGGCCGAGCAGCGTCAGCACGGCGAACAGGACGATGGGCGGGATCGGGTTGCGGATGGCCGCGCCGGAGATGTTGAGGGCCATGCTGCTACTCCGTCCGGCCAGGTGGTGTGGCCGGGGTGGATACGGGCGTCACCCGGTCGCCCCCGCGGATGAATGTGCCGGAGACGGAGACCACGGCGTCGCCTTCCTGCACGCCGTCGGTGATCTCGGCCCGGCCGCCGCCGCGGAGGCCGACCTGGACGGTGCGCGTTTCGACTATGCCGTCGCGGACGACCTGGACTACGGCGCCGCCGGGCTGGAACAGGACGGCGGACAGGGGGACCAGCACGCCGTCGTGGCGCGCAGCCTCCACGGACGCCCGGGCGAAGCTGCCGACGACGAGTGTGCTTCCTGGGCTGCCCTCCCCCGATACTGCGACGCGGACGCGGCCGAGGCGGGTGGTGCGGCTGACCTCGGGCGAGACCAGGCGGACTTGGCCGGTGCGGGGGCCGCCTGCGGTCTCGATTTGGGCGGGCTGGCCGGGGCGCAGCTTGGCGAGCAGGATTTCGGGCACGTCGGCCTCCAGCTCCACGGCGTCGTCCTGGATGATGCGGAACAGGGGGTCGCCGGCGCCCATGACGACGGCGCCTTGCCGGGCGATGCGGCGGCTGATGCGGCCGGCGACGGGGGCGCGCAGCTCCGTGCGGGCCAAGCGGACCAGCAGTTCGCGCCGTTGCGCCTCGGCCAAGGCGCGGTCGGCTTCGGCGGCGCGGAGGGCGCCTTGGCCGGAGTCCACGCGGGCGGCGGCCATGGCGGCGGCGGCCTGGCGCTGCTCGAAGACCTCGCGGGCGGCGTTGCCGCCGGCGAGCAGGTCGCGCGTGCGGGCGAGCGCCAGGTCCACCTGGATGCGGTTGGCCTGGGCCTCGGCGACGGCGCTGCGGGCTTGGGCGATGGCGGCGTCGGCGCGGGCGGCCTGGGCGGCGTTCTGGGCGACGCCGGCGTCGAGCACGTCGCGGGACAGCCGGGCCAGGACCTTGCCGGCGGGGACCAGGTCGCCTTCCTCGGCCAGGATTTCGGTGATGGCCAGGCCCTCGATCTGCGGGCTGACCAGGACTTCTTCCCGGGGGACCAGGGTGCCGGTCAGGACGGCGATGTCCTGGATGGCGCCGCGCACGGCGGGGGAGACGGTGACAGCGGGGGGCGTCGGCTCAGGGGGTGTCGGCCCGGGGGCCGCCGGAGGGGCGGCCAGGGCTGGAGCGGCGAGCAGGAGCAGCGCGAGGGCGGTGCGGCAGATCATGGCTGCGCCGGGGATGCCGGGGTTTGTGGGCGGAGGAAGCGGCGCAGGAGTTGTTGCAGCACAGGGCGGAAGCGGGCGGCGGTCAGGGTGGGGTCCAGGGTTTGATGCACGACCAGGCCGTCGCCCATGGCCATGATGAGTTGCACGGCCGTCACCGCGTCCAGGGCGGGGTCCACGGTGCCGCGGGCCTGGCCGCGTTGCAGGGCGGCGACGACGGCGGCGCGGGCCTCGCGGATGTTGCGGTCGAACATGGCGCGGACTTCGGGGTTGCGGACGGCTTCGGCCATCGTTTCGGCAGCCAGGGCCGCCTTTGGGCCGGCCAGCAGGTGTTCGAGCGTGTCTATGCCGATGCCGGCGAGGGCTTCGACGGGATCGTCGGCCTCGGCCATGCGCTCGAAGAAGGCGGCGTGGTGGGCGCGCTCGGCCTCCGCGATGGCGGCGATGATGCTGACCTTGCTGGGGAAGTAGCGGTAGAGGGCGCCGGGGCTCATGCCGGCCTCGGCGCAGATTTCCTGCATGGACGCGCCGTGGAAGCCAGCGCGGGCGAAGCAGGCCATGGCGGCGTCGAGGACGCGCTGGCGGGGTGGGGCGAGCACTTCGGACATGGGCGGGCCTGAGATGCGAATGAATGTTCACTTGCGGATCAACCAGGTGGTTGTCAAGGAGGTTCGCCCGCCTGCAACATGATGCGCTAACGACGGAGCTTGCCCGATGCCCGATGACGCCGACCTGACCGCCGCCGCTGCCGCGCTGGGCATTCCGATGGACCCGGCGTGGACCGACGCCGTGCGCTTCCACCTGGACCTGAGCCTGCGCGCCGCGAAGCTGGTGGCGGAGTTCGCGCTGCTGGACGAGGCCGATCCGGCGCCGGTGTTCACGGCATGACGGCTTGGATGACGGCGGGCCAGATTGCTACGGGCGTGCTGGGTGGGGACCTGACGTGCCGGGACGCTGTCATGGACGCGCTGGATCGGATTGCCCGTGCCACACCCATCAACGCCTTTACCGACGTGCTTGCAGGGCGCGCCTTGGAACTTGCGGCGGCGCATGACGGCAACGGGCCGCAGGGGCCGCTGGCCGGGGTGCCGTTTGCGGTCAAGAACCTGTTCGACGTGGAGGAGTTGCCGACACGCGCCGGGTCGCTGATCAACCGGAGGCGCGCGCCGGCCACGGCGGACGCGTTTGCGGTGCAGCAGTTGGAGCGCGCCGGGGCGATCCTGGTCGGGACGCTCAACATGGGCGAGTATGCCTACGACTTCACGGGTGAGAACGCGCATGACGGCGCGTGCCGCAACCCACATGACCCGTTGCGGATGACGGGTGGGTCCAGCAGCGGGTCTGGGGCGGCGGTGGCGGCGGGGGTGGTGCCGCTGACACTGGGGTCGGACACCAATGGCTCTATCCGGGTGCCGGCGTCCTTGTGCGGGGTGTTCGGGCTGAAGCCGACCTATGGGCGGCTGTCGCGGGCTGGGACGTTCCCATTCGTGTCCAGCCTGGACCATATCGGGCCGCTGGCGCGCTGCGTGCACGACTTGGAGTTGGCGTATCAGGCGATGGCCGGCGCGGACCCGGCGGACCCTGTTTGCACCGGCCGTCCTGCCGATCCGCCGGGGCCGCCGGGGATTGAGGGCCTACGGATAGCGGTGGCGGGTGGGCACTTCCTGTCCAACGCCGGGCCGGATGCGCTGGCGGCGCTGCACAAGGTGGCAGCGGCCTTGGGCACGACGGCGGAGGTGGAGGTGCCGGAGGCCGCGCGTGCCCGGGCTGCCGCCTACGTCATTACGACGGTGGAGGGCGCGGCGCTGCACCTGGACCGGTTGCGGACACGGCCCGGCGACTTCGACCCCGACGTACGGGACCGGCTGATTGCCGGGGCGATGGTGCCTGGGGCGTTCTATGTCCAGGCGCAGCGGTTCCGGCGGTGGTATCGGGAGCAGGTGATGGCCCTGTTTGGGCACTGGGACGTGCTGCTGGCGGCAGCCACGCCCTGCACCGCGCCGTTGATCGGGCAGAAGACGATGGAGTTGGGCGGGGAGACCGTGCCGGTCCGCGCCATGCTGGGCGTGTTGACGCAGCCGATCTCGTTTATCGGGCTGCCAGTTGTAGCCGTGCCGGTGCCGATGCCGGGGCTGCCCATTGGCGTGCAGGTGATTGCGGCACCGTGGCGGGAGGCGACGGCGCTGCGGGTGGCGCGGCACTTGGAGGCTGAGGGCATTGTGCGTGCGCCGTGGCCGGGGCGGCAGGCATGATGCGCCGGTCTGAGGTTACGCTGGGATGACCGAGATCAACCTGCCAGACGTGCTGGCCGAAGTGTCCGCTGCCTTTGCGCGGTATGAGGCGGCCCTGGTGTCCAACGACGTGGCGACGCTGGACGAGTTGTTCTGGGACAGCCCGCACACGATCCGCTACGGCATCGGCGAGGTCCTGCATGGCATGGACGAGATCAGGGCGTTCCGCGCCGGCCGTCCCGCCGCCGGGCTGGCGCGCAGCCTGAAGCGGACGGTGATCACCACCTTCGACCGGGATGCCGCCACCGCCAGCACCCTATTCCGCCGCGGGCCGGGCAAGCTGGGCCGGCAGATGCAGACTTGGGTGCGCCTGCCGGAGGGTTGGCGCATCGTGGCCGCCCACGTCAGCCTGGTGGATGAACCAGCTCCCGCGCCTTGACCCGGCCGGCTGCTGCCAGCACCGCCAGCCCGGCGAGTGCCGACGCCAACGAGCCGATGAACACGGCCAGCTTGACTTCGTCCCCGCGTGGGGAGCCGCGGAAGGCAAGATCTCCGATGAACAGGCTCATCGTGAAGCCGATGCCGCACAGGACTGCGCCGCCATATAACTGTAGCCGCGTGACTCCGGCTGGCAGCCGCGCCAGGCCCAGGCGGGACGCCGCCATGACAGCGCCGAACACGCCGAGTTGCTTGCCCAGGAACAGCCCGAGCGCCGTGCCGAGCGCCAGCCGGTCCGTCCAGGCGTGCGGCGGCAGGGTGTCGAAGCGCAGGCCGGCGTTGGCCAAGCCGAACAGCGGCAGGATGGCGTAGGCCACCCAGGACCCCAGCCGGTGCTCCAGCACCTGCGCCGGGGCGAGGGCCGTGTCTGGCCCCGCGCCTGCATCGGCGCGCATTGGAACCACAAAGGCGAGGGCCACGCCGGCCAGGGTCGCGTGGATACCGGACTGGAACACCAGCAGCCATAGCGCGGCGCCACCGGCGAGATAGGGCCAGAGGGACCTCACCCCTGCCCGGTTCAGCCCAAGCAGCCCCAGCCATACCAGCGCCGCGCCGCCCAGGTCCCACAGGTTCAGCCCCTTGGTGTAAAACAACGCGATGACCAGGATGGCGCCCAGGTCGTCCATGATCGCCAAGGCCGTCAGGAACACCTTGAGGCCCACCGGCACCCGCCGCCCCAGCACCGCCAGCACCGCGAGCGCGAAGGCGATGTCGGTCGCCACCGGCACGGCCCAGCCGCGCAGGGCCACTGGGTCCTGCCAGTTGAGCGCCACCAGGATCAGCGCCGGCACCACCATGCCGCCCAGCGCCGCCACGCCCGGCGCGGCCAGGCGGGCGGGGGAGGCCAGCTCGCCCTGGGTGACCTCCCGCCGCAGCTCCAGCCCGACCAGCAGAAAGAACACGGCCATCAGGCCGTCGTTGATCCAGATAAGCGGCGTCTCGTGCAGCAGCGGCGCGTGCAGCAAGGTGCGGTACAAGCCGCCCGCCGGGGAGTTGGCCCAGACGAGTGCGACCGCGGCGGACAGCATGAGGATGGTGCCGCCCGCGGCCTCGCTGTGCAGGAAGCCCAGCAGGGCTGCAAAGCGCAGGCGCGTCGGCAGCACGCGAAGGGATGGCATGGCACCTCCTTGGATAAGCCCCGCCAAGGCCGGGGAAGGGTTTGGGCAACGCCGCCGGTCATGCTGCGTTGCACCGCATGAGTTTATAGGTATGGCCCTTCCCTTGCTGGCTCAACACACGCCGCGACACGACACCGGGAACCAGGGCCAGCGTGCAACAGCCGATCCCGCCGCGGTATGGCTGGCCGCGATGCGTGCGGGGGACTTCCCGGCGGCATGGGCCGTGAACGATGCCGTCCTGGCAGGGCGCGACCCGGTGACCCGCGACGACCCGGGCCTGCCCTACCACCTCCGTTGGGTGTGGGACGGGCGCAGCCCGGACGGACGGGACGTGCTGGTGCGCTGCTACCACGGGCTGGGCGACACGCTGCAGTTCTGCCGCTTTCTGCCCCTGCTGCGCCGCCTGGCAGCGTCCGTGACGCTGGAGGTGCAGCCGGAGTTGATCGGCGTGTTGCAGGGTCTGCCGGGTTTGGATCGCATGGTGCCGTTCCGTCCGGCATCGCCGCTGCCACCGTCCGGGTGCGAGGTCGAGATCATGGAGCTGCCGCACTTGCTGCGGATTGCGCCGGGCCAGGCACCCTACTTGCAGGTGCGGCCCAGCCCACGCCCGGCGGCGGGGCTGCTGGTGGGGCTATGCTGGGGAGCCGGCGGCTGGGACCCAGCCCGGTCCGTGCCGCTGCCGCTGCTGGCACCGCTAGCCGGGGTGCCCGGCGTGCGGCTGGTCAGCTTGCAACGCGGCCCCGCCGCGGACGACGCCGCCCGGCCCGGCGCGCGCCCGCTGCTGCTGCTGGCCGGGGAGCGCGGGATGGACGTGCTGGCCACCGCCCGGCTGGTCGCGTCGCTCGACCTCGTGATTACGGTGGACACGATGGTGGCGCACTTGGCGGGCGCGATGGGCTGCCCGGCCTGGGTGCTGCTGCAAGCCGAGTCGGACTGGCGCTGGATGGCTGGGCGGGACGACAGTCCGTGGTATCCCAGCCTGCGGCTGCTGCGCCAGGATGCGCCGGGGCGGTGGGACGGTGTGGCGGCGCGGCTGCACGCCGGGCTTGCCGAGTGGGCGGGGAACGTGCGACGGGAACCATCCCCGGCCTCAGGGGTTTGAACAAATCACACTGCGCCCCGCTTAGGAACCCTAGTTGCGGATCGTCATCCTCGGCCTGACCATCACATCGTCCTGGGGCAACGGCCATGCGACGACCTATCGCGGCCTGGTGCGCGGCCTAGTCCGGCGGGGCCACCAGGTGCTGTTCCTGGAGCGGGACAAGCCCTGGTACGCCGACAACCGCGACATGCCGGCACCACCCTGGGGCGAGACCCGGCTGTATGCGGGCCTCGCCGAGTTGACCGGGCGCTGGTCCGCCGCCATCGCCGCGGCGGACCTGGTGGTCATCGGGTCCTATGTGCCGGATGGCGTCGCAGTGGGCGCGCTCGTGCAGCGGTTGGCAGGCGGAACTGTCGCTTTCTATGACATAGACACACCCGTCACCCTGGCGGCGCTGGCGGCCGGCGCCTGCGAGTACCTGACGCCGGACCTGTTGCGGGGATACGACCTTTACTTGTCGTTCACGGGCGGGCCGACGCTGCAGTACTTACAGACGACGCTGGGCGCGCGGATGGCGCGGGCGCTGTATTGCTCAGCCGATCCCGAGGTTTACCGGCCGGACCCGGGGGTGCGGCCGGCGACGGACCTCGGCTACCTCGGCACCTACAGCCCGGACCGGCAACCGACAGTCGAGGCTTTGTTGTGCGCGCCGGCGCGGGCGTGGCCGGAGGGGCGGTTCGCCGTTGCCGGGCCGATGTATCCGGACGGCATCACTTGGCCCGGCAACGTCGAGCGGGTGGAGCACCTGGCGCCGGACCGGCACCGCGCGTTCTATGCCGGGCAGCGCTTTACCTTGAACGTGACGCGGGCCGACATGATCCAGCGCGGATACAGCCCGAGCGTCCGCTTGTTCGAGGCCGCGTGCTGCGGCGTGCCGATCATCAGCGACTGGTGGCCGGGGCTGGACGCCTTCTTTACGCCCGGTGAGGAAATCCTGATCGCACGCAATGCGGGTGAGGTGTTGCTGGCGCTGCGGTCCATGACGGAGGACCGGCGCCGGGCGGTTGCGGACGCTGCCCGCGCCCGCGTGCTAGGGGCGCACACCGGCGACCACCGGGCGGCGGAGTTGGAGGCCTATGCGGCGGAGGCGTCGCAGGCCCGGACGCCCGCCGGTGCCCGCCGGGCGGCGCGCGCATGAACATCGTCATCTTCGGACTGTCCGTCAGCTCGTCCTGGGGCAATGGCCATGCGTCGCTGTGGCGCGGGCTGATCGGGGCGTTGCTGGACGCCGGGCATCTGGTCACGTTCTGGGAACGCGACGTACCGTACTACCGGGAGCACCGGGACCTGCATGCGCTGCCGCCGGGCGGCACGCTGGAGCTGTATGACGACTGGGACGGCGCCCTGCCCCGGATGCAGCGGTCGCTGGCGGGTGCCGACGTGGGCATGGTCACGTCCTACTGCCCGGACGCGCTGGCCGCGACGGCGCTGGTGCAGGACAGCCGGGCCGCGGTGCGCTGCTTCTACGACCTGGACACCCCCGTGACGCTGGCCCGGCTGCAAGCGGGGGAAGGCGTGGACTACATCGGGCCTGAGGGGCTGGGCGGCTTCGACCTGGTGCTAAGCTACACCGGCGGCGCGGCGCTGGATGCGTTGCGGGACCGGCTGGGCGCGCGGCGGGTGGCGCCGGTCTATGGCTCGGTGGACCCGGCGCTGCACCGGCCGGCGCCGCCGCGGGCGGAGTATCAGGCGGCGCTGTCATATTTGGGGACCTACGCGGCCGACCGGCAGGCGGCGCTGGAGCGGCTGTTTGTGGAGCCTGCCCGGGCGCTGCCGGGGGAGCGCTTTGTGATCGGGGGGGCGCAGTACCCGGACGGCTTCCCGTGGACGCCCAACACCTGGTTCGTGCGCCACCTGCCGCCGCCGGAACATCCGGCATTCTACTGCTCGTCCCGGCTGACCTTGAACGTGACACGGGAGGCGATGGCGCGCATGGGCTGGTGCCCGTCGGGCCGGCTGTTCGAGGCCGCGGCGTGCGGGGTGCCGATCTTGTCGGATGCCTGGGCAGGGCTGGATGAGTTTTTTACGCCGGGGCGCGAGATCCTGGTGGCCGAGACGACGGCGGATGCCTTGGAGGCGTTGCGGCTGCCGGCAGATGAGCTGGCCGGGATTGCCCGGCGGGCACGGGAGCGCACCTTGGACGAACACAGCGCGGCCCGGCGGGCGGCGGAGATGGTGCGGGCGTTCGAGGACGCGGGCACGCGGGTGCCGGCGTGAGGGCGGCGTTGTCCTGCTCCCTCTCCCTCCGGGAGAGGGCTGGGGTGAGGGAAAGGCCACACACGCCCTTGTGGCACCGAAGGGCGCTGCGAGTGGCCAGCATTCGTTCTTGCGGCTTCCCTCACCCCGACCCTCTCCCGGAGGGAGAGGGGGCAGTGGCGTCAGTCTGATGTGGGGCATCATTCCGGCGGCGGGCAATGGCACGCGCATCCAGCCGCTGGCGTTCAGCAAGGAGCTGCTGCCGGTCGGGTCGCGCCTGGATGCCGGGGGCGTCGAGCGGCCGCGGGCGGTCAGCGAATATCTGATCGAGCGCATGGTGCGGGCCGGGGCCGGCAAGATCTGCTTCGTGATCTCGCCGTGGAAAAGCGACATCCTGCAATATTATGGCGGCCAGGTCGGCGACGTGGACGTGGCCTATGTTTGCCAGGCCGGGGCGGTGGGGCTGTGCGACGCAATCTTCCGCGCCCTGCCGGTGATCCCGCGGGACGAGCCGGTCATCATCGGCCTGCCCGACACGATTTGGTTTCCGGCCGACGCGCTGTGCGCGTTGCCGGACGACCGCCTGTCCTTTCTGCTGTTCCCGGTCGAGCGGCCGGAGCTGTTCGACTCCGTGGACACGGATGCGGACGGGCGGGTGCGGCAGATCCAGGTCAAGTCGCCCCACGCGCGCACCAACTGGATCTGGGGCGCCTTCAAGATGCCCGGCGCGACCCTGCACGACCTTCACCGCCTTTGGCTGGAGCGGGACCGGCGGGACGAGTACATCGGCACCCTGGTCAACGCGTGGCTGGACGCCGGCGGCGCGGCCTGGGGCGTGCGCGCCGGCAGCAGCTATGTGGACGTCGGCACCCTGAACGGCTACCGCGAGGCCATGCGCCTGCTGGGCGGCCAGGCGGCCAGCCCCGCCCCGTCACATTTCGGACCATCCCATACACCCGGCGAGAAGCGCAGCGGCGCCGCCCTGTTGGAGAAACCGGTTTGACCCCTGACGACTGGACCACCGAGCGTATCGAGGAGCGCGCACGCGCGCTCGGCCCCTGGTTCCACAACATGGAGCTGCGCGGCGTCCGCACCGCACCGGAGCACTTCCTGGGGGACTACCCCCGGGTCAAGTGGCAGCGGTTCCAGGACGCGCTGCCGGCAGACCTGACGGGCAAGACGGTGCTGGACATCGGCTGCAACGCCGGCTTCTACAGCATGGAGATGAAGCGCCGTGGCGCCGCCCGGGTACTGGGGCTGGACTTCGACGAGGATTACCTGGCGCAGGCGCGTTTTGCCGCAGAGATCGAGGGGCTGGATGTCGAGTTCAGGCAAATGTCGGTCTATGACGTCGGCCAGCTTGCGGAACGGTTTGACATCGTGTTCTTTATCGGTGTGCTGTATCACCTCCGCCATCCGTTGCTGGCACTGGACCTGATCCACGAACACGTTGCGGGCGGCCTGATGGTATTCCAGTCAATGCAGCGCGGCTCCAACGCCATTCTGCCCTTGGCGGATGACTACGAGTTCTGGGAGGCCGGCATCTTCGACGACCCGGGCTATCCCAAGCTGCATTTCATCGAGAACAGCTACGCCCACGACAACACCAACTGGTGGGCGCCGAACCGTGCGTGCTCGGCTGCGATGCTGCGGGCGTCGGGCTTCACCATCGAGAGCAACCCGGAGGACGAGGTGTTCATCTGCCGCCGGGCCGCGCTGCCCGATGCGCGATACGGCGCCGTCTATCCCGCCCGCAAGGAGGATGCGTCGTTGAAGGGAGACCGGCCGTGATCGAAGCCGCGATGATCTGGAACGAGCCGAACAACAAGTCTCATTGGGATTTCGAGAACGACCCGGGTTGGGCAACGTTCGCGCAGATGACCAAGCTGGCCGGTCAGGCCATTGCGGCGGAGGCGCCGGGGCTGCCGCGGGTGCTGGGCGGCATCAGCCCGATTGACCCGGACTTCATACGCGTGTTGCAGCAGCACGACACCTTGGCGGACCTGGACGCGGTGGCGGTCCACGGCTTTCCGCTGGATTGGAACCATTGGATGCTGGAGGACTGGCCGGCCAAGCTGGACAGCATCCGCGCCGTGACCGACTTGCCGCTATGGGTCAGCGAGGTCGGGATCAGCACCTTCGGCGCGGAGGAGGTGCAGGAGTGGGGCCTGCGCCGCACCGCCGAACTGCTGCACGGCCTCGCGCCGCGCATCCACTGGTACAGCCTTTATGACCTGCCTGCCGACTGGCCCGCCACGACCCGGCACCGCGAGGCCGAGGGCAGCAGCTACTACCGCCACTTCCACATGGGCTTGCTGGACGAGCACGGCCGCCCGAAGCGCGCCGCCCGCATCTTCCATGAGTTCACGCCGGAGGTCGGCATCTGCCAGTGGTTCCACTACCAGGACCATCGGCTGGACGACGCCGTGCGGCACTTGCGCGACATGGGCGTCACCTACCTGCGGACGGGCCTGAGCTGGGCGGACTGGTACCGCCCGGACTGCGAGGCATGGTTCGACCGGCAGATGCGGGCGCTGGAGGGGTTCCGGGTGACGGCCACGTTCTGCTTCACGCCCGAGGACAAGGGGCAGTGGCCGCACTACACCGCCGTGCCGAAGCAGCCCGAGGAGTTCGCGGAGTTCTGCGCCACCATGATCCGGCGGTATGCGCCGGGCCGTGCGGACGCGCTGGCGCCGGCCTATGCCGGGTAGCGCCACTGCGGCGGTGCTGGACAGCCTGGCCCGGCGGGCGCCCACGGATGTTCCGGTGGCGCTGGTGGTGGCCCATCCCGACGACGAGATCATCGCGGCCGGGGCCAGCCTGCACCTGCTGATGAACCTGCTGCTGGTCCACGTGACGGACGGTGCGCCGCGCGGGTTGGGCGATGCGGCGCGGGCCGGGTTCGACAGCCCGGCCGCCTACGCCGAGGCCCGGCAAGCCGAGCTGGCGGCGGCGTTGCGGCTGGCCCGGTGCCGTGCCGGGCGGGAGGCACTTCGTATCCCCGACCAGGACGCCAGCCTGCATATGCCTGCGGTCTCCCGCTATTTGGCGGCGCTGTTCCGTCAGCGCGGGACGCAGGTGGTGATCACCCATGCGTATGAGGGCGGGCATCCCGACCACGACGCGACGGCGCTCGCGGTCCATGCGGCAGCGCCGGGCGGGGTGGTTGAGTTCGCGGGCTACCACGCCGACACGGATGGCAGCTTCGTTGCCGGCAGCTTCCTGCCGGGGCCAGGCCTGACGACCGACATCGAGCTGAGCGCCGTTGAACAGGCGCTGAAGCGCGGCATGTTTGGCTGTTTTCCTACGCAGGCCCGCATCCTGGCCGAATTCGGAACGACCTGGGAGCGTTTCCGCCCGGCCAGCCCGGACTTCCGCGCGCCGCCGCATCACGGAACCCTGAACTACGAGCATTGGGGGTGGGGCATGACCGGCGTCCGCTGGCGCACCCTGGCCGCCGCAGCCTTGGCAGAGTTGGAGGCTCCATGCGCCGCTTGACGATCCTGAGCGTCGCCTATTCGCTGGCCCCGGTCGGGCCGGACGCGGTGGGCGGGTCGGAGCAGGTTCTGACCGCGATGGACCGGGCGATCGTGGCGGCCGGGCACCGCAGCATCGTGGTGGCCTGCGCGGGATCGGAGGTGGCGGGGGAGCTGGTGTCGTTCGCCGCCCCGCCGATGGGTGGCCGGATTGACGGGCGCTGCCGGGTGGGCAAGCAGCGGGCGATGCGGCGGCTGATCGGGGAGGTGCTGGCGCGGGAGCACGTGGACCTCGTTCACATGCACGGGCTGGATTTCTACAAAACCTTGCCGCCGCCGGGCGTGCCGGTGCTGGCGACGATGCACCTGCCGTATTTCTTCTATCCATGGGAGGCGCTGTGGCCGCAGCGGCCGGACACCTGGACGCACTGCGTGTCCCAGAGCCAGATGCGGGACTGCCCGCCGTCTCATCTGATGCTGCCGCCGATCCCGAACGGCGTGCCGGTGGAGGCGCTAGGCCGGTTCCGCCCGCGCAAGTGCGGCTATGCCTTGATGCTGGCGCGGGTGTGCCCGGAGAAGGGGATCAACATGGGGCTGGACGCCGCCCGGCTGGCCGACGTGCCGATGCTGCTGGCGGGCGAGGTGTTTCCGTATGAGTCGCACCAGCATTACTTCCAGACAGAGGTCGTGCCGCGGCTGAACCGCCAGCGCCGCTACGTCGGACCCGTGGGCTTCGCCCGCAAGCGGCGGCTGCTGGCCGCCGCACGCTGCCTGCTGATCCCTAGCCAGGTGCCGGAGACGAGTTCGTTGGTGGCGATGGAGGCCGCGGCGTGCGGCACGCCGGTGATCGCCTTCCGCGCCGGGGCGCTGCCGGAAGTGGTGGAGGACGGGCATACCGGCATCCTGGTGGACAGCACGGAGGAGATGGCAGACGCCATCCGGCGCATTGGGATGATTGATCCGGAGGCATGCCGGGAGACGGCCCGGCGGCGCTTCACGGTGGAGCGGATGGCGGCGGCCTACCTGGAGCGTTACCAGGGCTTGGTAGGCCAGCAGATGACCGCCGCTGCCTGACGCGGGCGTGATGGATGCCGCCCGGCTTCCTCTCCCTGCGGGGTCAAACGGTTTGACCCCGCAGGGAGAGGGAGTGACCAACAGTCACCTACGGCGATGATTGAGGTTTTGGACACCGATGCGGCGCTGCACGCGCTGGCGCCGGAGTGGGGTTCCCTGTGGGAGCGCCTGCCTGGCCGCCTGCCCTTCGCTGCGCCGGCCTGGCTAATGCCGTGGTGGCGAAACTTCGGGACGGGCCAGCCGCGGGTGGCGACTTTGCGCCGGGACGGGCGGCTGGCGGCGGTGCTGGCGATGTATGTGCTGGACGAGCCGGGCGGGCAGAAGCTGCTGCCGATTGGCGCCGGGGTGTCCGACCATCAGGACATGCTGGCCGAACTGGGCGTGGACCCGTCCCCCCTGCTCCATGCCGTGCTGGCGCGGGCGGACGGGGTGGACGCCTGCGATCTGATCGAGGTGCCGCCGGGGTCGGCGTTGCACGGCCTGGTGCCGCCGCCGGGGTGGGGAATGCGGTGGAGCGATGGCAGCCCCTGCCCCGTGCTGGCGCTGTCCGCCGCCGGGCTGACGGGCGCCGTGCCGTCCGGGCAGTTGAGGAAACTGCGGATGAACCGGCACCGGGCGGGGCGCAGCGGCGGCGTGGTGCGGGAGCGCGCGGCGGCGGACACCCTGCCCTTCCTGCAAGCCGAACTTATCCGCTTGCACCAAGCCCGTTGGACTGGCGCCGGGGAAGCTGGCGTGCTGGCGGACCCGGCGGTGCTGGCCTTGCACCGCGACGCCGCACCTGGGTTGCTGGTCGCCGGGGCGCTGCGGCTGGAGGTGCTGCGCGTGGGCGGTACCGTGGTGGCGGCCATCCTGGCGCTGCTCGCGCCGGGGCGGATCCTGTTCTACCTGAGCGGATACGATGCCGCGCACAACTTCATCAGCCCGGGGACGCTGCTGCTGGGCGCGATGCTGGAGGACGCGGCGGCAGAGGGACGGACGGAGGCGAATTTCTTGCGGGGACAGGAAGGCTACAAGTATGCGTGGGGGGCGGTGGACCGGATGAACGCGACGTGCGGTTTGCACCGCCTTGCTCCGGCATCGGATGATGCAACGGTTCAGGGGTGGGCTGGCGGACCCGGTGAGCAGCCTGGAGAGGCTTGATACGGTTGCGCTGGCAGTCCTGCGCAGCGCAGCCAAGACCCCCTCACCCCGACCGTAAACCTCACGGTTTGACCCCGGAGTAGGAGGGGGCAAGAAGGTTCATTCCGTCCACCCGGCTGCCGCCGTCCCATAGGACCACGATGCTGCGGGAGGCCGGGGCCAGCTCGATACGGTGCAGCAGGTCCAGGGGGGTGCCCAGCAGGTGCGCCAGCACGGATTTCAGGACGTCGGAGTGGCCGACCAGCACGGCTTCGCCGTCCGGCACGGCAATGCGCGCCCGGGCGACGGCGGCCAGGGCGCGGGTTTGGGCGGCGGCCATGGTCTCGCCGCCTGGCGTTGGGGCCAGGCTGCGGCAGCGGTTCCAGGTGTCCCAGGCCGGGTCGGCCGCGAGGGCGTCGAAGGTCAGTCCCATCCAGGCGCCAAAGTCCAACTCGTCCAGGCCCGCGTCGGTCAGCACGGGCAGGCCGTGCCGGGCGGCGATGGGCGCGGCCGTCGCCTGCGCGCGCTGCACCGGGCTGGACAGGACGGCGCGGATCGGGCGGCCCGCCAGCGCGTCCGCGAGGGCGTCGGCTTGGGCCGTCCCCTCCGCGGTCAGCGCGACGCCTGGCATCCGGCCGGCCAGCACCCGGCCCAACAGGCCGTGCGCGGCGTGCCGGACCAGGTGGAGCGTGGTTGCGCCCAAGGAGGTCAGGCCGGAACGGCGGACTCGGCGAACACGTCGTCCAGCCGAGGGTCCCACAGCTTCACCCCGCCGGTGATACCGGCGGAGTTGGACACGACCTGCACATCGGACGGCAGCTCGAAATCAATAAGCCCGGCGTCGCCGCCGCCCACATAAAGCTTGTCGAAGTTGATCAGCGTGCGGAGCTGCCCGATGGCCCGCCCGACCCGGCGCTGCCACCGCTTGCGCCCGGCCTTTTGCAGCGCCGCGACGCCGAGGTACTCGTCGTAGGTCATGTCCTTGCGGGCCAGGTGCTGGCCCATCTCCAAATGTGGGGCTAGCCGACCGTCGTCGTACAGCGCGAAGCCGAAGCCGGTGCCGAGCGTGATGACGCATTCCAGCCCGCGCCCGGCAATCACGCCTAGGCCCTGCACGCGCGCGTCGTTCAGCATCCGCACGGGCCGGCTCAACGCCTGCTGCAAGGCATCGCCGAGGTCGAAGCCGGCCCAAAGCTGCGTGCCCAGGTTGGGCGCGGTCCGCACGATGCCGCCGCGCACGACGCCTGGGAAGCCGACCGAGACGCGGTCGAAGCTGCCGGCCTGCCCGGCCAGGCCCAGCAGCGCCGGCAGCACGACGGACGGTCCGGCGGGATGCGGCGTCTTGACGCGGTGCCGGTCGCCGACCATCGCGCCCTTCGGGTCCAGGACGCCGGCCTTCAGCCCGGTGCCGCCGATGTCGAGCGTCAGGGTCAGCGGATCAGGTGGTTGCTCGGTCATTCTCTCTCCAGGATGCGCGGGCCGCTGGCGGTGCCAGCGATGATGCGGGTGGCCATGCCGATGAACAGGCCGGTCTCGACCACGCCGACCATCGCCTTTAGGCGGGCGTGCAGGGCGGCCGGGTCGGGGATGGCGCCGAAGGCGCAGTCGGCGATCAGGTTGCCGCCGTCGGTGCGGAACAGTCCAGTGCCGTCAGCGCCCGGGCGCATGACGGGGTTGGCCCCGGCGTCGTGCAGGCGGCGCAGCGCGACTTCGTGCCCGAAGGCCACGACCTCCACCGGCAGGCGCACGCCGGCACCGAGCGCGGGGACCAGCTTGCCCTCGTCCACGATGATCGTCAGGCGGCGGCTGGCGGCGGCGACAACCTTCTCCCGCAGCAGCGCGCCGCCCAGGCCCTTGATGAGGTCGAGGGTTCCGGTATGCACCTCGTCTGCGCCGTCTATCGTCAGGTCTATGCTGTCAAAGGTGTTGAAGCCAGCCAGGGGGATGCCGAGCGCCGCCGCCTGCGCCGCGGTGCGCTCGGAGGTTGGGATGCAGGTGACGCGCAGCCCGTCGCGCACGCGGGCGCCCAGCAGGTCCACGGCGATGGCGGCGGTGGACCCGGTGCCGAGGCCGAGGATCATGCCGTCCTGTATTTCCGCCACTGCCGCGGCGGCGGCCTGGTGCTTCAGTGTGGCTTGGTCCATCAAGGCATCTCCAGTTGTGCCACGACATCGCGCACCACGTCCGCCGGACGCGGCTCGACCGAGGCGACAAGAGGGTTCTCGTCGGGGCCGGGCTCCTCCAGCGCGGCGAACTGGCTGTCCAGCAGGCCCGGCGGCATGAAGTGTCCTTGCCGGGCGGCCTGGCGCTGGCCGATCAGCGCCTTGCTGCCTTGCAAGTACACTAGCCGCACGTTTGGCCGGTCGCCGACGAGAATGTCCCGGTAGGCGCGCTTGAGGGCCGAGCATGCCAGGACGCCGTGGCGGCCGCTGCCCCTCGTCACGTCCACCCAGGCGGCCATCGCGTGCAGCCAGGGCCAGCGGTCGTCGTCGGTGAGGGGTGTGCCGCCGTGCATCTTGGCGACGTTGGCGGGGGGGTGGAAGTCGTCGCCGTCCTCGAACTCCCAGCCGAGGCGGCCGGCGAGCAGGGCGGCGATGGTGGTCTTGCCGGAGCCGGAGACGCCCATGACGACCAGGACGGCGGGTTTGTGGGCGGGTGCGTCGGTCATGGCGTGATCCGGGGTGGGAACCCGGACACTACCCCGACGCCGCGCGGTCTGTGAACCAGTGGAGGTTGCCGTGTGGGCGAACGTGCGAGGCAGGCAGCGCCGGGTCACTGGCGCGCACGCGGGCCAGCACGTCCCGCTTGTCGGCGCCGGCGACGAGGAAGACGCAATCCCGGCAGCTTTCCAGGGCCGGGTAGGTCAGGGTGATGCGCGTTGGCTCGTTGTCGGGGGTCACTGCGGCGGCCCAGGCGGTGCGCTCCTGCAGGGCGGGGGTGCCTGGGAACAGCGATGCGGTGTGGCCGTTGGTGCCGAGGCCGAGCAGGACCACGTCGAACAGCGGGCGGCCGGGTTGCAGGGTGTCCGCGCCGTAGAAGGCTTGCAGCTCGGCCTGGTACCGTTGGGCGGCGTCGGGGGCGGACAGGCCCTCGGTCGGCACGGGGTGGATGTTGGCGGGCGGGGTGGGGGCGTGGGACAGCATCGCTTCCTGCGCCATGCGGAGGTTGCTCTTGGGATCGTCGTGCGGGACGAAGCGCTCGTCGCCCCAGAACCAGTGGACGCGGTCCCACGGCAGGCGGCTGGCCAGAGGGGGCTGGGCGAGTTGCTCGTACATGGCTTTGGGCGTGGAGCCGCCGGACAGCGCGACGGCCAGGCGGCCGGGCCGGGCGGCCAGGGTGTCCACGAGCCATGCCGCGGCGTGGGCGGCCAGCGCGGCGGGGTCGGCCAGGATCGCGTCCATCATACGGCGGCCTTTGGCAGGATGATGGTGTCCACCGCCTGCGCCCAGCCGTCCCGGTCGTTGGCGCCCGTCACGGCCGCGGCCTTGGCCTGCACCGCCGGGCTGGCGTTGCCCATCGCCACGGCGAACCCGGCGACCAGGAACATCGGCACGTCGTTCTCCATGTCGCCGATCACGGCGACATCGGCCAGGTCCACGCCGAGGTAGGCGGCCAGGGCGCGCACGGCGTTACCCTTGTTGGCGTCGGGATGGGTAACATCCAGGTAGTATTTCTGGGAACGGTGGGCGGTGGCTGCGCCGTTCAGCAAGCCTTGCAGCTCGGCCTCGACAGCGGCCAGGTGGTCGTAGTCGTCGCTGACGCCGACGATCTTGCCGGCTTGGTCGGCATAGGGGGACAGGTCCGGCACGACGCGCTCGTTGAAGCGCACGGTGCGGCGTTCAAGGTCTATGCGGGGGCCGGCGGGGTTGGTCAGCAGCCACTCGTCGGCGGTGAAGAGCCAGGCGTCCACGCCGCGCCGGGCGAACAGGTCCAGGGCGGTGCGGACGGCCGGGGCGGGCACGGTTTGCTGGCGGATGACGGCGCCATCGGGGCCGAGCAGGGTGCCGCCGTTGAAGCCGGCGAGCGGCGCGGTGAGGTGCAGGGCCTCGGCGATCCAGGACATGCCGCGCGGCGGGCGGGCGCTGACGATGGCCAGCATGATGCCAGCGGCCTGGACGCGGGCGGCGGCGGCGGCGGTGCTGGGCGACAGGGACTTGTCGGGTTGGACGAGGGTGCCGTCCACGTCTGAGACGAGCAGGCGGATGAGGGTCATGGGTGGAAGCCTGCTTCCTCTCCCGCCGGGAGAGGGTTGGGGTGAGGGGGGCTTGGCCGTGGGGCGGCGGGATGTTGGTGCTGTCGGGCGAGGGCTGCCCGACAACGAAGGTGGTGCTTGCCCACCCCCTCACCCCGACCCTCTTCCGGGGGGAGAGGGGGCAGGAAGCGGGTCATGCGTTGTCCAGCGTGAGCCAGTGGCGGCCGTCGCGGGATAGCAGTTGGTCGGCGGCGTCGGGGCCGGCGGAGCCTGCGGCGTAGGGTTGGGCGGGGATGTGGCCAGCGGCGGTTTCGTCCAGCACCGGCTGCACCGCGGCCCAGCCGGCGTCCACCTGGTCGGCCCGCTGGAACAGCGTGGCGTCGCCGGTCATGGCGTCGTACAGCAGCGCCTCGTAGCCCGTGCTGCTGGGCAGCTTGAACCAGTCGCTGTAGCGGAAGTCCATCGCGACGCCGCCGAGTTCCAGCACCGGGCCGGGCTTCTTGGCGGCGATGTTGAGGGTGATGCCCTCGCTCGGCTGGATGTGCAGCACCATGACGTTGGGCGTCAGCTTCTCGACGGGCGTGTTGCGGAACAGGGCGTGGGGCGCCTGCTTGAAGTTGATGGCGATTTCGGTCCGGCGGGTGGTCATGCGCTTGCCGGTGCGGATGTAGAAGGGAACGCCGGCCCAGCGCCAGTTGTCCACCGTCAGGCGCATGGCGACGTAGGTTTCGGTCCCGCTGTCCGGCGCGACGTTCGGCTCGGCCCGGTAGCCCGGCACGGACTTGCCCTTAACCGCGCCGGCGTCGTACTGCCCGCGCACCACGTCCCGGGCGGCGCGCATGGCGTCGAAGGGCTTGATGGCCTGCAACACTTTGGCCTTTTCCGTGCGCACCGCGTCGGCCTCGAAGCTGTTAGGCGGCTCCATCGCGACGGCGGCGAGCAACTGGAACATGTGGTTGGGCACCATGTCCCTCAGCGCGCCGGTAGGCTCGTAGAAACTGCCGCGGGATTCGACGCCCACCGTCTCAGCGGCAGTGATCTGGATGTGGTCAATATACTGGCGGTTCCACAGCGTCTCGAACATGCCGTTGGCGAAGCGGAACGCCATGATGTTCTGGACGGTTTCCTTGCCCAGGAAGTGGTCAATGCGGAACACCTGGGTTTCCGCGACCTTGCTGAGGATCAGCGCGTTCAACGCCCGGGCGCTGTCCAGGTCGTGGCCGAACGGCTTTTCCACCACGATCCGGCGGAACGCGCCGTCCGCCTCCTGCATTAGGCCGGAGTCTGCCAAACGCTCGATCACCGGGCCGAAGAACCGGGCGGCAACGGCGAGGTAGAAGAGGCAGTTGCCCTGCACCCGTGCCTTCAACGTCTCATAGAGCGCAGGTTCGGTGAAGTCCCCGGTTTGGTAGTGCAGCCGCTCCCGCAGCCAGCCCCAGGCGCCGTCGTCCAGGCTGGCGGGCGAGAACTCGCCGCCCTTTTCAGTCACGAAGCCCTGCATCGCCTCGGTCAGCGCTTGCTGGTAGGTGCCGTCATCGCCCGCGTTGCGGTCCACGCCGATCACCTGGAACCCGTCGTCCAGCAGACCCGCCAGCTTCAGGTTGTAGAGCGACGGCATCAGCAGGCGCTTCGTCAGGTCGCCGCCGGCACCGAAGATGACGAGCGTGGCGGGCGGCGCCGGGTTGGCGACGGCCAGGCTGGCGGCTTCGGCCGTGCTGGCGGTGGCGTCCACGGGTCAGACCTCCCGCTCGTGTTCCTGCACCTTGAGTTCGTCCGGCTTGGGCAGGGGCTGCGGCACGACGCCGGGGGTCTTTGGCTCGACGTGACCGCCGAAGCCGGCGCGCATCGCGGATAGCAGCTTGTTGGCGAAGCTGTGGTGCCGGCGGCTTTCGAAGCGGGCGAACAGGCTGGCGGTGATGACGGGGGCGGGCACGGCCTCCTCGATGGCGGCCTCGATGGTCCAGCGTCCCTCGCCGCTGTCCTCGACCTCGCCCTGGTAGTGCTCCAGGTCCGCGCTCTTGGTCAGGGCGATGCTGGTCAGGTCCAGCAGCCAGGAGCTGACGACACTGCCGTGGCGCCAGGTCTCGGCGACCTCGGCGGTGTTGATCGTGAAGCGCTCATGCTCCGGCAGGTTTTCGTTGGCCTTGCTGCGGAGGATGTCGAAGCCCTCGGCATAGGCCTGCATCATGCCGTACTCGATGCCGTTGTGGACCATCTTCACGAAGTGCCCGGCACCGGCGGGTCCGGCGTGGATGTAGCCCTGCTCGGACCGGGGGTCGTGGTTCTCGCGCTCCGGCGTGCGCTCGATGGTGCCGATGCCGGGGGCGAGGGTGCGGAAGATCGGGTCCAGGCGGTCCACGGCGGCCTTTTCGCCGCCGATCATCATGCAGTAGCCGCGCTCGATCCCCCAGATGCCACCGGACGTGCCGACATCCACGTAGATGATGCCCTTCTCCTGCAGGGTCTTGGCCCGGCGGATGTCGTCCTTGTAGTAGGTGTTGCCGCCGTCAATGATGGTGTCGCCGGGTTGCAGCAGGTCGGCCAGCTCGGACACCGTGCTTTCCGTGATCTTGCCGGCGGGCAGCATGACCCAGATGGCGCGGGGCGGCGTCAGCTTGGCGACCATGTCGGCCAGGCCCGTGCTGGGCTGGGCGCCCTTGTCGGCCAGGCCGTGCACGACGGCCTCGTTCCGGTCATACACGATGGTCTTGTGCCCGGCGCGCATCAGCCGCTGGCTGATGTTGCCGCCCATGCGGCCCAGTCCGACAATCCCAAGTTCCATGCTTCAAGCGTCCCTTATGCCATTGCCGCGTCAACGGCCTTTGCCAGCCGGGCCAGCCCCGCCGCCACGTCTGCGCCCAGGTGGACGCGCAGCGCGCGCCGCCCGCGTTCCGCCAGCACGTCGAAGTCGCCGCGCGCCTGGGCCGCCTTGACGGTGCCGAAGGTGAAGGTTTCGCCGGGCACGGCCAGGTCGTGCGCGTCGTCGCAGGTGACCTGTAGGAACACGCCGCTGTTCGGCCCGCCCTTGTAGGTCTGGCCGGTGGAGTGCAGGAAGCGCGGGCCGAAGCCGACGCAGGTTGCGACGTGCCTGCCATCCCGGATGCGCGTGCGGAGATGCGTCAGCGCCTCGATGTTGGCCGGGCTGCGGTTGACGTAGGCGAGCAGCGCCACGTAGTCGCCGGGGCCGGCGCGGCCGAGGTGGGCCTTGATGACGCCGTCCAGGGTTTCCTCGTGCAGGGCGGCCTGGTCGCGCTCGTCGGTGAACAGCTTGATGCCGTCCTTGACCAGGAACGGCGTCTCGTCCGGCAGCTTGCCCGATGCGGTGTAGGCGTCGGTCAGCTTGCGCGTCTCGATCTTGCTGGCCTCGACATCGGGCTGGTCGAAGGGGTTGATGCCGATGACGGCGCCGGCGGTGGCGGTCGCCATCTCCCACAAGAAGAAGACCTGGCCGATCTGCATGGTGCTGTGCAGGACGATGCGGATGACGGGCTGGCCGGCGCCCTCCAGCGCGGCGACGGCGGCGTCCTGCGCCGGGTCGGTTTGCCCGGCGAGGGTCAGGTAGGCGAACAGCCGGTCGTTGCCATAGACGCCGGGTGCGCCCAGCGGCTCCATGTCCACGGGGACGATGCCGTGGCCCTGCTTGCCCGTGCTTTCCGCCAGCAACTGCTCCAGCCAGGCGCCCACGTCGGCGATGGCGGGGCTGGCGACAATCGTCACCTTATCCCGGCTGGCCTTGGCGGCGGCGCCGAGGATGCAGCCAAGCTGCACGCCGGGGTTATGATCGGGCGGCGTGCCGGCGGCGCAGGAGCGCACCATCTGACTGGTGGCTTGCAGGAAGGCGTGCAGGTCCAAGCCCATTGCCGCGGCGGGGACCATGCCGAAGTTGGACAGCACGGAGTAGCGCCCGCCGATGGCAGGGTCGCCGGCGAACACGGCGCGGAAGCCGTCCGCCTTGGCCATCGCCTCGGTCTTGGAGCCGGGGTCGGTCACGGCGACGAAGTGCTGCCCGGCCTTGTCGCCGACTGCGGCCTTCATGCGGTCCCAGAACAGCGCCTTGAAGATGTTCGGCTCCAGCGTGCTGCCGGACTTGGAGCTGACGATGCACAGGGTATGGGACAGGTCGAGTTGGGCGGCCAATGCCTCGACCTGCGCGGGGTCGGTGCTGTCCAGGATGTGCAGGGTGGGGTAGCCGGGCTGGCGGCCGAAGGTCTCGGCCAGGACCTCGGGACCGAGGCTGGAGCCGCCCATGCCGAGCAGCAGGACGTGCTGGAAGCCGTCTGCCTTGATGCCCGCTTGGAACGCCTGGAGGGCCGGCAACTCCGTCATCATGGCGTCCACGACGCCAAGCCAGGCCAGCCACTTCGCCTCGTCGTGCCCGGTCCAGAGCTTGGCGTCACCGGCCCAGAGGTCGCGCAGCTTGCCGGATTTGCGCCAGTCCTCGCGGGTGTCCTGCACCTGCTGGTCCAGGCCGCCGGGCAGCTTGGCGGACATCTGCACGAGGACGTCGCCCAGCATGGCCACGCGCTTGGCGGCGACGGAGCCGAGCAGCTTGTCGGCGGCCTCCGCGAACAGCTCCACGCCGTCCTGCACCAGCTTTTCAGTGATACCGTCCAGGTCCAGATGGTGTTCGGCGACGGCGGCCATCACGGCGCGGGCGTCGTCCAGGCCCTCGGTGAGCGAGGCGCGGGCATGGCCATGGTCACGGAAGGCGTCCATCGTCGCGGGCGGGATGGTGTTGACGGTGTCGGGACCGATCAGCTCCTCGACATACATCACGTCGCTGTAGGCCTTGTCCTTCACGCCGGTGCTGGCCCACAGCAGGCGCTGCGGCAGGGCGCCGGCGGCGGACAGCTTGCGCCACCGCGGGCTGGCGACCAGGCCGAGGTAGTGCTGATAGGCCATCTTGGCGTTGGCGATGGCGACCTTGCCGCGCAGGGGCTTCAGCGCGGCCTCACCCTTCGCCACGCGCTCGTCAATTCGCTTGTCCATCACGGCGTCAATGCGGCTGACGAAGAAGCTGGCGACGCTGCTGATGCTGGCGACGCTTTCGCCGCGCGCCGCCCGGTCTTCCAGCCCGGCGATGAACGCCTCGGCCACGGCCTCGTAGGCCTTTTCTGCGAACAGCAGGGTGACGTTGATGTTCAGGCCGTCGCCGATCAGGGTGCGGATGGCGGCGACGCCCTTGTCGGTGCCGGGCACCTTGACCATCAGGTTGTCGCGGCCGACGGCGTGCCACAGCTTGCGGGCCTCGGCCACGGTCTCCTCGGTGCGGAGCGCGAGGTAGGGCGAGACCTCCAGGCTGACGTAGCCGTCCACCTTGCCGGTGGCCTCCCAGACCGGGCGCAGGACGTCGCAGGCGTGCTGGATGTCCTCGATGGCGAGGGCCTCGTAGATGTCCTGGGCGTCGTGGTCGCCGCGGTCGGCCAGTTCCTTGAAGCCGGCGTCGTAGTCGGTGCCCTCCCCCATCGCCTTCTGGAAGATGCTGGGATTGCTGGTGACGCCCTTCAGGCCGTCGCGGTCTATCAGCGCCTGCAGCTTGCCCTGCGCGGTGAAGCTGCGCTGGATGAAGTCGAGCCAGGGCGACTGCCCGAGGGCCTCTAGCTGCTTGAGCGAGTTGGCAACCGGCATGTCGTTCATGCTGACGCTCCACTGTCTGCCTTGGCATGCGCCTTGGCGCGCTTGGCCTGTGCCCGGGCGGCTTCCAGCACCTTGTCCGGGGTGAAGCCGAACTTCTTCTGCAAATCGGCCGCGGGCGCGCTGGCACCGAAGGTGTGCATGCCGATTACGGCGCCGCCCCAGCCGATGTAGCGGTCCCAGCCCATGACGGCCCCCTGCTCCACGGCGACGCGGCCCAGCACGGAGTGCGGCAGGACCTCGTTCTTGTAGGCGTCGTCTTGGCTCTCGAACAATTCCCAGGACGGCATGGAAACGACGCGCGCCTTCACGCCTTCGCCCTTCAATGCCTCGTAGGCACCCATGCACAGGCTCAGCTCGCTCCCTGTCCCCATGAGGATCACGTCCGGCGTGCCGTCGCTGTCCGCCACGATATAGGCGCCGCGGTCCAGGCCGGACGCCGCGTGGTACTTCGTCCGGTCAATGGTCGGCAGCGCCTGGCGGCTGAGGATCAGCGCCACCGGCTTCTCGTGCTGCTTCATCGCCACGCGCCAGGCTTCCGCGACCTCGTTGGCGTCCGCCGGGCGGATCACCAGCAGGCCGGGGACGGAGCGGAGCGCTACCAACTGCTCGACCGGCTGGTGGGTCGGCCCGTCCTCCCCCACGCCGATGCTGTCATGGGTGAAGATGTAGATGACCGGCAGCTCCATGATGGCGGCCAGGCGGATCGGCGGCTTCATGTAGTCGGAGAAGATCAGGAAACCCGAGCCGTAGGCGCGCAGCCCGGCCAGCGCGAGGCCGTTGCAGATGGACCCCATCGCATGCTCGCGGATGCCGAAGTGCAGGTTGCGCCCGGCGTAGTCATCGGCCTCGAAGCTGTTCGCGCCGGGGAAGGTCAGGTTGGATTTCGTGCTGGGCGCCAGGTCGGCTGCGCCACCGATCAGCCAGGGGACGTGCAGGGCGATAGCGTTCAGCACCTTCTGCGAGCTGTCGCGGGACGCCAGGCCCTTCGCATCGGCGGGGAAGGACGGGATGTCCTTGTCCCAGCCGTCCGGCAGTTGATGATGGCCGATCATGTCAAGCTCGGCCGCCAGGGCCGGGAAGGCCGTGCGGTAGGCGGCCAGCATGTCCATCCACTTGGCGCGCAGGTCCGCACCGCGGGCGCCCATGCGCTTCGTGAACTCCTCCCGCACGCCGTCGGGCACCAGGAACTGTGCGTCCTCCGGCCAGCCGTAGAAGCGCTTGGCGGCCTTGATTTCCTCGTCGCCTAGCGGCTCGCCGTGGGCTTCCCGCGTGCCCTGCTTCTTGGGGGCGCCGTAGCCGATGACGCTGTTGACCAGAATGAAGGTCGGGCGGTCGGTGACGCCCTCCGCCTCGGTCAGGGCGGCGTCGAAGGCGGCGGTGTCGTTCGCGTCGGCGACGTGGATGACGTGCCAGCCATAGGCGGTGAAGCGGGCGCCCACGTCCTCGTCGAACGCCAAGCTCGTCGCGCCCTCGATGGTGATGCGGTTGCTGTCGTAGATCCAGACGAGGTTGGACAGCTTCAGGTGCGCGGCAGTGCTCGCAGCCTCGCTGCTGACGCCCTCCATAATGTCGCCGTCGCCGCACAGCGCATAGACGCGGTAGGTGTACAGCTCGAAGCCGGGCTGGTTGTAGCGCGTCTCGAACCAGCGCTGCGCCATGGCCATGCCGACGGAGTTGGCGACGCCTTGCCCAAGCGGCCCCGTCGTGGTCTCGACGCCCGAAGTGTAGCTGTGTTCCGGATGGCCCGGTGTCACGCTGCTAAGCTGGCGGAACTGCTTGATGTCATCCAGCGACACCGCCTCCTGCTGGGTCGGCCCGTGCCCGCCCAGGCGGCGGACGCCGGTCAGGTGCAACAGGGAGTATAGCAGCATGGAGGCGTGGCCGACGGACAGCACGAAGCGGTCGCGGTTGGGCCAGGTGGGGTCCATGGGGTCGTAGCGCAGGCGGTCCTGCCACAGGGTGTAGGCGATGGGGGCCAGCGCCATCGGCGTGCCGGGGTGCCCGGACTTGGCCTTTTGCACGGCGTCCATGGACAGGGTGCGGATGGTGTCTATGCACAGCTTGTCTATGCCGACCGGGCCGGTTGACCCCGTGATGCCGGGCCGTGTTGCGGTGTCGCCGTCTGCTGCCATGTGCCTGCCCCTGATTGCCGCGCCCGAATGCCGCTGCCGGAGTGTGGCCTCCGCACGCACCGTTGAGCAAGATTGCGGTTGCGGAACCCGCGCCTGCAACCAGTCCGGTGCTCTCCACAGCATTGAAACTGCCGCGGCACGGCCGGGTTGCGTGTGTCTGTTTGGTGAAGCCGGTGTCCGTTGCCCGCCGTCACGCGTTAGGTAGCGCGCCCCCTGATCCGGAACTCCCATGCCAGACATGCACCCAGCCGCCGCGACGGCCCAAACGACGCCTTCGCGCGCGGGCATGACGACCGGCCCAGTCGGGCCGATGCTCGTGCGGCTGACGCTGCCGATGGTGTTCGCGGTGCTGTCCACCATCGGCTACTCGGTAGCGGAGACCTGGTTCATCGCGCGCCTGGGGCCAGAGGCGCTTTCGGCGGTCAGCTTCACGTTCCCGGTCACGATGGTGGTCATCAGCCTGGCCATCGGGCTGGGGGCGGGCACGTCGGCGGTGGTGGCGCGGGCGCTAGGCGCGGGGGAGGCCGGGGCGGGCGCACTGGTGGTGGACGCGCTGTTGCTTACGGCGGCGCTGGGACTTGCGGCGGCGCTGATCGGCGAGGCTGTGGTCGGCCCGCTGTTCCGCGCCTTGGGGGCGCCAGACGCCCTGCTGCCGCTGATTGCCGGCTACCTTCGCATCTGGTTCCCGGCGGCGACGCTGTTCATGGTGTCCATGGTGGGGCTGAGCGCGGCGCGGGCGGCGGGCGACGCCCGGTTCCAGGGGATCGCGATGGCCGGGGCGGCGCTGCTGAACCTGGCCGTTGCCGCACCGGCGATCTTCGGTGTGGGCGGGATGCCCGGATTGGGGCTGCGCGGCGCGGCGCTGGCCAATGCGCTGGCATGGGGGGCGTTGCTGGCGGCGACGTTGTGGCGGCTGCGGTCGTCGGGGCTGCTGTCGGACGGGTTGCCGTCGCCGTCGCGGTTCATGGCGTCCACCTGGCGCATCCTGCATGTCGGGCTGCCGGCTGCGGGGACCAACACGATCATCCCGGTGTCTGCGGTCATCGTGACGGGCATCCTAGCGACGTATGGCACCAAGGCGGTTGCCGGGTTCGGGGTGGCTGGGCGGATCGAGAGCCTGTCCATGGTGGCGTTCTTTGCGCTGTCGGCGGTGATGAACCCGTTTGCCGGGCAGAATGCCGGGGCGGGGCGGCTGGACCGGGTGCGGGAGGCGATGCGGGCGACGTTCGTGTTCTGCCTGGGGTTCGGCGCGGTTGTGGCCGGGGGGCTGTGGCTGGCCGGGCCGTGGATCGCGTCACGGTTCAGTGCGGACCCGGAGGTTGCGGCGGCGACGGCGGCCTACCTTGCGGTAGTTCCGGTCAGCTACGGGTTGGCGGGGATCATCGCGGTGGTGAACTCGGCGTTCAACGGGCTGAACCGGCCTGGGGCGGCGGTGCTGATCTCGGTGGCGCGGACGATGCTAGTGAACGTGCCTGTGGCGTGGATGGGCGGGCGGCTGTTCGGGGCGACGGGGGTGTTCCTGGGGGTGTGCGTGGCGAACGTGCTGGTGGGCATAGGCGCGGCGTGGTGGATTTGGCGGGCGACGGTGCCGGAGGTGCGCGGGGCAGAGGCAGCGGCGGGTTAGCTGCTCTCAAGCGTGGTATAAAGGCTGCCAAAGTCGCCCGCGGCCAGCGCGTCCGTTCGTCCCATGAACTGCAAGTAGCCCGCGTCGCCGATGCAAAGGTTCACGGTGCGGCAAGAGTCCACCATCAGCAAGTTGCGCCAGCCCGCCACTCCCGGCAGGCCCGGCGTCCGCTGAGGCGCCTGGTCATGGAGCCGGCCCAGGTCCGGTTCCTCGGCGCTGCAGGCCATGCGCCGCGGATCTTCGCCGATCCCCTCCACATGCCCGCCGAGCTTGGCCACGGCCCGGTCCGGGTCGAGCGCTGCCAGGAAGCCTTCGCTGTAGCTGTCCTGCAGCGCATCGGGCATGTCCCACGTCAGTTCCACATGGTCGCCGCTTGCCCAGCGCGGAAAGTCGTGGCCCCGAACCGCGGCCAGCCGATGCGGCGCCAGGCCGGCGAAGATGTCGTCCAGCTCGCCTGCATGCGCCTCGTCCAGGCCCGGCGATGCACGGGGTGCCAGGCTTGCACCCACAGGGGTCAGCAGCACAAGGAACTGCCAGCCATGCGCGGGCGAAATAGAGCCGACGAACACGCTCATCAGCCCGCGTGCAGGCAGGGCGATGCCTGGCAACGGTGCCAGCGCCGCCAGGTCGAGTTGCAGGACGAAGTTCATGCGCGAGCCTTCTTCGTCCAGCGGCCAGGCATAGCCCGGTGGCAGCAACGGCCAGCCCGCGACGCGGCTGCCCGGCGCGGCGCCGTCGCAAGGCTCGCACAGGGTCAGCCAGGTGCAAGGCAGGTGATAGGGCCGGACGCGGTCCGCATAGGCGGACAGGCCGTGGGCGGCCAGCAAGGCATCCAGATCGCCATCGGTCATGCGCCGTTCCCCCGTCCGCTCTGGGCTGCCCAGCCTAGCCAGGTGACGCCGCGGCCTCAACGCATGACGCGGCGGCAGGGCAGCCGACGCAGGGTGCGGCCTGCCTTCGTGGCGCGGCAGGACTCTATTGGGTGAAACCAATCGCCAGGCTGGGTGCATAGTGCTGCACGAGGGGACGGCGGACCTGCTGGCGCAGTACAAGGGGTCGCCGCTGGACCGCTAATTGCATCATAGGCAGGGAGGATGGACCCCATGCCCGACGCGTCGCACCCTGACACTCACGTCATCACCCGCGCTGCCCTGCAGGATGATGCGCTGTCCCGCATGATGGCTGCCAGCGCGCCGCACCTGCGGTTGCTGACGGATGCGGAGCGTGCGGCGTCGCTCGCCGCGACCCTGGCCCGGCGGCCCGATACGGGCCAGGGCGTTTGGCTGTTCGCCTACGGGTCGCTCATCTGGAACCCGGCCATCCACTACGACGAGCGGCGCCTTGCGCGCGTCCACGGCTGGCACCGCTCGTTCTGCCTGCTGACGCACGCCGGGCGGGGCACGCTGGACAACCCCGGCTTGATGCTGGGCCTGGACCGCGGTGGCGCTTGCACCGGCGCTGCCTTCCGCGTGCCGGAGCTGCTGGTCGAGGAGGAGCTGGCGCTGCTATGGCGGCGGGAGATGCTGTCCGGCAGCTACGAACCGCGCTGGGTCGGGGTGCGCGGCGCGGACGGGGCGGCGTTCGGCCACGCCATCGCCTTCACCATCCACCGTGGCGGCGAGAACTACGCGGGACGGCTACAGGAGGCGGAGGTCGTGCGCCGGCTGGCCACCGCCAGCGGTGCCCTGGGCAGCGCGGCGGATTACCTGTTCCGCACTGCGGAGGGCCTGCGCGGCCTGGGCATCCCCGATGCGCGGATCGAGCGGCTGGCGCGGCAGGTTCGGGCCGCCGCCCCCTCGACGGACGGCCCGGCCGTCGCCACCTGACGCCTATGTCATCCACCCTCGCCCGCAAGCTCGCCGACGCCCCGCCGGTCACGTTCGAGCCGAAGAAGCAACCGACCAAGACCGGCGGCAAGCCGTTGCGGGTGGTGTCCGAGTACCAGCCCGCCGGGGACCAGCCGACGGCGATCCACGACCTGGTGGCCGGGCTGCAATCCGGGGACCGGGACCAGGTGCTGCTGGGCGTCACCGGGTCGGGCAAGACGTTCAGCATTGCCAAGGTGATCGAGGCGGCGCAGCGGCCGGCGCTGGTGCTTGCGCCCAACAAGACGCTGGCGGCGCAGCTTTACGCCGAGATGAAGGGGTTCTTCCCGGACAACGCCGTCGAGTACTTCGTTTCTTACTACGACTACTACCAGCCCGAGGCCTACGTCCCGCGCACGGACACGTACATCGAGAAAGACAGCCAGATCAACGAGGCGATTGACCGGATGCGCCACAGCGCCACGCAGGCGCTGCTGGAGCGCAACGATGTCGTGATTGTGGCATCGGTGTCGTGCATCTACGGCATCGGCTCGGTCGAGACCTATGGGCGCATGGTGGTCAAGCTGGAGGCCGGCGGGCGCATTGACCGCGACACCCTGGCCCGGGCGCTGGTAGAGTTGCAGTACCGGCGCAACGACACGGCCTTCCAGCGCGGCACCTTCCGGCTGCGGGGGGAGACGGTGGACGTCTGGCCCAGCCACCTGGAGGACCGGGCCTGGCGCGTCAGCCTGTTTGGGGACGAGATCGAGACGCTGCGGGAGTTCGATCCGCTGACCGGCGACATCATGGCGACGGCGGAGGAGTTCCACATCTACGCCAACAGCCACTACGTGACGCCGCGCCCGACGCTGCAGCAGGCGATCAAGGACATCAAGGTCGAGCTGCAGCACCGGATCGCCGAGTTCACCACCAACGGGCGGCTGCTGGAGGCCGAGCGCATCCAGCAGCGCTGCACCTTCGACATCGAGATGATGGAGACGACGGGCAGCTGCAAAAGCATCGAGAACTATTCGCGCTACCTGTCCGGCCGGAATCCAGGCGAGCCGCCGCCGACGCTGTTCGAGTACCTGCCCGAGAACGCGCTGCTGATCGTGGACGAAAGCCATGTGACGGTGCCGCAGATCGGCGGCATGGCGCGCGGGGATGCCGTGCGGAAGGGCACGCTGTCGGAGTTCGGCTTCCGGCTGCCGAGCTGCCTGGACAACCGGCCGCTGCGCTTCGAGGAGTGGGACACGTTCCGGCCGCAGACGGTGTTCGTCAGCGCGACGCCGGGCGCGTGGGAGATGGAGCGGACGGGCGGGGTGTTTGCCGAGCAGGTCATCCGCCCCACCGGGCTGATTGACCCGGTGACGGAGGTTCGTCCCGTCGAGCGCCAGGTGGACGACCTGCTGGCCGAGGCCCGCGTGGTCATCGGCCGCGGCGGGCGCATCCTGGTCACGACGTTGACCAAGCGGATGTCCGAGGACCTGACGGAGTACATGACGGAGAACGGCATCAAGGTCCGCTACCTGCACTCCGACGTGGACACCTTGGAGCGGATCGAGATCATCCGCGACCTGCGACTGGGCGTGTTCGACGTGCTGATTGGCATCAACCTGCTGCGGGAGGGGCTGGACATCCCGGAGTGCGCGCTGGTGGCGATCCTGGATGCGGACAAGGAGGGGTTCCTGCGCAGCCAGACCAGCTTGGTGCAGACCATCGGGCGCGCGGCGCGCAACGTGGACGGCCGGGTGATCCTGTATGCCGACGTGATGACGCGCAGCCTGCGTGCGGCCATCGAGGAGACGGACCGGCGGCGGACGAAGCAGCGCGCCTGGAACGAGGCGCACGGGATCACTCCTACGTCGGTGCGGAGCAACATCGGCGAAGCCCTGCAATCGGTGTTCGAGCAGGATTACGTGACGGTCTCGCCGGTGAAGGATGCCGGGCTGACGGATTTCGTGGGCAAGGACCTGAAGTCGGCGATTGCGGAGATGGAGAAGCGGATGCGGGCGGCGGCGGCCGACCTGGAGTTCGAGACCGCGGCCCGGCTGCGCGACGAGATCAGGCGGCTGGAGGCTTTGGACCTGGGGTTGCCGCCGCCGCCTGCGAGCAGCGCGGCGTTCGGGGCGCGGAAGAAGGATACGACGCCGGAGCCGTTGGGGCCGGGCGGTGGCGGGTGGGACCCGGACAAGGTGAAGAAGGGGCGGCGGCGGGGGCGTTAGTTCACTGATACCTTGAGGGCCGGGGTGGGGACGCGTTGGCTGTAGCGCGGAGGGCGGCACCTCGGATGGGACGTTCGTGTCCCGGGAAGATTATTCGTCCTGGAACGGCGGCTCACGCATCGGCTCACGGGGAATGTGGGGGAGGTCCACTCCGCCGAGCGGCGCGAACTTGGCGCGGATGGACGCGGCCAGGCCGCCCGCCCGTAGCGGCTCACGGTCGAGCGCGGCGCGTAGGATGGCGCGTGCCTCGTCCTCCATGGAGCGGCCATGGCCGGCGGCCTGGATGCGGAGGCTGGCCTGCAGGGCGTCGTCAATGTCCGGGATCGTGATGCTTGTCATGATGGCCAATCCTCCGGGAACAAGAGCGTAAGCAGTGCCGGTTGGCCGTGCAACGGGCCGGGTGGGAAGCGTCAGACTTCGAGCCGGTCCGCTTCCGCGGGGCTGGACGGCGCTTCGGCATCGTCCCCGTCCGCCTCGTTCTTGTAGCGCACCTGACGCAACGTGCAGTCCTGCCGGGCCAGGTCGTCGCGGATGCCCAGCAGGACCGGCTGATACAGCGCGCCGCCGCGGTTGGCGTAGAGGTAGCGAATTTCCGCAAGGGCACCCTCCGCAGGGATCGGCTGGTTGGCGGGGACCGTCACCTTGCCCACGTCCACCAGTGCGCCGGCGTCGTCCAGCAGCGCCAGGGCGACGCTGCGCTTGGCGTTCACCTTGGTGACGATGGCGGTCAGGGTCTTGACGAACTTGTGCTTCAGCGCAGACCCGCCGCTGGCCGGGCGGCCCGGCACGTAGGCGGCGTCCATGCGCTTGAACACCACGCCCTCGCCGCCCGCTGCGCGCACCCGGGCCAGCATCGCGCGCTTTTCGTCCGGGGTGGACGCCGTGGACGGGACGCACCAGCCGCGCTGGCCTGCGCCATGCAGGGTGGGGCCGTGCAGGGTGGCCAGGCGGTCCAGCCGCTCGCGGTAGGGCGCCGCCCGCAGGTCCGCGCCATCCAGCCGCAGCAGGTCGAAGGCATGGAAGACCTCGCCGATGCACTCGCCGTCCAGGCACACGTCGCGGGCCAGGGCGAGCACGCCGGTTTCCACGTCCTGCGGCACGCCGCACGTCTGGCCGCGGCGGTTGGCGGCGGTGAAGACGCCTGCCGCGGCCTCGATCAACATGCGGCGGCCGTCCAGCTTCTCCTGCGCGCACCAGGCGGGGTCGTCCAGCAGGCGGGTCACGTCGGCCTCCCCGGCCTCGTTCAGCAGCATGGCGACCAGGCCGGTCTGCTCGCGCAAGGCCGGGGCGGTGTAGGCGGGGGACGGGGTGCTGCCGGCGGC
>Ga0123338_10000428_pt1 | contig 43182 bp, 37 predicted proteins | sample grotaG_FD_89793 | JGI IMG/M metagenome (GOLD analysis project Ga0123338, IMG submission 89793) | Glacier valley bacterial and archeal communities from Borup Fiord, Nunavut, Canada, to study Microbial Dark Matter (Phase II) -... | ecosystem: Environmental > Aquatic > Freshwater > Ice > Glacier ... | reverse complement strand
GGTCGCGGGGAGGATCACCGTGCGGCAGAACTGTGTCGGCGGCGTCATCGGGACGCCGAAGTCCGGCAAGCCGCGCGAGATCCCGCTGGGCGACGAGGTGAAGGCCGCGCTCAAGGCGCATCGTCATCTGCGTGGGCCGCTCGTGTTCTGCGAGCTCGACGGGCGGATCTTGAAGGTCAGCGAGACGAGGCACCCGATTTGGCGGGCGTGCAAACGGGCAGGGCTGCGCCAGATCAGCTGGCACACCCTCCGCCATACGTTCGCCAGTCACCTCGTCATGCGCGGCGCGACGATGAGCGCCGTGCAGGAGCTACTGGGGCATGCGTCGATCGTGACGACCATGCGCTACGCCCATCTCGGCCCCCAGGTCGTCCGTGAAACCGTGAGGCTTCTGGACGGCTTGGGCGAAGAATGGGCAGAGCAGTCGAAAAACGTAGCTAAGTAAACGTACCTTAAAGTGGAGATTAGGGGGATCGAACCCCTGACCTCGTGAATGCCATTCACGCGCTCTCCCAGCTGAGCTAAATCCCCGGATATGTGACGGCAGTTTCTACCGACGTGCTCGAACCAAGTCAAGCGCCGGCCGTCGGTGGTTGGCTATTTGGCCTTCGACGGGACGTCGTCCGGATGCATGTAGTCGGCGAGATCGCTGTCGTCGTCATCCCTCGCAAAGCTGATCCCACCGAGCTTTTTCGGGGCAGCGCGGTCGGACGGCGGCGGCGGCGGCGGCGCGTCGGCACCCGGTCGCCACACGCGAGCAGCCGCAGCCGTCGTGGCCTTTCGGGCGGCCTTTGAAGCGGGCGCGACCCACTTCGACGACGAGACCGTGCCTTCTTCGCGCGCATCGAACCGGGACCGCGAGGGCGACACGGCGATGCCTCGATCGCCGTTCCCGCGGGACCGATCGTCGTCGGGCGGATGCTCGGCATCGAGCTCGTCGAGATGCGCGACGAGCTCGGCGGCCTCGGGCAGCTGATCAACCTCGATCTCGCCGCGCCGGATGAGATCGAGGACGATCTCGCCGAGGTCGGCGAGGGCTTCGTTCCGGCGACGGCCCGAGAGCGCATCGTCGAGGCGAGCGCGACCTTCACGCGCACCGCGCTCGAGTACGTCGCGGAGACCACCGGCCTGGGCGAGTGTGGTGCGAAGCAGGGTGCCGAGGGTTCCTCGTAGCTCGGGAGGGCGAAACCCTCCACGTCGTTGCCGTGCCATGTGGTGAGAGTAGCGCAATTGGATTACCGTCGAGGGCCCGTGAGCTCGCGCGCGTTGGTCATCGCCTGTTCGCTACTCGCAGGATGTCCGCCGCCGGAGCCCGTCGCGCCCCCGCCGATTCCACCGGCGTCGTCCGGCAAGGTCCGCGTCCGGGTGTTCAGCGAACCCTCACCCGTCAAAGAGATCGGAAGTGCGGGTCGATTCCTGTTCGTCGCGACGGATGATTCGATCCAGCGCTGGGACGAGAACGGCACCGTGATGGTGATGTCCGCCGAGCACGGCCTCTCGGGCGAGAAGATGGTCGCGCTCGCCTCGGATTCGGATCGCAAATGGCTGTGGGTGCTGACCGATGCCGGCCTCGGTCACTACGACGCGCAGACCGAGATCTATACGGAGCTGTCGGCACCACCGGCCGCGATGAACATCGATTACGCAGAGCTCGCGAAGGATGGCGCGAGCCTGAGCTCGGCTGCCGAAGGCGGCGTGTGGTTGGGCACGTCGAAGGGCTTGGTGTTCGCGAGCGACAAGGGCGGCTGGCTGTCGCTGCCCGTCAAGGATCCGGTGCGCGCGGTCATTCGCGATCACGCGAACTGGGTGTGGATCGCGACCAAGCAGGGCTTGCTCGCACGCAAGACCAACGGCGACGTGATCAAGATCGGTCCGAGCGTGGGCTGCGATGTGACCGAGCCGCGCATCCTCGTCGCGGCGCCGGGCGACCGCGTGATGGCGATCGGCAGCGATGCCGAAGGTCACGAAAAGATCGCGATCGGTAATAAGGCCGGCTGGGTGAGCTATCGCGCGCTGCCGGACCTCACGTGGGATGCGGCGACGCGCGAGGGCGACTCGCTGATGCTGATGGGCGGAAATCGCGTGTATCGCGTCTCGCCCGCGGTCGTGACCGGTGCCGTGCGCCCGCTCGCGCGCGAGGGCGTCCGGCTCGTGCCGACGCAGAGCGGCGTGACGAGCGAGTGGGTGATCGATCCGATCGACATGGTGCTGCCGCCGAGCCCGACCACGCTCGGCGCGACCAAAGATGAATTACTCGTCGGCACGCGTGACCTCGGCACCGCTCGCTATGCGAGGGGCGATGCCCATCCGCGCGATTGGTTCCGGCGCAAGCAGATGTTCGAAGATGCGAACACGCTCTCGGTCGCGTGCCATACGCAAAACGATTGCTGGGTCGCGACGGGTGCGCGCCAAGCGTGGCACTGGACCGGCGAGCGGCTCGCGGCGGGCGGTCCCGATCAGATCGTGCTCGCGGTCGCGCGCGATCCGGGCGGCGTGATCTACGCGCTACATCGCGCGTCGAACGAAAAAGAGATCCACATGTCGCGCGTCGAGGCGACCGGCCTATGGACGCAGGTCGCGAAGGTCGCGCTCACCACGCCGGGCGACGTGCCCGAGGTCAGCTTCACGCGATTCAACGCGGCGAGCGCATTGTGGATCGGCCTGCGCTACCGCGATGGCAACGAGCGCCGCGCGTACGGCGTCGCGATCGTCGAGCCCGCGACCGGCAAGGTCACCTATCACCGCACCGAGCAGGCGGCGCCGGCTGCGAAGTTGAAGATGTTGCCGATTCCGGTCGGCGTCGTCGACGGCGAGCTGCGCGGCGACACCGCGTGGTTCGCGACGAACGAAGGCGTCGCGCGGCTCCAGAACAACGGCGTCAAGGTGTGGACCGAGGCCGATGGGCTGCGCAGCGAGCTCGCGCGCGCGATCACGATCACGCAGGACGGCATCGTCTATGTCGGTACGGGCGCCGGCGCCGCGGTGTGGGACGGCAAGACCTGGGCGTTCCCGCCGGCCTTGCAGTTCGAGGTCAACGACGTCGTCGCCACGCACAACGGTCAGGTCTGGATGGCGACCGAGCGCGGCATCGCCGCATGGGATGGCAAGAAGGTGCGTCGCGTCGATACGCGGCGCGGCCTCGCCGAGAACTCCGTGCTCGATGTCGCCGCGGATCAGTTCGATCGCGTGTGGGCCCGCGGCCCCGGCTCGCTGACGCTGATCAGCCAGTAAGAATCCGCACGCGGTCGCCGCATCGGATCACCCCACCGCGCTCGATCTTCGCGCAGATCCCGCCGTGGCCGCGCATCGCCTGGAAGCCGCCGGGTCCGAGCGCGAGGTCCATCTTGTCGCACGGCGCACACGCGCTCGTGCCGACCAGGATCACCTCGCCGATCGCGAAGCGCTGCTTTTGCAGCGAGATCAAATTCACGCCGCTGACTACGAGGTTGCGCCGCACGATCGGCGGCGTGACCTCGCGGCCGACGAGCGCGCCGATCACCGGCAGGTGCTCGGCCTGGATCAGCGTGACCTGGCGAGTGCCGCTCGCCTTGTAGCGATCGCCAACCAGGCCGCGGTCCGCGACTGCTTCGACGTCATCGAGCACGGTCATGGCTTCACCCCGCGACGGGCGAATACCGATCCACGCGACGGTGCCGACCTGCGGCACGATCTGGAGGCGTTGGGCGAGCGACAGCACAGACCAGGTGTAGCTCAATCCGCGACTTCGGCCGCCGACGGATGCTTTGTTCGATACGTCGCATCGATGTGATCCATCAGCTCGAGCAAGTTGACCTCGGAGCGCGCGGTGCCACCGAGCGGAGCATCGAGATAGAACGTGCCTTGCTCGCACTGATCACCACTTGGATCGACCGGCACGCCGCTCTTCTGCGGCTGACATTCACCGTCGACGAACACCATGACGAACTTCTGCAGCCGGCTCGCGAGCGGCTCGCTGCCGATCATGTGGTTCGCGACGACCGCCGACAGCGCGATCAAGTCATCGGGCTTCTGACCGTAGCCGTGGAGCACGTAGACCACCGGGTAGCGCTTTGCCTCGTTGCCGGCGACGTTGTAGCCGGGCGGTAAGAACAGCGCGTAAGGGCTGTTGCGACCGGTGGTCGGCGAGACGAACGTCTGGCTCTTGAGGGTCTGGCCACCGTCGAACACCTCGTCGCGGTCACCTTCCGGGAAGTGCCGATCGATGAACGCGAACGCGGTCTCGATGCGGTAGATGATCTGGTTCGCGGTGCCGACGTGGCGGCCATCGCCCGCTGCGATCTCGGCCGCCGATGCATCGGGGTTACCGTAGCGGAGGTAGCCGTGCTTCGGCAGATCCTGCCACGCGACCGTCGTGAAGTCGTAGGTCGCATCGGTCGCGCCCGGCACGAGGCCGCCGAAGCCTTCGTAGACGCCGAATGGCAGCCCGTAGATGCCGGTCGCTTGGCCGACCGCCTGGTTGGTCGAGACCGAGTTGTTGAGGAAGTCGCGCACGCCGGCGTCGAACCACATCGCCAGGTGGTCGCGCTGCTCGTCGGACAACGCGGCGAGGTTGCGCATGAAATCGCTCTTGTACCAATTGAGGACGTTCGGCGAGACATCCCACGTCCCGTTGCCCTCGCCGTAGTCGTAGCAGGTCGGGCCGGTGCCCGCCTGGCAGGTTCCGGCCACGCCATCGAGACCTACGTCCTCGAACGGCTCGTTCGGTTCGCGATCGCCGTTGCCTTCGGTGCCGGTCGGGTTGCGCAGGTAGTGATAGTCGTCGTGATCCGGATCCGGGTTTGTGACCGGGTCGTAGCCGGGCTCGTCCTTGTCGGCGAGCCCGTCGTTGCCGACATCGCTGAAGGGCTCGTAGCCATTCGTGATGACCGGCTCGCCCGGATCGCGCGTGCCGTTGCCATTCAGATCGACGGCGAGCACGAGCTCTGCCGGATCTTGCTGCGCGAGCGTCGGGTCGTAGACGCCGAGGCCGAGCGAGGTGCTGTCGCCGCCATCGCAGAACGTGATCACGGGCTTTTCGCCGGCCGGGTTGAGCTCGCGATCGTAGAAGTTGGTCAACACCTTCGCGTTCTCGGGCAAGCAACGGGTCGCCGGCTGGGTCGCGAAGTAGCTGAAGTCGACGCCCGGTGGCGCGTACGCGTTCATCGGGTTGTAGAGCGCGGGGTTGCCCATCGCGCGCGCCATGTCGCGCGTGCCCTTCATGTAAAGCGAGCGATCGAGCGTGAGCCCGACGCCATCGCCGGCTTGATAGAGCATGTGCTCGAAGTCCGAGGCGATCTCGAACTGGCCGGGCTTCTGCGAGGTCAGCGGGCAGAGCTGGCCGAGCTTGGTGGTGGTCGCGTCGCAGAAGCCGCCGTAGACGAAGTCGCGCACCATCGCGAGCGTGTAGACCATCGAAGGTCCGGGCTCGCCGCCCATGTCGCCGAACGAGTCGAACCGATCCGGATGGCGTAAGGCGATCGACATCGAGGCGTTGCCACCCATCGACACGCCGGTGACCGCGTTCCACGCGAACTGCTCCATGTGCGTCGTGCCCGCGGTCTTCTGCGCGACGACCTGGTACGTCGTGAGCTCGCCACCCTTGAACGTGGTCCGCGACGCGTAGCTGTCGGTGTCGTCGATCGTGCGGTTCGCGACGGGCGGAAAGAACGGCGTACCGCCCGCGTGCTGGGCGACGATCCGCACGTTGCCGCGCGTGCCGTGGTTCGGCATCCGCGCCATCTTGTAGGGCAGCGTCAACAGAAACGCTCGATCGGACGCCGTTCCTTCGGCCCCGAATGCGACCGCCGGGCCGAGCGCCAGATAGCCCTCCGGCACGATGTCCGCGGCGCACGCGATCGTGAGCGGCTGACTCGGGATGGTCGTGTGCTCGTCCGCCGCGATCGTCGCGCCGGTCAGATCGGCGCCGGCGGTCACCGTGAGCGGCGTCCCTATCGCCAAGGCCCCGGCCGTTCCGGTCCCGCAGGTGATCGCGTCGTTCTTGTCATCACCGCAGCCGAACAACAGGCTGCCGGTCAGCAGGCACGCGGCCAGTAGAAGTCCCCTCATGTGCGCGCAGCGTACACATAGTCGACCGAAAATACTGGGGTTCCGATCCCGGCCAAAAGTTGGCGATCGTGGGTCGAGGTCATTACCTTCGAGCCCAGGTGAAGACTCTGGCCGACACGCACGTCGAACCCGCGCTACGGCGCTGGGCCATTCGGTTCGTGCTCGCGATCGTCGTCGCGATCCTGATCGGCTATCTGCCGGGCGAAGCCCTGCGCCGCGATCCGCGCGCGGTAAAGCTCGAAGGTCAGGTCCAGACGCTCGAGGCCGACGCGCAGAACCTCGCTGCTGGAAATGCGGCGCTCGCCCGTGAAGTCGAGGCGCTGCGCAGCGACGTCGGCGCCATCGAGGACCACGCACGCGCCGACCTCGGCATGGTCTACCCCGACGAAGTCGTGCTGCGCGTGAACACACCGGTGTCCCCCCCGCCGGTGGTTCGATGAGTGCGCCACCGACGGCAATGACGCGGTATCGCCGCGCGCTCCGCCGCGCTGGTAAGGTCTCGATCGGCGCCTCGGCAGGCGCGCTGGCATGCGTGATCGTCGCGGTCGGTGGCGTCGACGGTGCGTCGGTCTTCGGCACGCACATCCCTCTGCCGCAAGCGATCGTCTCGGCCGCGGCACTCGCGCTCGTGGTTGTCGCGGTGATCCGGCGCATCCAGTTCACCGCGCCGACCGCGCGTGCCCAGCGCGTCTCGATGTGGCTCGCGGCCGCCGAAGATCTTGCGGATCTCGAGCTCGCGCTGGCGCTCGTCGCCGGCATCCACGTGATCATCGCGGTCAGTGGCGGCCAGGGCTCGCCGGCGTACCCCGTGCTCTACGGTCTGGTCGCGTTCTCGGCGACGGTGCTCGCGCGCCCCGGTGCGATGGCGACCTACGGCGCGGCGCTGTTTCTAGAGGCTGCGCTGCTCGTGCGCACCGGTATCAGCGACGTGTCGGTCATCGCGTTCACGCTCCACGCGCTCTATCTCAGTGGTGCCGGCATCGCGCACGCGGTGCTGCTGCGTGGGTTGACCTCGCGCTATCGCAAGCGCCGCGCGAAGCGGCTCGACGACGAGTTGCTCGCGCTCCGCGATTCGGCCAAGGACTATCGGTTGATCGCCGCAGCGCTCAGCCCGGATTCGCGCGCGCCGCGCAGCCGCGATGAAGAAGAGCGCCTGCTCGCGGTCGGTGGGGTCGGTATGATCGGCGATGCGACGAGCTGGGTGCTCGCGACCCTGAAGCGCTCGCTCGCCGCGCGCACGGTCGCGCTCCTGTGGGTCGAAGATGATGGCGAGCGCGTGAAGCTAAAGGACATCGCCTCCGACGCCGACGACATCACCGAGCAACCGCGGCTCGCCTCGGCCGGGGTGCTCGGTGCGGTGCTCCGCGATCGCGCGCCGTTGATCGTCGGTGCCACCAAGCCCGGCCAGGTGCCGTACTACGATTCGAATCGCTCCGGGATCGCACTCGTCGCGGTGCCGATCCTCGAAGGTGGCCACTTGCGCGGCATCCTCGCGGCCGATCGCGATGGAGCATTCGCGGAAGCCGATCGCGATCTGCTCGCCGATGCCGGCGGCCAAGTGCTGCGCGCCGTGCAAGCCGAGCAAGTGTTCCGCGCCGTCGAGCGCGCGAAGTACGAGCACGAGCGCTTCTTCACGGCGACCGCGATGCTCGGTCGCGCACTCACGCCCGAGCAGGTCATGGAGACCGCGTTCGATGCGTGCGCCGCGATCGTCGAGTACGACGCTGCCGTGATCGCGCTCTACGATAAAGATCGCGCGCGCCACCACGTCTCGGCGGTGCGCATCGGACCGAACGGCGGCGGCCTCGTCGATCCGGTCCAGCTCGCCGAGCTCGAGTTCAAGGACAACGCCGGCCTCGCCTCGATGGTCGTCAAGAACCGCCACTACCTCCCGGCCGCTGGCGAGGTCCGCGAGCTCTCGGCGCCGATCTACACCCGCAAGATCAAGCTCGACGAGGATGCGAAGTCGTTGCTCGTGTTGCCGCTACTCTCCGCGGACGAAGCGATCGGCACGCTGACGCTCGTCGCGCGCGCCGAGAAGCGGTTCAACAAGGACGTGCGCGAGATGCTCGCGGTGATCGCGAACCAGGTTGCCGTCTCGCTCCAGAACGGGTTCCTCTACAAAAAGATGGAGACCATGGCGACGACGGATGGTCTGACCGGCCTGACGAACCATCGCTCGTTCCAGACCCGGTTCGAGGATCTCCTGCTCCGCGCGCAGCGTCACGACCACAAGGTTGCGCTGCTCTTGTGCGACGTTGACTTCTTCAAGAAGGTCAACGATGGCTACGGTCATCCGGTCGGCGACGAGGTGCTCCGGCGCGTCGCGAAGGTGCTCCAAGAAGTGCCACGCAAGATCGATATCCCGGCGCGGTACGGCGGCGAGGAGTTTGCGGTCCTGCTCGACAACGTCGACGTGATCCAGGCCAAGGCCGTTGCCGATCGGATCCGGATCGAGATCTCGAAGGTCGTCGTCGAGACCGAGAAGGGTCCGCTCAGCGTCACCCAATCGATCGGTGTCGCCGTGTTCCCCGAAGATGGTCGCGATCGCGCGACGCTCATCGAGCGCGCCGACTTGTCGCTCTATCACGCGAAGCACACGGGCCGTAACCGCGTCGTCACCTGGGCCGAAGCCCAGGCGGCGAAGCGCAACGTCAAAGCTGGCTAGCCGAAAAGCGTTACCGGCAACGCTTTTCACAGATCCGACGACCGTGGTCCCACCAGCAATCGGTATGGCACGGACGCGGACGCGTCTCGACAAAGCAGCTGGTCGCGAACGTCGCGATCAGCGCGCCCACGACGAAGAGGCGAGACTTCGACATGATTACTTCTCCTCGTTCGCGGTTTCGGCGGCCAGCACGATCGCGTCCTTGACCTTGGCCTTGGCAGCGTGACCACCGAGATCGAACTCGCTCGACTCCTGAGCCTCGGTGGTCTTGGCGTCAGCGGCGCCGCCGGCGAAGACGCCCAGGGGAAGAGCGACGAGGGCAACGATGAAGCCAAGCTTGAGTTTGGTCATGCGGTAGATCCAACTCCAGCACATCTCGTTCCGTTTAGTGGTCTCCAAGTCTCGGGAACTCGAGGGCGCACACTCCTACATGTCGATGGTGCGTTTGGCCTCGGCGGGCTGTGGCGCTCGCCTCTTGGATCAGGGACATCTCGTCGTGATGCCGATGGCAAGTAATCGGTCGGCCGGGCTCGCAATTTCTGCCTGGTTCTGACGTACGATCGCTCCGTGGCGGTGAAGAACTACGTCCTGGACACCAACGTGCTCTTGCACGATGCGCGTTCAATGTTCGCGTTTGGTGATAACGCGGTGATCATCCCGATCTACGTGATCGAGGAAGTCGATACCTTCAAGAAGGATCAATCCGAGCTCGGTCGCAACGCGCGCCAGATCGCGCGTCTGCTCGACGAGCATCGCTCCAAACCGGGCGGTCTGTCGCAGAACCAACCGCTCGAGAATGGCGGCACGATCCGTGTCGCATTGTCGAAGAATCCGCCGAAGAACCCGAGCTACGACTCGCGCTCGATGGATCAGCGGATCCTCGAGGTCGCACTCGAGGTTCGCGATGCGGATCCGTCGCTCTCGACCGTCCTCGTCACGAAGGACGTCAACATGCGCGTCCGTGGCGACGCGCTCGGCCTCCAAGCGGTCGATTACGAACCGGAACAGATCTCGATCGACGAGCTCTACACGGGCAACCGCGAGCTGACCGTGCCGGTGGGCGCGATCGATACGTTCTTCGCGCAGAACGCGGTCGTCGTCGACGCGCCCAGCCTGCACGCGAACGAGTTCCTCACGCTCAAGGACGAGTCGGGCAAGTCCGCGCTCACGCGATGGGACAAGCCGACCGGCAAGGCCGTTCCGGTCCGCAAGCTCCGCGAAGGCGTATGGGGGATCAAGCCGCGTAACCGCGAGCAGCACTTCGCACTCGATCTCGTCCTCAACGACGACATCAAGCTCGTCACGCTCGTCGGTAAAGCCGGCACCGGCAAGACCTTGCTCGCGATCGCGGCAGGGCTCCAGAAGGTGACCGAAGAGCAGGTGTTCTCGAAGCTGCTCGTCTCGCGTCCAATCTTTCCGCTCGGTCGCGACATCGGTTATCTGCCGGGCGACATCGAAGAGAAGCTCAACCCGTGGATGCAGCCGATCTACGACAACCTCGAGCTGCTCCTGGGCCTTAACAAGACCGACAAGAAAGACGGCCGGTCGTATGCCGAGCTCGTCGACATGGGCTTCGTCGAGATCGAGCCGCTCACCTACATCCGTGGTCGCTCGCTGCCGAACGTCTACATGATCGTCGACGAGGCACAGAACCTCACGCCGCACGAAGTGAAGACCATCATCACGCGTGCGGGTGAAGGTACGAAGATCATCCTCACCGGTGATCCGTACCAGATCGACCATCCGTACCTCGACTCGTCGAACAACGGCCTGACGTACGTCGCCGAGCGTTTCAAGAACGAAGCGATCGCGGGTCACATCATCCTGACCAAGGGCGAGCGTTCACCGCTCGCGGAGCTCGCTACTCAAATTCTGTGAAGCTCGCGGTCGCGATCCTGTTGGTGGTCGCGGCGCCCGTATTTGCGGACGAGGCGCCCGGGTGGAAGCTCGATGTGCCCGAGCGCATCGAGCTCGCGGGTACGGGCACGCTACCGATCACTGTCGCGCTCGATCGCGGTCGCACGGTCTCGAAGGATGCCGGCCTCGTGCTCGATCTGTCGCCAGACAGTGGCGTATCGGTAAAGCGCCGCCGGCTCGGCCGCACGGATGCGATCGATCCCGATGAAGATGCGCCGCGGTTCTCGATTCCGCTGCGTGCCGAAGCGGCCGGCGACTTCACGATCAAGCTCCATCTGCGGTTCTGGCTGTGCGGCACCAAGGTCTGCCGGCCGATCGACGCCCGGCGCTCCGTGACGGTCAGCGTCACCGCCCGCTAGTGACGGCCGCCGCCGTCCCGGTCGTCGTGCGCGCCTCGTCCACCGCAAAATCAACACCACTCGACCGAAGAAGGAGGGCGCGAGAGCATCGTGACCGAGTCATGGTCGGGCACTGAGTCCCGGGGATCAGGGAACGAGCGACACCGGTTTCGAGAAGTCCTTGGGTCGGTATTCTCCATGAAACTCAAACGGTTAGCGTTAGATCCGAATTCGTGCTGGTGCGTATGTACGGGTCACCATGATCGACCGCCAGCGCATCACGACCCTTGGAATCACCACGCTTGCCCTCGCCTCGGTAGGCCTCGCTCTCTGGATGAAGCCGTGGGCGAGCGGGTCGCTGACCCAGCCCCGGCCGGTCGTCTCGGTGCCGGCGCACGAGACGGCCAACGACCCGCTCGAGGTTCGCTCGAAGGGGCATCGCGTCGACGTCGTGTTCGCGGTCGATACGACGGGCTCGATGTCGGGCTTGATCGAAGGCGCGAAGCGGACCGTCTGGTCGATCGCATCGCACATTCGCGAGGTCGATGCGAACGCCGATGTTCACGTCGGCCTGGTCGCATACAAGGATCTCGGCGAGGTCTACGTCACGAAGGATTTCGCGTTGAGCTCGGATCTCGATGCGATGTTCGCGGAGCTCTCGACCTACGAGGCGAGCGGCGGTGGCGACGAGCCCGAAGATGTCGACGCCGCGCTCGACGACGCCGTGCACAAGATGGCGTGGCGCCAGGATGCCAAGAAGATGATCTTCCTCGTCGGAGATGCGCCCCCGGCGAGTCGCGGCGAAGTGCCGAAATTCGATGTCAGCGCCCGCGATGCGGCGACAAAAGGCATCACGATCAACACGATTCGCTGTGGCACGGCGGAGAACACCAAGCAGGTGTGGCAACAGATCGCCGCGCTCAGCAATGGCGAGTTCTCTACGATCCAGCAGAATGGTGGCGTCCAGCAGATCGCGACGCCGTTCGACGACAAGATGGCGGAGCTGTCGCGCAAGATCGATGCGACGCAGGTGATCTACGGCGATACCGCGACGCGCGGTGCCTACGAAGGCAAGATGGCGGCGGCGGCGGCGGCGCCTGCGGCCGCGAAAGCGGATCGCGCGGCGTACTACTCGAAGCCCGCGAAGGCCGGCGGATCCCGCGATTCGGCCGACGTCGTCACGAGCATCGCGGCCGGCGAGATGAGCGTCGATGCGCTCGACGAGTCAAAGTTGCCCGCCTCGATGCATGGCAAGTCGAAACCCGAGATCGCTGCCGAGATCTCGGCGAAGGCGAAAGAGCGCGAGGCAGCGCAGACCGAGCTCGCCCAGGTGGCAGCCCAGCGCGCCGACTACCTGAAGGCGCATTCAAAAGAAGCGGGCGATGGCTTCGACGTGAAGGTGAAGGGTACCGTCGATCGCGAGCTCGCGAAGTAACGCGGATACGCGTTTACGGGCCGGGCGCGGGGTGCTAAAGCGCCCCCATGCAGTTCTCGGAGCTAGGTCTGATACCGCCGATCGCGCAAGCGGTGGCGGCGGAGGGGTATGTCACGCCGACGCCCATCCAGGCGGCGGCGATTCCACACGTGCTCGCGGGTCGCGATCTGCTCGGTCTCGCGCAGACTGGCACCGGCAAGACCGCGGCCTTCGCGCTGCCGATCTTGCAGCGGCTCTCGCAGCTCGCGCCCGGCAACGGCCGGCGAAACATCCGCTGCCTGGTCCTCACACCGACGCGCGAGCTCGCCTCGCAAATTGGCGACAGCTTCCGGACCTACGGCAAGCACTTGCCGCTCCGCTACACGGTGATCTTTGGCGGTGTCGGCACGGAGGCGCAGAAGCAAGCGCTCCGCAACGGCATCGACATTCTCGTCGCGACGCCGGGCCGGTTGCTGGACCTCTGCGGTCAAGGCCTCGTCGAACTGCGCTCGCTCGAAGTGTTCGTGCTCGATGAAGCCGACCGCATGCTCGACATGGGTTTCATCCACGACGTCAAGCGCATCATCAGCCTCCTGCCGGATCGCCGCCAGACGCTGTTCTTCTCGGCGACGATGCCGCGCGAAGCGCAGGAGCTTGCGGACCGCTTGCTCTACAAGCCGGAGACCGTCGCGGTCACGCCGGTGTCCTCGACCGCCGAGCGCGTCGAACAAGAAGTCTTCATGGTCGAGAAGGCCGACAAGCGCGCGCTGCTCAGCGAAGTGTTGCGCGACACCGCGATGAAGCGCGTGCTCGTGTTCTCGCGCACCAAGCACGGTGCCAACCGGATCGCGGAGCACCTCATCAAGGACGGCATCGGCGCCGAAGCGATCCACGGCAACAAATCGCAGAACGCTCGCGAGCGCGCGCTCGCAAACTTCAAGGCCGGCAAGATCCGCGTGATGGTCGCGACCGATATTGCCGCGCGCGGTATCGATATCGATGAAGTCACGCATGTCGTGAACTTCGACGTGCCGGAAGTGCCGGAGACCTACGTCCACCGCATCGGCCGCACCGCGCGCGCCGGCGCTTCGGGCATGGCGATGACGTTCGTCGATGCCGAAGAACGCCCCGATTGGCGCAACATCGTGAAGCTCACGCGCCAGGACATCCCGGTCGTCGACGGTCATCCGTACCAATCGAAGATTCCGCCCGGTGGTCAGCCACCCCCGTCCCCGCCCGATGATCGCGGCCCGCGGCCGCCAGGTCGTGGGCGCAGCGGCGGTGGTGGTGGACGTCGTGGTGGCGGTGGCGGCGGGCGCGGCTACCGCAGCTAGTGGCGCACGGCTTCATTCGGCGGCACTACCCGGTCGCGATCGCATTCATCTTCGGTGCGTTTGTCGCGCTCGTGGCCTCGCTCGTCTGGGCTCAACGCTACGCGGTCAAGCCCAAGACGACGTACGAGCTCGCGCTCGAGCCGACGGAGCTCGCGACGACGCTCTACCAGGGGCTCGGCGTGGAGCTTCGTCCCGGTCACACCGTCGAGGTGATCGCGAACGGCGACGTCATCGAGCGGGTCGCCACCGAGGTTAAAAAAGCAAAACGCAGCATCGATATCGTGATGTACATCTGGGAGCCGGGCGTCGCTTCCACGATGGTCTCCACCGCACTCGCCGCACGCGCGCGCGGCGTGGCCTGCCGGATCGTGGTCGACGCTTTCGGGAGCCCGACGTTCGATCGCATCTTGCGCCCGGAGCTCACCGCCGCCGGTTGCGAGGTCCACGTCTTCCGCCCACTACCCGGCATAGATCCGATCGCGCGCAATCATCGCAAGATCCTCATCTTCGACGGTCAGGTCGCGATCATCGGTGGTCTCGGCGTGCGCGACGACTGGTTGGGCGACGGCGTCCACGGCTATGGCTGGCGCGATACCGGCGCGCTCTTCACGGGGCCTGCGGTGCGCGAGGCGCAGCAGGCGTTTGCCGAGAATTGGCAAGAGGCAGGCGGCGCCGCGCTTCCGGCGATCGATCTCGCACCGTCGCCCGCGACCGGCACCGTCACCGCCGCGTGGATCGCGAGTACGAGCTCGACGGTCGTCACGCGCGCCGAGCGCCTCACCCAGATCGTGATCACGCAGGCGAAGCATCGGCTGTGGATCACGAATGCGTACTTCGCGCCTTCGCCTGCGATCGTGGACCTGTTGCAACGCAAAGCCGAGGCCGGTGTCGACGTGCGCCTGCTCGTGCCGGGCGACAAGAGCGATGTCCCGGCGGCGCTGCGCACCGGTCGCGAGCTTTACCCCCGGCTGCGCAAATCAGGCGTGAAGATCTGGGAGTACCTGCCGGTGATGATCCACGCCAAGACGATGCTCGCCGACGCCGATCTCACCGTGATCGGCTCGATCAATCTCGATCCGCTCTCGCTCAACAAGCTCGACGAGAACGCGCTCTTGATCAAAGATCCAGCTACCGCGGCCAGGCTCGAGGCAATGTTCACCGCGGACACCGCCCTCGCGAAGCCGATCATTCAACACTAGGCTCACTTGGTGCGAGGAGACCTGCCGGCTCTCCGATCACGGATCAGGTGAAGAACTTCGGGACCAGATCGTCGGCAGGGCCCGCGTGCACTTCGCTGTAGGACACCATCGCGTCGTCATCGACATCGAGGTTGAGCAAGATCGTTCGCGCGCCCGCGTAGTCCGCCGACCGGACGAATGACGCCGCGGGCCACACGGTGCCCGACGTGCCGATCGCGACGAACAGATCGCACTCGCGCAGCTCGCTCTTCACTGCACGCTCGGCGGCGATGGGAATCGCTTCGCCGAAAAAGATGATGTCGGGCCGCATCGCCTGGCCGTCGCACATCGGCACCGTCCCGGTCGGCGGATCGGTCTCGCGTCCGCAAACCTCGCAACGCCAGTGCGCGAGGTTGCCGTGATACTCGACGACGTGTTGCGAGCCCGCGCGCTGGTGCAGGCCGTCGATGTTCTGCGTGACGATCATGAACTTGCCGGTGCTTCGCTGCTCGAACGCGGCGAGGGCTTTGTGCGCAGCGGTGGGCTCGGCGATCCGGGCCTCCTGGCGAAAGTCCCAGAACATGTCGGTGACTTCGGTGCGGCGCGTCTCGAGCGCGGCGAGCTCGGCGAGCTCCATCTTCCTCGGATCGTTCCACAGCCCGCCGGGTCCGCGATAGGTGGCGAGGCCTGCGGCATGAGAGATGCCGGCTCCGGTCAGAACGACGATGTTCTTGTAGCTCGCGAGCGCCCGCACCTTACCTCCAGTCTTGAATCACAGACCGCAGCTCGCCGAGGCGCGCGCGTGAGAGCGAGCCGACCGCTGCGACGACGAGATTTTTCGGCGAGAGCACGTGCTCCGCGACGGCCTTGAGATCCTGGACCCGGACCTGTGCCATCTGTTCCAGGCGATGCGACAAGGACGGCGGCTCGTAGTACAGCGCCGTGCCACCGAACCAGCCGGCCATCGAGGCGGCGTCGTCGATCGAGGCGAGCGTCTCGTAGCGATAGCGGACCCGGACCTTCGCGAGCTCGTCGTCGGTGATCTTTCCGGCGCGGAGCTGATCGAGAAGGATCAGCAGCTCTTTGACGAGCGACGGGACCTTGTTGTTAGCGGTCGCGCTCGAGATCTCGAACAACGCGGTATCGGCGAGCGGCTCGATCGCGGCGTGGACCGAATACGCGAGGCCCTTTTGATCGGCAAGGGTGTAGTGCAAGCGCGTCGACATGCCGTCGTCGAGGACGCGGAGCAGCGCGACCAGCGAGATGTACGCGGGATCGAGCTCGGGGACCGCACGGAAAACGACCGAGAGCGCGGTCTGGGAGCCGGCATCTTTGACGTGCTCGAGGATCGGGCCGCCGTGGAACGCGGGCGCGGTCGGGACCTGGGCACGATGACCCGCGGGCATCCTGGCGAGGGCGCGCTGGGCCTGGGCAACCACCTGCTGGTGGGTCACCGGGCCGGCGATACACAGGTTCGCGTTGCGCGCGCCGTAGAACGTCGAGTGGTGGCGGCGGACGTCGGCGAGGGAGAACTTCTCGACGTTCGATTTCGGGCCGATGATCCGCTGGCCGAGCGGATGATTCGCGAAGATCAGGCCGCGGGCGATGTCGTCGACGTTGATCTCGACGCCGTTCTCGTCGTAGTCCTCGTTGATCTCCTCGAGGATGAGGCGGCGCTCGAGCTCGATATCGTCGAACCGGGGGCTCCCGATGAGCTCGCCGAGGACGCCGATGGCGTCGCCTACCAGCTCCGGCTCGAGCGCTAGCTGGTAAAGGCTGTAATCGCGGCCGGTTTCGGCGTGGAGGGTCGATCCCAGCTGCTCGACCGCCGTATTGAGGGCCAGGGAGGTCGGATAGCGCTCGGTGCCCCGAAACAGCATGTGCTCGGTGAAATGCGAGAGCCCGTTGTCGTCGGGAGTCTCGAATCTGGACCCCACTTTGACAAAAAGAGCACAAACCGCCGTGTGGAGGTGGGGGAGGGGGACCGTCGTGACGGCGAGGCCATTGTCGAGCGTCGTCGTTTCAACAGCCGGATCGAGCACGAATTCAGGCTTACCACGTGGTATCAACAGGACGATCCGATGCTCCTGAAAAAGATCGTGATTGCCGAAGACGACGACGCCATCGCGCACATGGTCAACATGGCGCTCGGTGACGCCGGTTTCTTGTGCCTCCGTGCACGAGATGGTGAAGAGGCCTTGAAGCTCGTGAAGGCTCACGACCCCGACCTCTTGGTCCTGGACGTGATGATGCCGCGCGTGGATGGTCACGAAGTCGCGCGCCGCCTCAAAGCGGACGTGATGTGGTCGCGCACGCCGATCCTGATGCTGACGGCGCTCGCCGGTGTGGACAATGAAGTGACCGGTCTCGAAGCCGGCGCCGATGTCTACATGCCCAAGCCGTTCGACCTGCGCGAGTTCGGGGCGCGTTGCAAGGCGCTGATCCGCGCGGCTCGCCGCGAGCGCGATCGCAACCCCACGACGAACCTCCCCGGATCGCGCGCGATCGACGAAGAGATCGAGGGCGCGCTCAAGAGTGGCAAGCCCACGACCGTCATCCACATCGACATCCTCCACTGGGATGCCTACGCCGATGCGATCGGCATCGCGCGCTCGGAAGACACGGTCAAGAACCTCGGCCAGTGGCTGCTCGATGCCGCGCGCAAGGCGAGTGGTGGCGGCGCGTTTATCGGCCACATCGGTGGTTCCGATTTCATCGCCGTGCTCGCGCCCTCGCAAAGCGACGTGTTCATCGATCACGCCGAGAATGCGTTCGATGCGCACAAGACCACGTTGCCGGGCGATGCCTCGGCCCTGTGGCTGGTGCTCGCGATTACGAACACCGAAGGCTTGAATCTCCAGACCGGCGCCGACGAGCTCGGCCGTCGGCTTGGCAAGGCGATGAAGACCGCGAAGGCCAACGGCAAGACCGGTCACGTCAAGTTCACGGGCTAGCGGTTTGGCCGAGCCAGGCGACGAGAACGACGCCGATTCACTCGCCGATACGGCGGCGCCCGCATTCGAATCGGGGACGCAAAAGAAGCGCGCTGTCCACACCGGCGACACGCTCGGCCGCTACGAGCTCGCCGAAGACGTCGGCGAAGGCGGCATGGCGACCGTCTATCGCGCGCGCGACAAGGAGCTGAGGCGCGAGGTCGCGATCAAGGTGTTGTTCCCGCACCTCGCGAGGCGCCCCGATATCGTGCGGCGGTTCCATCGCGAAGCGCGCGCGGCCGCGGGCCTCGAGCACGCGAACATCCTGCGAATCTACGACGTCGGCGGCGATGTCGAGAGCGATGACCCGCCCTTCATCGTGATGGAGCTCATCCGCGGCTCGACACTGCTCGGCGAGATCGAGCAGCGCGGCCCGATGTTCGCGGAGGTCGTCGCGTGCGTCGGAGCGCTGCTCGCAGATGCGCTCGCTGCGGCGCACGCGGCCGGCATCATCCATCGCGATATCAAGCCGGCGAACGTACTCATCGCCCGAGACGGCCGGTTGCTGCTCGCGGATTTTGGAGTGGCGCGGCTCGAGACCCAGGACTCGCTCGTGACCAAGACCGGCGCGGTGCTCGGCACGCCGGCGTACATGAGCCCCGAGCAAGCGAGCGGCGATACGGCGACCGCGAAGAGCGACCTCTACTCGCTCGGCGCGACGCTGTACCAGCTCGCGACCGGCACGCTGCCGTATGCCGGTTCTCCGGCAAAGGTCATGGCGCAGATCGCGACCGGTCAGCGAATCGCGGCGGTGAAGAAGCGCGCCGAGGTCGGGCCGGATCTCTCACGCGTGATCGATCGCTTGATGGCGACCGGGCCCGATGGCCGGCCGGAGAGCGCCAGAGAAGTCGCAAGCGAGCTGCGCGCGATCGCCGCGGCGGGCGGGCTTGGCGATCCGGCGCTCGAGCTCGAGGCGTACTTGCAGGCACCGGCCGCGTTCGTCGCGCAGAAGACGCCGGCGGTCGTGACGTCCTTGGTCGCCGCAGGCAAGCGCGCGATCGCCGAAGCGAAGCTGCCGCGCGCGATGGCGATCGCGGATCGCGCGAGTGCCCTGGCGCCGGACGATCCGAGCGTGATCGCCCTGGTCACCGCGGTGACCGAGGGTGGGCGGAGCTCGGCGCGCCGGCGAGTGCTCGGGCTCGCCGCGATCGGCGTGGTGTGCGCAGGCGGAGTGACGCTCGGCGCGATGAACCTGCTCGGTGGCCACGCGACGCCGCTGCGCGATGCGGCTGCCGTGGTCGCGATCGCGGACGACGCGGCTGTCGGGGTGGTTCCCGATGCGCCCGATGCATTGGTCCGTATCGTCCCGGGGGACATCGTCGATGCGGGCATCAAGCGCGATGCGAGGCGCGTGCCCGCCGTGGCGCGCGATGCAACGGTCGTGATCGATGCCCCGGTCGCCGCGCAGCTCGTCGTCGAGGTGGTCTTGCCAGACGGGCATGGCGTGGAGCCTGCGGCCGTCCAGCGCGGCACGATCCGCGTGAGTAACGATACCTGGTGCGATGTCACGATCGACAAGGTGACCCTGGGTCGTGCTGACAGGGCGTACCCGGTCGAGGTCGGGCATCATGTCGTGACCTGCGCGCAAGGCGGCACGCGAGCGTGGACGCGCGAGGTCGAGGTCGTCGCGAACGGCACGGCGACCGCGACGGGCGCAATGCTATCGACGTTCACGATCCACTTCGCCGTCGACGCGACGTGGAATGGCCAGGCGTTCGCGAAGGGCGCCACGACCACGGCGAAGCCCGGCCAGTATTCGCTCCAGGTCAGTGGCGCGAAGAAGTTCGTGGCGGTCGCGGCGTCGTGCGAGGTCCGTGATCGACCCGAGCTCGATTGTTATCGATGAAGGTTGGAGGCTCGGTCCACGATCTCGATGAAGCCAACGAACCACTCGCCCGTACACCCATCGTGGCTTCGTGCCAACGTTCGCGCTCTCGCGTGGCGTGCGCCCACAGCTGGTCAAAGGAACTTCAAAGCAGGGCAACAATGTCGTGATCCGCGCCGCATGACCCGCGGTCAACTCTACGTTCCGAGTACTTAGCCGTGGCAGGATGGTTGCAATCCTACGGACCGAGTGAACCGCCTCATCCTCATACCGGCGTGCTTGAGCGGGTGCTTCTACACCGACCCGATCAATCAACGACCCTCGCTCGACATCCATCAGGTGGATCCGGGCAGCCCGGTGTATCGCAACACCACACTCGGATTCTCCACGATCCCGATGGATCCAGATGGTGACTCGGTCGCGGTGACCTGGCGGGCCTACGCGTGCACGGGCATCGACTGCGATCCGGTGGAGTTCGACAGCGGCGCGGACACGACATTCACGGTGCTGACGCCAAAGGTGCGCACGACCGGCGGCGTGTTCGACACGCTCCACATCGTGCTCGAGGCACGCGACGTTCACGGCGCGACCGCGAAACCGGTCCAGACCCTCGATCTGAACGTGATCGATGCGCCCCCGACGCTGGCGCTTCGCAAGGAGGCGCGCAACACGTACGTCGTCGGTACGGACATCGGGTTGTACGCGAAGGTCGGTGACGCCGACGATGGATACGCCGCGCTCGACCCACTCACCTGGGTGGTGCACGGACCGCCGACGATGGCGACGTACACGCTCACCGAGCTTCCCATCGCGCAGGACTCGGCCGACCTTGCGCATCACCAGTTCGGTAAGACGTTCAGGCCTGCAGGTCTTGGCGACTGGAACATCGAGGTCACGGCGACCGATCCGAGTGGGGTGATGGCTAGCCAAGAGCTGCCGGTCTCGGTCGTCGCCGATCATCCGCCGTGTCTCGCGCAATGGGACCCGACCGCGACCCCGATGGCGGGTACCACCTTGCCGATGACCGATCCGACATTGTTTCAGGTCCTGGTCGTGGCCGATGATCTCGATCCGTTTCCGTCGACGCCGAGCACCCTCTACGGCACGGCCGAGTTTCATTGGTCGATCGTGCCGCCGAGTGGCACGCGTCAGAGCCTGACCGGTGTAACCGGCAGCGGCGTCGCGCTCGATCCGGATAGCTACACGCCGGGCGATATCGTCGAGCTTCGCGTCGAGATCCAGGATCGTAACCACACGGCGGTGAATTGTCCGGCGACGGATCTCACGTGCTCGGTGATCTCGGATCAGGGCTGCTTGCAGCGGTTGTCGTGGAGGGTCGAGGTCCGATGAAGGCGCTCGCAGGGCTCGCACTGGTCGCGTCGTGTGCCAGCTCGCCTGGCAACCAGGTCGAGGCCGACGCCCCGATTGGCATGGGCGATGGCGGCGGTTGCGACATCAACCTGATCTTCGATCCGGCCGTGCCCTTCAAGGGCGACCACGTCAAGGTCACCGCCCAGGCGATGACCGCGGGCGTGCTCGCGTACGCGTGGCAGCTCGATGGTGCGCCGAACACGAGCTACGAGGCGGCAGATCATTCGGCGATCGGGTTCGACGTGCCCGAAGCGGTGAGTCACACGGCCAGCGTCGACATCACGCCTTCGAGCGGATGTAGCCACCAGCAGGCCACGATCAACGTGACCACCAATGGCGCGGTCGTGATGTATCGGATGCGCGTAATTCCGCCGGCGAATCTCGCGCCGCCGCAGGAGAGCTTGATCCAGGTCCACGGGGGCCAGACCTCGGCGACCCGGCCCTTCTTGATCGATCCGGGCGCGATCGTGACGGGCAGCGTGCGATCGGGCGGGACGCCGATTCCTGCGTACCTCAAGTGGATCCCGCTCGTCGGGCCGGCGTTCGGTCTCGTGACGAGCAATGGTTCGTTCACCACGCACGCGCAACTACAGATGCACACGGTGGTCGTGATCCCCCAGGACAACACGCTCGCGCCGCGCGCATTGCCGTGGCTGCCGAGCAACTCGGGCACGTTCACGGTCGATGCCGGCACGGCGGCGACCGGCACGGTGCTCGATCGCAGCGGCAACCCGCTCGCGAACGCGCAGGTCCAGCTCGAGCAGCTCGGCGTGCCTTCGACGATCGCGACGACCGCTGCAAACGGCACGTTCACGGTGCGCACCGCCTTCATGACAAACCAGGTGATCACCGCATTGATCACGCCGCCCGCGACGAGCGGCCTGGCCAAGCTCAGCGCGAGTGCGTTGTTCGATCTGGCGATACCGTTGAACGTCTCGTTTGCGACGAGCCCGGCGGTTTGCGATCTCGCAGGGACGCCGGTGAAGCGCGGTGGTGCGAATCAAGGTTTGGCCGCGGTCACGATCGTCGGCACACTGCCGGGTAGCGCGGGCACGGTCACGAACGGCGCGATGGTAACAACGGCGACCGGTAGCGTTCATCTCAACGCGGTGGCGAGCGCCGGTGGCACGTTGCCAGCGACGCTCGTGCCACGCGCAGCACTTTCGGCGGTGATCCAGCTCGCGGCGCAAGGCGACCTCGCGGTGACGACCTTCGATGCATCGGCGTGCGCCGCGCAAGCGTTCGATGCGCCGGCGCGCATGACGGCGACCGGCGTGGTCCACGGCCCGGATGCGGCGACGACCCCGCTCTCCGACACGCGGATCGAGGCGACTCCGATCGGGGCGCTTGCGATGGCGAACCTCATCCCGGTCCAGACCACGTCCGATGCGAACGGTACCTTCTCGCTCCTGCTCGCCTCCGGCGCGCACTACGCGCTGCACTTCTTCGATCCATCCGGTCGCGGCTCGCCTCGCGACTTCGCGGATCAAACCGCGGCGGGCGTGCCCGCGACGGTTCAGCTCGCGGCCGCGATCGCGATCACCGGCAACGTCTCGGTGCAGAACGATCCGAATGCGATCCAGAACGCCTCGGTGCAGCTGCTGTGCGCGAGCTGCACCGGCGTCGCAGCGAGCCAACCGATCGCGCAGGCCGCGACCGATATCACGGGCAACTACCGGGTCGCAGTCCCGGATCCGGGACCGTAAGATCCGAAATCATGTCGATGAAGCCGTTCCTCGCACTGCTGTTACTCGCCCGCGTTGCCCACGCCGAGCCCGAGCCGGCGCACGCCGTGGCGCTGCTTCCTCTCGATGCCGATCCCAAGCTCGAGCTCTATGGCCAGCCGGTCGCGAGCGAGCTCGCGCGTGCGCTCGTACAAGGCGGGCTCGACGTCGTCGTCGTCGGGCCGAAGATGGCGGTGCCCGAGAAGGCGCGACTCGTCGTCGACGGCACGATCAAAGCCGGCAAGGGCGCGATCGTCACGTTGACCGCGCGGATCCGCGATTCGCGCGACGGCACGATCTACGATACGCTGGTCGTCACCGCGGCCTCGCTGACCGGGATCGATCGCGCCGAGGAAGAGCTGTCCGCGAAGGTCTTGCCGTCGGTGCGCGGCCGGCTCGCGACGTTGGTCGAGGCCGACAATGCGGCGCATGCCGTGAAGCCCGCCACCGAACCCAAGCCGTCGATCGTCAAGCCGGCCGTCACTCCGGCCGTCACTCCGGCCGCCACTCCGGCCGCGACTCCGGCCGCCACTCCGGCCGCCACTCCGGCCGCCACTCCGGCCGCCACTCCGGCCGCCACTCCGGCCGCCACTAAGGCCGCGATGCTGGCTTCGTTTCACGCCGATGCGGCTGCGGGCGCGACGGGCGAGACGTTGCGCGCCGCGCTCGGGACGGCGTTGGTGCCGTGGGCCGCGCACCGTCATCACGACGTCCACGTCGTCGATCAGAAGGAGCTAGCCGGCAAGACCGCACCGCAGGCGGTCGTCGCACAGAAAGCCGAGCTGGCGATCACGCTCGACGTTTTGTCGGTCACCATCGTTGAGGCGAGCCTCGCGCCGATTCCCACGGCCCGCGCGCGCGTCCATGTGCGGATCTCGAATCCGCAGGGCGTCGTCTTCGATCGCATCGTCCACACCGATACGATCGTCGGGGAGAAGGGCATCGGTCAGCCCGCGCTGATCGAGCGCGTCGCGCGCGAGATCCTCTCGATCGCCGATCCACAGGTTCGGCGAAGGATCCCGAGCTGGTTTTGAAGGCGCTCGTGCTCTTGATCGCGCTCGCGAGGACGGCCTCTGCGGATCCCGACATCACGCTGCGCGCTGCGAACGATGCGGCGATCGCAGGTGACTGGGCGCGCGTCGAGCAGCTCGTCACGCCGCTGCTCGCACCGAGTGGTGTGCTCTCGAATGTCGATCGCGCCGAAGCGGATCGGCTCGCCGGACTCGCGGCGTTCTTCGCGAAGCGCACCGACGAGGCCGAGCGCGAGTTCGTCGCGTACATGAAACTCGACCTCGAAGGTCATCTCGATCCCGCGCTATATCCGCCCGAGGTCGTGAACTTCTTTAACGACGTGCGTGCGCGCCATGCGAGCGAGCTCCACGCGGTGAAGCCACCACCGAAGCGGTACTGGCCGCTCGCGCTCGTGCCGCCGTTCGCGCAGTTCCAGAACGGTGACCGCGTGAAGGGCATCGTCCTGGGGAGTTTGCTCGGCGGGTTCCTCGCGACGAACATCACGACGTACCTGGTGCTGCGCTCGTGGTGCCATAACCCGGGGAGCACCTGCGACGACTCCGGCAAGAACCACTACCAAGGCGCTAGGTCGTTGAGCGGATGGAACACGTTCGCTGGCGTCGGCTTCATCCTCACGTATGCCTACGGCGTGTGGGATGGAGTGCGCGGTTACCGGCGGACCACCCACGAGCTCGCGCCCTATGTGATCGCGACCGAGGATGTTGCATCCGTCGGAATGATCGGTCGTTTCTGAGTTGCGTGGTGTAGCCACCATGGGCTGCAGCCCCCGACCACGGTAAAAGAGATCATCCTGACGATCGAGTGTCGCCGTTAGCCCTCAGTTCCCAGACCGTAGTAGATTATTCCTCGGTGAGGCAGCCCGTTCCCTTTGGGAAGTATTTGCTACTCGATCGCGTCAGCGTCGGGGGCATGGCCGAGGTCTTCAAAGCGAAGTCCTACGGCGTGGAGGGCTTCGAGAAGATCATCGCGATCAAACGGATCCTCCCGACGATGGGTGAGGACCGCGACTTCATCAAGATGTTTATCGACGAGGCGAAGATCGCCGGTCAGCTCGCGCACGCGAACATCTGCCAGATCTTCGAGCTCGGTCGGATCGACGGCTCTCACTTCATCGCGATGGAATATATCTGGGGCAAGGACCTGCTCCAGATCCAGAACCGGCTGCGCAAGCTCAAGCAACCGATGCCGATCTCGATGGCGTGTTTCTCGATCGCGAAGGTGCTCGAGGGTCTCGACTACGCGCATCGCAAGCGGGATCCACTCGGGCGTCCGCTCGAGATCGTGCACCGCGATTGCTCGCCGCAAAATGTGCTCGTCTCGTACGAGGGCGAAGTCAAAGTCATCGACTTCGGCATCGCGAAGGCGACCTCGCGAAACTCGCGCACCATGGCCGGCGTCCTCAAGGGCAAGTTCGGTTACATGTCGCCGGAGCAGGTCCGCGGGCTGCCGCTCGATCGCCGCAGCGATATCTTCGCGCTGGGCACGATGCTCTACGAGTGCCTCACCGGCGATCGACTGTTCCAGGGTGAGACCGATTTTTCGACACTGGAGAAGGTCCGCAACGTCGACATCGTGCCGCCGCGCCAGATCAACCCGGCGATTCCGGAAGCCGTCGAGAAGGTGATCCTCAAGGCGCTCGCGAAGGACGTAGACGATCGCTACCAGTGGTGCAGCGAGATGCTCACCGATCTGCAGGCGTACCTGATGAGTCAGGACGTCGTGTACACGGCGAAGTCGCTATCGAGCTGGCTCAAGGAAATCTTCCTGCCCGAGATCGAGCGCGAGCGTCAGCAGCTCGAGCAGTACAAGCGCGTCGGTCGCGATGGCTTGATCGGCGGTCTGCCATCGGCGGAAGCCGATAAAAATGTCATCTCGCATCTCGGCGAAGCCGGCGTGCCAGAAGGAGATGCGACCACGCTCGGTGGTCCCTCGTTCGAGGATATCGAACAAGCGATCGCGAACAACGCCGCGCCGAACGTCGACGAGCGTCCATCGGGGCGTGTGCAACAACGACGCGCCTCTGCCGACGCTGGCGATTCGAACGACTTCGGTGAAGAAGCGCCGACCGAGATCTTCGGCGATTCGATCGATCCCGCGCTGTTCCCAGCTGCATCTCCACCTCCCGCGGCAGGTACGCCTGCCAGCATGACGGGCCGTGGGCCGGCGGTGATGCCGCAGACCAAGCCGCCGAAGCCGCCGCCGGGTCGCTCCCCGACCCTGTCCCCGCCGATGTCGCGCCCGCAAGAGATTCCCGTCGGTGTTGCGCAGGCAGCCGGCGCATCACAGAGCGGCGCGATGCCGATGCTGATGCGACAGAATTCGCCGAGTGGTCCGGCGCCCTACGGCCCGCAACCGGGCAACCCGTACGACCAGCAGAGCGCGACCGGAACGCCGGGAAGCATGCCGGCGCAAAGTCATCCCGGGATGCAGAACCCGAATCCGAATCGGACCGTGCTCGGCATGAGTGCGCCGGTCATTCCGATGGGGGTCCAAGCCACGGGGCCACAGCTTCCACCACAGTACGGTCAGCCGCCACAGTACGGTCAGCCGCCACAGTACGGTCAGCCGCCACAGTACGGTTACAACCCGACCGGCTCGCAGCAAGCGCAACAACCGCCGCAAGGCTACGGTCAGTATCCGCAGTATCAAGGACCGGGTCCGTACCCGTCGACGTCGATGCCCGGCTACGGCCCTCCGCAACAACAGCAAGGCGGCTATCCAGGCTATCCCTCGGGTCCCGCTCGGATGCATGGAGCGGCGACGCCAGTCGATCAACAGGGCATGCCGCAGGGCGAGGGCAAGCGCTCCACGCTCGTTCGCGACATCTTGATCGGCGTCGCGATCGCGGCGCTGGTGCTCGGTGGCTTCTTCGTCGTGAAGATCTTGTTCCTCGACAAGAAGGACGAGCCCGCCGCACCCGAATCGACGATCGCGACGATCCACATCAGCATGGCGTCGGGCGGCACGGCGACGTTGCTCGTCGACGACAAGAACATCGCGACCGTCAGCGACGGCAAAGACATCCCGGTCAGCGCCGGCAAGCGTCACGTAGTGCTCGTCGGATCGAACGGCGGCAAGTGCGAGACCACGGTGACCCTCGAAGCGGGCAAGACCACCCCCCTCAAGTGCCAGCTCGCTGCGGCACCTGCGCCGCTTCCGACGGTACCGGCAATGGATTCGGCATCAGGTTCGGGCTCGGGCTCGGGCTCGGGCTCGGCAACGGCTCGTGCCACGACTGGTTCGGCTGCCGTTGTGACGCCCGCAACCGGCTCGGCCACGACGTCGACTCCGGTGGCAACAGGGTCGGCTGCGCGAAGTGCCTCGCCCGTGCAGCCTGTGACCCCGACCACGCCGCGCGTGATCCTCGGCCGCGATACGCCGTCGCCGTCCGACAAGACGGTGCCGACCCCGAAGACCGAGACGACGGTGAAGAAACCCGACGTCAAAGCACAGATTCTGCCGACCACGCCGACGGCGCCAGCAGGCGACGCGACCAAGGGCTACCTCGTGATCACGTCGAAGCCATCGGCGAAGATCCTGATCGACGGCGTCGATACCGGCATGGCGACGCCGATCAGCGGTACGCGCCTGCCACTCGCACCAGGCAAGCACAAGATAACGTTTGTGATGGGCGACGACCGCTACACGTTCCCGGTCTCGATTACCGCCGGCAAGACCGAGCGGATCGACAAAGACCTCCAGTAGTCAGCGACGTCCGATCCGATCGATTGTGATCAGGTGGCGTATCTGACCGGCATGCGAGCTAGGAGTGCTTCTCTTCGTGCTGCTCGAGCTCGGAGAGCTTGGCTTCGAGCTCGGCGATCCGATCCGCGAGCGTCTTGACGTCCTTCTGAACGCCCGACCACGGATTGATCGAGTGCTGGAGTGTCTCCAGGGTGCCGCGGATCTTTCCGTCGACTTCCTTTTGCCAATCTTCGAGCCGGTGCTTCGACTGGTCGACCCACTCACGAAGCACGGCGAGGCTGCGCTTCTTGTCAGCCGCTTCGTCGAGCGTGGAGGCAGGCTCGTGCGCGACCGGCGCTACGCCCGGCTCGTCGGATCCGTCTTCGCGCTTGCCCGGCAGGATACTCTGCACGCGGCGCTGCGCTTCTGCGAACCATTGACCACCCGATTGGATGATGTTGCGCATCGCGCCGAGTGGAAGAAAGCTCCGCTGCTTCTTCTCTTCTTCGAAGATGATCTGCGCCAAGGTGACCGTGGTGAGGTCTTCCTTGGTCTTGTTGTCGACGATCTTGACGTCGTCGCCGTTACGGATCATTTCGCTGATCTGATCGAGCGTGACGTACCGGCTGTGCTCCGTGTCGTACAGCTTTCGGTTCGCGTAGCGCTTGATGATTCGCGTGTCCGGCATGGCTTCGCTCAGGCTTCGAACGTATCACGCACCGCGCCAAAGCCTCAACGTGTCACACTAAAAGCACGGTGGGCCCGGACCACATCATCCAGCGCCTGCGCGCCCTCCGGGATCCGCGGATGAGAGCGCTTTTGCTCGTCGAGGCGTTCGGCGAAGGCGAGGCCGATTCGTGGGTCGAGGCCATCACCACGATCATGACCCGCGCTCACTCCGCCGGTGACGTCGATGCGATCGAGACGCTCGAGACCATCACCCACGCGGCCGCCGAGCCGACCCTGGCGTACGCGACGAGGAAGCGACTGTACGAGGCAGCGCTGGTCCAGCAGCACCCCGCGATCGCTCGGTTGTTCTTGAGCGTCTCGCCCACGGTCCTGATCCCGGCGACCTTGAAGAAGCAGCTCGGTCCAGAGCGGCCACTGCGACCTACCGACCGGCCATTGACCCTCGGCGAGCGCAAGTCGCTCGCGCGAACCCATCGCCGCGACCAGATCATCTTGCTGGTTCGTGATCCGCATCCAGCGGTCGTCGAGATCTTGTTGTCGAACCCGCACGTCACCGAAGCCGACATCATCAAAATGGCAGCGATGCGCCCCGCGGTTCCACACTCGCTCGCAAAGATCGCGAGCCATCCGCGGTGGTCGGTGCGCCACGCGGTGAAGCGCGCGCTGGTGCTCAACCCCGCCACGCCGTTAGCCGACGCGATCCGGATCGCCACCACGCTCAAGGCCGCCGAGCTCAACGAGCTCGCTGCGGATCAATCACTGCCGGAGCAGCTGCGCCAACATGCTGCTGAAGTGCTCAGCAACGTGGCGCTGCGCCCACGCGCGTAGCTTTTCAAGCTTCTTTGTTCTTCTTGCGACGAACGACGACTTCTTCCCATTCGCCGTCTTCGCTATCGCTCGACTCGATCTGCTTGGACGATGCACCGGCGACGGCTTTGACAGAGACCGCTTTCGCGTCCTTGTCGTCGTCGCCGTCCACGTTGGAGGCCTTCTTGAAATTTTTGATGCTGCGACCAAGTGCATCGCCAATTCCCGGCAGCTTGTTAGCGCCGAAAACGACGAGGACGATCAATAAGATGATGATGAGCTCGCCCATTCCGGGCATTGGCATTCTCCTTGTGGTCTCAACAGACTAGCACGCTCGTCAGGCGCCGCTCAAAAACAACCTGAAAACTTGGTGAAAGCTGCGACGCAACCGTATGTTCGCGGCATGCGCGCGCTCCTACTCGTGGTCGCGGGCCTTGGCACCTCGGCGGCGTCCGCCGATCCCGCCCCACATCCTGACGTTCACGCGGGGGCGCAGGCGGTGCCTCCGGTTCACGCGGGCGAACCGCAACTGACGCAGGATCTCGAGGCTCGACACAACATTCGTGGCTGCAATGCCGGCGAGAGCTGTGCCCGCCAGGCCGACGTGCTGCGCGAGTTCGAGATCCAGCAGTTTCCGCGCAGCGGTGCGAATCCGTGGCTCGACGAGCGCACCGCACCGTCGAGCCGGGTCGAGGCGAGCATCACGAAAAAAGCAAAGCGCCCCAGCGAGCTGCGCCCGGATCAGCCCTGGCTCGACAAGCTCGAGATGCCGGACCTGCCGGTGACCTGGACGCAGAAGCTCGTCGACTACCTCGTGTTCTACAAGGACGATCCGCGCGGTCGCTCGATCATGGCGAGCTGGCTCGTCGCCCAGGGCCGCTATCGCGACATGATCGTGAGCCACCTGAGGAAGGCGCACTTGCCCGAGGACTTGCTCTACGACGCGATGATCGAGTCGTCGTACGACAACGAAGATTCGTCGTACGCGGGCGCGCTCGGCCTCTGGCAGTTCATGCCGCAAGGCGGAAAGATCTACGGTCTGCGCATCGATCGCTGGGTCGACGAGCGCAAGGATCCGCTGCGCTCGACGATCGCGCAGATGGACTACTTCGCGGACCTCTACCAGCGGTTCGGTGACTGGCATATCGCGCTCGCCGCGTTCAACGCCGGCTACGGCGCGGTGCTGCGATCGATCGCTCGTTACAACACGAACGACTACTACGCGCTGTGCGATTTCGAGAATGGTCTGCCGTGGGAGACCTGCCTCTACACGCCCAAGGTGCTCGCCGCCGCGATCGTCGGTCACAACCGGGCCGCGTTCGGCTACGCCGAGCTCAAAGAGCTGCCGCCCGAGCAGTGGGACGAAGTCTCGGTTCCGACCTCGCTGACGTTCGGCATGATCGCGCGGATCGCGGGCAGTGACGAAGCCGCGATCAAGCGCCTCAACCCGCAGCTCCGCCGCGGCCGCACACCGCCGGGCGAAGCCGGCTACATCGTACGCGTGCCGGCCGGCGCGAAGCCCGAGTTCGCGAAGAGGCTCGCGGAGCTTGAGACCGAATGGAGCGGCTTCGATGCGTACGTGCTCGCGCATGGCGAGCGCCTCGAAGATGTCGCGACCACCTACGGCGTCTCGCTCAACCAGCTGCGCAAGCTCAACGGCGTCGATCGCGAAGCCGAGCTCGAGGGCGGCACGTTGCTCGTGGTTCCGAAGGTCGCCGAAGATGTCCGCACGAAGAACAAGGCGAAGGCGAAGGCCAAGCTGCTCGGCTCGGGCGTCGATCAGAAGGAAGGCGAGCAGCTGATCGTTGCGATCCCCGACAAGGACTTCGTCGTCGACAAGGAGCAGCGCGTGTTCTATCGCGTGGTTGCGGGCGATAGCGTCGCGAGTGTCGCGAAGGCGTTCGCGGTCACGCCAAACGAGCTCCGCACGTGGAACGGCCTCGATACCGAGGGCAAGCTCCATCCCCGCATGGTGCTCGTCGCGTGGGTGACGCCGCAGTTCGATGCTGACAAGCACAAGGTCGATCTCCTCGATGAGGCGTCGCTCGTGGTCGTGACGCGCGGCTCGCCGGAGCACCTCGACCTCTCCGAGTCGCGCACCGGTCGCGTGCGGACCGAGTACATCGCGAAGGAGAAAGAGAAGCTCAGCGACATCGCCAAGAAGTTCGGCATGGGCTCGCACGATCTCGCGCGGATCAACCGGATCTCGTACGACACCGTGCTCGAGAAAGGGCAGTCCTGCATCGTGTACGAGGTGAAGGATCCGGGCCGCAGCAAGCGCGCCGACGAGCAGTGGCACAAGACGCCGCGCGCGCGTCGCGGCAAGGTCGCGACCGACCGCGCCCAGCGCACCGCGAACAAGCCAGATGACGCTCCCGTGACGAAGCCAGCTCAGACCGGCGAGTAGGGCGTTTATCGTCGGTCGTCGAGGAGACCTGTGCGATCATGTCGCGATGAAATGCGCAGTTCTCTTGATGTCTGTCCTGGTGGCTTGCAGCAGCAGTAGCAGCACCACCACGAAGAACGACGCCGCAGGCTCGGGCTCGGGCTCCGGTGTCACCAACAAGGTGACGACCGTGTCGTGCACCGGCGCGACGATCGCGGCCACGGTGACAACGGGCGCTGCGAGCGAGATGAAGTACACGCCGATGGCCACGACCATCACGGCGGGACAGATCGTCGAGTTCAAGATGGGTGGCGCACACAACGTGCGTCCGTCGCAGACGATCGGCGATCCGGGTCTCCTCGTCGAGTTCGGCGCCGACACCTGCCTGAAGTTCTCGACCGCCGGAACGTTTGGCTTCCACTGCCAGCCGCACGGCTTCACCGGAACCGTCACCGTTAACTAGAAATCGAAGCCGGCGGACATCGAGAGCGTGGTCTGCGCTTTAGCCATGTCCTTCGCGTCGCACTCGCTGGTGGTCGACATCGCCGTGCACGCGACATTCGTGCCCGCGCGATCATCGATCGATGTGCCGGCGAGCGCGAACTGTGCCTCGAGCGTGAGCTCGAAGACGTAGTACTGGAACTTCGTGCCGACGAAGAATCGGTTGCGATAGATCGTGTCCTGATCCTTGAACACGAAGTTGTTCATCGCATCGGCCTCGTTGCCGGGCGTGAGCGGATCGATGTTCGGCGTGCCGTCGATGACCTCCGAGCGCGGGATGATCATCAGCAAATCCCAGCCTGCGAATGGGTCGAGCCGCCACGTGCCGGCGATGCCGAAATGCTTCGAGACCTCGAGATCGAGCGAGGCCGTCGTCAGATCGAGCTCGCGCTGATTCATCAGGCGCGAGACCGCGCCGCGCACCGCGAAGCTCGGCAGCGGCAGATCGTGATACCCCTCGTGGAGCGCGAGCTTGCCGTAGAACTGGCCGGTCCACAGCTGCGAATCGACGAGGTGAACGGCGCCGGCGCCGACCTCGAACGACGGGACGGGAAGCCACAGGCCTTTGCGCGCGAAGAAGCCGACGGTCTGCAGCGACGACGGATGATCGGCGCCCGCGATCACGCGCCAGTAATCGGCGCCGCTGTCGATCGTAGTCGACGAAGCATCGACCGTCATCTGAAAGCCAGAGAACCCGAGCGAATCGGCAGGCGTGAGGAGGTGCGGCGCGAGCGCGGTGCCGAGCTGCGATGCGAGGGCGCGGAACGCGAGGTTGTCACCAACCGTGCTGGTCGACCTGCCCGTCGCATCGGTGATGTGCGTGCCGAGCCGCGACAGCACGATGTCGTTGGAGTCGGCGCGCGCCGCGCTGGTCCATAGGAGGCTTACCGACGCGAACATCGTGCGCGCGCGGCCTCGCATGGTCACCAGCGTAACACGTGATACACACGCCGTATGGCCGCGTACGCCACGATCCTCGTCGAAGATTCCGGTCCCGTCGCTCGCGTGACGCTGAACCTTCCCGACAAGCGCAATCCGATCAGCCCCGTGATGTGTGGCGAGCTGCTCGCGGCATTCAAGTCTGTCGCGGCCAACGTGATCGTCCTGACCGGCGCCGGCAAGGTCTTCTCGGCGGGTGGTGACCTCGCTGGTATGCAGCCGGGGCCGAGCGCGATTCCGCCTGCGAGCCTCGTCGATCTGTTCGCCGGGATGCACGATCTCGGCAAGCCGATCATCGCGATGGTCAACGGGCACGCACTCGCCGGTGGGCTCGGCCTGATGGTCGCATGTGAACTGGTGCTCGTCGCCGAGGGTGCCCAGCTCGGCACGACCGAGATCGCGGTCGGCCTGTGGCCGATGATGATCACGGCGGAGCTCGCGCGCTCGGTCGGGCGCAAGCGTGTGCTCGAGATGATGCTGACCGGCACGAAGATGTCAGCCGCCGACGCGGTCGCGTGCGGGCTCGCGAATCGCGCCGTGCCGGCAGCGGAGCTCGAGATCGAGACGATGAAGCTCGCGAACGAGATCGCGGCGCGGAGTCCAGCGGCGATCCGGCTCGGGCTCCAAGCGTTCTATCGCTCGCAAGATATGGAGCACGAGCCGCAGCTGCGCTACCTGCAAGGCGAGCTCGGGCGCGTGCTCGCGCTCGAAGATGCCAAGGAAGGCATCGCGGCGTTCCTCGGCAAGCGCGAGCCGGTGTGGAAAGGTCGCTGAGGGCGGCCGGCCATATCGGTCACGTCTAGCTCTCGATCCCACCGGGTGGTGAGGTAACGGCACGCCAGTTCTACGGGGAGGTGCTCGGATTCATCGAGGTGCCGAAGCCTACTGCAATGCGTGCGCGAGGCGGGATGTGGTTTGCCGAGGGCATGCGGGGCCATCGAGCTCGTGGCGGTTGCGTGATCGCATGGACCGCACATCCCGCATCGCGTCGGCCCAAGGATGCGATGCTCGCGGCGTCTCCGTTGGATCACCTTCAGCGCGTGCTCGAGCATCGCGACGGCGTCGAAGCGCCGGCGGTTCGCCTCGAGCAATGTAGTGGTACCCGGCGGTACCACGGGCAAGCCGGGCACCGGGATGTCGGCATTCCACTGCGGCACGCAGGTCCGCGGACTTGGGATGGCACCCCGGTTGCTCTTGTCACTCCCCATGAAGGCACTCAACGTCATCCACTTCTCTTCTCTAATGCTCGTCGGTTCGCTGCTCGGCGCGGCAGCTGGTTGCAACAAGCAAGATGGGACGAGCGGCACCGACAGCGCCGCGGGCGCCGTCGATTCGTCGGAAGCGGTCTCGGCCGAAGGCAACCTGATCGCGGCGAACGTCGATGGCACGACCACGACCGGCGCGATCGCGCTGACCGGTGACCAGCTCGCGGCCGCGATCGCAGCGAACATCACGGGGAAGTGGACGAATGGCTGTGCAGTCGTGACCTCGAGCGGCGCGAACATCACCGCGACCTACAACAACTGCAGCGGTCCACGTGGCCTCGTCAACGTCGACGGCCAGCTCGACATGACCGTCTCGGTCTCGCTCACGGGCGCGATCAGCATCCACGCGACCGCGACCGACTTCCAGGTCAACTCGGCGTCGCTCGATATCGATGCCGATGCGACGTACGCCCGGAGCGGCACGTCGCGTTCGCTCACGGTGACGACCGAGGGCTCGGGCACCGGCCCGCGCGGAAACTCGATCGATCGCAAGGGCGACTACACGCTGACGTGGGATCCATCGACCTCGTGCGCTTCGATCGATGGCTCGTGGTCGACGGACTTCTCGAATGCTTCGGGCGCGGCGTCGCGGTCGAACGACGTCAACTTCTCGAAGTGCGCCGGCGCGTGCCCGTCTGGTTCGATGACCCACCATTACCTCGGTGGCGCATCACTGACGCTGAAGTTCGACGGCACCGCGGTCGCGACCTGGTCGGCTTCGACCGGTGCATCGGGCAGCGTCGCGCTCGCGTGCCACTGAGTGTATCGTACGCGAAGACGCTGTCGTTCCGCGAGCTCCGCCGGATCGAGCGGCGCGAGGGCTCGCACGCCGAGGCGAGGCTCGAGCCTGCGCGTGGTGTCGATATCGGTGCCGGTCCTGACGAACCGGTACGGCGGACGTTACGAGGTGGCACCTCGGGGCTCGTGCTCGACGGCCGAGCGCGGCGGCCGTTCGCGGTTCCGATGGAGCGCGGGGCCCTCGAGCTCTATCCCATGGGGCCAGGGCCCGTCTGAATCTTCATCGCGCGAAAGCCGAGTGCGGCGAGTAGGCCGAGCACGAGGCAGCCTCCCCACAGTAAGCTCGGGCTGACCGCGAGCAAGCGCGGTCCGAGCAGCGGCGCGAGCGTGCCTGCGATGCCATACGCCATCGCGAACATGCCCTGGTATCGACCACGCGCGAGCACGGGTGCGCGCTCGGCGACGAACGTCGATGCCGACGGCGCCATCAAGATTTCGCCGAACGTCCAGACAGCGACAGCCGTCATGTGGAGCCACAGGTAGCTGCCGCCATGTAGCGCGAAACCGATCGCCGTGAGCACCGCGGACGCCGACATCATCGCGCGCAGCGAATGCCGTTTCGACCACTCGGTGAGCATCGGTTGGACGAGGACGATCAGCGCGCCGTTGACCGCTAGCACGATGCCGTAGGCGCCGGGGCCGTAGCCTTGCGCCTGCATCCAGCCCGACAGCGTCGTCGTGCTCTGATAGATCACGAACGACAAGAGCAACATGCAGCCCCAGGCCCACATGAACGTGCGGTCGCGCAGCACGTCGCCGAAGCTGGTCGCGGTGTGGCGTTGCGCGAGATCGGGATGGGATTCCGGGACGCGCACCAGGATCACGATCGCGAACAGCGCGGACGTCGCGGCATCGCCAAAGAACAGCGCGCGGTACGAAACGGTCGCGACGAGGCCCGCGGCGACAGGCGCGATCGAGAAGCCGATGTTGATCGCCCAATACAGAAAGCCGTACGCGCTCTGCCGATGCTCCGCCGGGACGACATCGGCAACGAACGCCGAGACTGACGGCCTGTACAGCTCGCCCACGAACCCGAGCACGAGCACCACGGGTGCGATCACGGACGGTTCGGTCACGAACCCGAGCACGGCCATCAGGATCGCACCGCCGCTCAGCGAGGTCACCATCGTGACCTTTCGGCCGAGCCGATCGGCACACAGGCCGCCCACCAGCGACGCGACAATACTACCGGCGCCGAACAAGGCGACGATCGCGCCGGCGGCCGCCAGCGAAAGGCCCACGCGGCGCGTGAGATAGAATGTCAGGATCGGGACGACGAACGCCCCTGCACGGTTGATCAGCGTGCCCCACCAGACGGTCCAGTAGGACGGTGGCAGCACCTCGCGAAGCGTGCGAAAGCGCGAGCTCACGCGGTGTTGTAGACGATTTCGTACGAGCGTTGGCGCGCCATGGGGCGCTCGCGCACGAAGTGAGGGCTCAGAACTTCACGGAACGCGCTGAGCAATCCGGCACGGGCGTTGCAAAATGCGCGCTGCACTAAACAAGGGAGACTGCACATGCGTACGATTCTCTGGGCAACGGTTTTCGCAACGGCGCTTTCTGCGGGTGCTTGCAAGAAGAAGCAAGACGACACCGGCGGCGCCGCCTCTGAAGTGAAGAAGACGCAAGAAGGCGTCAACGACCAGGCGAAGGATCTCGACAAGACCCTCGCCGACAAGAAGGCCACGTCGAACGACCTCAACAAGGCCGAGGCTGACCTCGCCGCCGCCAAGACGGATCTGACCGCCGCGCGCGAGAAGTACTCGGTCACGGTCAACGACCGTCTCGCGAAGCTCGATATCAAGCTCAAGGAACTGTCGGCGAAGACGGACGCCAAGGCGACGGCCGCGGCCACTGCTTTGAACTCGCGCCGCACCGAGCTCTCCACCAAGGTCGGCGGCATCAAGGACCACGTGGCAGCGGATTGGGATGCGTTCACGAAGGATGTCGACAGCTCGTTCGACAAGCTCGAGAGCGACATCAACGGCGCGCTGAAGTGAGCTGAGACACGGACGAACGTTCGTCGCGGTGCGCGCCACAGCGCGCACGCGGCAACGAGCTCTCGTAGCTCGGGCGTCCACCGGCCAGTTTGCACGCGACGAGGCGATTTTTGTTCGTAGTCGCGTACTGCAGCCGAGCTCATCGCCGGCGCTGGGCCGCGTCGCCGAGGCTCGAGGCTCGAGGCTCGACCTCAGTCGCGGCGATACATCGTCATCACGCAGGCGCCGCCGAGCCCCAAGTTGTGCTGGAGCGCGACCTTTGCACCTTCGACCTGACGCTGCTCCGCGGTGCCGCGGAGGTGCCACACGAGCTCGGTGCACTGCGCGAGGCCAGTGGCGCCGAGCGGGTGACCCTTCGAGAGGAGGCCGCCCGACGGGTTCGTGACGAACTTGCCGCCATACGTGTTCTGGCCGTCCCAGATGAACTTCTCGGCTTCGCCTTCTTTGCACAGGCCGATCGCCTCGTACGTGAGGAGCTCGTTCGCCGTGAAGCAATCGTGGAGCTCGATGACATCGACCTCGTCGGGACCGATGCCCGATTTTTCGTAGATCTGCTTCGCCGCGGCCTTGGCCATGTCGAAGCCGACCATCTTGATCATCGAGTGTTCTTCGAAGCTCGACGGGTAGTCGGTCGTCATCACCTGCGCGGCGATGTAGACCGGGTTCGAGATGTCGTGCTTCTTCGCGAACTCGTCGCTGCACAGCACCGCGGCCGCCGCACCGCAGGTCGGCGGACAGCACTGGTAGCGGGTCAACGGATCGAACACCTCCGGCGACGCCATGATCTCCTCGACCGAGAGGAGCTCTTTGAACAGCGCGTACGGGTTCTTCGCCGCGTGCTTGCGCGCCTTCTCGGAGATCTTCGCGAAGGTCTCCTTCTTGGTGCCGTACTTCCAGCGGTACTCGCGGCCGGCGCCACCGAACATCTGCGCGGCGGGCGGAGCGCCGTTGAAGCCCTGCTCCTCGTTCATCACGTTGACAAACTTGTCGAGCGGGTTCGCGCGGTCATCCCACTTGGCCTTGAGCGCGCCGGCTTCCATCTGCTCGAAACCGACGACGAGCACGCACTCCGCGATGCCACCTGCGACCGCTTGCGCGCCGAGCATCAGCGCCGAGCTGCCGGTCGAGCAGTTGTTGTTGACGTTGAACACCGGGATGCCGGTGAGTCCGAGCTGGTAGATCGCGCGCTGACCACACGTCGAGTCGCCATAGACGTACCCCGCGTACGCCTGCGCGACTTGATCGAAAGGGACGTTCGCGTCGGACAGTGCGGCCTTACCGGCCTTCACTGCCATGACGTGATACTCCTCGGACTTTCCGGGCTTGGCGAACGGAACCATACCGACGCCGATGACGTTTACTTTGCGTGTCATGGTCATTCTCCTTGAACGAGACCCTTGAGAAAGCCGAGGCGATGCGCGACCGAAGCATCTCCGTCGACGCGCAGCTGGCCGTGCTGGTACAGCGACTTCGAGTTACCGGCCGCGAGGCTGGCGAGATCCGCATCCTTGATCGTGAGCACCACGGCGGTGTCGCCACCGAGGTCGTAGGTCTTCTCGAACGCGGGGTCGGTGATCTTGAACGACACCTTCGCGTGGACTTCACCGGCGAGGTTCTTGTTGTCGGCGAGCCGCTTGTCGAGCGCGCTGAAGAACTTGTCGGTGTGGACAGCTGCCGCCGACTTCGCAGCGGGTGCGGCAGCCGGTGCCTTGGCATCCATAGATCCCGCGGCGTGGCGCTTCTGCACGACTTCGAGCGCCTTGCCGGGATCGAGCTTCGAGAGGAAGTTCAGCTTTTGCGACGCCATCACGTCGCCGCTGATCTTGAGCTTGCCGCTCGTGAACAGCTTCATCGCATCGGCCTTGCCCTGCGTGAGCGCGAGGAAATCGTCCTCCATCAGCTCGAGCGTGCACTCGGCCTTGTCTTCACCTTGCTTGACACTGCCCGCACCGTTCTTGAGATCCAGGAACCAGTTGTGCGCGCCGACCTTCCACTGATAGGTCTTGCCGACCTTCGGTGCGAGGTCGGGGTTGGTCTTTAGGTATTCGCCGATCACGGCGAACACGTCGGCGACGGTCGGGGTGAAGTCCTGCGCGACGGGCGGCACATCGGCGCCGGGGGCATGTCCAGATCCGCTGCGCTTCTTCGTCTCCGCCATCACCATCTCGGGCGTGAGCTTCTTCAAGAAGCCGAGCTTCTGCGAGGCCATCACGTCGCCGCTGATCTTGAGCTTGCCCGAGGAGAACAGCTTCATCGCATCGACCTGGCCGGTCGCCATCGCCATGAAGTCCGCATCGCTCATCTCGAGCGTGCAGGTCGCCTTACCCGAGATACCTTCGGTTGCCGTGCCGGGCGGCGTGGTGAGATCGATCGTCCACGCGCTGTCCGGGCCCGAGAGCTTGAACGTGAACGCGGTCTTGGTCTTCTCGGCGGTCGCCGGGTTGCCACCGACGAACGTCCCGATCGCGCGGAAGATGTCACCGCTGTTCGGCACGGCCGACTTTGTAGCTGGGGCCGCTGGGGCCGCTGCCTTCGGTTTGGGCTTCGGCAACTCCTTCCACAGCTCGATCGCTGCGTTGGAGATGCAGACCTCGTTCTTTTCCTTGTTCTTGCAACGGAAGATGACGGTATCGCCTTGCTTCCACATCTCGGTGATAATCGTTTCACCGGGGAGGACGGTCGCCGCGAAGCGAACGCGGATGCTTTTCACGAACCGCGGATCCTGATCGGGCGCGAACGCATTGATCACGGCGCGGGTCGCGAACCCGAACGTCGCGAGGCCGTGGAGGATTGGCTTCGCGAAGCCGAAGTTCTTCGCGAACTGCGGATCGGCGTGGAGCGGGTTCCAATCGCCGGAGAGGCGATAGAGCAGGGCCTGGTTCTCGCTGGTCTTCTCTTCGATCATCTTGTCGGGTGCGCGATCGGGCGGCACGTTGACGTCGGCCGATGGGCCACGCTCGCCGCCCCAGCCACCGGCGCCACGCACGAACGTGGTGACTTCGTTCTTCACGAGGGCGTCGCCCGATTCGTCGTACGTGACGAACGCGGTCGTGACGGTCGCGCCTTTGCCCTTATCGAAGATCGACTTGACCGTCGCCTTCGTCGTGAGCTTCGCGTGGGTCGGCAGCGGGCGCAGGAGCTCGGTGTACTGCTCGCCGTGGAGGATGCGGTCGAGACCGAACTTGAGGCCCGGCGCTTCGAGCCCGGCCTTGGCCTGGTTGAACACCGTGTTGATCGCCGGGATGACGCCGAAGCTCGGCAGCACCTTCATGCCCTTGCCGCTCATCTCGTAGACGAGCGCGAGGTCGGTCTCGTTATTCGGGTCGCGCGCCGCGCCCACACCGAGAGCGTAGAGCGCGACATCGCGCTCGTCGTACGAGCTCTGCTGCTCGGGATACTGGTAGCCAAGCGCGGCATCGACATCGATGAACTGGTTGCCACCCTTGCTCGGGCCGGCCTCGACGTTCGCCATGATCGGCTGCATCGATTCGGCGACTCCGCCGGGGTGCTCGCCGTCTTTGAAGTCGCTGATCTGCTTCCACGCCGCGTCGACATCGTCGGGCGAGATATCGCGACCGAGGCGAAAGGTTTTACCCTTCGCGCGCTCCCAGCGCAGCTTCGCGTAGAACCCGCCGCCGACCTCGTAGAGGCCGCCGGTGTCCTCGGTGCCCTCGTGTGCGAGCTTCGCGACGAGCGCCGAGACGTACTCGGGCTTCAAGGCGTCGAGCAGCTCCTTGGGCAACACGGTCTCGGTCATCCGCGAGCCCGCGATCGGCGCGATCGTGTTGACCACGATGTTGCGCTTGCGACCCTCGGCCGCGAGCGTCTGGGTGAGCCCGTGGATGCCGAGCTTGGCCATCGAGTAGTTCGCCTGGCCGAAGTTGCCGTAGATGCCGGCAGCCGACGACGTGTTGATGATACGGCCGTAGCCGGCATCGCGCATGTAATTCCAGGCGGCATGGGTGACCTTGAATGTGCCGAGGACATGGACCTTGTAGACGAGGTCCCAATCGGTCTGACTCATCTTCTGGAACGAGACATCCCGCAGGATGCCGGCGTTGTTGACCACGATGTCGATCTTGCCCCACGTGTCGATCGCGGTCTTCACGATCTGATCGCCGTCCTCGACGGAGTTGTAGTTGGCGACGGCTTCTCCGCCCTTCTCTTTGATCTCGGCGACCACCTTGTCGGCAGCCGTGCCGGATTTACCTTCGCCAGTGAAGCTGCCGCCGAGGTCGTTGACGACCACCTTGGCGCCGCGCGATGCGAGCAGGAGTGCGTGGGAACGGCCCAGGCCGCCACCGGCGCCGGTCACGATCGCTACGTTGCCATCGAATCGTAGATCACTCATTTCGCCACCTTCGTAGATCGTCGCTTTGGGGTTGTTGCTGCGTTGGTCAACACCGTCGGAAACAGTGCCTTGAAATCTTCGACGAGCAGATCGAGATGCGCGCCATCTTTGTGGAGCTCGGCGGTCATCGCCGCGCCGATCATGAACTGGAGCGTGAAGTCGATCGCGCGCTCGATGCCGGGGTGATCCGCGACATCCTTGCCGAACAGCTTCCGCGCCTGCGCGACGATGCGATCGCGCAGTGAAATCTCGGCGGCGACCAGCACCGGGCGCAACTCCGGATCGGTCCGCGCCGCGGTGCGCAATTCCATCGCGACCTGGAAGAACGTGCCCGAGAAGCACTGCCACAAGAGCTCGAGGACGGCATCGGTGCGCGATCGCCCGTCGGGGAGCTGGGCGGCGAGCACCTCGAGCTCCGCGGCACGCATCTCGGCGAGGTGATCGACGGCGGCGACGAGGAGCTCGGCCTTCGAGGGAAAATGATGGAGCAGCGCGCCGCGCGAAGCCGATGCCCGGCGCTGCACTTCGAGGGTGGTCGTCCGCGCGAAGCCGACCTCGATCAAGCTCTCGACGGTCGCATCGAGGAGTGCTCGTCGGGTTCCGTCCCGGCGCTCCTGTTGCGTACGAGGGCCACGGACCGGCAGAGGCATCCCGGGCAGTTTACGCCCCAGAAACAGTCAGTCAAGACGGTTTGTATTATTAGCCGCGGCGTTGCTCCGACGAGACGACACGGCGAGGCGCTCGAGGTTTGGCAGCGATGCGCGTGCTGCCGCGAGCCGACGCGCTCATTTCATCAATCATCTCGCCGCGTGTCGGATCCCGGACTGCTGCAGGCACAAAACCACGAGCAAGCCGTCGAGCGGCCAAGAGTCTCGTCCGCGTAACACGATAGTCGCGTCGATCAGCGCCATCCCCGTACAGCTCTCCACCTGCGCAAGCTCCCGCGCGATCGACCTTATCGTACGCGCGCGCCGAACGCGTCAGGCCTTCGCGATGCGCCACGGCTTCGGAAACCACGCCCAGTGGTTGTTGACGTAGATCAGGCCATCGAATGCCGTACCCGTATCTTCACCGGGCTTGACGTACTTCCAGCGATAGATCGTGAGGCCCGGCTTGAACGCGTCCTTCACCTTCTCGTAGCCGCCCGGGAAGTCGTTCTTGACGGCCGGCGTCCACGCCTTCAGATCCTCGGTGGTCGCCTTGGACAACTTGAGCTCGGTGTTCGCCGGATCTGCAGCGATCACGGATTTCGGATCGCTCCACAATTTATCGTAGCCCTGCTCGGCCTTGGTCACGAAGTCATCCGTGAACACGGCCTTGTAGTCCGTCGAGGTCGGGCGCAGCGCCTTGGTCATGCCGGCCGCATCCGCCGACGTGCGCAGGTCGGTCAGCAGATGCTTGGCGCCATCTTCGGTTCCGGGATACTTCGATGTGGCTTCGGCACCACCGCCTTTGTTCGAGCATGCAACGAGCGCGATCAGCGCGATGAGAACGAGGCGTCTAGTCATTGTCCGAGCCTACCGCTTCAGGACGCAGCGTGTATTGTCCGACCGCCCATGGGTGACGTGTACACACCCGGCTTGACCGTCACGCGCGATGCGGTGGTCAGCAACTAGCGGAGGTTGCCGCTCGTCGGCATCGTCGTCGGCGCGGTCGGCGCGGTCGGCGCGGTCGTCGCGGTCGTCGCGGTCGGCGCGGTCGGCGCGGTCGGCGCGGTCGGCGCGCAGGTCAAAGCCGCGGTGGTCGTCGCGCGGACCGAGCTGCCGGGCATGCTTGTCGGCTGTTCCATGGTCTTCGAGTACTTCATTCCGCACCGTCCGCACCGTCCGCGCCGTCCGCCCCGTCCGCGCCGTCCCCCCCGACCGCCCTGTCCGCGCCGTCGCGGCCGTCGTCACCGTCACCCCCGTCGGCCCCATCCTGCC
>Ga0123338_10000426_pt1 | contig 43211 bp, 37 predicted proteins | sample grotaG_FD_89793 | JGI IMG/M metagenome (GOLD analysis project Ga0123338, IMG submission 89793) | Glacier valley bacterial and archeal communities from Borup Fiord, Nunavut, Canada, to study Microbial Dark Matter (Phase II) -... | ecosystem: Environmental > Aquatic > Freshwater > Ice > Glacier ... | reverse complement strand
CGATCTTGAATGCCGCACCGTACGTCAGGAAGGTGTTGAGCGCCACGACGAGCAGCGCCGGCGGCAGCATGTAGTAGCGGTAGACGGGGAAGCCCTCGTACCAGGAGTCGGAATAGCCGGTCAGCTGGAAGTGCGGCAGTAGATGATCGCGCAGGTACGCGGGACCCCAGATGTGCGCTCCCATGTCGCCACCGGTCGGCACGGCGCTCGAGAAGATCTCCGACGGGTGCAACATCTTGAAGATGAACAGCACGACGCCGGCGACGACCAGGAACGTGCTGATCGACTCTGAGAGTTCTCGACGGGTACGGGGCGTCCGCCGCTCCTCTACGACATCCGGAGCATCCTCGCCGGGCGGTCCTTCGGACACCGTTTCGGCTGTCGTCGGGTATTCGAGCGGCCGGTCTTCGAGGAGCGGATCGTCGACGATTGTGGCCACGGAGCCGTGCCCTGTCTGCTGGTGTTCGTCGGTCGGCGCGTGAATGAAGGGCGTCGTGGCGATCGTTGCGAGTGGTTCAGACGTGCCAGGAGCATGCGCGCCTGCGTTGTCGTCTCGTCGATCGCCGATCGCCGACGAGTGTTCGGAGTCAACCGGCTCGTTGGATGGCGCCGCGCCAGGAGAAGCCAGTTCTGTCATGAACGCTCCAGTATTTCACTTGAACCACCGCTGCGACACGTCACCGTTTCGACAGCAGCAGTGCGACGCTCGTGGCGTTGAAAGCCATGTGGGCGAAAACGCCCATCCCGAGCCGCCGGGTGCTGTGAGCGCACGCCGCCAACACGACACCGAAGGCGAACAACCCGAGCAGCTGGATCCATTCGAGATGAGCTGCTCCGAACCACAGCGCAGAGATGAAGATCGCCAACGGCGCCGCGAGGCGGCCTTCCAGCGCTCGGAAGATCAAGCCGCGATAGAAGAGTTCCTCGACGATCGGAGCGCCGACGCAGACGACGAGCACGATCGCCACGAGCCATCCGCCCTTGGCCTGATCGAGCAGATCACGAGCCGGCTTCTCGACGTGGTCCTTGGAGAACGACGCCGGGAACCACTTCTGCAGCGGCAGGTAGAGCACCTCGATCAGCACGAGTTGGCAGAGCACGCCGATGGGCACGCCGAGGAGGTCGACGGCGCGGAAGCGGAACGTGAAGTCATCGCGGAAGTGTGAGGTGCCGTCGTGATCGCTGATGTAGACGAGGCAGACGACCGCCGGAACCCAGAATGCCGAGGCCGAGACGATGGTCAACCACGGCGGCGCAACGCCGGCGGCCGTCGACTTCTGGCCGCTCACCGCCAGGACGACGATGACGATGACGAACGACGCAAGGACCGCCAGCACCCATGCAACAATCGCAACCTCGATCCGAAGTCGGGGATGTCCCGGCATTGGTCGCACGACTGTCGACGCTACCTTGCGAGCCTGGCAGGGCGGAGTCAGCTTCGTTTCAAACGTATGCCAACCATGTGACCGCAGCGCACCCAGCAACGCTTACCCACCCGCCGACGACGGCAACCGACACGGCGGACGCGTAGGAGAATGTCCGCCGGCTATCCCGCCAGACGCTCGGCCAGTTTCAGATGGGTCGCGTGGCGGCGGTCCTCGAGATGCCAGCCAGAGGGGACACTGAGACGGCCGGCGTGGCGTTCGCAGAGGTCGTAGTCGTGCGGATCCCGGTCGACACTGAGGACATCGAGCCAGACTGCGCGGCGGTCGTAGCGGTACGTCAACGTCGCCATCGCCCGCTCACTGCAGCCCACTTTCGAGCACTGACGCTGACCCATGGATGACAGAATATTTGAGGCATGTGACACAGGTGGTGGATCCCGTGCCAGCAAACTCACAGGGATTGTCCCGTAGCATGTATCCATGAGTAGCTTGCCTCCCCCTCCTCCCCCGCCGCCGCCTCCGCCGGCCGGGCGCAGCAGTGGCGGATCCGGCGGACATCAGAACAACGATCGCTCAGACCGTAAGGGGACACCAGGTGCTCCGGGCAAAACCGGCCCGGGCCTGCCCCGCTGGTCTGTCTTCGTACTGATCGCCGTTCTCGTCATTGCCCTGTTCGGCTCACAGCTCTTCAAGAGTTCCGACAGCAACAAGATCTCGTACACCCAGTTGTTGACGAATGTCAAAAACAATCAGGTCACCGAGATCACCGTCAACAACCAGACCTATTCGATCAGCGGAAAGGACAGCGCCGGCAAGGCGTTCACGTCCGACGGCCCGCCGCAAGGGCCGAGCACCGACGACCGCGCACTCTTCGCCGATCACAACGTCGCCCTGAAATTCGTGCCGCCGTCGTCGAACTGGCTCGCCAACCTGATTCCGCTGCTGCTCCCGTTCGTCTTGATCATCGGCTTCCTCATCTGGATGCAGAGACGAGCAGCCGGCCAGATGGGCAACGTGATGTCGATCGGGCGCAGCCGCGCCAAGGCGTACACCACCGACAGACCGTCGACGACGTTCGCCGACGTCGCCGGCTACGACGGTGTCAAGTTGGAGATCCGCGAAGTCGTCGACTTCCTGCGGTATCCGGAACGGTTCAAGGAGATCGGCGCACGGGTCCCGAAGGGCATTCTGCTCGTCGGTCCCCCGGGTACCGGCAAGACGCTGTTCGCCCGTGCCGTCGCCGGTGAAGCAGGTGTCGGCTTCTTGTCGGTCACCGGGTCGGACTTCATGGAAATGTTCGTCGGCGTCGGCGCCAGCCGGGTCCGCGACCTCTTCCAGCAGGCACGCCGCCTCGGCAGGGCAATCATCTTCATCGACGAAATCGACTCGATCGGCCGCAAACGCGGTGCCGGACTCGGCGGCGGGCACGACGAGCGTGAGCAGACACTGAACCAGCTGCTGTCGGAGATGGACGGCTTCGAGACCTCAGAGGGCCTTGTCATCATGGCGGCGACCAACCGCCCGGACGTGCTCGACGCAGCACTGCTGCGCCCCGGCCGTTTCGACCGCTCGATCATCGTCCCGTTGCCGGAATACACCGAGCGACTGGCGATCCTCAAGGTCCACTCCCGCGACAAGAAGATGGGCCCCGACGTCGATCTCGAGACGATGGCCAAGGCCACGCCAGGGATGAGCGGCGCCGATCTCGCCAACCTCGTCAACGAAGCAGCGCTGTTCGCTGTCCGTCGTGGAATCAACCAGGTCGAGCGTCTCGACTTCGAGAACGCCCGCGATCGCGTCGTGCTCGGTGCACGCCGTGAGAGCCTCGTGCTCACCGGCGAGGAGAAGCGGGCGACGGCGTATCACGAGGGCGGTCACGCAATCCTCGCCACGATCCTGCCGCATGCCGACCCGCTGCACAAGGTGACGATCCTGCCTCGCGGTATGGCTCTCGGTGTCACCTGGACGCTGCCGGAGGAACGCCACACGTACTCCAAGGAGTTCTTCGAGGATGTCATCTGTAAGGCGATGGGCGGCCGCGTGGCCGAGATCATCGTCTACGGCCATCTCAACAGTGGTGCCGCAAACGACCTCGAGCAGGCCACCGGTATTGCCCGCAGGATGGTTCGTGAATGGGGCATGAGCGACAAGGTCGGCCCGATGGCGTGGAGCGGTCAGCAGCAGGTGTTCCTCGGTGAGGACCTGATGACTAGCGGACGTGAGTATTCGGATCACACCGCACAGATGATCGACGACGAGGTGTCCTCGATCCTTTCTGCGCAGGAAGCTCGTGCGCACACGCTGCTGCAGCAACACCGTGCCGGTCTCGATCTCGTCGCCGAGGCGCTGCTCGAGAAGGAGACGATCGACGGCCCGGAGGTCGGCAGGCTCGTTCAGCAAGGGCTCGGAACCACGCCGACGCAGAACGTCCTCGCCTAGCCCATTCGGCTGATGTCCTCCGAGATTCGTCTTTCCCGACCCGGCCCGTAGCCCGAGATCATCTTCATCAGCGCCCGGTCGATCCGTCGGCCGGGCGTTGCCAGTGAAAGCAGTACCCCATGTCCCGTTTGATCATCGCCGCAGCCGTGATCGTCGTCGCCGGCCTCATCGCCTGGTGGGCGCAGCGGAACAAGGTCGATCCGCCAACACGCCCTGAACACTGGACGATCCCTGCGCAGCTCGATCGCGCCGACTTCGACTCTCCGGAAGTACCGTGGCTCGTCGTCGTGTTCAGCTCAGCGACCTGCGGGGTGTGCCAGCTGGTCGTCGCCAAGTCGAAGGCCTTGGCGAGCCGTCAGGTGGCCGTCCAGGAGGTCGAATACGGTACCGACCAGGCGCTCCACGAGCGATACGGCGTCGATGCCGTCCCGACGACCATCATCGTCGACCAACTCGGCGTCGTCCGCCGCAGCTTCGTCGGCCCGGTTTCGGCAACCGACCTGTGGGCAGCCGCCGCCGAAGCACGCGACGATCTCCCGGCGCAACCGGCCGAATAGTCCTCAGAACCTGGAGAGCTGTCCGCAACCGATCCGAACTCATTCCGGTAGGAGGAGGGCCCCGGTTCTGCCGCCCTTGGTGCCCGTCGGATACCGCTGCTCGACGACGAGCGGGAGGTTCGTGCTCTTTATGACGATCGGCACGCTGACCGCACCGTCGACCGTGAGGTCGACGTAGAACGTTGCACCGCCAGCCAGCGGAACCGCCTCGAGACCCGTGATCGGATTGGCCCCGCCGGGACCCACGGCGTTGACCGAGAAGGTGCCGGCCTGGCCGGACGAGTTCGTCACCACCAGCGCACCCGGCGTCGCGACCGGGACGCCGAGCGGTGCCCACCACGTCTGCGAGGAGAACTGCGAGCCGATGACGGTGGTCGTGGAGATGTTCTTCGACACCGTGGTCGTCAACGCCCGTTCGACGACGACACCGGCTGTCGCCCCGAGGGTGGCGACGGACATCGTGACCGAGTGCGTCCCGTCGCTGACTGTTGATGCCCCGCTGGCGTTTTTGAACTGCCCGGCGATGTCGACGACAACCGTCTGATTGGAGGGGATGGTCGTACGTACTGCCGGCAAGACACCCGTTGCGTCGGTCACCGTGATGTCGACCTCGACATCGGTGTCGGTCGGATTGAGCACGCTGTACGTCTCGGTCGTGCCCGTTCCCTTGCCACCGTCGGCGAAGTACCAGTCGACGGCGGCCGACGGCGCGCCGAGAGCGAACGCGTAGCCGTTGCGGACCTTCGTCGAGAAGCTCTGCACCTTGGCGGCGACAAAGCGGCCGCGACGTGAATGGAGAATCAGGGAGAGCGTCGGCTCGTTTCGTGCCGCTGCGTCGATAGCGACGACCCGCACCGACTTCGCCGGGATCACGAAGTCCTGGAACTGGGTCGGTTGGCGTTGCACGGTTCCTGCAATGAACGTCATGTCGACGACTGCATCGTCAGGGAACGGGTTCGTCAGCACGAGGTCGTAGGCCGAGCCGTCGCCGGTGACGCCATCGGCGAAGTACCAGTTTTGCGAGGCGTCCGGCGAACAGGGTGCGATCGAGGTGCCGACCGCTGAATGTGTGCGTTGTTCGACGGCCACACCGGTGTGGGCAATTTCGACCGTCACGCCGACGTAGCCGGTCTGGACGAGGGCATCGAGATTGAACGGCTGCTGACTTCGGGGGGCGATCGAGATCAGCTGCGGGATCAGCGCGCCGGAGTCCGTGTAGGGCTCGATCTGTCCGGTGACCGGCACATCCGTCGGATTGGTGATGACGATCTCCCCGCCTGCGGTGGTACTGGCGGCCGGCAGGCCAGGGCAGTAGTACGTGGCGGTGATCAGATCGCGCGTCGGCAGGTACGGGGTCGATGGCGATGCCAGTCGCGTGAATTCGGGCTGGGCTACGGAGCGGTTGACCCTGGCGATGTCGATGGTGCCGGCGATACCGCCGAGCACCAAGATCATAACTAGCAGGCGGCGGATCATCGCCGTTCCTCGCGGCGCTGACTGCGGGTGACATCCGCACCTGCGTTGTCAGCGTCAGCACCATCGTCAGCGTCGTCGAAGAAAAGATCAGCACCCAACGGCAGGTCGTCGTCGATGGACATCGAAGCCAGTGACCCGCCGGCGAAGGCACCGGTCTCGAACCTCGACGGTTCGACGATCTCGTCGAGATTGAGCACCGGAGCAGTCTCGGCGATACCGCGTCCTCCACGCCGGTGGCGGAATCTCGGACGGAGTCCGGCAACGAAGACCAGCCCGAGGATCCACAGGATGAACTGGCCGAGGATCAGTAGGCGGCGAATGGAGGGCGTTCGGTACACGAGCGTTGCCGGGCCGCCGGTGGTGGTATCGAAGGCCATCGCCCACCCGTACGCTCCCCGGTGCGGCACATCGACTCCTGCGACCGTCAGATGCCAGTTGGGGGAATCGGAGGTCGAGAACAGCAGCGTTCCGGACGTCAACGTCGCCGTCGCCGGTTTCCCGGCGGTGGCATCGATGAACGCTGCGGTTCCGGTTCCCGACGACTCGCCGACGAGTGCTGCGAGGCCTGCCTGATCGCTTCGTCCCGCTGCCGTTGCGTCGAGTGTCGCCGTCACCGGCAGCCACGCCCTGTTCTCGAACACCCTGACCTCGTCGGTGCTGCCGACGACTCGGAAGTCGAGCTGCGCCGTCATTGCATCGAGCAGACCCGGTGCCAGCTGCGACACGGTAGTGCCGGCGGCGGAATCGGTGTGATCGTTGACGGGAATGACCACGTAGCGAATGCCGAGCGGGGCGAGTAGCCGTCCGGCGCGTTGGCTTCGAGCGTCGCGCATCAGGCCGAGTGCCTCACTGACCAGCGTGTCGCCGCCGGTCGTCGGCGCAAGGAACTGGTCGGCTGCAACCATCGGCCCGTCGTTGACGACTGCGTAGGAAATACCGCCGACGGTCCGGTGACTCGGCGCCGGGAGCAGGCGAGGGTCGCCGAGGAACAGTGTGCGATAGTCGCCATCAACCGAGGCCGCCGGCAGTTGGCGCAGATAGCCGGTCGTGCTGCGCTCGGCAAACCACGTGCCGTTGAAGGCGGCGATCAGCGACGGCAGCAAACCGGCAGCGACGCCGAGGGTGACGACGATGCCGAGCGGCTGACGCCAACCGAATCGGGCACCGCGAACATCGAGTTCGAGCGAGGCGGTCGCCGCAGCTGCGGCCAGGGCGATACCGCATGCCGCAGGGGCGAGCAGCAGCCCAGCCTCAGGCAATCGGAAGGGTAGATGGCCGCCGTCGTCGAGTACCGCCAACGCCGCAAACGTCACCGCCATCAGCGCGCCGCGGGATGCCCAGGTGAGACGCCAGCCGCGACCGATCAACGGTGCGATAACGACAGGGGCATAGAGGGCGAGCGCCAAGAGGCCGAGTGTGTTGCGACCGAGTCCGAACGCTGCGACCCGTGTCAGCCCGAGGTGAGCGTCGGCACCGAGACCGCTGCGGATGACGTCGGTCCAACTGCCTGAGCGAAGCAGCGTCGCAGACCACGGCAGATGCAGGACGAAGACGATCAAGAGCGCCGAGATCGCCGCGGCAACCCCGACCAGCGTCGACCTTGCTCCCCCGGCACAGAGCGTGGCGATGGCCAAAACCACGGCGACGGCAACGACGATCAAGGCGAAGGACGGCGCGAACGCTGTCACGATTGCCGTGATGATGGCCAACGCAACGGTCAGGCGCACCCGCTCGAGACCCGAGACGCGTGCGACGACATCAGCCACGGAATTGTCCACCCTGGCGAGGTCCGCTGACGCCGCGAGCCCGCTGATACGTCGCAGCAGATCGATGACCCACGGCATCGCCGCATAGGCGGCGAGCACGTTCCAACGTCCGGCAGCGATCGCCGTGTACGGCAACGGCACCGCTGCGTAGACGATGAAGGCGACGGCTCGCGCCCTGCTCGACGGGACGACGTCGGCCAGACGCCACATGCCGAAGTAGCCGACGATGATCGGCAGCACGATCAGCAGCGTCCGCAGGAAGGCGACCTTGCCGAAGACAGCGAACCCTGCAAGGCCGAGCATGCCGACGGCGGACGGCGAGGCCGAAGAACTGCCGAATCCCTGGATGTTCCAGCCGCTGAGATAAGCGCGCAACGCGGCCCTCGGTGCCTGCAACGGGACGAACTGGCCGACGACCGGCAGGCCCTTGGTGATGATCGATCGAGAACCGAGGACGGCGAGCAGCACGATCACCGTGCGGAGCACCGTTCCGGTACGGATCAGACTGCCACGCCGGCGCAGCGGGTTGTTGTTCTGCTTGTTGGCAGCGGCGCGCTGACGATGACGCCGGAACGACGAGAGCCTGGCGCTGCCGCGGATCTGCAGCCCGACGACCTCGTTGTCGGGAACGAGTCGCAGCGGCTTGACCTCCCGGCGCCTGGAGAGAATCGCCGGAAGGCGGATCGGCAGTGTGACGATGGCCCGCAGCGAGGCGAGCCCTTGACGGAGCCGCCCGGTGAACAGACCGATGATCGTCTCGAACAGCGACAGGAGGAGTGTCTCGACGAGCAGTGTCGGCAGCCGCAGTGCGCCGGTCATCGTGGCGACCGTGAACAGCCGGTTACGCGCCGCGGGTGCGAATTGCCCGATATCGGGGCGGCGTTCGGTGAGCGCCTCGCGGTGGCGTACCCTGGCGGTCGGGACGACGAGCACACGGGCGCCGCTCAGATGGGCTCGCCAGCACAGATCGAGGTCGTCGCCCTGATACTCGATTGCCTTGTTGAAGCCGCCGAGTTCGCGGAAGAGATCGGCTCGCACCATCAAACAGGCGCTCGGGACGCAGAAAACGTCCTGCACTGCGTCGTGCTGTTCCTGATCGACTTCACCGGGATCGAGCGCGCTGTCGACCTCGCCGAAGCGGTCGACGCCGAGCCCGACGTGTTGCAGTACGAGCGGGTTGTCCCACTCGACGAGTTTCGGCCCGACGATTCCGGCGTTCGAGCGGTACAGCTCCTCGACGAGCAGCGTGATCGTGCTCGAGTCAAGGGCGACGTCGTCGTGCATGAAGCAGAACAGCCCACTGCCTTCGATCAGATGCAGTGCGGCGTTGGCTGTCGGACCGAATCCGTGGTTACCGGGGACGACACGGACGTGAGCGAGGGGAAGTACGGAGCGGATCCGTTCGCTCGCCACACCGTCGCCGGTGACCAGGAACATCGTCTCGAGGTTCGGATAATCCTGGCGAGCCAACCCTGCAAGGACGTCGTCGAACCAGGGCCCTGGGCCGTGAGTTACCACGACAGCCACGACCGGTGGCGCAGCTATCGGCGACTCATCCATCGGACAGACGAGACTAGCGCCAGATTTCGTAACGAACTCGTCATACTCTTTTTGCATACGAAGTGCTTGCAATAGTTAGCACTTATCGCTATCGTGACGGTATGACCTCGTTCAAACTCCCCTTCACCCTCCCCAACGTGGACGTCCCGGCATTCGACATGCCGCAGATCGATACCGCCAAGCTGACGTCGCTGGCGACGGATACGTTCTATGTCACCGTCGGCCTCGGTGTACTCGCCGTCCAGCAGTTGCAGGTTCGCCGCCACGAGATGATCAAGCGCTTCGGCTCGCTCGAGACACAGTTCGAGACGAAATTCGGCACCGTCGAGAGCCGCTTCGCTGATGTCGAGGCCAAACTCGACCAGGTGATGGAGCAGATCAAGACTCGCCTGCCGGAGCCCGCAGAAAAGCTGTTCGACAAGGCGTACGACTCCGCCAAGACGACGGGCAAGCAGGTCGTCGACCTGCTGACCAAGGCTGCCTGATCGTTCGACAGGTTCACAGCACGCGCACCGAGCGGTAACCTCGGTGCGCTTGACGAACATCGCTGCTCCTCCCCCTCCGGCTGCATCAGGGGACAAGAAGACCCTCGCGGCGCGGTTGTCGCTGCCGGAAGGAACGCTGTCCGTCGGCATCGGCCTCATCCTCTCCGGCATCGGCAGTGTGCTCTTCCTGCGCATCGTCGGCTCAGCGCTCGATGACCGCGGGACCAGCCAGATCACGGCGCTGTGGTTCACGACATTCGCGCTGGCGCCAGGACTGTTCCTGCCGCTCGAGCAGGAACTCGGACGGGCATTGTCGGCCCGTAGGGCGCTCGGCCAGGGCGGTCGTCCATTACTGCGCAAGGTGCTGCTGCTTGGCGCGTGCCTTGCAGGCGTCGTCGTCATCGCCACCCTCGCTGCAGGTTCGTGGCTCGCGCATTCCTACTTCGACCGCAGTTGGATCATGGTCATCGCCCTGGTCCTCGCCGTGGCGTCGTACGCACCGGTCCACCTCAGTCGCGGTATCTGTTCAGGTGTCGGCCGGTTCCAGTCGTACGCCGTCGTCATCGGCGGCGACGGCGCCGTTCGCATCGTTGCCTGCATCGCCTTGAGCATCGTCGGCATCAAGTCGGTCGGAGCGTTCGGTTTCGCTGTCGCCCTCGCCCCACTGCTCGGCGTCATCTACATCGCCACTCGCGGCCAACTCAAACTCGACGAAGGCCCGCCGGCCTCCTGGAAAGAGGTGACACCCAATCTCGGCTGGCTGCTGCTCGGTTCGCTGATGGCAGCGGCACTGGTCAATGCCGGCCCGATCGCCATCAACGTGCTTGCCTCGAAGGACACGTCAGGCCACCAACTGAAGACGTTCTTCGGGAAGGGCGTGATACTCGCCCGGATCCCGCTGTTCATGTTCCAAGCCGTGCAGGCTGCGCTGCTGCCGCGCCTCGCCCGCCTGGCGACGTCCGGCGAAATGTTCGAGTTCCGCCGTGGATTCAAGCGGCTGATGGGCCTCGTCATCCTCGTCGGCGCTGCCGGCACGATCGGTGCGTTCGTGCTCGGCCCGTTCGTCATGGAACACCTCTTCAAAGCCGTGCTCAGCCGTCAGACGCTCGCCATCCTGGCGTTCGGCAGTGCGCTGTACATGGTGGCGTTGGCCGCCGCTCAAGCCGTCATCGCCCTGCGCGGCCATGCACTTGTCGCTCTCGGATGGACCGTCGGGATGGTGAGCTTCATCGTCGCTCTACTCGTGCAACGCAACGAAGAGGTCGTGCACCGCGTCGAGATCAGCCTGCTGATCGGCTCCGGAGCAGCGATGGTCTCGTTCCTGCTGGCGCTGCGATCGAAGCTCGCGAGTGGCGCAGAGTTCGATCGCGCATTGATCGTCGAAACAGCCCTCGACTTCCCCGTCGAGTCATAACCGCACGTCGCCCAACGGTGCAGGTAGCAATGCCAGCGCCTGTCGGGGGATTCGCTGCCCGATGTGCGTCGCGAGTCAGGGTAGGGCGATGCCTGCCTTGCCGGCTTCCCACGTGAGGTCATGATCGACCATCATCTTGATGAGCGTCGGGAAGTCGACCTCCGGCTTCCAGCCGAGCTTGGCGTGCGCCTTGGAGGCGTCGCCGATCAGCAGATCGACTTCTGACGGGCGCAGGAATCGTGGGTCCTGGCTGACGTACTGCTGCCAGTCGTCGATGCCGACGTAGGAGAACGCCAGCTGCACCATCTCCTCGATCGTATGCGTCTCGCCGGTCGCGACGACGTAGTCGTCTGGCGCGTCCTGCTGCAGCATCATCCACATCGCCTTGACGTAGTCGCCGGCGTATCCCCAGTCGCGCTTGGTGTCGAGGGTGCCCATGACCAATTCCTTCTGCAGGCCGAGCTTGATCCTGGCAGCGGTGTTGGTCACCTTCCGGGTGACGAACTCGAGGCCGCGTCGAGGGCCCTCGTGGTTGAAGAGGATCCCGCTACACGCGAATAGGTTGTAGCTCTCGCGATAGTTGACGACGATGTCGTGGCCGAAGACCTTGGCGCAGCCATATGGCGAACGCGGATGGAATGGTGTCATTTCGGTCTGCGGTGTCTCACGGACCTTGCCGAACATCTCCGACGAACTCGCCTGGTAGAAGCGCATCGGGTTGTTCTGGCTGCCGCCGACGATGCGAACGGCTTCGAGCATCCGCAGCACGCCGAGGCCGGTGAGGTTGGCGGTCAACTCCGCCTGATTGAAGCTCATCGCCACGAACGAGATCGCTGCCAGGTTGTAGACCTCGTCCGGCTTGACGTATTCGACGGCGCTGATCAGCGAAGGGAGATCGGCGAGATCGCCAGGGATCAACTCAACGTACGGGAACTCGTTGCGGAGCGATTCCGACTTCGGGTTGTTCTGGCCCTTGACGATGCCGTAGATGTCGTAACCCTTGGAGTGCAGGAACTCCGCGAGGTGCTGGCCATCCTGGCCAGTTATTCCGGTTACGAGGGCACGGGGCATTCGGCAGTCCTTTCAAAACAGCAAAGCGCCACTCTAGCAGGGAGCTGAAATTGGCATCTCGGCGGCAGTTGCCGCGCGAAAGCCCGGGTCGCCGAGTCATGCCGCAGAGCCGACTGGTGAATTACAGCACCGTGCTACGCCATAGACACCGCTACCGTCAGAGACCATGCCCGTCGTAGCCATCGATGTCGGACCGCTGCACGGGCAGAGAACCGGCGTCGGGACCGCTGTCGAGTACACCGTCGACGCCCTGCGGGCGATGGGAAATCCTCCGGAACTGATTCCGTATGTCGTCAGCTTCCGAGCCGAGTTGGCGGCCGGTGTTCGCCGGCTGACGCTGCCGGCCTCGCTCGCCCATCGATGGTGGAGTCACGCGTCACGTCCGCACGTCGACGGTGCGCTGGGACACCCCGATCTGATCCACGGCACGAACTACGTCGTCCCGCCGTCGAAGTGTCCTCGTCTCGTCTCGGTCTACGACTGCTGGTTCCTGCAGCACCCTGACGGTGTCCACGGCGACGTCGCCAGGGCAGCGAATGTATTGCGACGCAACGTCGCGGACGGTGCCGTCGTCCACGTCAGTTCTCACGCAACCGCCCACCAGGTCGTCGAGTTGCTCGCACCCCGACGGGTCGAAGTCATCGCACTCGGCACCGTCGCCGTCGATCCGCCGTCTGCGGGTCAGCTACCACCGATCCCCCACCTCGCAGGGAAACGGTTCATCCTCAGCCTCGGCACGCTCGAGCAGCGCAAGAACGTGCCTACCCTGATCCGCGCCTTTGCCGATGTCCACGGCCACGACCCGGACATCGATCTGGTGATCGCCGGAAGCGAGGGAAACGACGCCGCAGCGATCGTCGAGGCGATGGGCGTGCTCGGCAATGACGCCGCCTCCAAGGTCTCCTTCACCGGCAGGATCACCGAGTCAGCAAAGTCGTGGCTGCTGCATCACGCTCTGGTCCTGGCCTACCCGTCGCTCGATGAGGGTTTTGGTTTCCCGATCCTCGAGGCGATGCAGGCCGGCGTTCCCGTCGTCGCTTCGACCGCCGGCTCGATTCCGGAAGTCGCCGGCGACGCAGCGGTGCTCGTCGATCCCGCAGACGCCGGTGCCCTCGCTGCAGCGATCATCAGCGTGCTCGACGATCCAGACGCACGGCAGCGGATGACCGTCGCCGGCAAGGTGCGAGCCGACCAGTTCGATTGGCACACTACGGCGACGCGTTTGTCAGCGTTGTACGAATCGATGATCGAGGAGACGCCGTGATCTCAGTAATTTCTGGCGGAGTCGGCGCCGCCCGATTCCTTCGTGGCCTGCAATCGATCGTCGATCCACAGGACATCGCTGCGGTGATCAACACCGGCGACGACGTGGTGATGCACGGTCTGTCGATCAGTCCGGACATCGACACGATCACCTACACGCTTGCCGGGGCGATCGATCCGCAACGTGGCTGGGGTCTGGTCGACGAGACGTGGACGGCGATGGCCAACCTGTCACGATTCGCGGCCATTCGGCCCGCAGCTTCGCGGGCAGGTGAGAACTGGTTCAACCTCGGCGATCAGGACCTGGCGACCCATTTGTATCGCACGGCGCGGCTCGCAGAGGGTGCCTCGCTCACCCAGGTGACCGGCGAAATCGCAGCGGCGTGGAACCTCGGGGTTCGGTTGCTGCCGATGACCGACGACCGCGTCGAGACCCGCGTCGAGGTCATCGGCGAGGGCGAGATTTCCTTCCAGGAGTACTTCGTCGGCCGCCGCCACAGCGTCGCCGTGTCGTCCGTACGATTCGCAGGTGCCGATGTCGCAGTGCTGTCACGTGCAGCACGCCGATCGCTGCTCGATGCCGACGTCGTGGTCATCGCTCCCTCCAACCCGCTCGTCTCGATCGGTCCGATCAGGGCGTTGGCCGGGGTCGACGAGTTGCTGACCGCTCGGCGCGGCTCGGTCGTGGCGATCTCACCGATCATCAACGGCGCAGCCCTGAAAGGGCCCGCCGACAGGATGCTCACCGAACTCGGCTACGAATCGTCAGCCGTCGGCGTCGCCCGCCTGTACGCCCCGATCTGCTCGACACTCGTCATCGATCAACTCGACGCGCACCTGGCACCGGCGATCGAGTCGCTCGGAATGCGCTGCATCGTCACCGACACGATCATGTCGACTCCCGAGATCGCCGCTGATCTCGCTCGTTCGACGTTGGCGGCAGCGGCATGAGCCGCCTGACGATGTGGGGCGTCGAAGGAATCGGCGAGATCCGTCCTGGCGATCAACTCGGCGAGATCATCGTGTCGGCGTGCGCGCCAGGCACCGACGACGAGCTGCACGACGGGGACGTACTCGTGGTCACGCAGAAGGTCGTGTCGAAGGCCGAGAACCGCATGGTGCAGATCGACCCGACGAATCCGCTGTCGCACAAAAAACTCGTCGAGGAGGAAGCGGTGCGGATCGTGCGCCGCCGCGGTGATCTGATCATCACCGAGACGACCCACGGTTTCGTGTGCGCCAACAGTGGCGTCGATCTCTCCAATGTCGAAGCCGGCTGGGCGGCGCTGTTGCCGATCGACAGCGACCGGTCCGCACGCCGTATCCGCGACATAGTCAAAGCTCGCCTCGGCATCGACGTCGGCGTGATCGTCAGCGACACCTTCGGGCGGCCATGGCGCAGGGGTCTGACCGACGTGGCGATCGGAGTCGCCGGTATCGCCGGGGTGCTGGATCTGCGCGGCACCGAGGACGCGCTCGGACGCACGATGCAGGTCACCGAAGTCGCTGTCGCCGACGAGATCGCCGCCGGCGCCGAAATGGTGATGGGCAAGTCATCCGGGATCCCCGTGGCCATCGTTCGTGGTATCGACCCCCGATGGCTCCGATCGTCCAGCATGACCGAACTCGTCCGCAACCCCCAGGAAGACCTCTTCCGCTAGCGGTTGATGCGGGTCGCTGCGGTTGATACGGGTCGCTGCGGTTGACGAGCGGGCGGGTCTGGCGACGGGTTGGGCAGCTGACACGGTTTCCTTGGCGACCTACCCACCAACCGTTCTTTCCGCTCCGCCGCTCGGGCGGCGCACTCCGTGCGCGTGCTCCGCCCTCTCCATCATCTCGCGAAATCAGGCGTCGTCTTCCGGGTCGTCGATCTGGTAGTCGTAGCCCTGCTCGGCGAGGAACCGTTGGCGGTTCATGGCGAACGTCTGGTCGACGGTGTCTCGGGTGACGATCGTGTAGAAGGTCGCCTGGCCGCCTCCGGCCTTCGGGCGCATGATGCGGCCGAGGCGCTGGGCCTCCTCCTGTCGCGAGCCGAAGGTCCCGGAGACCTGGATGGCGACGTTGGCCTCTGGGAGATCGATCGAGAAGTTGGCGACCTTGGACACCACCAGCACCGGGATACGACCCTCACGGAAGTCATCGAAGCGGACCTCGCGCACCTTTTGCGTCGTCTGGCCGGTGACGAGTGGCGCTTCGAGATCCTCGGCGATCGACCGCAGTTGTTCGACATATTGACCGATCACGAGGATGCGGTCCCCGGCATGGCGATCGACGAGACGACGCACGACGCTGCGCTTGCGCGAGGTCGCAGCGGCGAGCCGGTATCGGTCCTGCGGGTTGGCCATCGCGTACTCCATGCGCGCCTCTTCCGACAGCACGACCCGCACCTCGTGGCAGACGGCCGGTGCGATCCAGCCGTTGAGTTCGAGTTCCTTCCACGGGATGTCGAATCGCTTCGGGCCGATGAGACTGAATACGTCAGCCTCCTTCCCGTCCTCGCGTACGAGCGTTGCCGTCAGACCGAGCCGGCGGATCGCCTGGATGCGCGCCGTCGCCCTGAACACCGGGGCCGGCAGCAGATGGACCTCGTCGTAGATGATCAGGCCCCACTCCTGACGATCGAAGAGGCCGAGGTGCGGATACAACTCGTGGAGATCGGTGGCCTTCGCCCCGGCTGCAAGTTCACCGTCACCGTCACCCGAACCGCCGGCGACGGCGGCGACGCCGAAACCAGCTGCGACGGCGCCGTCGAGATCGGATTCGATCCCTCGCCGACCGGCGCCGTGACCGTCACTGCGGTCGGCGCGGCGCTTCGGCGACCACGTCAGCACCTGATAGGTCGCGACCGTGACAGGACGGATTTCCTTGCGGTCGCCGGAGTATTCTCCGATCTGATCGGCGGTCAGCGTCGTCTTGGCGATGATCTCGGAAATCCACTGGCGAGCGGCGGTGATGTTGGTGGCGATGATAAGTGTCTGCGCTCCGGCGGCGACCATTGCCGCCAGGCCGATCACCGTCTTGCCGGCACCGCACGGCAGTACGAGCACGCCGTTGCCGGCCGCGTCGACACCTTCCTGCCACCATGCCTGCACCGCATCTCCCTGGTAGCCGCGCAGTTCGCAGGTCAACTCCGTCGGCGGCAGTGCGACGCCCTCGACATATCCGGCCTCGTCAGCCACCGGCCAGCCGAGATGCAGGAGCGCCTGTTTCAATGCGCCGCGATCGCCGAGACGAACTGCCCAGCGATTGCCGTCGAGGCGCTCGCCCAGGAGCGTTGCAACGAGCTTGTCGCGGCTGACTTCGACGAGCAGTGCGACCTCGTGACTCACCAGCGCCAGTCCGCCACTGTCGAAGTCCCGCACCAGACGGAGGCGGCCGTAGCGGCTCATCTGGTCATGGATTTCGGCGAGTACGCCAGCGGGAACGGGATACTTGGCGAACGTGTCGAGACCCATCGCCACCTCGCCGGCCGAATGACCGGCGACTGCCGCGTTCCACAACGACAGCGGGGTGATGCGATACGTGTGGATGTGCTCGGGCGCCTTCTCCAGCTCGGCGAACACGGCAAGGCGCGACCGGGCATCGGCGGCCGCCGGATTGGCGATCTCCAACAGCACCGTCATATCGCTCTGGATGATGAGCGGTTGAGCGATGTCAGCCACGGGCGCCCTGCAACTTTCGCCTGATCGCTTCGGCGTCGGGATGGACCACGGTCCGCGCCGTGGGCGACGGCTGCACAGTGCGTTTCGGTCCAGCGGTATTGGTGCGAGCGCCACTTGGCGGTCCCGCTTCGCCCATCGACGGCGCAAGCTGCTTCGCTCGCAAAGCGTTGGCGACGGCTGCGGGCTTGAGGTCCGAAACCGCAACCGTCGGCGTGACGAAACGCAGTTTCGCGGCCTTCACGGCGACAGCGCGTGCCAGCGCCACTGGATCGTCCGCTGTCAATACCGTGGCCGCCGCCGTGACCGTCAGACCGCCGCGCTGGCGTTCGGCATCGGCTATCAGCGTGTGGACGGCTTGCGGGACGGGCACCGAGGCGTGCTCGGTGAGGAACCCGACCAGCGAACTGCCTGTCGTTCCGGTCGACAATTCGTTGGCGATCCTCTTGACGTCGAGACGGTAGACCAGCGCACCGCCGCTCGACACGAGTGTCGCCATCCGTTCGAGTTCGGCGCGGATCGCCACGTCGAGCGATCCGTCAGCGATCACCGTATGGTCGGGTTGGACGACGAACGTCGAAACCGGAGCAGGCAGCGCAGCAGCCGCTGCAGCCGGGTCGGTGAGCAGCGAACGCGCCAGGCTCGTCAAGCCCGCCGGGCCCTGTGACGGCACGAGTTCGAGCGAACGCAGCTCGTCCACGATGTCGTCGAATCGATTGGAGAAACAGACCTGGTGGCGAAACGCTGCCCACCTCGCAAATCGGTCAGGATCGACACCGCTGCCGACCGGCAGCGAGAGGAGGTCGGCGATGATCTCGCGACGGCCGATCTTGACTTCGTACTCCGCATGCCAGACAGCTCCGACGAGTTCGGCACCGTCGAGCCAGGCCTCGACGATCTTGCCCCACACACTCACGCTGTCGAGCGACAGCATCACAGCCGCCTGCTTCTGGTCGACGTGGAAATGGACGACATACTCTGCGCGCCTGCCAGTACCGACGAGTTCGGACTTCGGGACGACGACATGGGCAGATCTGAGCAACCCGAGCAGCAGCGTGACGCGTCCGACCGGAATCGACAGTCGCTTGGCGAGCCCGCGAATCGTCGAGATCCCGATGCCTCCCGTCTTCAATGCCGGGATCGGCTCGGCCTGGATGACGCGCAGCAGCGCATCGATCGCCGTCGCAGCCGTTGGCTGGGACATGATCACTTCCCGGATCGGCTGCGGCGACAATTCCACGGCGACCGGCCATCGAGCGAACACCGAGTTCGTCGCAACGTGGAACAACTCCATCCATATGGCTGCGCGTCCGCCTTGGTCGTCGATGACCAGCCCGCTGTTGCGCAGATCCATGTATGTCTCATACGCTCCGCCGGAGGTCATCCGTGAATACGAACGACTCCACAGATCGATGCCGTATTCGCTGAGGTGTACGGGACCACCGTGGTCGACAAAGCGCATGAACAGCGCGCGGGAGGCCGGCCGCAAGGCGCTGACGACCTTGCGTAGCGCGGAGACATCGTTGCAGAGTTGAACCACGGCTTGTGACCGTTCGACCTTCTTCGCCGGCACCGGCCGCTCGGCCGAGCGCAAGATGCCGGCCAACTGCTCGTGTGTCAGCAGGTCGAGCCTGGCGCTGGAAGCCAGCGACGGCAGCGGCAGTTGCAGGCGCTCGGCGATCCCCCCGAGCAGCTCGATCCCGTCCCCGACCCGCTGGACGAGGAGGCGCACGACGAGCGAATCCAGCAGTTCGTCCATCGCCGCTGCTGCCAATCCGTGCGGTTCGGCGTCGAGTTGGGCGCGCGTTGTCGAACCACCGAAGAAGTGCGCGACGTCGAGCACGCGGACCTGATGGTCGCTCAGCCCGGCGAGATTGGCGGTGACCGCCTGCCCGCCGTCGAAGATCGTCACCAGCGACAGCAGGTCGAGCTGTGGAAGCGCCGGCGGAAACGTGGCGGCATCTGCACGCGGATGTCGCGTCCCTGCGAACTCGAGTTCGGCGTGGGGTGACACCTCTTCGCGTCGATTGCCGGCAGGTACCGGTTTGAACAACATCGCCGCCACCGTCGGTTGAGCGCTGATACAGGCGGCGAGTCGATCGAGGTCCAATGTCCGCAACACCGACAGTCGGCTCGGCGTTGGCTTCTGGCTCGACATCGGATCGATGCTACGGGTCCGTCCTCTGCTCCGCTTCCGGCATCGACGTCAGAGTTGCGACAAGCCGTCTTCGAGCGTCGTCCATGATTCCCACTGCAGGTGGATTCGTGCCCTGACACTCGATACTGCAAAACGCGCAGGACCTGCGGGCTTGATCGAGAGCTTGGTCTCCACGCCGAGTCGCTCTGCAAGATCGCGAATCGACGTCTGCGTCCCGGTGCCGATGTTGATGAGCAGCCCGCCGCCCTTCAGCCCTGCGCGCACCAGCGCATCGACAGCGTCGTCGATGAACAGGAAGTCGCGTGTCTGACGCCCATCACCGTGCAGGTCGACGGCATCGCCACGCTGCGCCGATGCCCTGAAGGAGGCAATGACACCGCCCGTCTCGCGCTGGCGGGGGCCATAGACGTTCGTCAGCGCCAACGCCGAGTACTCCAACTGATGCTCGGAGCGGTACACCGCCAGGAGATCGCACACAGCTCGTGCGAACACACTGTCGAGCGCCGTCGTTTCGAAGGTCCGCCCCTCCTTGACCGGCAATTCCCGCGGTGGCACGTCGCCGTAGAGCGACACGGCCGGCAGCGCGACGACGACTTTGGCGACGCCGTTGCGGCGCGCCGCCTCGAGCAGGTTGACGGTTCCGGCCACCGACTCGGCGGCCTGGACGATCCCCTGCCCTGGTGCCAGTACTGCCAGGTGGTAGATGATCGACGGTTCGCGCCTGGCGAGCAACTCGTCCATCTCCTCGGCGCGAACGTCCAGTTGGTGGATCTTCAGTGCGCCGGCGGCAGCGGTCGAACGCGCCGTCGCCAGATTGGCGAGCGAGCCGGTCGAAAAATTGTCGACGACGTCGACCTGGCGGCCCTCTGCCAGTAGCCGGTCGACGAGTGCAGAGCCGATGAAACCGGCTCCTCCGGTAACGAGCACCGGCGGCGGCATCGGTGTCAGTCCACTGCCGGAAGGCGACCGCTGAGCAGTTCGCCGCCCTCGACAAGCACACCGTCAGCACCGATGACGGCGTCGCAGACCGTCGCTCCGGCGCCGACTTTTCCCGCGACGATCGCCCGCAGCAACGTGGCGCCGGCGCCGACGTCAGCACCGGCGAGGACGACTGAATCGACGACCGACGCGCTGTCGTGGACGATGGCGTCATCGGCGACGACCGATCGCCTGAAGCGCTTGGCAGCGTCATTGTGGGCACCGGGCAGCGGATTGGCTCGCAGACCGTCGAGCAGATCAAGGTTGGCCTGCAAATATTGCTCAGGGCGACCGGTATCGAGCCAGTAGACGACTTCCGGGTAGGCGTAAAGGCGACCTTCTGCCACCAGCGCCGGAAACGTCTCCCGCTCGATCGAGACCTTTCGGCCACTCGGGATGCGGTCCAGTACCGACGCTTCGAGCACATACGTGCCGGCATTGATCATGTTCGATGTGGACTCGCCAGGTCGGGGTTTCTCGACGAACCGCAACACCCGGCCAGTGTCGTCGAATTCGACGACGCCAAAGGCGCTGGGGTCGTCGACCGGGTAGACGTGAATCGTTGCCTCTGCCCCGTTCGAACGATGGGCGCCAATGAGCCCGGCAACGTCGAGGTCGGTCAGCACGTCGCCATTGGCGACCACGAAGGTGTCGTCGATACCGGCGAACTCAGCGGCGAAACGCACGGCGCCGGCAGTGTCGAGCGGCTCTGGTTCGACGGCGTAGAGCAGCGGGATTCCGGCACAGATACTGTCGGGGAACGCCTCCATGAACGGCTCCGGCCGGAAGCCGAGGGCAAGAACGACTTCGGTCACGCCGCCTCGGGCGAGTCCGGCGACGAGGTGTTCGATGATCGGCCGATTGCCGACGTGCAGCATTGGTTTGGGCGTGGCGCTGGTCAGCGGCCTCAGGCGGGTGCCGAATCCGCCGACGAGAACGACGGCGCGCATCTATCCCGCCGTTGTTGCAGTCACTGCAGGCGCGACGGTGGTGGCACTCGCTCCGGTGGTGGCGCTCGCTCCGGTGGTGGCACTCGCCGCCGCCGTGGTGGTGGCTGCACCGGTGGTGGCAGAGGAACCTGTCGTTGCAACGCTGCCGACAGTCGTCGTGGCGGTCCCGGCGATGGTCGACGATGTCGTCGCGGTGCCGTTCAACGCTGCCAGTTTGGCGACGCTGGGAGGTTGCGGCGGGTTCTTGGCGGCGTCAGACGTCGGATCGACGAAGAAGACACCGATCGCCATGTTGTCGTTGGTGATACGGACGTCGGAACGGTTGCCACTATTGACGACGCTGAAATCCCCCGGCTTGGTGGCGTCCTTCCAGACGTATGTGCGCAGTTCGGCGGACTTGTTGTTGCACTTGTCCTTCGACGCGTCGAGTGCCAAGCTGCCGTCGGCGCTGGAGGTCGTCAGCGTCGAAGAACCGGCGACGACGGCGTAGTTGGCGAGGTACACGCTGAGGTTGGCCTTACCACCGCTGACCGAAGAATCCGTCGGGTCGTAGTAGATGACTCCGTCGCCCTGGGTCGTGACTCCGTTCGTCGGTGCGGTCGCCAGCGCCTTGATCGGATCGACATAGGCAGTGCAGTTGTAGATCCCGAAGGCGATATGCCAGTTGGCATTGGCCCTGGCACCCTGCGCCTGGTCACCTGCGGTGGTCCTGGCATAGCCGACCAGACCGAGCCCGAGGGCGGCGATGACGACCATCATGACCGGAAAGAGGGTGCCGCCTTGAAAACGGATTCTCTTGCCACGGCCCTTTTCGGCCATTCGTGCGATTCTCTTCGCAGACGATGCTTTACCCACGAGGGTGCGAGGCTACTGGCAATTCAGGCCGTCCGTCCTTCGGTAGCTGGTCACCTGTTCAGCAGTTCGACGAACAGCGCCTCGTAGGCGGCCGCAACGGCAGCCGGGGAGGCCCACTGCTCGACCCACGACCGACCTGCGGCACCCATGACGGCACAGCGGTCCGGCATCGCCAGCAAGCTGTCGAGTGCAGCGACGAACGCTGCCGGGTCATCCGGTGCAACGGACAGCCCGGCACCCGCCGACTCGACGACCTTGGCGACTTCGGTGCCCTCGTCGATACTCGCAAGCACCGGCCGGCCGGCAGCCAGGATCGAGTAGGTCTTGGACGGCACGCTCGAACGCGCCAGCCCACGCTTGAGCGGGACGAGATGAATATCACCGGTGGCCAGCACCTCCGACAGCCGTTGCGCTGGTTGGTAGTCGCCGAAGCGGACGTTTGTCAGATCGGCCGCCTGCTGTTGGAGGGCGATCCTCGCCGAGCCACCACCGTTGATCAGGAACGTCACATCAGGTCGATGACGCGCCGCTGCGAACACGAGGTCGAGCGACTGCGAGAAACCGACATTGCCGGCATACAGCACGACCGGTTCGTCGCCGATGCCGAGTTCCGTGCGGTACGGGGTCATCCTGTCGCCTGGCCGGATCGCTTGCGTGTCGACGAAGTTCGGGATCACCCGCACCTTGTGGCGTTGATCAGCCGGCAACTTGGCGACCACGTTGTCCTTGAGGTCGTCCGACAGCACCGTGACCGCCGCCGATCGGCGGTAGCTGACCCGCTCGAGCCATGTACTGAGACGAACGATGTGGCGATTGGTGATCGCTCCTGCCTCGATCGCTGCGTCGGGAAAGACGTCCTGGACGTTGAACACCAGCGGGCCTCTGCGAACGAGGTGGATACCCCACCCGGTCACACCCATCGTCAGCGGCGGGGACATCGCCAACACACCGTCGACACGGCCACCGCGAAGTCCTGTGAGGCCGGCGAGGGCGCTGAAACCGGCGAAACCGACCGCTCGCCTCGGCAGGCTGTGCTTGTCCGGTCCTGGAAAAGGGTGAATGCGTCTGATGGTTCCCCACTCGGTCGTCTCCTTCCGAACGAGCCTGCCCTCCCAACCGGGCTCGATCCGGTGATGGCGGTACCACGGCAGCGCGGTGACGACATGAAGTTCGTGGCCCCGAGCTGCGAGTTCCTCGACGATGCGGGTGATGACGACGCCCGTCGGAGCGCTGTCCGGCGCAAAGTGCGGGCAGACGACGGCAAGCTTCATCGAAGGCTCTTCATCGAAGGCTCTTCATCGGAGGCTCTTCATCGGAGGCTCTTCATCGGAGACTGGTTCATCGGACACATGGCGGCGCCTAGTGTGCCGTCGATTTTAGGATCTTGCCTGGGTATATGCCTTCGAGAGCGCTTCGCCCGAGGCTCTGGCGGTGAAATCCTCTGCCCGCAGGCGTCCGGCCGCAATCAGTTCGGGACCGCGCTCGATCACCTGATCCGGCACATCGATCCATGCCTCGATATCGAGCGGCAGGATCAGGCCGGCGGCGCCGACGACCTCGGGGATACAGGTGCGGTCGCTGGCGACAACCGGCGTTCCGAGGGCCATTGCCTCGATGAGCGGTGCTCCGAAACCCTCGTATTCGCTGGGAAACACGAGGCCATCGGCGAGCATGATCAAGCCGTCGCGATCGGCGGCACTGACCCGGCCAGGCCGGATGACCCGGTCACCGAGGCGCAAGTCGATGATCTGCGCTACAACCTGCGCGTCTGCGAGCCCTTTGCCTCCGAGCAGCACGAGTCGCAGATCAGGATCGGTCCAGTGCCGAGCCATCAGCTGCAACAGGAAGTCGTGGCGCTTGTGGGGATACGTGGACGCCGGGAAGACGAGTACCCGCTTGGCGGAGAGCCCGAACCGCGCTCGCAGTTCCCCCTCTGGCGTGGCGTCTATTCCGAGGCCTGGCTCGAGGCCGTGCGGTACCACGACGACGTTGTCACGGTCGAGGTGGAATGCTTCGCAGACGGACGTTCTCACGTACTCCGACGGCACCGCAATGACCTTCGCCCGCTTCACCGCTGATGGAATCTGACGGGACAGATAGCGCAGTTTGAGCGGATGCATGTATTGCGGGTAGGCGCGGTACTGCAGGTCGTGGATCGTCAACACGATCGGTCGCCGGCTGACCGTCGGCACGGTGCCGCCACCGTGATGCACCACGTCCGCACCGCGGCTCTGGCGTACGAGCCACGACGATTCGAGGGCGACGCGGCGAGATCGCCTCATCCCGATGTCCGGTGCTTCGACGACCCGAAACCGCCGCCCGATCTCCGGATGGGCGCGGCCGTACCCCCGTGGAACGAAGACGTCAACGGTGAACGGCGCATGCGCTTCGCCAAGTCCGATCAGCTGCCTGGCGAGGTACTCCTCCGACCCTCCGACCTGTCCTGGGACGCACCACAGCAGGTTGACAGCGACCTTCGGATCGCTCATCCTGCGAGCTCCCGGTAGGCGTCGACCGTCAGCGCCGCCGTTTTCGTCCAGGTCATCGCGGCGGCCCTGATGTGGCCGGCGACGACGAGTTCTGGCGTTCGACCGAGCGCCTCCGTGAGCCCTCTGGCGATGTCGGTCGACGATCTCGGATCGACGAGGACAGCCGCCCCCGCAGCAACCTCGGCGGTGGAGATATCGGCCGATGTCACGACCGGCGTCCCGGAGGCCATTGCTTCCAGCACCGGCAGGCCGAACCCCTCCCACAGGCTCGGGTAGCAGAACACAGCGGCAGCGGCATACAGGCCCTGCAACTGCGACGGTGGTACGAAGCCGAGGAATCGCATATCCACCCCGTCCATTGGGGAAACCGCCTCGCCCCAACCCGGTGCGCCGGCGACCACCAGCGGCAGCGGGTCGTCGAGCAGCGCCATCGCCGCGATCAACCTCGCGAGGTTCTTGCGCGGCTCGATCGTGCCGACGAACAGTATGAACCGTTCGGGTAAGGCGTGCAGTTGCCGCACTGCGTCCACCGTTGTTTCGAGCGTGGAGAGTTCGACGGCACGCACCCCGAGCGGTACCAGCCGCAGCCGGTCAGCAGGAATGCCGGCCTGCTCGCAATCGTTCATCGTCGCCGTCGATGCGCACAGCACGATGTCGGCCCGTCGGCGTATCGCCCGCACACTGCTGTTGAACAGCGTGCGACCCCAGCGCGTGAAGGCATCCGGAAGATGCAAGAAGGCGAGATCGTGTACGGTGACCACAACCGGCGCCTTGGCCGGACAGGGGATCAGTGAGGTCGAATGGGCAATGTCGACCGGACCCGTCACCCGCTCGACCGTCGGTCTGGCGAGGTACACCCATTGCGCATAGAGGCGGGCACCGCTACCGGCCATCGAACACATGGGTATCGGCGGATTCCACGCTGCGGGCGGCGGTGCAGCGTGCGTCCCGGAGACACCGATCAGCTCGATTCCCGGCATCGACGCCAGTTCACGGGCGACTTCCAACGCGGCAACAGCGGTGCCGCCCGGCACCCGGCCCCAGCACTGTTCGAGTGTGTAGGCGACGCGCAGACGGTCCATGCTGACCCCCATTGTGGCTGGCACCGGCCTAAAATCGATGCATGGCTGATTTCTGGACCGGACGTTCTGTCGTCGTCACCGGAGGCTCCGGCTTCCTCGGACGCGTCATCGTCGCCAAGCTGCGAGCTGCCGGTGCCGAGGTTGCGGTGCCGCGCAGCAGTGAATTCGATCTGACCAGACCCGGCACTGCCGAGGCGATGTTTGCCGCCAACCCTGCCGAAATCGTCATCCACCTCGCCGCCAGGGTCGGCGGCATCGGTTTCAATCAGGCGCAGCCTGCTCCGCTGTACCTCGACAACCTGATGATGGGCACCTACGTCATCGAGGCGGCCCGCCACGCCGGAATCGAGACCACGGTGCTCGTCGGCACCGTCTGCTCCTATCCGAAGTTCACCCCGGTTCCGTTTCGTGAAGCAAGCCTGTGGGACGGCTATCCAGAGGAGACGAACGCGCCATACGGCATCGCCAAGAAGGCCCATCTGATCCATGCGCAGGTCAACGCTGCGCAGTACGGCCAACGGTCGGCCTACCTCATTCCGACCAACCTCTACGGGCCTGGCGACAAGTTCCACCCGAAGGTCTCGCACGTGATCCCGGCGTTGATCAAGAAGACCGTCGAAGCGCACGAGAACGGCGACGACAAGGTCGACGTCTGGGGAACCGGCACCGCCAGCCGCGAATATCTGTTCGTCGACGACGCCGCCAACGCCATCATTCTCGCTGCCGAGCATGCTGCGTCGGCCACCGACGTCGTCGCACCACAGCCGATCAACCTCGGCAACGACCGCGAAGTCACGATCCGCGAGACGGTCGAGACGATCGCCAGGCTCGTCGGTTTCGAGGGCGAGCTTCGTTGGGATGCGACCAAGCCGGACGGCCAACCACGCCGCCGCGTCGACCCCACACGTGCCGAGCACGAACTCGGATGGCGGGCGCAGATGCCGTTCGAGGACGGACTCCGCCAAACCATCGACTGGTACCTCGCCAATCGCGAAGAAGCCGAGCGCGAACCAACCTGAGCCACCCGATCTGAGCCATCCGACCTGTCCTGATTGATACGCGAGGCGCCGTCCGTGGCAGCTGAGAACATGCCGGCTGCCGAGGTCGACATCGACGAAGCGCTGGTCCGTCGTCTGTTGAAAGAGCAGCATCCACAGCTCAGTGACCTGCCGCTGCGGCTTGCGGCCAATGGTTGGGACAACGTCATGTAGCGGCTCGGCGACGAGTTGATCGTGCGGCTACCCCGTCGCCAGATTGCCGCCGCGCTCGTCGAGAACGAACAACGGTGGCTGCCGCACCTGGCTCCGTTGCTGCCAATCGCCATTCCGACTCCGATCCACGTCGGTGCGCCGGCCGAAGGGTACCCGTGGGCGTGGGGTGTGATCCCGTGGGGCCCGGGCGGAATTGCGGCTTTCTCTGCCTTCGTCGATCCCGCCAGGGAGGCCCGCCGGCTCGGCGAATTCGTATCGGCACTTCATCGACCGGCGCCCCCCGACGCACCGTCCAACCCGTTCCGCGGCGGACCGCTGAGCGACTGCGACGAGCCGGTGAAAATGCGCCTCGAACGGCTCGCCGGAGTGATCGTTGCGGCACCGGCCGGAAGATGCTGGGACGGACTGATGGTGACCGCCGTCTGGCCGGGGCCGCCGCTGTGGCTGCACGGCGACCTGCATTCGGCCAACGTGATGGTGTCCGACGGTGCGATATCGACCGTGATCGACTTCGGCGACATCACCGCCGGCGACCCGGCGACCGACTTGGCGATTGCCTGGATGCTGTTCGAGCCGTCCAGCCGTGTCATCTTCCGGCACTACTGCGGCACTCCCGACGACGACACCTGGGCTCGCGCCAGAGATTGGGCGCTGCACTTCTCGCTCGCCTACCTCGCCACCTCCGCCGACAATCCGCTGATGGCGTCGATCGGTGTCCGAACGCTCGAAGCCGTCTAAGCCGACGACTGAATCGTCCGGAGCAAAGGTTCGGGCGTCAGACGGCTGAGGCCGGCTCGAGTTGCGGCACCTCCACCTGTGCATCCGTGGTGTCCTTACGTCGATGGTCGACGAGTTCGTAGATCAGCACGCCGGCTCCGACCAATGCGGCACCGACGATGCCGTCGGCGAGCCAGTGGTAGCCGGTGACGGTGACGGCATAGACCGTCAGCACGGCGTGGGCGAAACCGATCCAACGCCACTTGCTCGTCGACACGCTCATGACAGACGCACCGATCGCCACTGCCCATAGCACGTGCATCGACGGCATCGCCGCCAGTTGGCCTGCGAGGTTTCCTCCGACGGAGTCGTAGACCTGTGGGCCGTACACCTGACCCGTATCGATGAAGCCGAACTGCGGGAACATGCGCGGCGGGGCCACCGGAATCGTCTGGATGATGATGCAGGCGAGCGAGGCACCGGCGAAAATATTGCGCCATTTCGAGTACTCGTCCCGATGTCGGACGAAGAGCCAGACGAGGAAGATTCCGACTGGCGCAACGTGGAAGATGATGTAGTAGAGGTTGGCGAATCGCAGCAACACCGGGACGTGCGTCAGCCAGTGTTGGATCGTCGCCTCGTTCGGCAGGTGCAACAAACGTTCCCAGTGCCACAGATCCTCCGCCCGCGAGAACGCCCGATCGAGCCCGAACGTCGGCAGCTCGCCGAGCTTGCGCCATGCGGCATACAGCACGAGCAGAATGGCACTCTCGCGGAGCACCGGCGTGGCAGAGGCGAGCTTCGGACGCAACGGCTCGACGTCCGGCGTGCTGACTTCCGGCGTATCGAACTTCGCCGTATTGACGTGCGGCCCATCGAACTTCGTCGTATCGACGTGCGGCCGATCGAACCCGTGCGTGAAAGTCGTCGGCTTGCTGGCCTTCAGCTTGCTGACATTCGGCGTGACAGTCGTCGGACTGGTGAACTTCAGCTTGGCGACCTTCGGCTTGCTGAAACGACCGGCGACAATGCTGGCTCCGCCGAGCACGACGGCAGATTCGACGGCGATATCAGCGGGCAGCCACACGACGGTCGACGCTATCCGCGGCGTCAGACCGCGGTGTTGTTCGCTGCAGTCGCCACCGTGCCCTCTTCGCCCTTGATGAGGCGCTTGATGTTGCTCCAGTGACGAACGACGACGAGACCACAGACGCCGGCCGTGACGGCAACCTCCCGCCCTGGCCGGCCGAGCGCCGCGGCGACCACAGGCAGCAGTCCGCACATCACGAGCGAACCGACAGATGCCTTGTGCAGCACCTTGACGATGACGATGAACACGGCTGCACAGATCGCTGCCCCGATCGGAAGCAGGACGATCGCCCCTCCGCCAGCACTGGCGACCCCCTTGCCGCCCTTGAACTTGCGGGTCACTGGGAAGATGTGACCGACGACAGCCGCCGCCCAACAGGCAAACCCGAGCGGCCGACCGCTGATGATCCAGCCGATCCCGGCTGGAAGTGCACCTTTGGCGATGTCCCCGAACAGCACGACGACCCCGGCCCTGCGCCCGGCTGTGCGGTAGACGTTCGTCGCCCCAGGGTTGTTGCTCCCGGCCTTCGTCGGGTCGACACCCTTGCGTGAACCGACGAGTAGCGCCGTGGGGAACGTGCCGACGAAGTACGAGACGACAAGGGCGACGGGCCACAACACATCTCGCACGCTACGCACCCAGGCGCCGGAAACCGGCGCACTCTGGTTCGTAGTGGGTCCAGAACCCCGCCTTGCGTCAACGATCTGTGGGCTCCGAATGTCAAGTGTTCTGTACACATTCGGTGACCACGCACGCCTCGGTACGGGGGGATCCGATCGGTTGCGGCGGGACTACGACAGAGCGCTGACCAATTCGGCGAGAGGCTCTCGGTAGTCACGGAGCGTCGGCATGCCGGCGAGGCGCCAGGCGGCGTTGTCGAGCACGCTGTTCGCCGGGCGCAATGCGGGACGAGGCGGTTGCAGGTCGGCTGTCTTGATCGGGAGCACCATCTCCCGCGATTTGCCCATCGCTTCGACGATCTCCTGGACGAACTCGTACCAGCTGGCGACACCCTGATTCGTCAGATGGTGGATGCCGGATCGGCGATCGACGGCAATACGTCTCAGAACCGGAGCGAGGTCTGCGCAGAACGTCGGGTGCCCGATCTGATCATCGACGAACGACAACTCAGGCCGTTCGTTGGCGAATCGCATGACGGTCTTGACCATGTTGTTGCCGAACTGGCCGCATACCCACGACGTGCGCACGACAGCAGCGCCGATGCCGGCCGCACAAGCTTCCGACTCGCCGCCGAGCTTCGAGCGCCCGTACGACGACTGCGGATTCGGCTCGTCCCATTCGGTATAGGGCGTGGCCTTGGTGCCGTCGAACACGTAGTCGGTGCTGATCGTCGTCAGGTGTGCGCCGGCGATGCGGCACGCCTCCGCCAGCCAGCGGACCGACAGCGCATTCGAAAGCCAGGCGCGGTCCGTATCCGATTCGCAGGCATCGACGGCGGTCCAGGCGGCGCAGTTGATCACCGTGTGCGGACGGATCGAGGTGATCGCTCCGAGGACGGCGTCACGGGAACAGACATCGAGTTCGGCGTGCGTCACGGCGGTGATGTCATCGCCGGCAGACTCGCACGCCAACGCGACGTCCCGGCCGAGTTGGCCACCGGCTCCGGTGACGAGCACACGCATCAGGTGATCACCATCGACGCAGCAGTCACGACTGGGTCACGAGGGCAGCACTGCCGATGCCTTGAGTGGTTCCCACCATGCTCGGTTGTTGCGGTACCAATCGACGGTTTCGCCGAGGGAGTCCTCGAACGGTTTCTCGAGTTTCCAGCCGAGCGCCGAGATCTTGTCGATGTTCACGGAGTAGCGGCGGTCATGTCCGAGGCGGTCCTCGACGGGTTGGATGAAGCTCTCGTCGCGGCCGGTCAACTCCAGCAGCAGATAGGTGAGTTCTCGGTTCGTACGTTCGCGATGTGCGCCGATGTTGTAGACCTCGCCGACCGTGCCGTGCTGCAGCACGAGGTGCGCTGCACGGTTGTGGTCTTCGACGTGGATCCAGTCGCGCACGTTGCCGCCATCGCCGTACAACGGGACCTTGTGGCCATCGAGGAGGTTGGTGGTGAACAGCGGGATGACTTTTTCGGGGAACTGGAACGGTCCGAAGTTGTTCGAGCAGCGTGTGACGACGACCGGCAGACCGTACGTCGTCACGTAGGAGAGGGCGATGAGATCACTGCCTGCTTTCGCTGCCGAGTAGGGCGAGCGGGGGGTGAGGATGTCGGTTTCGATGAACGACCCGACATCGATCGTGCCGTAGACCTCGTCGGTCGAGATGTGCAGGAACCTCTCTACGCCGACCTGACGGGCGACATCACACAACACGTTCGTACCGAAAACGTTGGTGGTGACGAACGCGTAGGGATCGATGATCGAACGGTCGACGTGCGTTTCGGCGGCGAAATGGACGACGGCGTCGTGGCCGTCCATCGCGGCGAGAACGGCATCTCGGTCACAGATGTCGGCGTGCACGAAACTCGCACGCTTGTCGTCGAGGACATCACGGATGCTCGACAGGTTCCCGGCATAGGTGAGCTTGTCGAAGACGGTGATCTCGTCATCGGAATTGGCGAGTACCCAACGGATGTAGTTCGAGCCGATGAAGCCGGCAGCGCCGGTGACGAACAATTTCATGGGATCAGTACCTTCAGGTTCGCATCTGCCAGTAGGGGCGGCGGCCGGGCGGGAGGTCGGAGCGGTTCGGGTTGGCCTTGTCGCGCTCGGACAGGATCGGTTCGGTGACACCCCAATCGGCGCCGACCGCCGGGTCGTCCCAAGCGACACCCAACTCATCCTGCGGGTTGTAGTAGCCGTCGACGAGATAGGTGATGACCATGTCGGTGATGGCGGCAAATCCATGGGCGACGCCGGGAGGGATGAAAACACCCTTGTGGTTGTCGCCGGAAAGGTCGAGTTCGAGCGTTGCCCCATCGGTCGGTCCACCCTCACGCAGGTCGTGCAGCACGACCCTCGCGCTCCCGAATGGGACGTACCAGTAGTCGGCCTGATGCAAGTGGTAGTGCAGACCGACGACGGAGTCGGCCTTGCGGTTGCCGCGGTTTCCCTGAACCATCTCACGGCCGTTCGGGAACCATTCGCGACGGTACGTCTCGATGAACAATCCGCGCTGATCGCCGTGGATCGTCGGGTCGACGAGCCAGACGCCGGCAATCTTGTCGGACTCAAAAACGTTCGGCATGGTGTGGGACACTCGCTTTTTGTGGGTGGGATGCGGGACGTGTCCCACGAAGGACAGGTTATTCGACGTCGATCTGACAATGATCGCCGACCATCAGCCGCAACGCCCGCGGTTTCGCCTGCGTGCGATTCACCACGACGTCCTTACCGATCAACGAATCCTCCAAACGGGCGATCTCGATGATCTTGCTCGCATCCATGATCACCGAATGCTCGACCTCCGAATTACGCACCTCACACAGAGCGCCGATCGCCGAGAACGGCCCGATGAAACTGTCGACGATGATCGCACCGGCACCGATCGCCACCGGCCCGCGAATCGTCGAGCGCACGACCGTCGCACCAGCCTCGACGATCACCCGACCGTCGATCGTCGAGAACTCGTCGATCACACCGTCCAGGCGCGTCTCGATCTTCTCCAGGAGCAACCGGTTCGCTTCCAACAACGGTGTCAACTTGCCCGTGTCGATCCACCAACCGCTCAACTCCTCCTGACTGACCCGCATCCCCTGATCGACCAACCACTGGATCGCGTCGGTGATCTCCAACTCGCCACGTGGCGACGGTTGAATCGATTTCACCGCTGTGATGATCATCGGGTCGAACAAGTACACCCCGACCAACGCCAGATCAGACGGCGGGTTCTCCGGCTTCTCCACCAAGTTGACGACATTGCCGCCGGCGTCCAACTCGGCGATACCGAAGCGGTGCGGATCAGGAACCTTCTTCAACAAGATCTGGGCCATCGGCGGGTTGAACTCGTGGCGCGCCGTCTCGAACGACCGCACGAACGCGCCAAGATCCTGTTCCAGCAGATTGTCACCGAGATACATCACGAAATCGTCGCCACCCAAGAACTCCTCGGCGATCAACACGCAATGCGCCAGACCGAGCGGTGCGTCCTGGGGGATGAAGGTGATCTTCGCCCCCCACGTGGACCCGTCACCGAGTGCAGCCATCACCTCGGCACGCGTATCACCGACGATCACACCGATCTCGACGATTCCAGCATGCACCATCGCCTCGATCCCGTAGAACAGGATCGGCTTGTTGGCGACCGGGACCAACTGCTTCGCGCTCGTGTGTGTGATCGGCCGCAGCCGTGTCCCGGCGCCGCCGGCAAGAATGAGACCCTTCATGGCGGCGCAAGTCTCGCAGGTAGCAGCCGGAAAGCCCACCCTCGATCATCGAGAGTTTGCCGAACAGAAGCCGGCTGTTCAGACGTGAACTGCTGAACCCAGAGGTCTGCAGATCGGGTCGCTCAGGACGGGACGGTCGTGGTCGGCGGCGGCGTGTCCGTATCTCCACGGAAATAGGCGAGGATCGGATCGGCCGTTGCCGTTTCGACGTTCAGGACGTCTTTACCGTCGATGGTCACGCCGGTCACCGGCAGTGAGTAGCGCTCGAGCTTGTCCGTTGCGAGATCACTGAAACGATCTTTGAGGTCGGTGACGGTCAGTCCGCTGTCGAGGGTCAACGATGCTGCGGCGGCGGTGAGGAGCGACGAGAGCAGCAGCGGATTCTGCCCGAGCGCGCCATGCGCCTGGTTCAAGGCTGCCAGCATGAACTGCTGCTGGCGTTGGATGCGATCGAGGTCCGAGAGTGGATCCTCGACCCATTTGCCGTTCTTGAACTCCTGGTAGTGGCGCGAGCGTGTGTACTGCAGCGAGCCGATGCCATCGAGTTTCGGGCAGCCTGATGCGAGGATGTTGAGGCCGGTGTTGGTGTCACGCGTCTGGTACGGGAAGCAGACCGTGACCCCGCCGATCGCGTCGACAACCTTCTTGAAGCCGACGAAATCGACCTCGATGTAGTGGTTGATGTCGATGTGGAAGTTGTTCTGGATCGTCTGCACGAGCGTCCCGGCGTTCTTGCTGAACGCTGCGTTGATGCGATCCTTCGACGTCGTCCCGGCAATCGTCACCCACAGGTCACGCGGCAACGACAGCAGCACCGCTTGCCCGGTCGCCTTGTTGTGGCGTAGCAGCATGATCGTGTCACTGCGCTGGCCGGCGGGAGCACCAGGACCGTCGATACCGCCTGCGTCTGCTGACGTCTTGTCCGTGTCGGCTCGCGTGTCGGACCCGACGAGCAGATAGGTCTCGACAAGTGCCCCGGGTTTGGCCTTGGTGACGACCCGCGTGGCGGTCTCGTCGTGGGCGATGGACTTGTTCGTCTGGTTCGCTTCGTACGTGAGAGCCATCGATCCGCCGACTGCAAGGTAGATGAACAGACCGATGGCGCTGGCCATCCGAGCGGGGGAACGACGTCCTGATGATCCTGACACAGTGCTGCAACGGTAGCCAGCCCACTCGCTCAAGTGGCGGCAGGCCGCATGTGGATGACGTCACCGGCAGAGACCAACTGCCTTCCCGAGTCCGTTTCGACGACGAGCCTGCCGTCGCGCTCGACATCGACCGCCGTGCCGAAGAGGTCACCGTGCGGTAGTTCGATGCGCACCTCCAAACCGATCGTTCCGAGCAACGACCGGTACTCGTCGTGGATGTCGTCGGGGGAACCGGACGCGTCGAGCTGGCGGGACAACACGTCCAACAGCGCAAACAGAACCTCGTCGCGAGATCCCTGCAGCAGGCGCGCGCCGTCGGGCGGCGACCACCCGATGTTCAGTCCGAGCCCGACGACGACGTAGTAGACCCGATTCGCTGCGCCGCCGGCCTGCGCGAGGATTCCTGCGAGCTTGCGGCCGTCGAGCAGCAGGTCGTTCGGCCATTTGATCGACGGTGTGACACCTGCAACCTGTTGGCAAGCCCGCACTGCGGCAACGGCGACCCGCTGCGTCAAGGCGTGCAGCGGATCGAGATGCCGGCGAAACAGGATCGAGGCCAGCAGGTTGCCGGAACCCTCCGAATCCCATCTGCGGTCACGTCTTCCGCGCCCGGCCGTCTGGTGATCGGCGACCAGGACCGTCCCGTCGACAGCGCCTTCGGCGGCGGCAACGATCAGATCGGCGTTGGTGGAACCTGTCTGCGTGACGACTGTGACAGCAAAGTACGGCGGCCAGATGTCATCGCGAGCTGTCATAGAACCTACATTGTCATCCGTGCTTCAAAAGATCCTGATCGCCAACCGCGGCGAGATCGCCGTCAGAGTCATTCGCGCCGCCAAAGAGCTCGGAATCAAGACCGTCGCGGTCTATTCGGAACTCGACCGAAACGCCCTGCACGTGCGCCTCGCCGACGAGGCATACGCCCTCGGTGGCATGACCGCCGCCGAGAGTTACCTCAACACGGAAGCGATCCTCGACGCCATCCGTCAGAGCGGTGCTGACGGCGTTCACCCCGGTTACGGCTTCTTCTCGGAGAACCCCGACTTCGCCAGGCAGATCGCGGCGATGGGTGTTGCCTTCATCGGACCGCCGCCGGAGGCGATGGACGAGATGTCGGACAAGGTCTCGTCGCGCAAGGCGGCATTGCGAGGCGGTGCGCCGATCGTGCCGGGTACGACGGAGTTCGCCAAGAGCGCCGATGAGATCAAGCAGTTCGGCGCGTCGGCCGGCTACCCGATCGCCATCAAGGCGGCCTTCGGTGGCGGCGGTCGCGGCATGAAGGTCATCAAGTCGGAGGCCGACGTGCAGGAGGCGATGGATTCCGCCAAACGCGAGGCCAAAGCGTTCTTCGGACGCGACGAGATCTACGTCGAGAAGTACCTCATCTGGCCGCGGCACGTCGAGGTGCAACTCGTCGGCGATCAGCAGGGCAACGTCGTGTGGATATCTACACGCGACTGCTCAGCGCAGCGCCGCCACCAGAAGCTGATCGAGGAAGCGCCGGCACCTGCACTCGGCGAGGGCATCGAAGCGGCTATGGGCGAAGCTGCCGTCAAGGCTGCGAAGGCGGTCGGTTACTACAACGCGGGCACCGTCGAATTCATTTATCAGGACGGCGAGTTCTTCTTCCTCGAGATGAACACCCGGTTGCAGGTCGAACACCCGGTCAGCGAGATGATCACCGGCATCGACCTCGTCGAATGGCAGATCCTCGTCGCCTCCGGTGAACCGTTGCCGATGACGCAGGCCGACGTCGACGCCAGCCGCCACGGCGCAGCGATCGAGATCCGCATCAACGCCGAGAACCCGGCAGGCGGCAAGTTCCTGCCCTCCCCCGGCACGATCACCGTACTCAAGGCACCTGATGGTTTCGGGACCCGTTTCGACGCCGGCTACGAGGCCGGCGACGAGATCAGCCAGTACTACGACAACCTCATCGGCAAACTGATCGTCTGGGGCAAGGACCGTCCGACGGCGATCGCCAGAGCCATTCGGGCGTTGGAGGAGACCGTCGTCGAGGGCGTTGCCACCACGATCCCGGCAGACCTGGCGATCCTGCGCCATCCCGACTTCGCTGCTGTCACACACTCGACGAAATGGGTCGAGGAGACACTCGACCTCAGTGGTATCGACGCCTTCAAACCCACCCCGCAGAGCGCAGACGGCCAAGCACCACTCGTGCAGCGTCAGACGACCGTCGAGGTCAACGGCAAGCGCTTCGATGTCAAACTGTGGGTGCCGGACGCACCGGTCGTCGCCGTCGCCGCCGGCGGTGCGGCCAAGAAGGCACCGCGGGCTGCTGCGTCGTCCGGCGGGGGCGGCATCGGTTCTGGTGACGTCATCGTCCCGATGCAGGGGACGATCGTCAAGATCCTCGTCGAGGTGGGTCAGCAGGTCGAAGTCGGTCAGGCCGTCGTCGTGCTCGAAGCGATGAAGATGGAGAATCAGATCCAGGCCGAAAAGGCCGGCAAGGTCAAAGAGATCAAGGTCGCCGCTGGCGCAACGGTCGGCGCAGGGGACGTCGTCGCCGTCATCGAATAGGCTTGACGAAGGGCTCCATCCGAGTATTTCCTTCGCGGCGTGGGGCGTGTTCCTACTCGATCGACTCGTCGAACGGGCAAGTGGCGGACTACGGCGAGGCGGGGGGCGTGTCGGTGATGACGATCGTGCCGGCAGCCTTGTCGTGCAGCCCTTGCCGGCGAGGGTCGAAAAACGCCACGATGTACACCGGGAATACGAGGTACGGACCGATCGCCGGGACGGCGCCCAATGCTGTCGGCAGCAGTGCTCTGATGGCGGAGTACCACCACCCTGGCGGGCCACCGTTGTCGACGCGTACGACGCGAATGTGGGTGGCGAGCTTGCCGACCGTGCGTCCCCATACGGCGATGCACACCGTGTGGTACACCGCCGAAACGACCGACACGATGGCGGTGATCAACAGGTACTCGCCGTCGCCGATCTTCGTGTTGTTGGTGGTCAGTGCCCAGATGAACACGACCGCAAATGCTGGGACCACAACGATCAACTCGTCGAGGATCGCAGCCCACCAGCGCGACCGGATTCGCGCCAGTACGAGTCCTTTGGGGAGTGGGTGCTCGGTTTCGGCCTCGGTCGAGAACATCGGTCAGCAGCCAGTGGTTCGACGAATGCGGATGCTTCGATGACTGCCCGAGGACGAGCCGGCGGACGTCACTCAGCGGCCTCGGCGATCGCCTCTGCGAGCGCAGGATGCACCAGCAGACTCTCGACGATGTCGGTGACTTTGAGGTTGGCGGTGACCGCAAGGGCGATGACGCTGATCAATTCGGCGGCGTGACGCCCGACGATCGATCCGCCGAGTACGACGCCGGTTGCCGGGTCGGACAGGATCTTCACGAAGCCACGCGAATCGTTGTTGATCAGCGCTTTCGGGGTTCCCGAGAACGGCACTTTGGTGACGCGGATCTTGCGGCCGAGTGAGAACGCCTCGGCTTCGGCGAGGCCCACATCGGCAATTTCGGGCTCGGTGAAGATCGCCGACGCCGCCTTGTCGTAATCGAGGTGACGGTGGGCGACGGTTTGCAGACCCATGGCGTGTTCTGCGACCTTGCGACCCTGCATCGAAGCGACGGAGGAGAGCGGCAGCTTGCCGCTGACGTCGCCAGCCGCGTAGATATGGGCGACGTTGCTCTGGCAATGGCGGTTGATCTCGATGTAGCCGCTGCGGTCGGTTTCGACACCGGCGGCATCGAGTGCCAGCCCGTCGCTGTTGGGCACGGAGCCGATCGCCAGTACGGCATGGCTGCTGTACACGACACGGCCGTCATCACAGCGCACCGTCACTCCCTCGTCGGTGCGCTCGATATGGGTTGCCCTGGCACCTTTGAGCAGCTTGACGCCGCGTCGCAGAAAGTCTTCCTCGAGCAATGCGGCGGCGTCGCCGTCTTTGCCTGGTAGCACCTGCTGGCGACTGACGACCAGGGTGACCTTGGCGCCGAAGGACGAGAACATGTGCACGAATTCCACGCCGGTGACGCCAGAGCCGATAACCGTGATGTGCTCGGGGAACTCTTTCGGCGGATAGCAGTCGCGAGTGGTGAGGATTCGTTCGCCGTCCGGCTGGCACCAGTCGGGGATGCGCGGGCGGGTTCCCGTTGCAATGAGAATCTTGTCAGCAATGAGTTCGACGAGCCCTGTCTTCGTCTCGACGACGATGTCGTTCGGGCTCTCGAAACGGGCGAACCCGGCGATCATCGTCACGCCCTGGCTGTGCAGCAGGCGGGTCGTGCCACTCTGCAGGCGGTCCTTGATACCGGCGATGCGCTCGGCGAGCGCATCGTTGTCGATTTCCGCTACCTGCTGCTCGAGGCCCATGCCCTGAATCCGACGGGTGAAGCTCATCGCTCCACCGGTGGCGATCATCGTCTTCGACGGGATGCAATCCCACAGATGCGCCGCACCGCCGATGACGTCACGTTCGATCACCGTGACCGTCGCCCCGAGGCGCGCCGCGTGCGTCGCTGCAGTATTGCCGGCAGGTCCCCCGCCGATGATCACGAATCGTAGAGCCACGGACCGAGACTACTCGCCCGTCGTTTCAGTCAGGCTCCGCCATCGTGGCCGGGGAGCTGGTCGCGAGCTACTAGTCGCCGTCGCTGAATCCGTCGGAGCCGAACATCACCGAACGCTGGCTCATCGGCACCGCCTCGGCGAGCGGCGCCGCTTGGATCGCCGGCGACTCGATCACCGCTGGGCGTGCCCCGGGCACGGCACCGGCGGCCGTGGTCGTCGTTGCCGGAACGGTTGTCGAGGACGGAACGGTCGTTGCATTGGGGTCTGGGATCGTTCGCTGCACAGGGTCGGACGCGCGGACGGGGTTGGCGACCTTCAGACCGGGCGGAAAGGCCGGGAGGCCGCCGTACGGCGGGACGGGGGCGCCGGTCGGGCAGTACCGGGAGGGGTAGCCGATCTGGTCACGAGCCTGGCCGACGTACTCGAAGTGCATGCCGTCGCTGAACAGGAAGTTGCCGCCCCATGCGAAACCGTAGTGACGGAAGATCTGCACGACCCTGCAGTCCATCTGCGGCACGCCGCCCTGGGGGTTCGCCGTCGTGTTCATGTCGATCGCCATCGCCCACGCATGACGCGAGAGCCCGCCGATGTTGCCGCTGAGGCGGTTGAAGCGCGGGTTGAAACACCCACCGTACTGGTTGCTGTTCGACACGTTGATCGCCCCCGACAGGCCGCTCGCAGCGACCTGCGAAAGCGCCGCCTGGATCGCCGGCCTCACGGTGTTGTGACAGGCGGCGACGATGCCGATACCAGCGAACGGGGTGCGGACTCCCCCTCCGCTGATGTTCGCCGCGACCCACGACGGCAGGATGTGGATCGTGTCGCCTGACGTGATCTGATAGGGGAACTCACCGAGCAGCGCCTTCGTCTGCGACAGGCTGAGATTGGAATCCGGGCTGGCGATGTCCCACGAACGATTGACGCGAACCGTCGTGCTGATCAATCCGTTGGTGTTCAGGGCATCTTCGAGAGCCGAACGACTGGCGAACCCCCACACGACCATGCGGGTCACGATCGTCAAGCCGAGAGCGTCGGCCTGGGCGTCGCCGACGACGATCTCCGCTCCGCCGATCGTCGCGTCCGGGGCGATCATGCCGATCGTCAACTGCACGAGGTTTCCGGCAGCTGCGATCAGTTCGACGACATCCCCGACCTGCGCGCCACGCATGTTCGCAGAGGTCGATCCGAGCACGATCTGCCCACCTGCGAGGACATTGGCGACGTCGGGGCTCATCGTCGCCGCTGCCGCGTCGATCGCCATCGACGTGACCCCCATCGGGTATCGGTACGTGTCAGGGGCAGCCTGCACCACTGTGCCTCCGCGTAGCAGGCGGGTCATACCGACCGTCGCCGACCGCCCGTTCGCCGCGTGCGCCCCGAGTTGGGTCGTCGCATTGGCACCTGCCTGTGCCGTTGCCGAGCTCAGTTCGCTCTTGTTGTTGAGCGAGACATAGTCGATCGAGGCAGCGGTGGCAGGTCGCGGCGCGAGCATCGGAAATGCCAGCAGGCCGACCACCAACGCAACGAGCACCCCGACCAGTACGAGAGGATTTCGACGAGTCATATGCCACGACCCTATGTCCTGCGCTCGAAGCTGGCAACGGCGCTCGTCGGGGGAATGCGTCGCCGGCTTCATCCAGGCGGTGTGACCGCCTCCCGTTCGTCAAATTCGATGGGCTGCGTGGGGGGAATCGGTAGCGTGTGACACCTGATGAATGCTGACGATAGCGGCACTGCCGAACCCAATGAGATGGGCTACGACGTCGGGGAGAACGAGTCCCTGGGGGCTGGATCCTCGTCCGGGTTGGCCAGTGAGATGACGAGGCGGTTCGCCCGGATCGACGCCATCCGCGCCGAGGGCGGCGAGCCATACCCGTACCGATTCGATCGCACCCACACGCTCGCCGAGATCCGCGCAGAGCACGGTGACCTCGAACCCGGAGCTGAAACCGGGACGCATGTCGCCGTCGCCGGCAGGGTGCTGTTGATCCGCGACGGTGGCAAGTTGATCTTCGCGACGATGCGCGATCGGTCAGGGGAGATCCAGTTGTTCGTCTCGAAGGCCGTCGTCGGCGACGAACCCTTCGGCGAGTTCCGTCAACTCGACCTCGGCGACTGGGTCGGGGTCCACGGCATCGTGATGACCACCCGCAAGGGCGAACTGTCGATCAAGGTCGAGAGCTTCGAACTGCTGAGCAAGGCGGTCCGCCCGCTCCCCGACAAGTGGAGGGGACTGACAGATACCGACACCAGGTTCCGTCAGCGCTACGCCGACCTCATCGTCAATGAACAGGCCCGCCGCGCCTTCCAGATCCGCCACGCGATGATCTCGAGCTTTCGTCGCACGCTCGACAGCCACGATTTCATCGAGGTCGAGACACCGGTGCTGCATATGGAAGCCGGCGGTGCCCATGCCCGCCCGTTCGTCACGCACCACAACACCCTCGACATGCCGATGGTCCTGCGCATCGCCCTCGAACTGCACCTCAAGCGGCTGATCGTCGGCGGATTCGAACGCGTCTACGAGATCGGCAGGGTGTTCCGCAACGAGGGCATTTCCACACGGCACAACCCCGAGTTCACGATGATGGAGCTGTACTGGGCGTTTGGCGACTACTCCGAAGTGATGGCGATCACCGAGGAACTGCTGCGCAACGCCGCCCAGGATGCGACCGGTTCGATGGTCATCGATGTCAACGGCATGAGCGTCGACCTCGCCACCCCGTTCCGCCGGGCACGGATGATCGACTTGATCGAGGAGCAGACCGGCGTCGCTGTCCACCCGTCGATGCCGCTCGACGATGCACGGTTGCTTGCCGACAAGCACGGCGTCAAGGTCAACCCCGCCTGGGGCACGGGCAAGATCATCGAGGAACTCTTCGAAGCCACCGCCGAGGCCGATCTCATCCAGCCGACATTCGTCACCGGTCACCCCGTCGAGATCTCGCCACTCGCCCGCGTCGACCGCAACGACCCGTTCCTGACCGAACGGTTCGAACTGTTCGTCGGCGGCCGGGAGATCGCCAACGGCTACAGCGAACTCAACGATCCACGTGAGCAACGGGCCCGATTCGAGGACGAGCAGTCAGCCCGCGACGCCGGCGACGACGAGGCAGGAACTGTCGATGAGGACTACCTGCGGGCGCTGGAGTACGGCATGCCACCGACGGGCGGACTTGGCGTGGGGATGGACCGCGTCGCCATGCTGCTCGCCGGAACGAACTCGATCAAAGAGGTCATCCTCTTCCCGACGTTGCGTCCGGAGGTCTTCTGATGGCTGCTGCATGGGGTGCAGGGCTGGCGACGATCGCCGCCGACGGAGCCGTGCTCGACACGTGGTATCCGTCGCTCGGCTGGGGCGACGCCGTCCCGGAAACCGTTGATTTCGCTGGGCTGCAGGCCGCCGAGCTGTCCGACGAAGTCCGTGGTGTGCGCATCGTCGCCGTCACGACGCTGATCGAAACCGACGTTGCGCCTGCCGGACCGAGCGATGGATATCTGCGTCTGCATCTGTTGTCGAGCCGCCTGACGGCGCCGAGGACGATCAACCTCGACGGGCTCTTCGGCGTGCTTGCAAACGTCGCCTGGACGAACCTCGGCCCCGTGGCCGTCGCCGACGTCGCCGCCGTTGCACTGCGCGAACGCGTCGCCGGACGATTGCTGACCGTGCGCAGTATCGACAGGTTCCCGCGCATGCTCGACTACGTTGTGCCGTCGGGCGTGCGAATCGCTGACGCCGATCGAGTACGCCTCGGCGCACATCTCGCCGAAGGCACCGTCGTGATGCACGAGGGTTTCTGCAACTTCAACGCCGGCACGCTCGGCACGTCGATGGTCGAAGGCCGCATCTCTCAGGGGGTCATCGTCGGACGCGGATCGGACATTGGTGGCGGTGCGTCGATTCAGGGCACCTTGTCAGGGGGCGGTACCCACGTCGTGAGCGTCGGCGAGGGATGCCTGCTCGGTGCCAACTCGGGCCTCGGCATCAGCCTCGGCGACAACAGCGTCGTCGAAGCCGGCCTCTACATCACCGCCGGCACGCCGGTGAAGCTGCCAGACGGCGACGTCGTCAAGGCACGCGAGCTGTCCGGCATCAGCAATGCGCTGTTCATCCGCAACGGTCAGACGGGTGTGGTCGAACTCCGCCAGCGCACCGGCGACTGGGGCGGCCTCAACGCTGCGCTCCACAAGCACTGAATACCCCTGAACCCCGATCGAGTAGAAACCGGCCCCCTGGTGCTACGCAAATACTCCTTTGAGCGAAATACTCGATCGGCGCCGACTACGCGCAGGATGGGAGCCACCTCGCGGCGCTGGACTGCTCGTCGGAGGGGCTGTTCGTCGTACAGTCGCCGCTATGAACTGGAATAGCCCGTGAGCGTGCCGATTCTCTTCTTCGACCGCGACTTCCCGGCGGAGTACAGCCATCTCATCGATGGTCGTGCGGTTGTCAGCGGACCAGACGACGTCGACCTGCCGACCGCCGACGCCATCGTTGCCGGGGCGACTCGACCGTGGAATGCGGCGGCGTTCGCGCTCGGGCGGCGGCT
>Ga0123338_10000424_pt1 | contig 43347 bp, 40 predicted proteins | sample grotaG_FD_89793 | JGI IMG/M metagenome (GOLD analysis project Ga0123338, IMG submission 89793) | Glacier valley bacterial and archeal communities from Borup Fiord, Nunavut, Canada, to study Microbial Dark Matter (Phase II) -... | ecosystem: Environmental > Aquatic > Freshwater > Ice > Glacier ... | reverse complement strand
GGTAAAGTAGTTGTGATGGCTGATTATGGCGCATTTGTTGAAATTGCTGCCGGTGTTGAAGGTCTGATCCACGTTTCTGAAATGTCATGGTCACAGCATTTACGCAGTGCTCAGGACTTCCTTAAAGTTGGCGACGAAGTAGAAGCTCAAATCTTGACACTTGACCGTGAAGAACGCAAAATGTCTTTGGGTATCAAACAGTTGAAGACTGATCCATGGCAAGATATCGACACTGTTTTTGGTGTTGGAACAAAACACAAAGCCAATGTACGTAACTTCACCAATTTTGGTGTATTTGTTGAAATTCAAGAAGGTGTTGATGGCCTGATCCACATTTCGGATCTTAGCTGGACGAAAAAGATCAAACATCCATCAGAATTTACTTCAATCGGTGCTGAAATCGAAGTGATCGTTCTGGATATTGACAAGGAAAACCGTCGTTTAAGCTTAGGACACAAACAGTTGGAAGAAAATCCATGGGATGTGTTCGAAACGATCTTCTCTGTTGATTCAGTGCATGAAGGAACCATTATTGAGTTATTCGATAAAGGTGCAACAGTCGCTCTACCTTATGGTGTAGAAGGATTTGCAACTCCACGTCACCTTGTAAAAGAAGACGGAACTCAGGCAGTAATCGAAGAGAAATTGGAATTCAAAGTCATTGAATTCTCAAAAGCAGCCAAACGGATTATCCTATCTCATTCAAGAGTTTTCGAAGATGAGAAAAAAGCTGAAGAAACAGCAAAGAGAAAAGTTCGTACCAAACCTGAAGCAAGTAAGGCTGTAAAACCAGTGAAGGAAACTGTTTCAGAAAAAACAACTCTGGGAGATATTTCTGAACTTGCAGCTTTAAGAACTCAGATGGAAGCTGACGAGCAAAAAGAAAACTAGTTTTTTGCATGTACAAATCCAGTAGTAGAAGCTAAGTTGATTCTGATGGAAAAAGGAAAACAAATAAACTGATCATGTCAGCCGATGTAACGCCTTTTGAATTGACCATACTTGGCACAAGCTCTGCATTACCTACATCAAACAGATATCCAACCGCTCAGGCACTTAACGTGCTTGGGCGGTTTTTTTTAATCGATTGCGGAGAGGGTACCCAAACGCAAATGAGGAAATTCAAGATTGGATTTTCGAAGATTAATCAACTATTTATAACTCATCTACACGGCGATCATATCTTTGGATTGATCGGATTGATTTCAACATTGGTACTGCTGGGACGCAAAAATGATCTGCATATTTATGCTCATTCTGATCTTCAGAAATACCTTTCGGCGCAATTGAATTTTCTATACGCCGTCGATATTCCCTACAAAATTGTTTACCATCCTTTGAATTTCAAGAGTGAGCAGTTGATTTATGAAGATAAAAAAGTCACGATTTATTCCTTCCCCCTTTCTCATCGAATACCTACATGTGGCTTCAGATTTGAAGAGAAACCGGCATTACCCAATTTGAAGAAACAGAAGATTGAGGAATTCCAGATTCCAATCCGAGACAGACAGAGGATCAAGGAAGGCGGCGATTTTATAACTGATGACGGGAGGTTAATCCCTCATTTAGAGCTGACTACCTATCGTTTTAAGCCACGATCGTTTGCATTTTGCAGTGATACCCGTTTGGATGAATCGTATATCGAATCAGTCAGGAATGTTGATTTACTTTACCACGAAGCCACTTTTGCAGACGACAATCGTGAATTGGCTACAACCACCTATCACTCAACGGGTAAAGATGCGGCAACTGTTGCATTAAAAGCCCAGGTCGGTAAGTTGCTCATTGGACATTTTTCAGCAAGATACAAAGACCACCAGCCCATTTTAGATGAAGCACAGAACATTTTCCCAGATACAAGGGCAATTGTGGAAGGCGATGTGATTGTAGTTGAGAAGATTAAGAGATTACTCTAAAAAGAAATCCTTATTGAAATTCACAAGGTACAATCGCTCTGTAGGCCTTGTAAATGCTGTATACAACCATCTTAGGAATTCTTTGTTAAGCATCTCTTCAGTTAAATATCCCTGATCAACAAAAACGGCTCTCCATTGCCCTCCCTGGGCCTTATGACATGTAACAGCATACGCAAATTTAACCTGGAGTGCATTAAAATAAGGATTCGCCTTGATCTTTTCCCATCGGTTTTTCTTACTTCGGATATCTATATAATCCTCTGATACTGCATCAAATAGTTTACGGTTTTGTTCTCCACTTAGCGAGGCAGATTCGATGGACAGGGCATCAAGAATGATCTTGCAATCGAATTCAATATCAGGATAATCGAGCAGGCGCAGACTCACATTGGCAAATTTGAAGCCATATAATTCTTCATGCTTATAAATAGAAATAATTTCAGCAATATCACCATTGGCTATAAAGTCGATCTTCTCATTTTCCTCCAGCCAGAAATAATTGTTCTTCACCACCATAATCAAATCGCCAACCGAAATATCAGCCTCCTTGTACAATATAGCGCTTCTGATACCCTCATTGAATTTGTTGGCACGTTTATTCGATCGTGTAACCACAATGGTCTCAATCAATCCAAAACGATCGTAACAGGTGGAGATCTCTTCAATCAAATCAGCTCCTGAAACCTGTCTAACATCATCAAATAACTTGCTTTCAAGATGAAAATAACCCGACTGGTAACTTCCATCGGTAATTAAATTGCGGATAAAAGTTGCATTGAACAAAATGCCTGAATGAAGATCCTGCCTTACAACTTCAGTTAATTCGTACTCAAAAACATCACGATCATAAAAATCAAGTTCTTCTTTGGACAATGCAGGACTCACATCGAGACCCACGGGAGGAAGTTGAGCGGTATCTCCAACCAATAACAATCGGCAATTGGAACCGGAATAAACATATTCAATTAAGTCCTCCAACAAACGTCCAGAGCCGAAGATAGAAGTCTCACCTGTTGAATTTGAAATCATAGAGGCCTCATCAACAATAAAGAAAGTGTCCTTGCACATATTTTTATTCAGAACAAATCTACCTGTACCATCACTGGAAGATTGTTGCCTGTAAATGTTTTTATGAATGGTATAAGCATTTTTACCTGCGTAGGTTGAAAGAACTTTAGCAGCACGTCCAGTTGGGGCAAGTAAAACAGAATTAAATTTGAAAATCGCAAGAGTTTTCACAAGCGAACTTAAGAAGGTAGTTTTACCCGTACCTGCATAACCTTTTAATAAAAAGATGGCGTCAAGCTGAGATTCGGCAATGAAGTCTGCAAGTTTAAGTGAAAGGGCCTCCTGTCCCAAGGTAGGAGACTTACCCAGATTTCTAATAATTTCGGATTGGATGTGATTTTTTATCATATAATGCTAAAATAATGCAAATCCAAAGAATATAACTACTATTTTTTGTAAATTTGCAAACACACAAAGCTAATCATAAAAATGGTTAGTAAAAAATTATAATATCGGTAAGATGGAAGATTTTCCTTATGCATGAAATAAATTTTATTGACGATACATTTGATTTAAAGCACGCTACCGAATACCACCTATCCATACAGGTTGGCCTGGATGGCTTTTCATACTGCATACTGGATATACGGCACAAGAAATTCATCCTTTTGCAACATATTCCATTAATTGTTGGAAAATTACAATTTCTTCCAAAAAAGATGGAAGCGATATTCGATCAGGACGAAAGACTTTCGGCCTCCTATCAATCCATTTCAGTTTCTTATTCAACCAACAAAGCCACCTTGGTTCCAAAAACATACATTGATTCAGAGTTAGTTGGCAAAATTGCAGAACTCACCAACGACATCAGCAGGAACGAAGATTATGCCATAAATGAATTGCCAGGCTTCAATCAACAGTTATTATTCATTTATCCTAAAGAATTAATGACTCTCCTGAACCGTAAGTTTACACAATTCAGCTTCATCCATAAATCTGTTCCCCTATTGGCTTCGGCTATGGATCAGCGGGATGAAAAGAAGAATACATTGTTGATCAATTTTGAAAAGCAAACGGTCAGGATGATCGCAATTAAAGATATGCAGATAGCCTTATACAATAATTTTCACTTCAAAAATGAAGATGATTTTTTGTACTATACCTTAAATATATGTCACACCTTGCAAATTGATCCACAACGCGATGAACTGTTAATTGGCGGTTACGTAGCCGATGATTCGGGTTATATCCGACAGCTAAAAAAGTATGTCAGCAATATCAGTTTTCTGAAACCTTCTGCAGGTTCATTTTACAGCAACACTTTTGATAAAGTTCAACAACACCAGTTTGTAAGTCTCTTAAATTCATTTCAATGCGTATAGTCGGCGGAATATATAAAGGCAGGGTATTTAGTCCCGGTAAAACATTTAAAGCAAGGCCAACAACAGATATGGCCAAGGAAAGTCTGTTTAATATTCTTCAGAACTCCATAGATTTTGAAAGTATCCGTGCACTCGATTTGTTTTCGGGAACAGGAAGTATCAGTTACGAATTGGCCTCTCATGGATGTACCGATGTAACTGCTGTTGAGATCAATCCGATGCATCTACAGTTCATCAAAGAGGTAATTGAAAAGCTGGGTGAAAAACATATAAGGGTAGTAAAATCGAATGTTTTTGTCTTTGCAGCCAGAATTAAAGAGCAGTTTGATCTTATATTTGCTGATCCACCGTACGATCATCCCAAATTTGCAGAGGTGGCCGATCTGATTTTCAAAAACAATTTACTAAAACCAGGAGGAACATTCGTCCTTGAACATTCAGGCCAGTTTGATTACTCTAAACATCCGAATTTCAAAGTCTTACGTCGATATGGAAGTGTTCATTTCAGCATATTTGGTGCAGAAATTGAAGAAGAGTAATAATCAACTGTAATACAGCATGTCGGCACTTAATTCCTGATCGTTCGGCCATGAGATAAAATAGCCGTTATTTTTCACTAGTCTAAAATAGACAGGATCCTTTAACTGGGAAAATATTCCCTTATCAAGAAAAGTAGTAAGATCAATGGATTTAGTTTTACCATCTGAAAACTCAACCACAAGACAGTTATTATCTGCCACTTGTATATTTTTAATCGTGTTCATTATTTAAGTGTTTAATTTTAAATAACAGAAAAAGGAATCGTTTGTAGGTCTTTATAAATCTTTTGCAACTTGATTTAGTTCTACGGTCAATCCCAATGCGTTGACTATACGGTAAAAGGTGGAAACTTTTGGCTCGGTCTTCCCATTTTCGATGCGTGATATATATGATTTATCGGTCCCGATGCGTTCGGCTAACTCAGATTGTGTAAGGTGAGCTTTTTTTCGCGCTTCTTCCAATATTTGCCCGGTGTAATAGGCATAAGCTTCTTCTTCAAACGCAATTCTTTGTTTGCTACCCTCGGCTCCGTATTTTTTATCCAGCACTTTGCTGTAATTCTGTATTTGATTATTTTGTTCCATAATACCAACAAATATAAGTATAAAAATCATTATATTTGTAACATTAGACTTCAAGTTAACACTAATACTTAAGTTTACAAATCTTCAACTATGGATTTATTTCAGGCAAATAACGTTGTGAAGGAATATGCCGGACATGTGGCATTAAGCTCTGTCAGCATTTCTGTAAAGGAATCCTCTGTATTTGGGTTACTTGGTCCAAATGGCGCAGGCAAAACAACCCTTATCCGGATCATCAACCAGATAACAGCTCCCGACAGTGGAGAACTGTTTTTTGAAGGACGACGGTTAAAAGCAGACGACATTTCCCAGATTGGCTATCTTCCTGAAGAACGTGGATTGTATAAAAAAATGAAAGTTGGCGAACAGGCACTGTATCTTGCCCAGCTCAAAGGGATGTCGAAGAAGGATGCCCTGAAAAGTCTGAAATACTGGTTCGAGAAGTTTGAGATTCAGGCATGGTGGGGCAAAAAGGTAGAAGAGTTGTCGAAGGGAATGGCTCAGAAAGTGCAGTTTATCACTACGGTGATCCATCAGCCAAAGTTATTGATATTTGATGAACCATTTACAGGGTTCGACCCCATTAATACGAACCTGATAAAGAATGAAATCCTTGAATTGAAAAAACAGGGTACCACCATCATTTTCTCAACCCATAACATGTCGTCTGTTGAAGAAATATGTGATCATATCGCATTAATCAATCAATCAAAAAAGATACTGGACGGCCAAATTGACGAAGTGAAACAACAATTCAAGACCAATACCTTTGAAGTGATATACAGAGGTGAAATCCTTGATATGAACCATTCCTTAGGAATTCAATTCAACATTTTAGAACAGGAACAAACAGCACATCTGAATCGAATGAAGATCCAGTTAACTATTGGCCAAACAAATAATGAGTTATTAAAATTGCTGATGAATCAGTTTGAAATCGTATCGTTCAACGAGTTAATACCCAGCATGAACGAGGTTTTCATCCATGTAGTAGAACAATCAAATCGTGAAAACAAGTTGTAAGATATGAACAAATCCATTTTAATACTCAAACGCGAATACCTGACACGGGTAAAGAAAAAATCGTTCATCATCATGACATTGCTGATTCCCATAATGATGGCGGCATTCACTATTTTACCTGCCTACCTGGCTTCAATGGACGATACCGAACAGCGCACCATTGCTGTTTACGATCCAACAGGACTTATCCTGAACAAGATGGAGAATCAGGGATACACTAAGTTTCATTACATCCCTGAACAGCAGTACAATGAATTAAAAACGGACTTCAAATCAAATGAGTTCTATGCTTTGTTGGTTATTCCTGAAAATATTCTGACCATCAACCAGGCTGAATTGGTTTCAGATAAACAAATAACATTCGATATCAAGAACATGGTATCTGACCGGATAGGAACGATAATTGAAAATGAAAAAAGACAGCAGGTAATCAATGAAGCAGGAATGCCTGATCTGGAGAAAAAGTTGACAGCTACAAAAACCCATATAGAACTCAATACCATCAAAGTAGGTGAAAGTGGCAAGGCAGTTAAAAGTTCAACTGAGATAGCAATGGTCATTGGCTATGCATCTGGTTTTCTGATTTACATGTTTGTTTTCATCTATGGAACCATGGTAATGAAAGGGGTGATGGAAGAAAAATCAAGCCGCATCGTTGAAGTAATCATTTCATCAGTTAAACCATTTCAATTGTTATTTGGAAAGATTATTGGAATCGGGTTGGTGGGATTAACCCAGATTGCCTTATGGATTGTACTGGGAACCGCCATTACTGCTGGTATTTCAACCTTTATGGGTGGTGGGTCTGCCATTGGTGCTCAGGCTACAGATATTATGTCAGGCGGACAGGCGATGGGACAAGTGGCTTCAGCAAATGCTGCCAATCCAAATATTGCATCCGATATTATACAAATGATCGGCAATATGAATCTACCGCTGATTCTATTTGCATTGTTTTTTTATTTCATAGGAGGATTTCTTTTATATGCCTCACTAATGGGGGCCATTGGTTCGGCAGTTGACAGCGACGAAGATGCTCAGCAAATGATGCTTCCTGTAACTATGCCGCTTATCTTTTCAATTATAATGCTGTTCCCGGTGGTTAAAAATCCGGAAGGCTCCCTTGCTTTTTGGGTTTCAATGATTCCTTTTACATCACCGGTGACAATGATGGTTAGAATTCCTTTCGGTATTCCTGCATGGCAGATCATCTTGTCGATGAGTATATTGGTGGCAACTATTTTTGGAACTATTTGGATTGCAGGAAAGATTTACCGTACTGGGATTTTGATGTACGGTAAGAAAGTTAATCTTAAAGAAATTGTTAAGTGGTTGTTCTATAAAAATTAAAAGATAAATATATCGAAGCCTTCCGAACACCGGAGGGCTTTTTTTGTTTATGACATAAAGTGAAACAAGTTTTTATAAAAACAGTAACTCAAAACATATATTTAAAATTTAAAATACAATTTGAAAATTCTATAAGACCCATAAAAATCAATTTATAACCAGATGAAAGTAAACAACATTTTAGAAACCATTGGCAATAGTCCACTGGTTCGCGTTAATAATCTGTATCCTGCTGGATACGAAGTGTATGTAAAACTCGAAAAGACCAATCCTGGTGGCAGTATCAAAGATCGTATCGCACTTTCGATGGTCGAAGATGCTGAGGCACAAGGTATTTTGCAACCTGGAAGTGTAATGATTGAACCAACTTCTGGTAATACCGGAATTGGGTTAGCCATCGTAGCTGCTGTTAAAAAATACAAACTGATATTGGTAATGCCTGAATCAATGAGTATTGAACGCAGAAGAATTCTGACTGCTTACGGTGCTGAATTGGTTCTTACTCCACGTGAGCTTGGGATGAAAGGTGCAATTGCAAAAGCGCATGAACTGGCAGATGCAACTCCACTTTCATGGATACCCTCTCAATTTGACAATTATTCGAACATCAAGACCCACAAGGAAAATACAGCACGTGAAATACTGGCTGACTTTCCTGAAGGATTTGATTATCTCATTACAGGTGTTGGAACTGGAGGACATATATCAGGAGTTGCCGAAGTGTTGAAATCAAAGTTCCCAAACTTAAAAGCTTTTGCTGTAGAACCTGAACTATCACCAGTTTTAAGCGGTGGCGCTCCCGGCCCACATCCTATACAGGGAATTGGTGCAGGTTTTATTCCTGTAAACTGCAAAACTGAATTGCTTGATGGTATAATTCAGGTTTCAAAAGAAGAAGCCTTTGATTATACCCGCAGAGCAGCCAAAGAAGAAGGATTATTTGTAGGCATTTCTTCAGGAGCTTCACTTGCTGCTGTAGCAAAAAAGATTAAAGAATTGCCCGTAGGTTCAAAAATCCTTACCTTCTCTTACGATACAGGCGAAAGATATTTATCCATTGAAGGATTATTTTAATCAATTTCAAAAATAAACGATGAAGGTTGAATTGCTTCTTAAATATAACTTCAATAATTTATATTGAATAAAGGATAAAAGTAAAAAGGCTGGTATTTACCGGCCTTTTTTGTGTCAATGAAAATCCAAAGCAAATTGGGTGATAAGGTGTTAAATAACTTTAGCTTGAATTGAATTCACATTACTTCATTTAATTTTAGGTTTTAGCAAAAGACAAAAAGACAAGAGACAAAGTGAAAAATGAAAAAATAAAAGGCGAGACAATACTGTAAACTGAATTTTGAATTTTTGCTCTTTGTCTTTTGTCTTTTTGTCTTTTTGTCTTTTTGCCATAAACGACAGCACTATATGAACAATTTTATATTTAATAATCTGTTAATCAGCGCATTTACAACAAATTCAACAGATTAGAAAACTGATTAATATGAATTAAATTGATTTAAACTATTATGGAGGGATTGCTTCGTGCCTCGCAATGACGGTCTTCGGAGTGCAGAGCCATAATGTAAGTACCTGTAATCTCATCATCAGACCGTCATTGCGAGTGGGAAGCTATTTTTAATAGCCACAATGTGGCAATTTAAAAAATAGCTTACCTCTCGCAATGACTCTGTGATCGAGTCCATTGCTCTGATAAATACACTTTATAACAACCATTATCTCATAAATAAGAATTTCAATCAACGCAACTCATCCCCCTATTTTACGATTCATCTTTCTCAAACGACGATCCGGTTATTTATATTTTTTCTTCATAGTTAGCTGCATTTACTTTGGATAAAAATAAAGATCGCCATGAAATTACTATTCATTTTATCTTTTATTCTGACGCTTCAAATCAATACTTTTAGCCAAGTTCGGATATCAGGGCAAGTGACTGATCACATGAATATTCCATTATCCGGAGCAAATATATTTATTCTGAATACTTACGAAGGAACTACAGCCGATACCCTTGGACATTTTAACTTTATAAGCCGATTAAAAGGGATGCAGCAATTGTCGGTTACATTTATCGGATACAACCAAACTTTAAGGACATTGAATTTGGACAGCATAAAAACATTCACACTCAACATTATTTTAGAGGAGTCGAATGACCAGTTTGATGAGGTTGTGATCAATGCCGGAATCTTCGAAGCCAGCGACGAAAAGAAAGCCGTCATATTACGCGTGTTCGATATTGCAACAACTCCCAGTGCACAAGGTGACATATTTGGCGCTTTAGGTACTTTGCCGGGTGTAGAAAAAGTGGGTGAAGATGGTAGGGTATTCGTCAGAGGTGGTGAAAGTTACGAAACCAAAACTTTTATGGACGGTATGTTGGTTTCATCACCTTATATGTCTAAAATGCCGGATTTACCAACAAGGGGAAGATTTTCACCTTTGCTTTTCAGTGGAACATTGTTCAGTACCGGCGCCTATTCCGCAGAATATGGACAGGCACTTTCTTCCATCGTCGATATGAAAACCAATTCAGTAGAAACGGAAGATAAATCCAGTATTTCAATTATGACAGTCGGTGCAATGGCCGCTACCACGAAATGCTGGAATAAGTCATCCCTTTCACTGAGTGGCGATTACATTAACGCAGGTCTATCAAATTTAATCAATAAACAGCAAGTTGAATGGATAAAAACTCCGGTTGTAGTTGACGGCACTGTGATGTTCAGACAGAAGATTAGAAAGACAGGCCTGTATAAGATTTTTGGAACATTCAATAATAGTACCAGCGGAATGATTTATCCAAATACTCAGACAGGCGTAAAACAATATATTGTACTGAATAGCAACACGATATATCTGAACAATACTTTCAATAGCATGTTGGGCGAAAGTTGGATGGTCAAATCAGGCCTTGCTTTCAATTACGACAATCAGATCATTGATATTGATAAGGATCAGGTGATTACCAATCAAAAGATGGTACAAGGAAAACTTGGATTCAGCAAATTTATTAATGAACAAACTGAATTGAAATTTGGATGTGAACTGATTCATTTTGATTATGAACAAAAAATCAGGATGGATGAAAATTACAGATTACCCTTCACAAACAATCAACTTTCAGGCTTTGCTGAAATAGAATATAAACTCACTAAGAAATTTGCAACACGCATTGGCACAAGGTTCGAGAACAGTTCACAATTGAAGGAAACAACCCTCGTTCCAAGACTATCAGCCGCCTATAAAACAGGAAAACACAGTCAGATTTCATTGGCCGGTGGTCAATTTGATCAGAATCCGGAAAATGATTACCTGAAATTTGCCCCTCAATTGAAACCTGAAAAAGCACAACATGCAGTGATGACATGGCAATACCAGACAGAACTAAAAACTTTCAGGATAGAAGGTTACATGAAAAAATATACCGATCTGGTCAAATTCACAGAGCCACTGGCGACCAATGCACTCGATTACTCAAATACTGGAAATGGACATGCCGAAGGAGTTGACATTTTCTGGCGCGACAAGCAAACATTCAATTTAACTGATTACTGGGTTTCTTATTCATGGATCAATGCCCGTCGTGATTACAAAGATTTTCCGATGGCAGCTGTCCCCACGTTTGTATCTGAGCATAATCTGTCGGTTGTTTACAAACGGTTTCTTGAACCACTTAGAACTTATGCTTCAGTAACTTATTCATTCGCCAGCAGCCGTCCTTACCATGATCCAAATTTAACTGGCTTCATGAATTCTGAAACACAGAATTATAACGACATAAGTTTGAGCCTGACTTACCTGATGGAATTATTCGGTAAAGAATCCGTGCTGCATCTAATGGTGAACAATTTGGCAGGATTTGACAATGTCTATGGCTACAACTTCTCAAATACACCCAATTCATTGGGGAAATATGAATCAACTCCCATCAAATCATCTTTCGTTAGGCAAATAATATTACTTGTTTCAATCAATTTATAAACTTTAAATCTTATCAAAATGAAAAAATCAACGATTGCCCTAGTTTTTTTAATGTTGTCACTCACAGGTTTTTCGAATGAGACTTATCACAATGCCATGAGCCAGTCAATTGAAAAGTTATTTCAGTCCAGCACTATTCCTGAATATGTTGAAATTGCCAATCAGTTCGAACGTATTTCACAAATTGAAAAGTCAGAATGGCTTCCATTGTATTATGCTTCTTATGCCTATATCATGATTAGTTTTCAGGAATCTGACAATGCCAAGAAGGATACCTACCTCGATCAGGCACAAAAATACCTTGATCAAGCGCTTGCCATTGATCCCAACGAGTCGGAATTGTATATGCTGCAAGGTTTTTTGTATCCATCACGCATAAATATTGATCCGATGAATCGTGGAATGATTTACATTGGTAAAATGAATACTGCATTGGACAAATCGCTTGAATTGAATCCAGAAAACCCACGGGTTTACTATTTACGCGCTACAATGACCTTTCATACACCAGAAGCCTATGGTGGAGGAGCTGCCAAAGCACTTCCATTTTATAAGACCGCAGACGAAAAATTCAAGGTTTACAAGCCTAAAACTGACCTATCGCCTAACTGGGGTAAGGAAAGCAATGAAATTGAATTAAAAAAAGTGCTTGAAGTTGTAAAATAGTAATCAAGCACAAAAATAATATGTAACTTTAAAAAAAAACTATTATCCATATCAACCAATGACAAATATACAAAATCAATTCAAAAAACTATACGTGCAGATTCCTTTCATGATCCTGATCCTGATTACTATTGGAAATATAATCTTAATATTTAGTCTTCAAGGTGAAGAATATACATGGCAATGGTTTTTGTATGGTTCTGTCAATTCAGTGATCATTGGAGGTGCCTTTATAATTGTAATAAACAAAATGGGTTCAACCCTTGACCGGAAACTGCCGTGGCTGCATTTTCCAGTCAAACGGTTGATCTATCAGGTATTGTGGACTATCGGATTGTCAATGATAATAATAGTATTTGCAATTTTACTAAACGGGGCTTATTGGCATCAGGAAATTACCTCCGACTTCTTCATAGACCAGGGATTTTTCATGATGAAAGTAGCCTTCACTTTTTTGTTTGCCAGTACAATGATTACCAACGCCATCATGTTTTTCAAGAACTGGAAAGAAGCAGCCGTTCAGCAGGAAAAACTGAAACGTGAACAACTTGCCCTCCAATATGAAACCTTGAAAAGCCAGGTGAACCCTCACTTTCTGTTCAACAATCTGAATTCACTCACTTCACTGATCAGTACCAACCCAGAGAAAGCCATTGATTTTGTTAAGAAACTTTCGGAAGTGTATAGATATATACTCGATCAGAAAGACTGTGAGCTGGTTACCCTTGATACTGAACTTAAATTCTTGGAATCATACATCTATTTACAGCAAATAAGGTTTGAAAATAACCTGGATGTGCAGATAAATGTAAGCACTAAAAATTTCAAGGTTATTCCTTTGTCTGTGCAGATGCTGGTCGAAAATGCCATCAAACACAACGAAATTTCAGATCGTAATCCTTTGACCATAAACATATTCTCAACAGATGACCAATATCTGGTTATTGAAAACCGACTTCATAAAAAGGTTGGATCAGAAGGTAGTGGAAGCGGTATTCAGAATATTAAAAGCCGCTATGATTTTTTTACTGATAAAGATTTAATTATCAGTATAAGTAAAGAACAGTTTCGTGTTAGTATTCCTCTATTAATGGATTGAATCTATGTATAAAGTACTTGTAATTGAAGATGAAAAGCCTGCTGCTGAATGGCTACAGCAACTGATACTGAAATTTGATCCTCAGATTTCAATACTTGCCGTGATTGATTCAGTAAGAGGGGCTACAGAATGGTTTAGTCAGCATCCAGCTCCTGATCTTGCTTTTATGGACATTCAATTGGCTGATGGTCTTAGCTTTGAGATCTTTGAAAAGGTGACTGTACCTTGTCCTGTAATTTTCACAACTGCCTATGAGGAATATGCCATTAAGGCTTTCAAGGTAAATAGTGTTGATTATCTGCTTAAACCGATAGCCTATAATGAAATGGAAGCAGCTTTTCATAAATTCAGCAACCAGGAAAAGACCCTTCCAGTCATTCCAACTGTAACTGTTGATCTGCTGAACAAAGTAAAGGAAATGCTTCGCAAACAATATAAAAACCGGTTTGTGATCAAGGTTGGAGAACATTTAAAATCCATTCCTGTAGAAGACATTCTTTTTTTTTACAGCCTTGAAAAAGCAACCTACCTTTGCACTTCTGAATTTAGAACTTACCTCGTTGATTATTCGCTTGACCATATTTCAGAAATGATTGACGAACAACGGTTTTTCCGTATCAACCGTAAATATATATTGAGCAATCAATCAATTGCCGACATTGTTGTTTATTCCAACAGCCGCTTGAAAATCAAATTAAAAAAGCCGGATGAAGAAAGTATCATTGTGAGCAGAGATAAAGTGCAGGGCTTTAAGGAATGGCTTGATTTGTAGGACTTTAAAATCTATCCGTTCAGAGTTCTCTATCAAATGCGAGAAGTTTTCTGCTGTTAAATCCGTATTTGACAATTGCCCTGCCTTGTCTCCGACAAAACGTCAAAATGACAAAATGACAAAATGTAAAATGATAATGATAGTGTCGTGTGACACTTAAAAGGACGCTGCGACTTATTAATGGTAACCTATAACATCGAAGGTTTTTAAAAATAATAGGCACATTCAAAAATCAAATAACTACCAACATGTTGGTTGTAGGTTGTACCCTTGTAATATTTTAAACAGCAGTCACTTGAATCATTTTTGGGTACAACCAGAGATATTGAAGATTATAAAACTTTTCACCTCTGTGGTTATACCCATTTTCAATATTAAATGATCACAATCAGCTTCTTACAGGGGTAAAACCTATAACCAACATCTTTCGGTGAATTGTATTCTGTAATCCTATTTCATCAAAAGAACACTCTCCTATTCCCTTTTCTCTAATCCCTTCCCTTATACTTTTGTCTTATTCTTATCCTTCAAAATTTCCTGATACCTGAACATTTCATCGCGAAGACGGGCAGCTTCATAGAAGTCAAGTTCTTTGGCAGCAAATTCCATTTCCTTTTTGATTTTTACAATGGCCTTTTCCAATGCCTCGGGAGTCATATATTGTACAACTGGATCAGCAGCCAGGTTGGTAGGTTCATCGCCACTGTATCCCTTCACTTTTACCTTCATACCTATACTCGCATAGCCAACAATTTCGCGTGCTGCCTTGATGATTTGTGTTGGAGTAATATCGTTTTCAATGTTGTATTTCAATTGTTTCTCACGACGCAGATTCGTTGAATTGATAGTACGCTGCATAGAATTGGTTATCTTATCGGCATACATAATTACCATTCCATTTAGGTTACGTGCCGCACGGCCAGCTGTTTGAGTCAGCGAACGCTCTGAACGCAGAAATCCTTCCTTGTCAGCATCAAGTATGGCTACCAGTGAAACCTCAGGCAAATCAAGTCCTTCGCGCAAAAGATTGATACCAACCAGTACATCAAATTCACCCTTACGCAGGTCCTCCAGAATCTGGATACGGTCAAGTGTTTCAACATCAGAGTGTATATATCTTGTTTTCACCCCCATATTGGCCAGGTAAGCACTTAGTTCTTCAGCCATACGTTTGGTGAGTGTAGTTACCAGCACACGTTCATTTCGTTCGATACGCAAATGAATTTCATGCATCAGATTATCAATTTGATTGATGCTGGGACGAACCTCAATAACAGGGTCCAGTAATCCGGTTGGACGAATAACCTGTTCAACAACAACACCTTCTGATTTGGCCAATTCATAGTCGGCAGGAGTCGCACTTACAAATACAGTCTGATCAACCACACTTTCAAATTCATCAAATGTTAAGGGACGGTTATCGATTGCAGCCGGGAGCCTCCAGCCATATTCCACCAGGTTTATTTTACGGGAACGGTCGCCTCCGAACATGGCTTTTATCTGGGGCAACGTTACATGACTTTCATCTATAATCGTTACAAAATCATTGGGAAAATAATCCAGCAAGCAGAAAGGTCTTGAACCAGCTACCCTACCGTCAAAATAGCGTGAATAGTTCTCAACACCAGGACAATACCCGAGTTCACGCATCATTTCAAGGTCATATTCTACACGCTCCAGAATACGTTTGGCTTCGAGTGGCTTTCCTATTTCCTTGAAAAAATCTACCTGCTTTACCAAATCATCCTGAATCTGATGAATAGCCAGTTGCATGCGGTCCTTGGTGGTAACAAACATATTAGCAGGATAAATAACAGCCATTTCCAGATGCTCAATAGTACCCCCACTTACAGGATCAAAGGAATATATTTCTTCAATATCATCGCCCCAGAAAACCATTCTGTAGGCAATATCAGCATAAGCAGGAAATACATCGACAGAATCACCTTTCACCCTGAAATTTCCACGATTGAATTCTATTTCGTTGCGTGAATAAAGTGCGTCAACAAGTTTACGCAGAAACACATTTCTACCGATGGTTTCACCTTTAAATATATTGGTAACGTTGGCATGAAAATCAGCCGGATTACCAATACCATATAAACATGAAACCGATGAAACTACAATCACATCGCGCCTTCCAGAGAGTAACGACGATGTTGTACTAAGTCGTAATTTCTCAATATCCTTGTTAATGGAAAGATCTTTTTCAATATAAGTATTGCTTACCGGCAGATAGGCTTCAGGTTGGTAATAATCGTAATAGGAAACAAAATATTCAACAGCATTTTCAGGAAAGAACTGTTTCATCTCGCTATACAACTGTGCAGCAAGCGTTTTGTTATGACTTAATATAAGGGCAGGACGTTGCACCTGCTCAATTACATTGGCCATTGTAAATGTCTTACCTGACCCCGTAACACCCAGCAGGGTTTGATAGGTTGTACCATTGTTCAACCCTTCGCTCAATTGCCTGATCGCTTCCGGCTGATCGCCCGTTGGCTGATATTCTGAAACTATTTTAAATTCCTTCAAAGTCTAAAGTTTAAAATTTCAGATGAATATCTCAATCTTTATTCCCATGTATCAATGATTTTAAGAACATTGTGTACTTCGGTAAATCTCCCATTCTTAAAATCATCTTCTGCCTGGTCAATCCCTTTATTGAATTCTTCCATTGTCATAGGAACAAATTCTTTGGAAATCTTTTTCTTCCTCTCTGAACCCAACAATTGTTCAAGCTTCCCGATTATTTCTTCATCCGTAATACGAAGGAACTCCTGAACAAATCTCAGTTTTCGGTCTACTATATTCATCTGTTTATTATTCAAAGATAATGAATTTCATGATTGTACAATTTAAATCCATTGTTCACTTACAATAATTAGCTGCGTTATTTCACAATCATCTTAAAATACACAGGAAAATGGTCACTCACACCTCCTACATATTTATTTCCAACATACGATCGATTAGGTGTTTTATCCCCGTTCTTATTGGTATAAATCATCCATGGACTGCTGTAAATATTCCCCTTTTGGTTTTCTATCCTCATCTGTTTACCATTAATCATTTCTTTTGAAACAATTAAGTTATCAAGCATGTTCCAGTTACCGCTATAAAAATAGGTTCCCAAACCAGCCACATCATCAGGCATCATCAAATTCACCAGTTGGGCTCCTGAATTGGGTAATTCTGCTCCCAAAGTTTCCTTCAAACTATTATTGGCAGGTTCATCATTCATATCACCCATAATAATGATATGGGCATTCGGATCAAGAGTCAACAACAGATCCAGTCTTTTTTTCAATACCGAAGCTGCCAATATCCTTTTTGGTTCAGTCTTCTCGTCACCTCCAATTCTCGAAGGCCAGTGATTTACAAATATATGGACCGTTTTATTTCTTATCTTACCAACAACATGGAGTATATCTCTGGTTTTAAATGCGGTATCTTCAGAAAATATAACAGGCAAAGTTTCGTGCATGATTTCAGTAAACGCATCCTTTCGGTAAATCATAGCCACATCTATACCCCGGTAATCGGGACTCTCTTCATGAATGATTGCATATTGATGATCTTTAAGTGCATTTGTTCGGATTAAATCTTCGAGTACCGATTGGTTCTCTACTTCAACCAAGCCAATAATCTCTGGCGTTTCAAGCGGATTAACTTCTGAAATAACCTTTGCCAGATCATCCAATTTTTTCTGATAACGCTCATTGGTCCAATTCTTTTCACTATCAGGGAGAAATTCTTCGTCAGGGATCTTTGGATCATTGATGGTATCAAACAGATTTTCAATATTGTATGAAAGTACTGTATATTCCTTTCGGAGTATTCTTTTCTGTGTGGAACACGAGCCCGAAATCCATCCTACTACTACCAACAACCAAATAATCTTTCTCATAACTTATTCCCAATCGTAACTTTGTAATATTGTGTTACATCCACCACCATCATTCCCGCAGATCTTGCAGCCTGTAAACCCAAAATACCATCTTCAAATACCTCACAATCAACAGGTTTAACTCCCATAAGTTCAGCACATCGAAGAAAGGTATCAGGATGAGGTTTAAAATTGGATACATCTTCACTGGTTACCAAAATGTCAAAATATCCTTTTAACCCTATAATTTCCAATGACTTCAGAGACAATCGTCTTGAACCTCCTGTGCCAACAGCCATTGGTAATTTTCCATGCCATTTACGTACCAGATCAGTAACCACCTTAATTTCAGGCGTCAAGTGCATATTTTTCTCAAACTCGGCTTCTTTGATATCGCCCATTTCAATTGGGTCAATTTTACTACCAAATACCTGGTTGAGCTTTTCTACAGTTGGGTAAAGTGGAACTCCTGCAAGTTGATTGAACAATTCGATGGTAAAATCAATTCCATATTTAGCAGCAGCATTTTTCCAGGCTATATAATGGATAGGCATCGTATCAGCCAAAGTTCCGTCAAGATCAAAAATCAGTGCTTTTGCTTTGGGGTTTATTTTCAAATCTAAATTTATCATGCTCTATTTTTCTAATTCGCAACAAAATTAGCCAATTTTTGCAGAAGTTGAATTTAATAGTTTTTTGTTTGGCAGAAAATTAACATATTTGAGCAACCAAAATTTGTTTATATGATTTCAAATTCTTTACTTGGTCTAACCAGCATTTCTCAATGGGGATTGTTTTTAGGAATTGTATTCATCCTTTTCGGGTATATAGAAAAGAATGAAAAGTTTGTATTGGCAGGTCAACTGGCATTTTTGCTCATTGGCTTTCTGACTTTGTGGGTATTATTGACTGACCAAATCCATGTTCCTGACACTCAGGGAATCATATCCAAACAAGGTAAAGTATTGGCTTATTTTAAAGGCATGGCCTGGTTTTCCGGGTTGAATTTAATAACTCTCCTTTTGACCTTATTTAAAGTTCGCTTTTATAAGATCAGTGTTTATGTCCTGTTATTTTGTGCATTGATGTTGTTTTTCATGGTGTTCAATATCCAACAAATGCCCAATTAATTTTCATTAGTACTTATATCATAAACCATTATGGCATTGTTGTGTCTGATATACAATTTGCGATCTGTAATTACAGGATGAGCCCAATGTTGAGCAGTTCCAAGGGGGACTTTAAATTTGCTGATAATGCGGAATTGTGTTGGATTACCATCTGCGAGGGCCATTTCACCATCTTTTTCGGAATAGCAGTAGAAAAGTCCATCTGCATATATCACAGGTCCACCACCTAATTCTTTGGCTATGAATTTGTTAAGACCTGTCTTTGTATCAACACAAAACCATTTGGGTTGAATGTGAGCTGAACCATATACATAACCGTCTTTCAGAATAAATCCACCCATCAAATCACGTTATTAACTTTTCCTCCTGGAGTACAATAGATTTTGTCACCATCGACCAAAAGCGATTCTGAAAAGCCAAACTGAACTGAGTCAGCTTGTAAGTCTTTGAAAAAATCAACACTCCAAACCGATTCTCCATTTTGGGCTTTCAGACAATGGACGCTTCCATTTCCACTTTCAATATATACCATATCGTCTACAACAGTAGGTGTAGAACGTGCTCCAGGGAAAATACCTGTCCAATCTTTGCCATAGTTTTTCTTCCACAGCAATTTCCCTTTGGTATCGAAAGCAAAAAGATAACCCTCCGAGGTAAGCGTATCGGGGATTCCTGTAATAAATACCATTTCATTTGCAACTGCCACACTACCTTGTCCAGTGCCAAGACCTTCATAAGACCAGAGCAATTTGGGACCATCAGCAGGCCATTCTTTCAGCAAATTAGATTCTGGATAAATTCCATCCCGATTAGGTCCACGCCATTGCGATTGGGCCGTAACTATTGTAATTCCTGAAAATACTATTAACAATGCAACAATAAAAAAGAATTTATTCACAAACTGTTCCTCCAGATTTAATAATGTTTCACAATATGAGTAAGGAAGGTCTGCAAATCATTACTTATCATCCTTAATTTTCTCTATTTATTCAATGCAATTTCGATTATATCTCTACCTTCTATAACGTTTTTTGGGTACCCTTTTTGGGTAAGTTTGATCATTGCATTTGACAGTTCATCCAAGGTACAAAATCCGGAAGGAAATAAGTTTCGCCCAATAGGAAAAAGCCATTTTACATATTTGTATAAAGGATTTGTTCTCTTCATACCTTCTATTGGTTTGATAAACCCTGGGCGCATTGCGAACACTTGACGGAATGGCAATTTCATCAGATCATTTTCTGTTTTACCTTTCACTCTTGCCCAACGACTGGGGCCTTTTTCAGTGCTGTCAGTTCCGGCGCCAGAGATATAACAGAATGTCATCTGAGGATTTAGCTTGCTGAGAATTTCACCAAAATGCATGGTAAGGGTATAGGTAGTACGGTAATAATCGTCGGCGCTGATGCCTAATGAGGTTATTCCGAGACAGAAATAGCAGGCATCATAACCAACTAATTGTGAGGAAATTGGAGTAAGATTGAACATATCAGGTAGGATGATTTCTTTAAGCTTTGGATGTTTTACCTCAGTCGATCGCCTTCCAATTACCAATACTTCTTCAATATCATCATTTAGCAGACAAGTGTGCATTACACCCTCGCCAACCATTCCTGTAGCTCCTGTTACGATAACTTTCATAATTTCACATTTACTGAATTCCTTGATTGAAATATAGATTTTTAGCAATTTTAAGAATTTGCTTCAGTAAAGATAACGAATATTATTGAAACAAGAAACGTCTTGCCGCGATAATATTATCCATAAATTAAAAATATAACTAAGTCTAATGTATGTTGAACTATTAAATAAGCACCTTTCAATTTATTGTTATAATTCTTGACTTAGTAGCAACCAAATCATTGTTCTCAAAGTAGCTGATGCGGATTTTCTTTCCATTCCCATCTTGGAACGACATTTTCAAATTGGCAGGCTTCCCGCTTTCAATGACATTGAAAATCTGAGAATTATTGACAAAATCATAAGCTGATTCTATCCAATTTGATTCTTCCGAAAGATTGTAGCCCCAATAGCCCATGGCATGATTTCCTCCTTCAATATATTCCAATTTTATCTTTAGACTCACCCCTTTAACCGTATTTGCTGAAAGAAAAGAAAAAGGGACGACATAAAGAGGTGGAACACCATATCCTGATGGAAAAATTAAATTCTTTTCATTGAGCAAATTTAAAAACCCCTCAATAATTTCAGGATAAGTAACTAAACTAACTGCTTTAAAGGTTGAATTTTTTATAAATTGGGCAATATATTTTTCAAATTCAGGAATCTGTATTGTACCACCTATTTCAGTATATCTTGCAACCAGGTTCATCCTAATGTCTATAGCATTCAGAAACTTAGCATGGCTGATCAATGCTGTGCCAAGGGCTTCACTGTCCAATTTGCCGTCTGTACTGATATCAGCGCTTATATTTGCCAATAACTCTGAAAGTTCAGCTTCGGAACGATAGCCCTGCAAGATAGCAGATATGGCAAGCAGAATCGCATTGTCCTCACCGCTTTTATTGATATAGAGCATCTCTGAACATTGCATATCACTTTTACTCAAACTAAAAATTGCAAGAACTTCTTCCATAGCTTTTTTCTTTGCATCGGCAAAAGAAAGGCCACGTGCAACAAGATTTTCTACCCTGGCCTGTTCCAGAGTTGACAATACGTTTACATTCAAAGTACTTATATTCGATACATCTGCCAAAGCATATAACGTTAACTGCGACTTGGAAGTCTCGCCTGTAACTTCATTGAAGTAATAACCATCTGCTTTTAGTTCCACATAAGGAGATGATAATTGTACATTGGTGAGTTCAAAAGTTCCCTGATTATCTTTAATCTTCGAACTATATTGTTTTCCTGTCTGAGATAAATCCTTGTTTAATTCTGAAACCGAAACAGAGGTGCCATTCAGAAAAGGCCCTTTTTGAATATACCCCGACAATTTTTCTTTAGAAATCCCTTCAGGAATATTTTCATCTTTACAGGAAGAAAATGACCAGACGAATAGAATTGAAATACATGCAATGATAGAAAATGATTTCATAGTTAGCTAATATTTTGGCACACTAAAAGTACAATAATTTATTCGATATTTAATATAAAATCTTAAATATTTAATAAATCATTCATGTATTGTCAACTTTGAAATTATATAGAGATGCATCAACAACATTTCAATTCAACGTTACCCCAATATGGGTTGGACTTGTGACCTATAAAGTGAAACTAATCCTTCTTACCCAGTTAAATTATACCAATGTTTTCATCTACCTATGCCATGGGTTTTTTAACCATAATTGAGGGGTTTGGGCTAAAGATTATTCGAAGACTATTCGAAGACTATTCGAAGGTTATTCGAAGATGCTTCTAGTGTGTTCTAACAATCATCGAACAGTTTTCGAATAATCAATGTATAATCTTCTAATAATCACCAGCCCTACCACTTATCAAATACATGTACCATCCAGTCATATTGCTTGTGTAATGTCAACCAGCTAATGACGATTTTAACATTAGTTCAAAACCAACAATCCGTTAAAGGTTAGGGTTGAAAAATAAAATGAGAGGGGAACAAATTAAATGAGGAAAGTAAATCGAATAGAAAAGAATATTTATTCGACCCTGAGTCTTTGGGGATAAGACACTAAATATAAATGGCTCAAAGACTTGAATTCATCTTTGAGCCATTTTTAATATTGTTATATGAAGGTTTTTATTATACCCAGCTGGTGACTTAAAGTCACCAACTGAGTAATCTTTACTAAATTACTTCACTTCTGTAATTTCAATAACTGCACTAGTAAGTTCACTGTTATTTGGCAATACTAATCCTACTTTTATAAGGTAATCGCCTGAAAGGGTTTTACCTTCTGAAATAAAACCAGAATGAGAGCCAGGCATCATATTGGTTTCTTGCACTTTATATGTTTTCTTTGGATCTAAACCATTTAACTTCACTGGACTGAAGTTGTTGAATAAATGAGGATGGATGGAATAGGAAAAGAGCACTGATTTTGTTTTATCCGGACTGACGTACATAAGAACAGCTCTTTCTTCATCATAAGGAGAAATTAATCGGTACAAATCACCATTCCAGATCAGCTGTTTCAATCGATTGTAATTTTGTACTGATAATTTACTGAATTCCAATTCATCAGCAGTCATTTCATTGACACGTATATCATAACCCAATTTACCCATCATGGCCACATCGGTTTTGTATTTCAACGATTGTTTACCCATGGAGGTAATGTGATTGCATGAAGTGATACTTGGAAAGAAATAAGAATAACCCCATTGAATAAATATCCGGTCAACAGGATCAGTATTGTCACTTGGCCAGAATTCGGTAAAATATTTTAAAGCTCCGTAATCAGTACGACCACCGCCACCAGAGCAAAGCATGATGGGAAGATGCGGATATTTTGTCCTCAAACGTTCCATCACACGATAAAAACTACGAACATATTCAATTTGCACATGAGATTGAATGTCTTTCAGATAAGTAGAATAGGTATTGGTCATCATGCGGTTGCAATCCCATTTGATAAATGCGATATTTGGATTTTTGGTCATCATTTCATCCACCACATTGTAAACAAAATCCTGAACTTTGAGGTTGGTTAAATCAAGCACCAACTGATTGCGGTAATAATTTTCAGCGCGGTTAGGTAATTTCAATACCCAGTCGGGATGCTTTTCATACAATTCACTTTTAGGGTTTACCATCTCAGGTTCAATCCAGATACCGAATTTAATACCTTTTGCTTCAGCTTGCTCAACAAGATAACCCAAGCCGTGAGGCAACTTTTGTTTGTTGGCTTGCCAGTCACCCAACCCAGCCTGATCGTTGTTACGTGGATATTTGTTTCCAAACCAACCATCATCCAATAAAAATACATCGACACCCAATTCTTTGGCTCCAGCAAACAAATCAGTCAGCTTTTTCTCATCGAAATCAAAATAGGTTGATTCCCAGTTATTAAGCAATGTCAAACGGTTGGAATGTCCATCCATCACTCCATAATTACGGGCCCAATTATGAAAGTTACGGCTGGCCAAACCTTTCCCCTGAGCGCTGAAAGTAAAAATAAATTCAGGTGTTATAAAGTTTTCATTGGGTTTCAGATGATATTCAGAAGCAAAAGGATTCATTCCTGCAATCATACGTAGCGAATTAGAATTATCAATTTCGAACAATAATTGAAAACTACCTGTCCACCCTAGCGTACCTGCAATCACTTCTCCTGAATTCTCATCGGCCGCTTTATTTTTTGAAAGAAAAAATGCAGGTGTCTGGAAAAAATTTGCTCTTGTACCTAACTTACTGTCGATGGTTTTTATCCCGTTGGTAAGTTGACTTTCTTCCATTGTCATTTCTTTAGCCCAAGAGCCATGAAAGTGTGTTAACCAATAATGATCGGCATCAAGATGGATCATTGCCGAAGCAAAATTGGTCATGATGACTGGACTTTTTTCCTGATGAATAATTTCAGTCCAAGTTTTTATAATGTCTTCATCATAATAATCAACGAAGACCAGCTTCACTGTAACTGGATATATAGGGTCTTTCAGAATGATGGAAGTGGTTGTAAGATTGCCATCATGCACCGATTTTTCATCTGCGAACAACAGTTCAAGTGAAGGATTACCATCATTGTGAAGTATCTTTACGGCAGGTTCAAAAAGGTTGTCTGTTCCCGAAGGAATATAGGCCTCGTGGATATTTGTCAGTAATTTATAATCCGAAACATTATTTAGTTTTTCACCCAAATAAGCCTGGTAAAGCTTTTTATTATTTCCGATGGTATATACCAAGCTAGTATGTTTGGTCTCGATAACAATTTGCTTTTCAGACATAGTTAGACGATCTGATTGTGCAAATAGTTGAATTCCAATGATTAATGACAAAACAATAAGGAGCGATGTTTTCATAGTTGATGATGGTTTAAGACAAATATATAATTAAGTCTAAAGATATAATTTACAAAAGTAATGACCAAATATAACATGAACTTTAATTTTCAATGTAATGAAAATTATATTACAAAATAAGCGGTTACCATGAAATAATTATGTATTTTCGTTCAATAATAATTGCTATTGACGATTTGCAAATCTATGAAACTAAAAGCATTCCATAAATTAAGTTACGGCTTGTATCTGATCGCTTCAGAACATAAGGGCAGAAAGGTCGGATACATTGCCAATACAGCCTTTCAGGTGACTTCGGAACCGCCTCAACTGGCTATATCGTGTCACAAAAAGAACCAGACTACCCAGGTAATTCTCGATTCGGGTATATTTTCGATCTCCGTATTGAAAAAAGAGGTGAACATGAAAATCATCGGCGATTTTGGATTTATGTCTTCCTCTGATCTTGATAAATTTAAGGGGATTAATACCATTACAGCAAAAAGTGGTGCGCCAATTGTACTAGACAGTTCAGTAGCCTGGTTCGATTGTCGTGTGGTAAGTTCGGTTGATCTTGGATCGCATTACCTGATTATTGGAGAAGTGCTTGATTCAGATGAAATTTCGGATGAAGAACCTCTCACCTATCAGCACTACCGGGAAAAGTACAAAATGTTATCGCCAAAGAATTCCCCTACCTATATCGAAAAATCTATTCTGGATGCTGAGACTTCTATTATTCCTAAAAATGAAGTAAAGGATGAACCAGAACACGAACATATTTTTGATGGAAAAAGCTGGGTATGTGTTATTTGCGGATATACATACAACCCTGAGGAGGGAGATCCAACGATTGGGATACCGCCTGGGACCCCCTTCGAAAACCTGCCCGAAGATTACAGATGTCCGGTTTGCAATGCTGCAAAAGAGTATTTTCAGGAAGTGTAGAAAGTTTACAGTGTTCATTTTAAAGTGATCATTATTAATAAATTAGTAGTTTGTTTTCTGACAAAGCTTGCAGTATTAGATACGGGTTACTGAATGCAAATTTCCCTGAAACGGAATGTACCATTTAGTCATTCGGTCAGGCGTATCCTAAAAATGATTATTTTTGAAAGCAAAATCATATATCACCCATGAATAATAAGAATTATACTATCGCATTAGTACAAGTTTCATTGGATGGAACACCTGAGGTGAACCTGAAAAAGTGTATGGAATGGATACGTAAGGCTGCCAAAAAAGGAGCCAATGTGGTATGTTTACCAGAATTATACAGTTCGTTCTACTTTTGTCAAAGCGAAAATACTGATTATTTTGATTTGGCCGAACCTCTTAACAATGATTCATACAAATCTTTCAGCGCTTTAGCATCTGAATTGGGGATCGTATTAATTATTCCTTTCTTTGAAAAACGTGCAGCAGGATTATATCACAATTCAGCCTATATCATTGATACTGATGGATCTGAAGCTGGCTTATACCGGAAGATGCACATACCGGATGACCCTAGTTATTACGAGAAATATTATTTCACTCCAGGCGATATTGGGTTCAAAGCATTTAATACAAAGGTAGGAAAAATTGGAACATTAATTTGCTGGGATCAATGGTATCCCGAAGGAGCTCGTATAACAGCACTTCAGGGGGCGGAGGTACTCTTCTACCCTACAGCAATAGGTTGGCACCCTCATGAAAAAGCACAATACGGTGAAAAACAATACGATGCATGGCGTACAGTTCAACGTGGACATGCTGTGGCTAACGGAATTTTTGTAGCTGCATGCAACCGTGTAGGATTCGAAAAGCCTGTTGAATCGTCAGCAGGAATCGAATTCTGGGGTGCTTCGTTTATTGCAGGTCCACAAGGTGAAATACTTGCCGAGGCCTCACACGACAAGGAAGAAATCATCATGGCCGAAATAGATCATGCCCTAATGGAAGATGTTCGTCGCAACTGGCCTTTCCTAAGAGATCGGAGAATTGATGCTTATGGAGATATTACAAAAAGGTTTATAGATTGAAAGGGGAATAATTTCTCTTCATCAAATATATGAAATAATTTCGTATTTTTGATTTATGGAAAATGGAAAGATTGACGTAGAAAAAATTTATAATCATTGGGTTACGACCTCAGACAAGGATTATAATACGATGTTGCATCTTTTCAAAGAAAAAGATTATCAATGGGCATTGTTTATTGGCCATATAGTAATTGAAATATTGTTGAAAGCCAAGATAGTAAAAGCAACTTCCGAACATTCTCCTTTTACTCATGACTTAAGACGACTTTCAAAACTATCTAAAATTGAATTCCAAAATATTCAATTAGGATGGTTAGATACCATAACAACCTTTAATCTTAATGCACGATACGATAGCTACAAACAAGCATTTTATGAAAAATGCACTCTAGAATTTACATCTGAATGGATTTCAAATATTAAAGAACTAAGATTATGGATAAAGAAGATGCTATAAAAATTGCCGAACGATATATTTCTCTAGTTGCTAAGAAATACAAGATTGAAAGTGCCATTTTATTTGGTTCGTTTGCAAAAGGTACCAATCATATAAACAGCGATATCGATTTAGCGATTATTTTTAAATCAATTGACGATATCATTGATATGCAAATTGACTTAATGAAGATAAGAACTGATGATGACTTATTAATTGAACCACATCCATTTAGAGCAATTGATTTTCAAATCACAAATCCTGTTGTATCTGAAATCATGAAAAACGGAATTGAAATAATAAACTATGCTGCCTATGAAGTTCAATTATAACATTCATCAAGACCAAGAAACCCAATCATATCCGACGTCTGTTTTAAAGGTGGCTATATTGATGCATGGGGTCGTGGAACTATTAAAATTTTAGATACTTTAATGAAAATACAGAATTAACTAATACAATATATCAGAAAATAAATAATATTGGGAAAACTACAGCAACCGAAGATCTGAAACAGTTAGTAGAATTAGGTATTATCTTCAAAATGGGTAAAATAGGTCAGGGAACTAAATATTTTTTGAAATAATTGGCCGCTAATTAAACGAATATAAAGTAAATATCAAAGTAAAATTAGAAAAAGATTAATTCAAACTGCGACTAGATTCAGATATATAATATAAAATACACAATAGTACAAAATATCTTTAACAAAAAATTAATGACACCTATATTAAGACGCTTCCCTGCTGAATGGGAAAAACATCAGGCAACACTATTATCTTTTCCTTCTGAAGGGCGCGACTGGCCTGGAAAGTATCATGCCATCAAATGGGCTTTTGTGGAGATGATTAAAAAGGTGACTGCTTACGAGCCAGTAATTTTAGTGGTCAAGTCTGAAGAACTACGTGAAAAAGTGATGGTGATGCTCGAACAGGCGCATATCGATCATACGCAAGTAAGTTATATCATAAAAGATACCAACCGCAATTGGATGCGCGATTCGGGACCTGCCATTGTGAAAACCAATGATGGGGGCCGAGAGGCCATTCAGTTTGGATTTACTGGATGGGCTAAATATAAAAATCACCGTAAGGACCAGGGAATTCCGAATGCTGTGGCTCAATATTTGGGTATTCCTTTAATTAAGGCGATGTACCAAAATAAATTGGTAGTACTTGAAGGTGGTTCAATAGATGTCAACGGCTGTGGAACCTTGATTACTACTGAAGAATGTTTGATGGACCCCATTCAACAGGTACGCAACTCAGGATTTAAGAAAGAAGACTACGAAAATGTTTTCCGTGAATATTTGGGGGTAACTAACACCATTTGGTTATGTGAAGGTATTGAAGGTGACGACACTCATGGCCATGTGGATGATATATGCCGTTTTGTTAACCAAAATACAGTTGTGGTCGCTCAGGAACCAAATATTAGTGACCCCAATCACCAAAAGTTGGCAGCTAACTATGAAATACTTAAAAATGCGCAATTGGAAAATGGAGAAAAACTAAATGTAGTAACGATACCCATGCCAAACCGTCTTGATTTTGAGGATCTTCGATTGCCTGCAAGTTATGTAAACTTTATGATGACCAATGATTGTGTTTTAATGCCTACCTTTAATGATAAAAACGACTATCAGGCACTAGGGATTCTCAATAATGTATTTCCCGATCGCCAGATAATCGGCATCAGTGCTGTAGATCTGGTCTGGGGATTGGGAACTTTGCATTGTCTGAGTCACGAAATTGCGCAGTAAAGGTTGTACCTCATTTCCGATAATCCAGATAGGCATAATTAACCTGAGTTCAATATAAACATTTTTTATATAACATATTAATTATCTGAAAGTTGCATGACAGTAATTTGCAAAACACTTAACACCAGGAAAGGTTTAGCACATTGTTTGTGAAGTAACAATCCATTGAATATGCCTATTTCGATTACATCAAAACGTTAATCTGGCCCATTGACATTTTGACGTTTTGACGGAAATATAGTAACCTGAGTTCGATATAGGTGATTTTCAAATTGTTTGTTTCTAAAGATTTTCGGACAGTGAAATTTCCTCCAGTAACTGAGTCAGTATTGCTTAACCAAATTACGCATATTACGCATATTACATATCCTGTGTTTTTAGCCTTCAAGGACAATTTACAAGACATTGAACCACTCTTGAATAAAAAAGGTACTATGTAATATGCGTAATATGCGTAATATGCGTAATATGAAAAAACTATTAGGACACATTCCCTTAAATTGTTTTCCCCTATTCTTAGATCGAACTTACGTTAGTACTTTGATTTACTTGCAGTTGATTAAAATGTCGTTTGTAGTAGTAATTATTTGAAATTGAATTAGATGAAGTCATTTTAATCGGATACATCAATCCCTTTCCACCATTCAGTTGTTGCTCTATTTTCATTAAGGTTAACCTCTTCCCCAATCATCGGATGAATTATCGGCATATTTAAACGGCGAGCCTCCTTGGTAACCCGTTCAATTGGTTCGTCCCATGCATGAAGGGCAAGAGCAAATTTGGCCCAATGTACAGGCATCAGTATTTTTGCTTTTAAGTCGATAGCAGCCTGTATCGTTTGTTCAGGCATCATGTGAATATACCGCCATGCATTGTTATATTGGCCACATTCGAGTAATGCCAGATCAAACGGGCCATGATCTTTGCCTATTTTTGCAAAATGGGTATCATATCCAGAATCCCCCCCAATAAATATCCTTTTTGAAGGAGTTTGCAATACAAATGAAGACCAAATTGCCTGATTTCTTTTGAGCTTTCTTCCAGAGAAATGACGACACGGTGTGGCTGTAACTATAAATCCATCTCCAAGATCAATTCTATCATTCCAATCCAATTCAATAATTCTTTCCAAGTCAAAACCCCAATATTCCAGATGAGCACCTGTTCCCAAAGTTGTTATTATTTCACTCACTTTAGGCTTGAGTTTAATCGTTGTTTGATAATCAAGATGATCCCAATGATCATGGGTGATAATTAAATAATCTATGGCCGGCATTTCATCAACAGTATAAATATCACTACCTTTAAAGCTTTGCAACATAAATGAATGAGGTGATGCATTGCCACTAAAAACGGGATCAACCAATATTCTTTTACCATCAATCTGCATTAAATAGGAAGAATGACCAAACCAAACCAACAAATCTTTTTTGGGGTCAAGCAACAAAAGATTGGTCTTTTGCGATGGTAATGCAACGTTAGGTTTATTGCGTTTACTACGGTTAAACAATACGTTTTGCAAAACTTCAAAAATACCAACATCCTCTGCCAGATTGGGTGTAAAACTTTGGTTTTGAAACTTTTCATTCCTAAAGTTCGGAGAATGAAGAATTCTGTTCAAGCGCTCACCTGTGGCTACTTTCCCAAAACTTGCCTGTTGCATAAACAATAAGATTGGTAACGCCAATATCAATAGAAATGTAATGATTATCACCATTTATTGTATTTTATATCTGATTAAGTTAATAGGCTTTTGGATTAGTACATTTAATTCATTTGACTTAGCAATAACGAATCAAACATTCTATCTGAAAGGATGCTTTTAAGAAATAAAATTGGTTTTGCTCCTGCACCTGCGGCATACCTTGTTTTGGGTTTAGATGCCAATGCTGCCTTTAAAATCACTTTTGCAATGACAATAGGTTGCGAACCCAATTTACCGTCTGCTCTCTCAAACATTTTCACATGCTTTTGCACTAAATCTCCGTATACCGTATTTCCTGAGACTTTCATCATGTGTTCTCTTGCGATGGTATTCCACTCGGTAATGATTGCACCCGGTTTGATTACAACTACATTGATCCCGAATTGTTTTAGCTCCATTCTCAAACTGTCACTAAGTCCTTCAACAGCAAATTTTGTGGCATGGTACCATGATCCGTGAGGTTCCCCAAGACTTCCGCCAATGGATGAAATGTTGATAATCGTTCCTGAATGTTGTGCCCGCATGGTTGGAATAACCAATTGGCACAATCTGGCTAATCCAAAAATATTCACTTCAAACTGATATCTTGCCTCTGAAAGCGGAACATCTTCCAATGCACCATAAGATCCATATCCTGCATTATTAATCAAAATGTCAATTCGTTTTTCTTTATTTATAATCTCTTGGACACCTTTCACCATACTATTTTCATTGGTCACATCCATTGCCAGAAGTCGAACGCCTGCACTTTTTAAATCCTCCATCTTCTCAACTCTGCGAGCTGCGCCATAAACTATGAAACCATTTTCTGCCAACAGTTTTGCTGTTTCTTTTCCAATGCCGGCAGATGCACCGGTAATTAATACTACTTTTTTCATTTGCTTCATTTTTTGTTATTCATTGCAATTAACATATCACTTAGATAGTCGCTCTTAACAATTAAACGATTATTGGAAACCGTGCTTAAAATTATTACAGATTTAACTGTTCGCTCTACATCTATTTAAAATTCATTGAGTAATCATATCCCCTATCAAATTAAAGACCTGGTCGATTAACTCATTCAGCTTCATATTATATGCATTTAATGTGAAAGAAATGTATGATTTATTATAAATATAGCATGTTGTTTAAATTGATACAAGTTAAGGTTTTTAGCTGTAATAATCTGAAATAATGGAAACAAAATGAAGGATAAATATAAAGTAAGATCATTCATCAAAAAATTCATTAAAATGATGTAAATTTATATATCAACATTTAAATGAGCTTTGTTGTTTAACCAATTAAAAATTTATTTTGTCTGAGAAACCCAAAATACCCGTATTAATTGTAACCGGCTTCCTGGGAGCAGGTAAAACAACTTTTATCAATCAGCTACTAAAGCAGAACAATGAAGTTAAAATCGGACTTATAGAAAATGAGTTTGGTGATGTTTCCATTGATGCAAAACTCATTACCGATTATCAACCAGAAAGTATCATAGAATTCAACAATGGCTGCATTTGTTGCACCCTTTATAATGAATTTTCGCTCACACTTCAGGAATTGGTTAAAAATCACCAACATATGGAACATTTGATCATCGAAACTACAGGAATTACGGATCCTGGCCCAATTATAAAAACTTTTTATCAGGATGATGACCTTAAACGTATATTTGAATTAAACGGGACTATTTGTCTGGTTGATTCTATTAATTTCCTTCAATACATTGGAGGTTCTACACAACAAAAGCAGATCATTTTAAGCGATATGATTATTTTGAATAAGACTAGTTCGGTAGATGGATGCACAATTGCAAGAATCAAAAAAAAAGTGGCTGCTCTCAATCAAACAGCTATTGTGACTGAAACCGACTATGCACAAGTCGACTCATTGCATTTATAAATGCTTCAACCTCATTTACAAGATGAGTTTGCAAGGAAATTAAGGAAGCCTTATTACAGTGAATGTGAAGTAGCTGACTATCACAGTTTCACCATTCGTTTTGGTGGATTGCTCAATGAAAACAAGTTTGGTGAATGGTTTAGTTATTTCGCCTCGCTTTATAGAACAAATATTTTTAGGATAAAAGGACTGATAAATTTTGAAAACAACCCAATGATAGGAATTGTACAATCAGTTGGCGGAATGACCTCAATTTCAGAAGGATCTGTGATTAACCCTCATGATCCTCTTGAAAATGTACTTGTTTTTATCGGCAAAGAAATCAGCAAATATGAGATTGAAAAAGAAATCCAACAATTTTTAATAACAAAAGAATAAATAAAATTTGCCTATTGTAACCAATTAATTTGTAGCAAACGGATCGGTAACAAAAGGTCTGACATCTGTCAAAAGCATTCCAGCAGTTTTAGCAGATAACATTCCCAATTCCCCATCTTCAAAAACCTGGCAATATTGAGGCTCAACATTTAACATTTGAGCACATTTAAGAAAAGTAGTTGGATCTGGCTTATGATGGTCCACATCATCTGCCGTTACAATGACATCGAAAAAATGATCAATCCCCAATTCTTTCATCTGCAACATAGCACTTTGCCGGCTAGCACCTGTACCAACAGCCATTGGAATTTTACCATAGGCTCCTTTCATCAGGTTAATCACTGCTTCATGAGGCTTTATATGATTGATATTTCGCCAAAACTCCTGTTGCTTCATCACCACAATCTCCTCAGCATCAATTAGTAAATTTTGATCTTCTTTTATGCGTTGGGCAAAACTGATGGTTGGCATTCCGGTCATTTCCACCAAAATATGTTCATCAAACGTACAATTCAGTTTTTTGCAAACCACATGCCAGCTCGATATATGAACTGGAAGTGAATCAGATAAAGTACCGTCAAGATCAAAAATCAAGGCTTTTGCCTTAGGATGTATTTCAAGTTTCATTCATTTCTACTTTAAAGTTTGCAAAAATAACAAACTTTTCTGCCAAACAGCCCTTTGATTTTAAACTGCCCCGAATATATAACACAAAGTAGGCAACAAAATTGATAACAAATAATATTTTGGTTGATTTGTTATATGAATTTATATAATTGAGTTAGTCAGAAACCTATATTTTTGATAACTTTGTAGGCGGCTATTATCTGACACTCATTCACCTGAAGGAATCATAGAATTCCAGATATAAAATCTGAATATGAAAAATATTTTAATGTTTTGCATCTCCATGCTGTTGCTTCCAAAGTTATCTTTCGCAGCTGATCAATACAAATGGAATAACGTAATTATTGGTGGAGGTGGTTTTGTGTCTGGAATTGTTGCATGTCCCACGATGCAAAACTTAATATTTGCTAAAACTGATGTAGGTGGTGCATACAGGTGGATAGAAGAAACACAAAGTTGGAAGCCGCTCACAGATTGGATCAACACCAATGAAAAAGGATACCTTGGTATTGAAAGTATTGCCATCGATCCACAACATCCCAACCGGGTATACATGTCGGCAGGTCTCGAATATTTCAGTACTTCTCCTGCGATATTCTATTCCGAGGATTATGGCGATACGTTTAAAAAGACGATTGTTCCTTTTATGATCCATGGAAACGGTTATGGACGTGGAACGGGTGAACGTCTGATGGTTGATCCCAATGATTCGACTATTCTTTTCTGCGGATCGCGAAAAAATGGATTGTGGAAAAGTGCAGATATGGCTAAAACATGGAATAAAGTAAGCTCCTTCCCCGTTACAACCACTTCCAATGACAATGGTGTTTGTGCCGTAGCATTTGATCCGGCAAGCGGAACTCCCGGCATTTCAACTAAACGTATTTTTGTTGGAGTTTCAACAATGATGGGCTCAAACATTTACACAAGTGAAGATGGTGGAGAATCATGGTCGCCTGTTGCCGGCACTCCTACCGATAAAATGCCTCAACACATCGTCATTACTCCTACTGGATTTATGTATGTAACTTTTTCCAACGGTGCAGCACCACATGCTTCTTCCACTGAAGCACTCAACAAAGGATCGCTGCTTAAATACCAGATCAGCACTCAAACATGGACTGACGTAACACCCAACAAAACATCAGCGCCTGCCATGAGCGGCATTTCATTCTCACAAAACAATCCTGAAGTTTTAATCGCTTCCACCACCAACACTTATTGGCAACAAAATTGGTCAACATCAGGTTCAGTTTATGGAGATGAAATTTATCGAAGCACCAATGGGGGCACTACATGGACTGCTCTATTCAGCAGCCGTAAAATCTCATTGGATCGCGACAAATTTATCTGGGCTGATTCCAAAATTAAAGGACAAGGTCCATTATCATTGCATTGGGCTTCATGCATTGTGCTTGACCCATTTAATGCTGACCGAGCATTTGTCACATCAGGTAATGGAGTTTTCATGACTAATAATCTTTCTTCGTCCATTTCAATTTGGACATTCAAGGTAAAAGGATTGGAAGAAACTGTTCCGCTCGACTTGGTGAGTCCACCTTACGGTGCCCCATTAATATCTGTGATTGGCGATTACGATGGTTTTCGCCACAACTTCCTTGATCATTCACCCTCACTTGGCCGACATAATCCTTCCATTGGAACAACATCAACACTTGATTTTGCAGAAAAGAATCCTGGTGTGGTGGCTCGGGCAGGCTCAAGTGCTTATTATTCAACCGATAATGCTAAAACCTGGAAAGCACTTCCGGCACCTGTTACCGCAGCAAAAGACGGATCTATTGCAGTTTCAGCTGACGGAAGTACCATCGTTTGGAGTCCTTTAGGACAGACAGCTTATACGACTTCAGACAAACTAGTGTGGACAAAATCAACAGGTGCCCCAACTGGTCAGAGGATTATAGCCGACCGGGTAAATGCTCAAAAATTCTACACGATTTCAAGCCAGAAACTTTTGATGAGCATCGATGGAGGAAAAAACTTTACAATAAGTGCAACTTCAACTGCATTGACACAGGTTCGCAAATACAGGGCTGCGCCTGGGTTTGAAGGTGACCTATGGGTTCCAAACGGCGGCATGGGATTGTATCGTACTGTCGTAACAAATAACGTGACTTCCTTTAAAAAGATTACAGCCGTTTCAATGTGTGAAGCCATTGGATTTGGAAAAGCAGCTATGGGGCAGAACTACCCTGCACTATATATTTGGGGAACAGTGGGTGCTGTCGAAGGAGTTTTCAGATCAGACAATGAAGGAGCTAATTGGGTACGTATAAACGATGCTGCTAATGAATTTGGAGGAACTGGAAATGCCAATGAAGTAATTGGTGATCCCCGCGTCTACGGTCGGGTTTACATGTCTACTGCTGGACGAGGCACTGTATATGGCGACCTGATTGATGGTCCCGATGCCAATTTGGTTTATGATACGGATTATCTGCCAACGGGCATTTCACTGCTCCAAATGAATAAGGTACCATTTTTTAAGCTTCAGAAAGATAAAAATACTTCGTCGATACGCATTGCGTCTGAAGAGAAAGGTAATTTCGAAATATATTCCATCACTGGCACATTGATTGAAAAAAGAAGGTGCGAAACTTCTAATGTGATTTCAAATGGCCTGCTTAAGGGATTTTATATTTTAAAATTTATTTCTGATTCAGGAAAAACGGCATCTGAAAAATTCACAGTAGGCATGTAAGATTTTAAAATCAAAAGCATTGTACCATTAAATGAATATTTTTCTTTAATGTGAATGCCAATTTATATTCAGCCAATGTTGGATTATTTGCCCATGTTTGATCCACTTCTATTGGAATACTCCATAATCGTTCTAATTTCCAATCCCTACTAACCTAAGATCGATCTATCCGCTAATCAGCAACATTTACACTTCTGGGTTTCCGACAAAATACCAATTATCGGAATGGCATTTTGTCGGAAAATGAATTCCATCTATTCCTAAAAGAAATTTATTCTTATCCTCTCCTTCTTTTCTTCCTTTTTTTCACAATCAGCTAATTCATTTTAACCATGCGTTTCATTTCACTAAATCCATTTACTTCAAGTCGATAGAAATAAACGCCTGAAGATACGGGTTTTCCAGAATTATCTTTCCCATCCCAATAGATGGTATAATCATTTGATATTTTATCATCTCCATCAAAAATTCTTAGGGTTCTCCCATTCACATCCAGAACTGAGATTCTGTATTTCGCTGGAATAGCTAATTTAAATTCAAAGTAAGTTCCGTCTATAAAAGGGTTTGGATAATTCTGCAACATTTTAGTGGCAGTAGCAGTAATAGGTAATTCGTCAATTGCATTCGGTTTATAGGGTGTATTGCGTAAACCAGGTGTTCCATTATTAACTGAAAGTACCCAATTTAACCCGTCATTGTTGTCCAATGTGGGATTGGTAAGTTCAAGTGACCATAGCTCTTCAAAGGTGGAAGTTTGCCACGGCAAGGTGCTGCCATATTTTACCTCATCGACCAATTGGCCTTCGCTCGAATACAATTTTACTGCATCAAGCGTATTGCTGAGTCCAAAGTTGAAAGGACCAAAAAGATTCTTTACTCCTATAAATACACCGTTAAATTTCATAAGGTCATTGGATAGCAAAAGATATTCATTGGCTTTTAGCAATGTGTTAGCTGCAAAAATATATTGATGATTGGGATCTGAATCAGTGATTTTCCAACCCGAAATATCAATATCATTTAAACCCTTGTTGGTAAGTTCTATCCAATCGCCAGGATTAGCTAAAGCAACATTGTTAAAGCTGATTTCGTTGATCACAATGTCTTGGTAATGATTTCCATCCACTTCGAAAATCGCAGTCAACACCATATTGGCTTGAGGAACCACCTTTATAATTGCCAAATTACTTCCTGTTGTAATTCCTGTCCATTTTACAAACTTATAACCTACTTTAGGTAGAGCAGTTAGCGTAATTGGCACATTTGGAAAATAAGATCCTTTCCACGGGAATTTGGACAATTTCAGTGAATTGAATTGTATTAAACCCTGCAAGGAGTCAGCCTGTGCAGTAATGATTTGGGGAGTCTGGAAACTGAATTGCAGCTTTATATGATTAAATACATTGGATGGACGAGCAGTTGCAAAATTTTTCATTACCTGAACATTGTAAAGCCAATTGCTCTTTGAACCTCCATTCCATTTTAGTAAATGACTACCTATTTCATCAGTTATCGCATCTCGTTTCAGGTCAATGGCCTTGTTTACCAGATCAGCGCGAAAATTAGAATTGAGCAAATCGGCAAAACGATTCACAAACTGATTACGAAACACTTTATTCTCGAGCAACTTTCGCAACATGAGCGTAGACCATGGCGGATTTGGCCAACCTGGTCCATTGGGTTCTGTTGCAAAGGCCAGGGAATTATCAGCTGGTAATGTACCCAAGTTTCCCATACCAAAATCGGTATCGTATAAAATCCAGCGCCACCGTCCACTTGCATCATTTGTTTTCCAAAATCGGAGATTATTTCCAGGCCAATCGTGGTTTCTAAAGTAAATCTGTGATGAAAAATAGTCAATAAAACTATTAACATCAATAAAATTAAGCATCTTGTTGTAATTGACTAGAGTGGCCAGACTATTATTTTGAAGAAAACTCATCATTGTCAAGTATTCATCAGCTAAACCAACAATCACTATTCCATTATTTTCAAGGATAGTCAAATTATCCTTATCTACATCATTGTGCTGAGCAATCATACCCACGTTGATCTTTTCACGGATATTCTGAATGCCCCAGTATTGGCCGTTCAGAAAAATAGTTGCGGGTCGGAAGGCCTGTTGTTCCAAATCCAAGCCAAAGGTAAGTCCAGCCATCAAACCATCCCTAAACATTGAGACGTTCCAGTCGTTTCCTGAATTACGTAAGACAATATCTTCATATTTGTCATAAGGTCTTTCTGCGAATATTTTATATTTCATTTCACTGTATCCATACCCTTTGCGACAATAAAAAGCCAACGATTTCTGCGCATTGGCTCGAGACCAGTTACCAAATATTTTAATTCCGCAATCTACATCAATCACTTTGTCACCTGTTGTCTCCATCAATTCAAAATGACAAGCTTTTTCCCAATCCATCCAGTAATTGGCTCCAAAATGGGGATCAGCTACTTCTGCATTAGGTCCATCAACGTAAATCCCAGTATTATAATCCCATAAATCAGTTGGGTTCATAGACACCGAAACGACTGGCATTTTTTTATTTCCATAGATGATATAAGAATTGGTAACTGTTTCACCGGGCATCATACCCGATTTTAGAATCCTTGCCCTTATAACTTTAGAAGTTGAAATGTCGATTTCGCCTTTCGTTATAGAAGATAACTTTGTAGGAACTGAACCATCCAAAGTATAATAAATAGTATCATTTATTGTGGGAGCAGAAATGGACACTTTCATACGGGCTGCATAGACTCCACCGGGAAAGCTAAAAACAGGCTTTCCTGGATCGTCTCCTGAAATTTCCTCTCCTGAATTTATCTTTCCTGGTGTTGAAGTATCAAAGACTACCCACTTAGTTGGATCTTGCGAAGAACGACCATAAGAATAATTCACTTGCAAGGCGCCTATCATAACACTATCAACCAAAACACCTGAAGGATTTGTCAGGTATAGTGATTCGCCATCTGCATCCAATTTAAAGTTAGTATGCATTTCATTAACTACGAGTTTTAAAATATCAATTACACGGGGATTGACAGGTCTTTCAATAGTTTCAACAGATAAAAAAGGAATAGCTGACAAATCGGAAGAAGTTGGATCATAATTATGTACCTGAATAGACAATATGTTTTCCCCGGTTTTTAATATTAGGGCCGGGTTGGTGACCATAAATTTTTCAGGCATCTGTCCTTGATAGATTAATGCTTCATGCTGACCTGAAGCAAGCACGTCAAATCGCGGAAGTGCCCCTAAATTCAACATTTGTGCACGACCGATTTCCACTCCATTTAAATAGGCCACAAAACCATCGTCATAATCAATATGAAGTATCAATTGCCTTACTGAGGCCGCATTGGTTATGGTGAATTTTTTTCGTAGTAATATCGATTTAGTAACCGTAACCACTGTGGCATCATCGTTATCACCCATTCCAAAACCACTCTTGCCCGTTTTCCAGCTTGTATCGTTAAAACTACTCAATCGCCAGTTCGTTGTAGGTTCGGTTATAGGAACCATATATTTCCAATCATCACCACTGGAAATGATTGTATTCCAATTACTAATGTCTTTTCCTGAAGCAAAAACAACCTTGTAAGCACCAGGATTAACTGTATAATCTGGAAAAACCCATTGAAATGGCTGACCCTTTTTATCTGAAAGACCAAAACCATTAAGATTGACAGAAGTAGTGCCCGAATTGTATAATTCGATCCAGTCAGAAGATTCTCCATCCTTATCTGTGAGTACACCTCCATTAGAACTCATTACTTCATTGATGCGGAATGATTGTGCATTTGAAATCAAGGTAGTGAAAGCCAAACAAATGGCCAAAAGTAAAAGCTTCATGTTCAGTGAAATATTAGTCTTAGTTTAAGCAATCACAAAATTAACAATTGAACTGATATTAATGCTATTATATCCAAAAATGATTGAATTAAAATATCATTTCAATATTTCATCTTCAAATCTTATAGAAAAACATTCATCCTCGCAATTCAATATAACTTCCATCGATATTTAAGATGAAAAAGCAAATATTACAATTCTGTAACGCGATGGAATACCTGTTGTTATTGAATGTAAATATAATAAAATTTATTCAATATTACAAAAAATAAGCTCTATAATTTACATGTCGAGATTTAGCAATTATTAATTAATATCATACAATTATCGTATAGTCAACAACATTTTCAGTAACTGGATTGTTTCTATGAGTCTATCTCAATTATGAATAAAAAACTGAAGCAAATATTATACCTGATCAAGGAAGACCGGAAGCTTTTTCTAAGTATAAGCTTTGGGGTATTTTTGTTTGTTCTATTTTTTCAACCTTTTCCACTTGAGCAGATTGATTTTAACAACCGACTATTAATTATAGCTGGACTAGGTGGAATTGTCTTTCTATTTATGGCATTGGTTAGGGGCGCTTTCTTATGGATTATCCAATATGAAGACCCCTCACCTGAGGAGCTAGTCTTTCTTTCTTATTTAGGAGGGTTTATTATTTGGGTACTGAGTTCGGTCGCTTTTGCATTTTACCTACGCTATGTAGGCTCAGTGAATATCAACTTTTACACGATGTTTAAAGTGATATTAATATGTCTCTTTCCTCCCGTAGCATTAGGAATAACTGATGAACTCAAGGATTTAAGGCAGCAGAATAAATCGCTCATCCTCAAAAAAGAAATCATTCAGGAACAATTTAAAAAATATGAGGTTGACTACCTTCATAAATCCATCGAATTTATATCAGAGAACAATACAGAAAGTTTATCTCTTCTAATTTCGGAAGTTGCACTTATAAAATCAGCAGATAACTATGTAGAAATTGTGTTTATGGAGGATAAACATCTAAAGAAAAAGCTAATGAGAGGGACCTTAAAAAATATTGAACTACAGTTAAAACCCTACCCTAATTTTATTCGATGTCACAGAATCTGTATTATCAACACCCACTATGTTGAAAAGCTAAACAGAAAATTTAACAATTACTGGTTGTCCATAAAGGGATTACAAGACCAAATCCCAGTGTCGCGACAATATTTATTGAAACTCAAAGAAGCAATTTAATCTGTCAGGGGCGAATCTCATTCGCCATATCTATTTGATATTAACCACATGGCAGTGTAATTAATCCCAAAATTTCACAAATTAATCCCTTCCACTTTCAAAGAATTTAAATATGCATTTACTTTGATCCCATCCTAATATATAGCTGAATTATTATATAAATCATAAGAAAAAGGCACTAAATTCTTTCTTATACCTTTAGCTGATTAACTTTTGGGAGAGCAATTAGTAAAGTAAAGATTTTAAATTATATCAAAATGGAAACATCGAATAATAGCAAAATAAATGATCGGTCATGGCAAAATGTGATTATGAAGTATAACCAACCCGATTTACGCAAAAGCTTATGGCAAATCTGTAATTCAGTGATACCCTACATGATAGTGTGGTATTTAATGGTGCAAAGTTTAATGATCTCCTACCTGATAACTTTAGTTTTGGTTTTAATCGCTTCGGGTTTGTTGGTAAGAATATTTATCATTTTTCATGATTGTGGTCACGGATCTTTTTTCAAAAACAAGAAAGCAAATCTAATAGTTGGAATTATTTGTGGTATATTAGCATTTACACCATACCACAAATGGCATAGTCAACATGCTGGGCACCATGCAACTACTGTCAATCTTGACAAACGAGGAATCGGGGATGTGTGGACTATGACTGTAAATGAATATTTAAGTTCATCAAAATGGAAACGATTTTTCTACAGGGCATTCCGCAATCCATTTATCTTATTTACCTTTGGACCATTATTTATGATATTTGTACAAAATAGAATATCAAAAAAGAATATGACTCCTACAGAACGAAAAAACGTTTATTTCACTAATTTCGTATTATTATTAATGGCTACGGGGATGAGTTTAGTTATTGGTATAAAGGCATATCTGTTAATTCAAATACCTCTCATTTTAATTTCTCACGTCATAGGATTGTGGTTGTTCTATATTCAGCATCAGTTTGAAGATGTTTCATGGGACAGAACCAATAGTTGGGATTATAAAACTGCCGCCATCGAAGGCAGTTCATTTTTGAAATTACCTGCTATATTACAATGGTTTACCGGAAATATTGGATTTCATCATGTTCATCATTTAAGTCCCCGAATACCCAATTATAATCTGGCCCGCTGTCAATACGAAAATGACTTGTTTAAAGATGTCAAGCCAATTACTTTGTTTTCAACTTTTAAAGCATTAAATCTAAGTTTGTGGGATGAAGCAAACTGTCGGTTGATCCGTTTCAGAAAAATATCCATCCCCAATTGATAGGAAAAAGTTAGCTAAACAATAGATACTTAATAGTTCCTTATTTACTAACATTTCGGAGGAGTTTTTTTCTTGATCCACGCAGGTTTCAAGAGTGTCAAAATTCGATTATTTGCCTCCAAAGTTGACTTATATTATTGTATTACAATTATTTACAATCATTTTT
>Ga0123338_10000423_pt1 | contig 43360 bp, 43 predicted proteins | sample grotaG_FD_89793 | JGI IMG/M metagenome (GOLD analysis project Ga0123338, IMG submission 89793) | Glacier valley bacterial and archeal communities from Borup Fiord, Nunavut, Canada, to study Microbial Dark Matter (Phase II) -... | ecosystem: Environmental > Aquatic > Freshwater > Ice > Glacier ... | reverse complement strand
GGGGAGGGCGTGATCGCACTACGGATCACGCGGGAAGTCGCGTTCGAAGGCTTTTCCGCGGTCGACCTCGTCGCGGCGACAGCGGTGCCGATCGGTGGCATCCATCCGCGCCACGGTCATCACCTCACGTTGACAGGTGATCTCGCGTTACCCGCGTTGCCGGGCCAAGCCGCGATCGCGAGTGGTGCGGGCTTCGGCATCGAGCTCGGCGCACACCTCCCAGGCACGTTGCCCAAAAAAACAGCAGGACCTGACCGCGCGGCGGAGATTCGCCAGCTCGTCTCGAACGTGCGCGCGCGGATCACGCCAGATCTCGGTGCGACACAACTCTTGGCACGCGATGCCGATATTGCGACGACCGGCGATTGCACGACGTTCGCACTCGCCTACGCTTCGCTTGCCACCCGCCGCGGAATTCCGACGCGCGTCGTGACGGGCTTGCGCGTCGACGGGGATCGCTTGGTTCGCCATCGCTGGGCCGTATCGTGGACCGGGCGCGCGTGGATCGCGGTCGATGCCGCGTTCGGAGCCGTGCCCGCTGGCGGCGATCTGATCGGCCTCGCGATTCACGATGCGGATGATGCGGGCCTTGTCGCGGGCGAAGCCGCGCTCACGCACATTCACGCCGCTCAGTGGTGATGGCCGCCGTCGCTGCTCCCAGCCGGTCGGCAATGGTCGAACCAAGCGCAGTTACGCGATTGCGAGGCTATGCCGCGGCTCTGCAGGCCCACAGCGCGCGTCGCAAGGCGGGTTCATCGAGATCGTCCCCGATCAGCACGAGCTCGGTCATCCGCGGCGCATCACCCCACGGGTCGCGAAGCTCGAGCGAGGTCCGCACGCCCGCGCGCTCGACGAAGCCGCGTCGTGGTTCACCGGCGAGGTGAACGAAGCCCTTCGCGCGAACGAGCGCGGTGCCGAGGGCTTCGATCACCGCCATCACGCGGTCGCCGACGAGAGGCGCGGTCTCGGTAAACGTCACCGCGGTCAACTGATTCGTGTGGTGGTGAGGGTAATCGGCGTGGCCCGTATTCCACGCGCGCACCGCACGCGTCTCGAGGATCCACGAGGTCATCGCGAGCGCGCCAGCGTCTCCATCGGGAAACGCTGCACGTTCGGCGTGCGGCGCGAGCTCGTCCAACGTGCGATGCGTCCGGCGCACTGCCGTCGCCGACGCGACATCGAGCTTCGAGATCAAGACGCGATCGGCGGCCATCGCTTGGGCGCCCGCTTCTTCGCGTACACCGAGTGCGGCCGCACCGCTCTCGGCATCGACGACGCAGATCACACCGGCGGGCACGATCCGTTCACGCGCCGCCTCTTGCTCGGCGCTGCGCTTCGCAGCGATCGATTCCGGCGTGGTACGTGACGTGACGCGTGAGCTAGTCGCGTGCAAGCTCTCGAGGATCGCCGCCGGCTCCGCGATGCCGGTGGTCTCGAGCACCACGTGATCGGGCTGCGAGCGCTCCACGATCTCCGTGATGCCCTCCCACAGGTCATTCTTGATATCCAGCTTGCAGCACACGCAGCCGCCCGCGAGCTCGAGCACGTCGCCGCCGTGGCTCACGATCAGCTGCGTATCGATCGAGATCCGACCGAGCTCGTTCACGAGCACCGCGATGCGCTTGCCATTATTTGCGGCGAGCATGCGGTTGAGCGCGGTGGTCTTCCCCGCGCCCAGCCAGCCCGAGAGGATCGTAAATGGGACGCGCCCAGTCTTGGACATGCGATCTCAGCGCTTGAAGAGCGCGCGCTCGACGACGTTCGCGAGCACCTCGCGCACGAAGGGGCGCACGACAAACGCGTCGGGTCCGCCGTCGGCACCGACGTCGTAGATGTCGATGTACTCCGAGGTCATCATCACGATCGGAATCTCGACGGTCGTCACGTCGGTCTTGAGCCGGCGACAAACCTCGGCACCATCGATCTTTGGCAAGTCGCTATCGAGAAGGATCACGTCGGGGGGTTCGTGCTTCACGCACGCGAGCGCACTCGCACCATCGCGCGCGATCTGGATGACATGACCGCGCCCGGAGAGCACCTTGACGATGAGCCGCACGACATCCGGCTCGTCATCGATCACCAGCACCCGCGCCATGGCTACTCGTCTATCACGGAACGCAGACAGGTCTCGGCGACCGGCATCTGCCAATCGCGCTTGTTTGCGAAGTAGTGACGGATGTTGCCCTGCTTGTCGATCAGCGCCGATTCGGGGACCGCTTTGATGCCCCACGAAGCGGCGATCGCGCCGATCGTGTCTTCGCCGTTCGGCTTGTCGAGCAACACATCGAACGGGACGCCATCCGGCAGCGCGACCTTGTACGCGGCGAGCGCGTCGGCGAGCGTGATTTCCGGATGCTGTTTCAGCGAGACCTCGATCGCCTGGACGAAGGCGGCGCCGTTCTGCTGCAACGCGACCTGGAAGATTCGGTCGGCTTCCTTGGGGTGCGTCTTGATGACCTTTGCGACATCGTCCGGCAATGTCGCCTTGAGGTTCAGCGCGCGAACCTGCGTGAGCCCCGAGTCCGGTGCGAGGGCGGTGATGATGGCGATCAACACGTCGGTCCAGTTCTTGTCGGATGCCAGCGCGATCACGACGAAGTCGCTCGAGCCGAGCTCGGCGGCCATCTCCTTGAGGTGCGGCTTCTCGGTCTCGCACACGCCACACCACGAAGCCCAGAAGTTGACGAGCACGACCTTGCCGCGAAAATCCGAGAGGTGAACCGCCTTGCCGTTGTGGTCGAGCGCGGTGAAGTCAGGCGCCTTGATCGGGTACGTGCAGTTGACACCCTTGGGGCAGAGCGCCGGGTTGAGCGGAGGCTGCGAGACCATACCCGCACACGCATGCTTGGCCTCGCGCTCGGCAGCGTTCGGGACCATCCACATGAAAAACACCAGCACGATCACGCCGAGCAGCGCGAGGCCTCCTCCGACGAGCAGGACACGGGCATCGAGGGACACGCCCGTACGGGTCTGCGCGGGAGCCATGAAGAACAATATACCGGAAGTTCCGCTATGCTCAAAGCGATGTCGCTGCGTGGCTCCCTCAGCACTATGGCCGCGGAAGACGTGCTCGATTGGGTGGCAACTCGCAAGCTGACCGCCGCGATCACGTTCGAGCTCCGCGGCCTGGTCCGCAGCCTCGTCGCCGAAGAGGGCGCGATCGTCTGGGCGAGCTCGAATCGCCGCGACGAGCAACTCGGTAACATCCTCGTGCGTAGCGGCCTCGTCGCCGAGCGCGCGCTCGCCGACGCCCTCGATGCGCGCGCCGAAACGGGGGTTCCGCTGGGAAAAGTCCTGCTCATGTCGGGGCTGATTAGCGAAGCTGACCTCGTAGAAATTCTCGCCACGAAGATCCGCGAGACCGTGACCGACGTGATCACGTGGCACGACGGGCAATTCGATGTCGTGCCACGCACGCAATCTCCGGCGACGGGGGTCAATGCACAGCTCTCGATCGATGTGTGCCTGAACGTCGCACGCCGCCGTGCCACCCGCATGGACGAGGTGATGAGCATCCTGGGTGGCGACGACATCACGTTCTACATTCCACCGGGCGCAGCCCCGCCAGCGGCCGCCCCGGGCGACCTGGTCGATCCCGCGAAGGCCTGGGCACTCGCGGGCGATCGCCACACCGCGGCCGAAATCGCGGCGGCATTTGCCGCGCATCGATTTGCGACATACGACAAGCTGGTCGACATGGTTCAGACGGGGCGCCTCGTGATCGATCGCCGCTCGCGCGAGCGCACGAACTCGGCGGTCGAGCTGGCCGCGGGTGCGCGCGGTCGCTTGCGCCAGGGCGATCGTGCGGGCGCCCTCGCGATGGCCAGCCAGGCTCTGCATCAAGACCCGAGCGATCAAGAAGTTCGCACCACGTTCGCGACGATCGAGCGCGCGCGCGTCGCCGAAGTCGCGAAGAAGCTGCTCGCGCGCCATCGCGTGCCGAAGCGCATCAAGGACGTCACGAACGAGCTTCGGCTCGCACACAACCTGTCGTCCGCCGAGATCGAGCTTGCCGGCCGTGTCGATGGTCGCTGGGATCTGCTCTCGTTGATCAAGTCTGCGAGCGTGCGCGAGGCTGAAGCCTTGCTAGCGTTCGCCCATCTCGCCGAGGTCGGCGTCGTGGAGCTCGGCTGATGTCTGTCCCTACCATCGCGACGACCGTCGATCGCACGCGCCTCCTGCCGCGCAGTGGCATCGGCGTCGAAGCGCCATGGTTGGTCATCGCGCCGCCCGGCAATCCGGTGATCCGCCTCGATGCACGCTTGCTAGATCGCGTCGAGCTGATCGGTCGTTCGCCGACCGCACCCCTCGTTGCCTCGGGCATCGCGATCGCAGGGGTCGCCGCCGCCGGCTTCTCGTTGCTCCCCGGCGGAGTGTTCGCGTGCGCGGGGCTCGCGTATCTCGCGCACGAACGGTTCAGCGAAGCACGACGCCGAGCACGCAGCCGCGATCTGCTCCTCGCGCTCGGCGATCTCGAGGTCGCGCTCCATGTCGCCGACGGACCGGAAGCCGCGAAGGGCATCTCCGAACAGCTCGCGCCTTACACGCGGGATGCACCGATCACGCTCCCCGAGGTCTACGAGGATGCGAAGCGCCGGATGCGCGCGCAGGCCGAAGGCAAAGGAGATGCGTCGGCGAAGCGGGAGATCGAGCACGCGCTGCTCGTCGGCACCGATGTCGTCACGCTCAAGGACGGTTTTTTGTCGGTCGGGTCGAACATGTCGTTCCGGATCGCCGAGGTCCGCGAGTACGCGCTGCGCGGTGCAAACTTGCCGCTGCCCGGCGGGCGCTTGTTGCAAGCGGCGATGGGCCTGCTCGTCGTCGCCGCCGAGGAACGCGCGCAGGTCGGCGAGGATCTCGCGGTGCTATCCAAGCGCGTCGCCGACTACGAAGCGTGGTCGGGTCACCACGCGGGCCGCTAGCTTTCCGATCGAAGTGGGCGATGATGCGGTCCGTATGGCGAAGCGCACCGCGACCAAGAAACCGGCCCCGAAGCCGAAGAAGGCGGCAACCAAGCCGGCCCCAAAAAAGAAACAGCCGGCTCGCAAGCCGACGCGGCCGGCCCCCAAGCCGAAGAAGAAGCCGAAGTCGGCGCCCAGAGCGAAGCCGCCCGCCACAGCGAAACCTGCTTCGAAACCAGCCCCGAAAGCGAACGCCGCCGCGAAGCAACCTGGCAACAAATCGAAGAAGGCGACCACGCGCTTCGATGTCTCCAACGTGATGAAGCTGGTCGAGCACGCCCGTAAAGGCGACGCGCATACGATCCTCGGCATCGCGCCGAAGCTGCCGATTCGCGAGGTGCTCTCGGAGCCACCGGAGTGGAACCGCAAGTCGTACGATCGCCTGCTCGCGCTCTACCTCGGCAACGACACGTTCGGGCACGCCGACTGGAGTCGCTACATCTACGACTTCGCCGACAATACGTACTTCCGGTACGACGATGAGGGCCACGCACTCGCCCATCTCAACAGCGATCTCGGCGCGATCCACGCGAGCCGTGACTTCGGGGTGTTCGACGAGAAGCGCGCGGTCGAATACTTTCGCGCCGCGCTCGCCGGTCCGAGTCCCGACGATGTCGTCGTCGAGATCCTCGCCGTGGTCACCGCCTCGCCGAAGCCATTGCCACTCTTGGCCAAGCTCGCGAAGAATCCTCAGGGCGCCACGCGAAACAACGTGCGGCGCTCGCATATCTCGTGAGTCACGTGGTCCGCTGGCGCTAGCCCGAGCCGATCGCGAAAGTCGCGCGACGGATCCGCGAGCTGATGCGCGACCTCGAGCACGACCTCGGACCCGAGCGGCGGTTTCATAGACTTCCCGTGAGCAAGAACCAGGACTCGTCGATGCCGCCCTGGATCATGCCGTGCGAGTAGCCGAGCTCGAAGGTTCCGGGTACGAAGAAGCCGAAGTAGGCGTCCAGCCGGAGCGCCGCACCCATCGACCAGCGCGTGTTCTTCGCGGCGTCGTACGTGGTGTCGAACGCGGTCGCGACATCGGAGAGCACGCCCATGTGGAGGCGCCGGATGTAGATCGGCAGCGTGCCGAGGCCGTGCTCGATGCGCCACAGCTCCTGGCGGTACTCGAGGTTGAGCAAGTGGTACTGGTTGCCCGCGACGGTGCGCGTCGGATAGCCGTGGAGATAGCCGATGTACGAGCTGCGCGCGGAGTTCACGATCGACATCGCGATATCCTGCGCGGGTACGCCGCCGAGCGCGAAGCTCCCGGTCGTGACGCGATCGCCGGCGCGCACCGCACCGACGAGGCGTGCCGCGATCACCGGCGTGACCCCCCACAACCGCTGGAACACATCGAACGCGTAGCTCACCGTGACCGCGCGATACTTCGCCCCAAAATCCGGGTGATCGAGGCGCAGCGAGACGCTCGCATCGAAGCCTTCTTGCGAGCCGAGGCCGAACGTCGTGCCGCGAACCCGCGAGAACCCGAGACGCGTCGCGACGCCAGCCTGGAGATAATCGATCGGCGGATGGGTCGAGACCCGTTGATCCGGATCGAGCGACATCGCGGGCGGCTGGACGAGCCTGTAGTAATCGGTGTCGTAGTCGAACGACAGCGTCCACGACGAGCTCGGCCGCGACTCGAACGGGATGCCGAGCGACAACGTGCCGCTCCAATCTTCTTCTTTGTAGTTCTTGTTCAGGCCGTCGACGCGCCAGCCACCACGCGTTACCAACGTGCGTGCACCGGAGAGCCGCACCGAGGGCCGCCAGCCGGTGTACGCGTACGAAGCACCGATGTTGGTATCGCCATTATCGGCATCGAGCCCGACCGCGAGGGCGTAGTTGTGAAGCCCGGCGACGTCGGCACCGCTGGTCTGGATGCTCGCGGAGCGTGACGCGGTGTCGGTCGTCAGCGTCCACACCTGCGGCGCGAGCGATTCGAGCGGGCGGTACGAGCGCGGCGGCGAGACTGGCGTCTCGTCATCGCGGATGTGGACGGGGTTCGGTTTATCGTCGACGAACGCGCGGGCGGGAAGCCACGCTGTACGATCGAGTGCGATTTCGAAGATGTCGTAGCCGCCCATCGGCGCCGCGTTCTCGAACGCGAGCCGCGTGCCATCGAGCGAGGGCTTGCCGTGAAACGCTCCGCCGAGCACGTTCGTGACCTGCCAGGTCGTCGCGGCGAGCGTATCGAAGGCGTAGATGTTCGAGATGCCCGTGCGATCGCTATCGAAGAACAAGAGCTGTCCGTCGCTCGACCACGAGGGCGACATGTCGACCGCGCGATCGTTCGTGACCGCGACGGTCTTTCCCGAGGCGAGCTCGGTGATCAGGATGTCGCGATAGCCATCGCGTCGCCACGCGGAGAACGCGATCTTCGAACCATCCGGCGACCACGCGGGTTGATAGACCTCGTCGTAGCGATCGCCCGAGTACACCACCGATTCCGGTGCTTCTGGTTCGAGCGCCTGGACCGCGAGCACGCTGTGCGAGTGCTCGTTGCGCGAGTACGCGAGGCGGCGGCCATCCGGCGATACGGCGGGATCACGTGCGCGCTTGCCGGTCGTCAGGCGTGTGGTCTGGTGGGTTGTCGCGTCGAAGCGAAATACGTCCTGGTACGAGTAGTCGCGGCGGTACTGCCTGCCCTGTTCGTAGACGATCGAGTTGTCGCTCTGCAGATCGAACGGCCCCATCGCATCGATCTGGGCGACGTCTCGCGCTTGCACGCGCCCTGCCGCAGGAGATGCATCCTCGCCGACAGGCAGCGCCTTGACCGTCGGCAACGAGTAGCCGTCGTACGAGAGCCAGAATAACTCCTTGCCGTCGGCCGAGTAGTGCGGCAACAGCTGCGATTCTGCGGAGTGCGTGAGCTGGCGCCCCGTGCGCAAGCCGCGGCGCTCGGCCGCCATCTCTTCGAGCCCATACTTGTCGCGAAGATAATTCTTCCAGTCGTCGTAGAGCTCGGTAAACGGCTTACCGACCGTCTTGGCGATCTGGCGGTTGACCGCGAACGGCGTCGCCCACGAGCCCGACACGTGCGACATCTGGCGCAACTTGTCGTCGCCAAACCGATCGAACACGTAACGCAAGAAGTGCGAGCCGTACACGTACGCCGCGTTGCCTCGGGGGTACTGGCGCGGGTTGCCGGAGACTTCGTCGAGCCGTAGATCGACCTTCGCGTGGCGCGCGATCCGGATGTACGAATCAAACCGCGTGCCGCGGTTGCGGCCCCCCGCGGAGCGCTTCGACTCCTCGTAGACCGCGATGCCCTCGATGATCCAGCGCGGCATGATCTGGTTCGGCGACCAGGTCTTGCCGAAGATCGAGTTGTAGATCGTCGGCAGACCGTCATAGGTATCGAGGTGGAGGATGTGCGTGTACTCGTGCGCGACGAGGCCGTACAGCCAGTCCTCGTGATCGTCGAGCTCCGAGAACCCGTCCGGGCCGGTCGCGTAGAGCTGGATCATGTTGCGCGGCAACGTCGTCGCGAAGCCGTTCGCCGAATCGGTATCGTCGGCGAGTAAGACGACGGTCTTCTCGGTCGGCACCTTGTCGAGCGCCGGCGACAGCACGCGATGCGCGCGCTCCGCGACCACCCCGACCCGACGTGCGACATCGTCGAGCGGCTCCCAGTAATAGATGATGAAGTGATCGGTCTCGACGGTCTTGTAGACCCGATCGGGATCACCGGCGTGCGCCGGCGCCATCTCGACGAGATGGGTCGCGATCACCAGGGCTGCCGCCAGCCAGAACTTCACGGTCGCGAGCTTAGCTCGGCTTCTTCGGCGGTGCTGAGATCGCGAACATGTACGCGCTCACGATCGCGCGGACCTCGGCGGCGGTCGAGACCGTCTTCACCTTCGTGATCAGGCGCTCCGCATCCGCGATCGCCATCTGACGAATCACGTCCTTGACCTCGGGAATCGAGACCGCGCTCATCGACAGCTCGCGGATCCCGAGGCCGATCAACACGGAGGCGATCATGGGCTCGCCCGCCATCTCGCCGCACACCGTGACGGGGATGTTCGCCGCGCTCGCCGCCTCGACGACCATGCCGACGAGCCGCAGGATCGAGGGATGAAGCGGCTCGTAGAGGTACGAGACGTACTCGTTCACGCGATCGACCGCCATCGTGTACTGGATGAGGTCGTTTGTCCCGATCGAGAAGAAATCACACTCGCGCGCGAGCAAGTCCGCGGTCAGCGCCGCCGACGGCATCTCGATCATGATGCCGAGCCTGATCTGCTCGTCGAACTCCTGCCCCTTGATACGGAGCTCGATCTTGATGTCGTCGACGATCGCCTTGACCGCACGGAGCTCCGAGATGCCGGAGATCATCGGGAACATCAGCTTGATCGGGCCATGGGCCGAGGCACGCAGGAGACCACGAAGCTGGGCGCGGAACAGCTCGCGTCCGATTTCGTTGAGGCACAGCCGAACCGAGCGCAAGCCGAGCGCGGGATTCGCCTCGTCGAGGTCAGCTTCCTCGACGAACTTCGCGAGCTTGTCGGCACCGAGATCGAAGGTGCGGATCGTGGCGGGTCGCCCCTTCATCTTGTCGATCAGCTTGAGCGTGGTCTGGTAGTGCTGTTCTTCATCGGGCAGCGCTTCGCCCGTCATGTAGAGATATTCGGTGCGATAGAGGCCGACGCCGACGGCGCCGTAGTCGAGCGCGTCATCGATCTCGTCGGGGTTATCGATGTTCGCGAGCAGCTGGATGTCGACGCCGTCGCGCAGCCGCGCCGGCAGATCCTTCATCGAATGGAGGTGCATCCCCGCCGCGACCTGGCGGCGTTGCTCCTCTCGATATTCGGCGACGGTGGCCGCCGAAGGATTCACGATCACGACGCCGGTCGCGCCATCGATCACGAGGAAGTCATCGGTCTCGACGACCTCGGTGATGTCCTCGAGTCCGACGACGGCAGGAATCTCGTGCGCGCGCGCGATGATCGCGGTGTGTGAGGTCTTGCCACCCGCGTCGGTGATCAGGCCCGAGACTGCGGCCTTGTGGAGCTGCGCGGTATCCGCGGGAGATAAGTCGTACGCGACGACGACCGCATCGGGCGGCGGCGCCAAGGGGCCGGTCTCCCGACCGAGCAGGTTGCGGAGCACGCGCTCGAACACGAACTCGACGTCGCTCTTGCGCTCGCGGAGATACGGATCCTCGATCGAATCGAACACCGCGCGGATATCGTCGACGGCGCGACGCAGGCCCCACTCGGCGTTGATGCTGTCTTCTTGGATGTACTCGACTGCTGCACCGACGAGATGCTCGTCGTGCAGCATCATCTGGTGCGCGGTGATGATGTGGTAGTCGCTCTCGTTCTCCGAGGCGAGCTTCTCTTTTATTTTCGCGAGCTGCTTGTCAGAGAGCCCGATCGCCTTGTGCAGCCGCGCGAGCTCGGTATCGACATCGTCAGGTTCGATGTGATGACGCGGCGCTTTGAGCGTGTCGCGACCGATCAGATAGGCGCGACCGAACGAGATGCCGGGCGAGACGCCCAATCCGGTGCGTCGAATTTCAGGCCTGGGTTCGCTCACGGATCGCTAGCTATCCTCGCCAAACTTGTCGTTGATCAGCGTGAGAATCTCGTCAACGGCTTCACCGGCCTTGTCGCCCTTGGCCTTCACGGTGAGCGTGGTGCCCTTGCTGGCGACGAGCATGAGCACGCCCATGATGCTCTTGCCATTGACCTCGTGACCCTCTTTTTCGAGCATGATCTCGCAGGGGTACCTGGCGGCGAGCTGGACGAGCTTCGTCGCAGCTCGCGCGTGCAGGCCTCGTTCGTTGATGATCAGCACGGTCTTCTGCGCGGTCTCGGCCACTAGCGACTCCTCTCCATCCCGCGACCTTGATCACGATCCACATCGCGATGGCGAACCAGGATGTCCCACTCTGACCCGAGCCTGCGCCGCAATTCCTCGACGACGGCAACCGAACGATGACGCCCACCGGTGCAACCGACGCACACGGTGACGTAGAGCTTTCCCTCTTTCTGGAACTGAGGGAGCTGGAAACGCAACAGGCCCTCGATCTGGCGCACGAGCTCCGAGCCATCGGGCCCGAGCACGAATTTCGCGACTTCGGGATCGCGACCGTCGAGGTGCGTGAGCGATGGCTCGAAGTACGGGTTCGGCAGGAACCGCACGTCGAATACGGTGTTGAACTCGAGCGGCAGACCGTGCTTGAAGCCGAACGAGACGAACGTCACCGCGAGCTTGCCAGTGCCGCCGTAGCGATCCTGGATGATCGCCTTGAGCTGATGCATGTTGAGGTTCGTCGTATCGACGATCGCGGCACCGTCGCGGAGGTCGGTCATGACCTCTCGATCGCGGCGCACGCCCTCGGTCAGATCGTCACCGGAGAGCGGATGACGCCGACGCGTCTCGGAGAACCGACGCAGCAGCACTTCGTCGCTCGCGTCGAGGAACATCACCTCGAGGCGATGACCCGAGCCGCGTAGCCGCGAGATAGTCTCGTGCCACGCGGGGAGGTTCTTGCGCTGACGCGCATCGATCGCGATCGCGAGCTTGTCACGATCACCTTCGTGCGCGAGGTGGTCGACCAGTTGTGGGACGAGCGGGACCGGAATATTGTCAACGGTGGTGAACTCGATGTCCTCGAGCGCACGCAGCGCGGTGCTCTTGCCCGCCCCGCTCAATCCCGTGACGATCACGATCTGCACGGCCTACTCGACCGCGTCCGAGAGATGACGATCGTGCGCCTCGCGATTGTTCTCGCGCAGGTGATCAAGCTGATCGCGGAACGCGCGCGCCGAGTGGATGCCTTGCGCCTTCAGCAGCTGGTTGCGCGCCGCGACCTCGATCAGCGTCGCGATGTTGCGACCCGGGCGAACCGGCAGCTTGAGCTTCGGCACCGCGACCTCGAGCAGGTGCTCGATCTGATCGTCGAAGCCGAGACGATCGTATTCGACGTTCGCATCCCACTCGTGCAACTCGACGACGAGCTCGACGACCTTCGCCTCGCGCACCGCAGAGATCCCGTAGAGGTCCTTGACGTTGATGATCCCGAGACCGCGGATCTCCATGTGGTGACCCAGGATGCCCGCGCCACGGCCAGAGATCTGATTGCCGTGGCGGCGCACGAGGATCACGTCGTCGGCGACCAGGCGATGGCCCCGGATCACCAGATCGAGGGCGGTCTCGCTCTTGCCGATGCCGCTCTTGCCGACCATCATCACGCCGACACCGAGCACGTCCATCAGCACGCCGTGGAGCTGCGTCGAGGGCGCGAGCCGGTCCGACATCCACTCGGTCGCGATCGCGATGAAGTCCGCGGTCGGAAGCTGCGAGACCAGCACCGGGACCGAAGCCTTGTCGGCGGCGCTGGTCAATTCGGCGGGCGGGATGTTGCCGCGACAGACGACGATGCATGCCGGTTCGCTAGCGAACAGCGTGGTGATACCGAGGTGGCGCGCGACTTCGTTCTCGCGCAGATAATCGATCTCGGTGCCGCCGATCACGAGTACTCGACCGACATGAAGCTGTTCGGGCCAGCCCGTGAGTGCGAGGCCCGGCTTCTGGATCCTCGGCACCGTCGTGGTCCGGTTGAGACCCGCCTGCCCCGCTACCACCGTCGCGGCGAGCTCAGCTCGTCCGAGTAGCTCCGCGATCGTGAGCGCCACTAGTACTTGGCGTCCTCGTCGGCGACTACGTTGTACATTGTCTCGGCATCCGGGGCGGCGAGCAGGCGCTTCCTGAACTCCGGATCCTTGAACACGCGGCTGATCCGCGCGAGTGCCTTCAAGTGCGCGCCGGTCGAAGACTCGGGCGCCACGAGCACGAAGAACAAATATGTTGGCTGACCGTCCATCGAGTCGAAGTCGACGCCCGCCGGTGCACGGCCAAGGCAGGCGATGATCTCGCCGACCGCCCCGAGCTTTCCGTGCGGGATCGCGACGCCCTCGCCGATCGCGGTCGATGCGAGCTGCTCGCGCTCGACCAACACGCGCGCCAGCGACGCGCGATCGATTCGCGAATGATGCTCCGCCATATATTTGGCGAGCTCCTCGAGAATTGGTTTTTTCTCGGTCGCCTCGAGCGCGGGCACGATCATGTCGCGCTTGATCAGGTCGACGATCTTCATGCGCCGATGCTTACGCTACCACGGCCATAAAAAACTAGGACGCCGTGGCCGGTGTCTCGATCAACCCGTAGCTGCCGTCCTCGCGCTTGTAGACCACGGCAACGCGATGGTCTGTATCGTCGAGGCGGAACACCAGAAACGGCTCGTTCAAGAGATTAAGCTGGACACAGGCGTCAGAAACCGACATTGGCTGGGCATGGAACTTCTCGGTCTTGACGACCTTGAAGTCCGACGTCCGCGGCTCGGTCTCCGCAGCGGGCTGTGAGGCACCTTCGGCCTGGAAGGCTTCGTCGATGATCGAGTGTGACCACGGCAACGTTTGAATGTTGTGCGGCCGCGCCTTCATGCCCTCGAGCTTGCCCTTGTACTTGCGAACTTGGCGCTCGATCTTGGCGATCACCAAGTCGATCGAGCTGTACATGTTCTCGGTCGTCTCGTGACCGGCGATCGTGAGCCCGTTGTGGAGCTGGAAGCTGACGTCGATGCGATGGTTGTGGCGCTCCGTGCTGAGCACGACGTGGCACGCGATCGGATCGGGCAGGTACTTCTTGACCCGCTCCATACGTTCACGCGCGTAGGACTTAAGAGCGTCGGTCGGTTCCATGTGACGGAACGTCACCGCGAATTGCATCGAGCGCCTCCAAAAAGTGGTTCACTAAATATTCTACCGCTCCCTCGCGAACGAGATCGAGCGCTAGAACACTTGTTTGCGCTTGGACGAGCTCAAGATTCCCAGCTGCTCGCGATACTTGGCAACGGTGCGGCGAGCGATATCGATGCCGCCCTTCTTGAGTAACTCGACGATCTTCTGATCCGAGTGCGGGCGCTTGGTATCTTCCGCCGTGACGAGCTCTTTGATCTTCGACTTCACGGCCTGCGATGCGAGGTCCTCGCCATTTGTGCGCGAGATGCCGCTATTGAAGAAGAACTTGAGCTCGAAGATGCCCTGTGGCGTGTGGACGTATTTCGAGGTCGTCACGCGCGAAACCGTCGACTCGTGCATGCCGATGTCCTCGGCAACGTCGCGCAAGATCAAGGGCTTGAGGTGGGCGATACCCTTGTCGAAGAACTCGCGCTGAAACTTCAGGATCGATTCGGCGACCTTGATGATCGTGCGCTGACGCTGCTGGATCGAGCGGATCAACCACTGCGCCGAGCGTAGCTTGTCCTGGACGTAATCCTTGCTCGCCGCGCCGGTGCCCATCGCGTTCTTGTAGAAGCCGCTGATCTTGAGCTTTGGCAGGCCGTCGTCGTTCGGCACGACAAAGTACTTGTCGCCGACCTTGTGGATATAGACGTCCGGCGTGACGTAGTGCGGGTCATCGGTCGAGTACTGGCGACCCGGGCGCGGATCGAAATCCATGATGACCTTCGCGGCCTCGTAGATCTCTTCGAGCGGCTGCTTCAGGTCGCGCGCGATTGCCTGATAATTCTTCTTCTCGAGGTTGCCGAGGTGGCTGCGGATCATCTTCACGCAGAGGTCGTCGTCCTGGCCGGCCGCGACGCACTGGATCAGCATGCACTCGGCCAGTGACCGCGCTCCGATGCCGGTCGGATCGAAGGTCTGGATCTTCTCGAGCACCTCCTCGCACATCACCGGATCGGCGCCGAGGTCAGCGGCGATCTCGTCGATCGGTGGATCCTTGATGTAACCGTCGGCGTCGATGTTGCCGAGGATCACCATTCCGACCTCGAGCCTCTCCGGCGAGAGATCGGTCATCTTCAACTGCCACGCGAGGTGATCGTGCAGGCTCGGAGGGCGGGTCAACGTCTGCTCGAGCGACGGCATCTCCTCGCCATCGCCGCGAAAGCCTGGCGCCGTCGGGCCCGACTGATAGCTATCGAGATAGTTCTCCCAGTCGATCTCGTTGACTGCATTCGCGTCGCCCGAAATCTCGGTCTGCGCGACGCCGTCGACCATCGAACCCTCGATCGGAGTCTCGGTCGAGTTGCCTTGGTTCTCGAGCTGGGAGGCCGCGAGCTCGTCCGAGCCGATCGGATCTAGATCGGGCGAGCGCTCGTTATCGAGGTCCATCTCGTCGTCGAGGATGGGGTTCTCGAGCATCTCTTCATGCACGAGCTCGGCCAGCTCCATGCGACTCAGCTGCAGGAGGCGGATCGCCTGTTGCAGCTGTGGAGTCATCACGAGCTGCTGGGAGAGCTTCATCTCCTGCCGCATTTCCATTCCCATGATTTCTCCTTGACTTTCGTTAGATTAGATCAGATGGACGGGTGCGCTGCAGCCTGGTACGACGCTTGAATCAAAGCGTACGCAGGCGATGCAGGTTTGTAAAGGACCATGGCCCGCCTCTTGCCGAGGCGCACCGATCCCACGCACTTGAGGCGCCGAAGCTACTTGCGACGCGCCTGCTGCTCGACCGCGGCTTTAATGAAGCGCGAGAACAGCGGGTGTGGCGAGCTTGGACGTGACTTGAACTCGGGGTGGAACTGGCACGCCACGAAATACGGGTGCTCCGGGATCTCGAGCATCTCGACCAGGCGACCGTCGGGCGACACGCCCGAGAGCACCATGCCGTGGCGCTCCAGCGCGTCGCGGTAGTTGTTGTTCACTTCCCAGCGGTGGCGATGGCGCTCGTTGATCTCGGTCGAGCCATACGCTTCTTGTGCCTTCGAGCCGACCTTGAGGATGCACGGGTACGAACCGAGCCGCATCGTCGCGCCCTTGTCGGTCACGCCGCGCTGATCGGGCATGAGATCGACGACGGGATGCGGGGTCTGCGGATCGACCTCCGTCGAGTTCGCCTTGTCGAGGCCGCACACGTTGCGCGCGAACTCGATGCACGCCATCTGCATGCCAAAGCAGATGCCGAAGTACGGCACCTGCTTCTCGCGCGCGAATTTCACCGACGCGATCTTGCCTTCGGTGCCGCGCGCACCAAACCCCGGCGCGACGAGGATGCCGTCGTACTGCGCGAGCTGCGCGGTCCCGATCTTCTCGAGCTCTTCGGAATCGATGTGATCGATCTGCACCTTGCAGTCATTCGCGATCCCGCCGTGCAAGAGCGCTTCGTTGAGGCTCTTGTAGCTCTCGACGAGCTGGACGTATTTGCCTACAAACGCGACCTTGACCTGCCGCTTCGGCTGCGTGATCCGCGCGACGACCTGCTCCCACGCATCGAGCCGCGACGCGCGCGACCAGATGTTGAGGATCGCGGCAAGCTTCGCATCGAGCCCCTGCTCCGAGAGTGCGAGCGGCAAGCGATAGACCGTATCGACATCGGTCGACTGGAACACCGCATCGCTCGCGACCGAACAGAACATCGCCATCTTCTTCAGCGCGTCTTCGGGCAGCTTCTCCTCGGCGCGCACGACAAGCACGTCGCACTGGATGCCGATCTCGCGCAGCTTCTGCACCGAGTGCTGCGTCGGCTTGGTCTTGAACTCGCCGGCCGCGCGGATGTACGGCACGAGCGTGAGGTGCACGCTGACCGAGTTCTGCGTGCCGAGCTCGACGCGCAGCTGGCGCGCGGCCTCGAGAAAGGGCAGCGACTCGATATCTCCAACGGTGCCACCGACTTCGACGACGAGGACATCGAGGCCCTCGGCGCAGCGCAGGATCCGCGCCTTGATCTCGTCGGTGATGTGCGGAATCACCTGGACCGTCGAACCGAGGTACTCACCGCGGCGCTCTTTGCCGATCACGGTCGAGTAGACCTGCCCGGTCGTGATGTTGTTGAGCTTCGACATCTTCGCCGAGACGAACCGCTCGTAGTGGCCGAGATCGAGGTCGGTCTCCGCGCCATCGTCGGTGACGTAGACTTCACCGTGCTGGGTCGGGTTCATCGTGCCCGGATCCACGTTGATGTATGGATCGAGCTTCATGTTCGCGACCCGGAGGCCGCGATTTTCCATCAAGGCGCCGATGGTTGCGGAGACCATGCCCTTGCCAAGCGACGACACCACGCCACCGGTCACGAATACGAATTTCGTTTGTTGCGCCATGAGGTTCCTCGCGGCGCAGCGTTCTATCCCCGCCAGGGGGGAGCGTAACCGTGCCTGACGGTTTCTACCGATTCGCTCGTCGAAAGACAATGGGCGAGATCGGCAATGGATCGCGGTGGTTACTCGAGCTCGCCCAGGATCTCGGGATCCACTGGGTGCGAAGCCGGCTCGCTGCTTTCGATGGTGTTCGGATCGACGTTCTCGCTCGGCGTGCCGACTTCGTGGGTGCCGCCCGGCATCTCGTTCGTGGCCGCGACCGTTGCGGTCGGCTTCGGCCCCGCCGCATCTTCCGCATCGTCGGCTTTGCGATCTTGTTCGTTCTGCGCCTGTATGTCCTGATCGTCGGCGAGGTCCTGATCGTCCTCGTCCTGCAGGTCATCGACGTGCGTCGAGACAACGGGCTGGGCCGGCTTCGCCTTCGCCGGCGGCGGCGTCCACGCGGGCTCCGTACTCGACGGCGGCGACGCGTTCGTGCCGCGCAGGTCCGCGCGCTGCTTGGCGTCGACGATCTGACGGTCGTCACTCCAGTGGCGCCGGCGCTCGTGGTTCTCGGGGCCACTCTTCTTGTGAAGGTCAGCCATGCGAGTGTCATAGCCGCTCGTGCCGGCGGCGTGCTCGTTCTTCATCATCGCGACGACATCGACTTCCTTGAGCGTCACGGAACACGTTGCACGCAGCGGCTCGCCGCTCGAGTCGAACATGGTCAGCTTCGTGACGACCGAGACCACGACGCAGCGAAGTTGCTGCGAGCCCCACACCGCGACACACAACTGAGGATGGTGGTCCTCCGGTTTTTTTGATTTGCGATCGAGCGGCAGGGTCAGCGACTCGAGCTGATCGACCTTGTCGGCGATGCTGATGCCTTCCTCGTAACCGTCGAACAAGAGCTCGAGCACCACGCTGCGTGGTTCGCTCGTGCCGTACTCCATCCACGCCAATGAATCGCCCGACTTCGATTGCCGCGCGCTGGTGTTCGGGTGCGGAGTCCACGCGGCGTTTGCCGTCCGCGCCAGCTCCTTCGGGTTGTACTGCGCGGTGATCTGCAGCGGGTCGCCGGTGACCGTTCCGATCACGAACTTGTTGCCCTTCGGCGTGTACAGCTCGCGGCAGTCGCGCTTCTCGAAGTTGCTATTGCGTTGCATGCGAGCCGTATCGGCACGCCTTGCCCGCGGTTGCGTGGCATCGTAACTGCGCTTGGTTCTTGCCTTCTGTGAGGAGCGACGCGCGCGATCTCGCGTTACAAACCGCGACGCCAGCCGGAGATTTCCGAGCTCTGCGGCTGCGCGATTTGCGCACGCGCCACACCGTTGCTAGCAGCGGCCGGCTTTTGCAATGCATCGAGCACCGCCGCGATGATCGCGGCATCGAGGTCACCTCCGTCGGCGCGCGGATGGAGCTCGGCCGCGTTGCGCGCGATGAACCCGGTGTCGTAATCGCCCTTGATGAAGTCGGCCTGCCGCAAGCACCGGCGATGAAACGGGAGGTTCGTCTCGATGCCGCGCACCTGATACTCGTCGAGCGCACGTCTCATGCGATCGACCGCGGTCTTGCGATCCTCGCCCCACACGACGAGTTTCGAGATCATCGGATCGTAGTGGACCGGAATCTCCGCGCCTTCGTAACAACCGCTGTCGTTGCGGACGTACGGTCCATCGGGGATGCGGAGGTGTGTGATCTTTCCGGGCGATGGCAGAAACTTCACGGGGTCTTCGGCGTAGATCCGGCACTCGACCGCATGACCGCGACGACGTGCATCGAGCGCGGCTTGATCGAGCGGCAGCGGTTTGCCCTCGGCCACATCGAGCTGCCAGCTCACGAGATCAAGCCCGTAGATCAGCTCGGTCACCGGATGCTCGACCTGCAACCGCGTGTTCATCTCGAGGAAGTAGAACCCCCCGGTGCTCGACCCCTGATCGAGCAAAAATTCGCAGGTGCCTGCGCCTACGTAGTTTACCGCACGCGCAGCCGCGACGGCCGCGCTCCCCATCTTCGCGCGGAGCTCGGGGGTGATCGCCGGCGATGGCGATTCTTCGATCACCTTCTGGTGACGGCGCTGGATCGAGCAATCGCGCTCGCCGAGATGAACGATGTTGCCCTGCGTGTCGCCGAATACCTGGATCTCGATGTGGCGTGGTCGGATGATCGCGCGCTCGAGGTAGACGGTGCCGTCGCCGAACGCCGACGTCGCTTCGCGGCGCGCACCCTCGAACGCGGCGGTGAGCTCGGCCGCGGCCGTGACCAGGCGCATACCTTTACCGCCACCGCCCGCCGCCGCTTTAATAAGTACCGGGAAGCCGATCTTCGTCGCGGCAACGAGCGCCATCTCGGCGTCGGGAAAGCCATCGCCGGTGGGGCCGTTATCGCCTGGTACGACCGGCGTGCCTGCTGCCGAGACGGTCTTGCGCGCCTCGGTCTTGGATCCCATCTTTCGCATCGCCTCGGCCGATGGGCCGATAAACGTGATGCCCTCAGCCGTGCAGGCATCGGCGAAGTCCTCGTTCTCGGACAGGAACCCGTAGCCGGGGTGAACAGCGTCGGCGCCGCTCTGCTTGCAGGCAGCGATGATCTTGTCGATCACCAGGTAGCTCTGCGAGGCCGGCGCCGGGCCGATCGCGACCGCGTAATCGGCGACCTGAACGTGGGGAGCGAGCCTGTCGACATCGCTGTAGACCGCGACGGTCTCGATGCCACGCTCCCGACACGAGCGCATCACGCGAACCGCGATCTCTCCACGGTTGGCGACAAGGACACGGCGAATTGGCCGAAACTGCGACGACATCAGGCGCACCTTACTACTTCTGTACAGCGCGTTGCATCGGTGGCGCGCGCACCATAGACTCGAGGCGATTCGGCGATTTACGGCGCATGTGAGGTGCGCCCGCGATCGCCGCTTGGGAGATTACCTTGGCCGATCCAAACACCCGACAAGGGAAACGCACGCCCGTCACGCTCAAGATCAAGTTCAAGAGCGAGACTCTCGAGCAGTTCATCGAACGCTACGCGGTCGATGTCAGTCAGGGCGGCATCTTCATTCGCACCAAGGAGCCGCTCGCAGTCGGCACCCAGATGAAGTTCGAGTTCCAGCTGCGCGATGCATCGCCGTTGATCGCGGGCGAAGGCACCGTGGTGTGGACGCGCGAGAACGATCCGAGCCGCCCGGCGATCGCGCCCGGCATGGGCGTGCGCTTCGATCGCCTCGGCGATGGTAGCCAGAACGTGCTCGAAAGGATCCTCGCCGAGAAGGCGAAGCAAGCTCCGCAACGCGGCAACGAATCGGTGACCAAGCCGCCGATGTTCACGGACACGCCGACGCGCGTCGCGCCGGCACCGGTGCAGGATGCGCTGCTCGGCAACAAGCGCCACGACTCGCAGGGAACACCGCTCCCCAAGCCGATGCCGTTCCACTCGGATGCCGACGAGTTCGGCGCCGAGGCGTTCGAAGAAGCAACGAAGGTGCGCGCGCTCGACGAGCTCGTCGCGCAGACCGCCGCCGATGCGGGCCAGGATCCGCAAGACGTCGCCGATCAACTCTCGGGCAAAAGCATCGCCAGTCGTGAATCTGCGCCGGCGTTGCCGAGCGCACCGGAGCCGTCGGGTCGCACCGGCAAGCTGCTCGATACGTCGCCGTCGCCCCGCGCCGAGCAGGCGCCCGCGAGCACGTCATCCCCGGCCCTCGCTCCGCAAGAAGTATCGGAGCAGCGTACTCGGCTCGGCGTCGAGCCCGCAAAGGCCACCGCACGCGCAAAAGAATCGACCGAGCGTGTTCGTCCGGTCTCGGTCGCTCCCGAAACCAACCTGCCGAACCGTCCATCGAGCGCGCCGATCGTCATCGGCATCATGTTCACGTTCGCCGTCGCGGCCGCCGCGTTCTGGTACTTCGTACTGCGCAGCACCGTCGCCGACGAGATGGCGAAGACACCCACGTCGTTGGATACTGGCAGCGCTGCCGCTATCGTGCCCGCCGATGCACCACTGATGGTCGACAAGGTGACCGTCGCTGTCCCCGCCGGTCCGGTGACCGAGACCGAGATCGCCTCGAACGTCGCGACGGCGACCGTCACCGTTGTCGGTACCGAACAAACCGGCCCTGCTCCCTTCAAGGCGAAGCTCGAGAACGACAAAGCCTACAAGATCCGTCTCGAAGCGCCGGGCTACACGAAGAAAGAGCTCGACGTGAAGGGTGGTCAAGACAAGGTCACCGCCACGCTTACCGCGAAGCTGCGCGTCATCTCGGTCACGAGCGAGCCGGCGGGCGGCATGATCTACGTAGACAATGCACCGACCGGTAAGAAGACGCCGTTCGATCTCGAGCTCACCGCCGCTCAAGCCGCGCGCAAGGCCGTCCACGTCCAGGTTCGGCTCGCCGGCTACAAGCTCGCGGATCAGATCGTCGACGTGACCGCGATGAAGGATACCGATGACAAGATGACCGCGACGTTCGATGCGAAGCTCGCCGTCGCACCCGTCGTCCAGCAGCCGAAGCCGCCGCACCCGAACCCCGATGGTTCGGGCGCGGGCTCGGCAACGACCGTCACGCCACCCGATGGCGCCGGCTCGGCGACCACCGGTGGCCCCGAGGGTTCGGCTGCGACGCCCGAGAAGAAAGATCCGACGCCTGCGCCCGAAAAGCCGGTGGGCGGCGAGCCCGAGCCCGACTGGTCGAAAAACAAGACGCCGTAAGCGCGGCATCCAATCCCCGTGGCCAAGCAGCAGCGCCCATCGCTCAGTAGCCGGCGATGCCTCTGATCCATTTACTCGGGTCACCGATCTTGGGCTTCTCGCCGCCTCTTACGAGGTAACGAACCGCCAGGTTCAAGCCATCCATCGTCAGCGGCCACATCGGGATTGCCGACGCGACGACTTCGATCGTTGTTCCATTCCAGAATCGATCGGGCTCCGGGTTCAACCACGCTGACGATCGAAAGTGCGCGCCGAGCCGGCGCAACCATTCGATGCCCGACGCACGCGTCTGCGAATACAGGTACATCGAGCCGCCTGGATCGAGGAGCTCCGCCGGATGCATCAAGGCATCGCTGATCACGACGAGCTTCTCGTCGCGACCCGAATTCGCGAGGATGTCGGCGACCGCCACGGGCTTTTTGAACCCCGCATCCTCGTAGACCGAGTTGTAGACGCAGTTGTGGAAGTAGTAGCTGCGGAACTTTGCAAACCGACCGCTGCGCGAAGCAGCCGTGAACATCCGGCTCATCAGCTCGGAGTGCGGATCCATCGAGCCACCGACATCCATCATCAAGATGACCTTGACGCGGTTGCGACGCGGCGGCCGGAACACGACCTCGAGCTCGCCGGCATTCTTGCCGGTCTTGTCGATCGTCTCGTCGAGATCGAGCTCCTCGATCGCACCCTCGCGGCCGAGGCGGCGAAGGTTGCGCAAGGCGACATCGATCTGACGAACATCGAGCACGATGTCGCGCCGATATTCTTTGAACAGCCGCTCGCCCGCGACCGCCATCGCGCTGCGGCCGCCGCCACCGCCGACCCGCATGCCGGTCGGGTTCTTGCCGTTCGTGCCGAACGGGGAGGTGCCGCCGGTACCGATCCAGCGATTGCCGCCGTCGTGGCGCTCTTTCTGTTGCTTGAGGCGCTCTTCGTACTTCTTGCGGAGAGCCTCGAGATCGAGGTCCTTGAGCATCTCGCGCTGCTCGGCCGTGAGTTGCTCGAGAAGCTTCGGATCCATCATCCACTCCTGGAGCTGCTTGGTGAGCTCGAGCGAGTTGACGTGGACATCCTTGAAATACGCGAGGAACGCCTCGTCGTAGGCGTCGTAGAGTGCGATGTCCTTGACACAGATCGTCCGGCAAAGCCGATAGAACCCGTCGAGCGAGGACTCGTGCAGGCCGAGCGCCATCGCTTCCATGAGTGCAAGCCACTCGTGGGTCGAGACCGGCACTTTCTTGGCGCGTAGCTCGTAGAGAAAATCGATCAGCACCCGTTAGGCCTTGGCTCGTTTCTGCACGAGCTCGACATCCGCTTCGGTCTTGAGCAGCGTGCCGAGGAACGGGATGCCGTGGCCGACCTTCGCGAGATCGACGCCCGCCTTCTTGAGCGCGAGGATCCAATCGATCAGCTCGGACGTCGAAGGCTTCTTGCGCAGCTTCGGCGTGGCGCGCAGCGAAAAGAACATCTCGAGCGCGTTCTCGAGCACGCGATCCGTGATGTCGGGATGGTGAACCTTCACGATCTCGGTCATCAGCTCGCGATCGGGGAACTGGATGTAGTGGAACACGCAGCGGCGCAGGAACGCGTCCGGAAGCTCCTTCTCGTTGTTCGACGTGATGATGATGACCGGGCGTTCCTTCGCGACGACCTCGCGACCGGTCTCGTCGATCGTGAACCGCATCGCATCCATCTCGTGCAAAAGGTCGTTCGGAAACTCGATATCGGCTTTATCGATCTCGTCGATCAGTAAAACGCTCTTGGTCGGCAGATCGAGCGCCTGGCCGAGAGGCCCGAGCTTGATGTACTTCGCAATATCGTTGACTCCACCATCGGAAGGTCCCCCGAAGCGAGAGTCGTAGAGCCGCTTCACCGTGTCGTAGATATAGAGGCCGTCCTTGGCCTTCGTCGTCGACTTTACGTGCCAGCGGATCAGCGACAGCTCGAGCGACTTGGCGAGATTCTCGGCAAGCAGCGTCTTGCCCGTGCCGGGCTCGCCACGGAGCAGAAGAGGCCGGCCGAGGGCGACCGCGACATTGACGGCCTGCTTGAGCTCGTCCGAGGCGATGTACGTCGCCGTGCCGGTGAATTGATCGAACTGCTCTACAACCGTGATCGGAGCCATGGCCCCGGGAGCTTAGCTTACTTTTTCCTGGCTTGAAGGTAGGCGTCTCCGACGGCGTAGACGTGCGTCGCGAGATGCACTAATCCAAAGATCCCGCCGACGATCGGCAGACCGACGAGAAAGCCTGCCCCGGCGACCGCGGCCACGGCAAACACGCCGATCGCCTTGTCGGTCTCGCCGTTGATCAGCTGACCGACCCCGGGAATGAAGAAGCTGCACACGGCGGGTACCACACCCGAGCCGCTGCTCGCGGACGAACCGGTTCTAACCAGCGCCTTGGACATGGGCTGACTGTGACATCAGAACCAGGTCGATGCACCCAGCATGATCATGATGTAGTGCGACGTGAACGTGCCCTGGTTGACGGGGCTTTCGACCTGGAAAGCCGGGCCGAACACGGGGTCCGCCGGATCCGGGCCGGTGCGCGACGGTTGCCCGTTATTGTAACCGTCGACCGGCGCCTCGCCCGTCCCGTTGCAACCGAGCGAGCCGGTCTGCCCGGTCGGGTTGCAGTTGCGGTTCGAGGTGCGCGTGCCCTCGAGGATCACGCCGAAGCCCGCATCGAGCGACCAGTGTGCGAGCTTGTACGAGCCGCCAGCGGAGATCATCGTGCGTGCCGCGCCATCGAGATCCGCGCGCTCCCAGCCCGGTTTCGCCGCGGCCGAGTCGTAGCCGATGCCGCCGCGCGCGACGACGACGTTGTCGCCGACATCCCACTGGTAGCTGCCGCCGAGCCTCACGGCGTAGACATCCCGTAGGCCGTGCTGGACGAGGCTGTCCTTGAGCGGAATGCCCGCATCCGGTGCGTTCGGGGTCGTGACCTGCGCGTCGACGACGACGCGATAGTCACTCGGGTTCTGGCAGTTCGGATCCTTGGTGTAGTCGCACGCCGCGCCCGAGTGCTCCCAATCGAGATCGAGCTCGATGTCGCCTTTGAACGTGCCCTTGCTGTCGAGGAACTTGTAGCGCGCACCGATCTGCGCCGTCATCGGCAGCTCGACATCGACGCAGCCCTTGAGCTTGGCCGCCGTCCCACCGGCTTGGCAGCGCTCGAGGCCTTTCGTCGTCGGCAGTACGACGACCGAGGCGCCATTGAGCGAGACCGCCGGGCCGTTGATCGTGTACGCGTCGCCCTTCGCGTGGATGTTGATCGGCAGCGTGTAGTTCGCACCGAATTCGATGTGCGGACCGACCCTGTATGTCGCCCCGAGGCCTCCAGTTTGCAGGAAGCTGTCGTTCGCATCGAGCGTGAACAAGCCATCTTGCTTGTCCCACTCCTCGTAGTTCGTGAGGCCCCAGACGGTGAGCGTGGACTTGAGGTGCGCGAAGCCCGCCGAGTAGCGGACGCCGACATCGAAGTCCGGCGTGACGTTCGCGGCGAACACGACGCTCGGCAGGATGATCGCAGCTTCCTGGTTGATGATGTCGTAGCGGCTCGGGGGTGGCGCGGCGCCGAATGTGGGGTAGTCGTAGCTGGTCGCGGTCTTCACGTAGAACGGCTTGCCGTTCACGGTGTTCATGTCGCGGAAGGGATACGCGTTGGGCGCGTAGAGCCCGGCGGCGAAGTGCAACCAGGTCGGCAAGCGCCCACCGAAATCGGTGACGATGCCGATCAGCGGCACGGGTTGATACGCACCGATTCCGAGCGGCGGGCTCGCGTTGTTCGTGATCTTCGGGTACGACGTGCCCGCGTAGGAGGTCGCCTCTTCCTTGATCGGGTCGTACGTGCCGGCCCGCTGAAACGACATGAAGTAGTTGATGATGTCGAGGCCGATCGATATCACCGTACCGTGCGACTTCGCGATGCCGGCGGGGTTCATCACGATCGCTTCGGCGTCATCCGCCGACGCGACCGCCGCGCCTGCACGGGTCGCGGAGACCACGCCGGCGCCGGGGAGAGTCAGCCCGCCCGCCGACGCAACCCCCGAGCACCACAGCGCGAATAGATACGCGAGCCCCTTACGCTTCATGTGGCGGCGAACCTACCTCAGTGGCGCCGCGTCGGAAAAGGCCGATGTGCGTCAACAAGATAGCAATCGCTGCCGGCGTCACGCCGCTGATCCGTGAAGCCTGACCGACCGAGCGCGGCCGGACCGCTTCGAGCTTCTCGATCGCTTCGTTCGAGAGCCCCGGAATTCGCCGGAAGTCGAGCTCGTCGGGGATGCGCACGGCGTCGGCGCGAGCAACGCGCGCCGCGTCGGCGGCCTGGCGCTTGAGGTAGCCTTCATACACGATCTCGATCGCGACGCGGTCGAGCACTTCGGCGGTCGCCGGAGATGCGGCGAGGCCACCGAGCTGCGCGATCTCTTCGACCGCGCGCCAGTCGAGCTCCGGTCGGCGCAGCAAGTCCGCGAGCGTGGCGCGGCGGCCGACGAGCGGCGAGCTCGCGAACCGCACGAGCGCGGCGTTGACGGCCTCGGTCCCTGTAATCGACGCGTGCAACGCGCGCTCCGTCGCAGCGGCGAGATCGCGACGCCACGCTTCGTACAGCGACCACCGCGCATCGTCGATCAAGCCGAGCTCGCGACCGATCGGCATCAAGCGATCGACCGCATTGTCCTCGCGCAGCAACAGCCGGAACTCGGCGCGGGAGGTCAGCATGCGATACGGCTCCTTGGTGCCGCGCGTGACGAGATCGTCGACGAGCACGCCGCCGTACGCCTGATCGCGGCGCAGGATCATCGGATCGCGACCGCTGATCGCGAGCGCGGCATTGATGCCGGCGAACAGGCCTTGCACCGCGGCCTCCTCGTACCCCGACGTACCGTTGATCTGACCGGCGAAATAGAGGCCGCGCACGCGATGCGTCTCGAGCGTCGGCAGCACCTCGCGCGGATCGATGAAATCGTACTCGACGGCGTAACCCGGCCGCGTCATCTCGGCGCGCTCAAGACCCGGGATGGTGCGCAGAAAGGCCAGCTGGATATCGAACGGCAGCGATGTCGAGATGCCGTTCGGATAGACCTCCGCCGAATCGATGCCCTCGGGCTCGAGATAGATCTGATGGCGGTCTTTGTCCGCGAAGCGGACGACCTTGTCCTCGATGCTCGGGCAGTAGCGCGGCCCCGCGCCCGTGATGTCTTTGTTGTACAGCGGCGAGCGCGGCAGGCCTGCGCGGATGATCGCGTGCGTCGCCTCGTTCGTGTACGTGATCCAGCAACTGATCTGGGGCAGCGGCGGTGCAGGTCCGCGCCACGAGAACGTGGGCAGCGGATCATCACCGGGCTGGAGCTCGAGCCCCTGGACATCGATCGTCTTGAGATCGATGCGGCACGGGGTGCCGGTCTTCAACCGCGCGAGCGGAAAGCCGAGCTCGGCGAGCGAGGCCGAGATGCCCATCGCCGGCGCTTCACCGGCGCGACCACCGGAAGCGCGCGCTTCACCGACGAAGATCGCGCCGCGCATGAACGTGCCGGTCGAGAGCACGACGCTCTTGGTGCGATAGGTGATGCCCATCGTCGTCGTGACTGCGGTGATCACCTTCCGATCACTCGCCGTCGTCGGCGAAGCCTCGACGTGGAGCTTCGCGACCTCGCCTTGACGCAGCGCGAGACCCGGCTGGCGCTCGAGCCGGCCCCGCATCTCGTCGCGGTAGCGGCGCTTGTCGGACTGCGCACGCGTCGAGCGCACCGCGGGACCCTTGCTCGCGTTGAGCCGGCGAAACTGGATGCCGGTCGCATCGGCGACGCTGCCCATCTCGCCGCCGAGCGCATCGATCTCCTTGACGATGTGCCCCTTCGCGACCCCACCGATCGCGGGATTGCACGACATCTGCGCGACCATCTCGAGGTTGCCGGTGAGCACCAACACGCGCACGCCGAGCTTCGCCGCGGCCAGCGCAGCTTCGCAGCCCGCGTGGCCCGCTCCGACGATGATCACGTCGTAGGCGTCTGGATACTCGTAGATCACGGCGCAGTGGGTAGCACGAAGCCGGCGTCGCACGCGGCTACTTCTTGCAGGTCGCGTCGCCGGGACGCCCGGAACGCCCGGAACGCCCGGAACACCCCGCCGCGGGTCAGGGGACGAGCGAGCAGTGAGGGAACGAGCCTTTCACGCAGTGCGCAGTTGGTCCCATGCCCTCGCACTCGAGGCCCGCGCCGCAATCCTCGCCACTCTCGCACTTGCCACCGACCACGCCCTTGACGCGGCACTGGGCACCGATGCAAGCCGCCTCGGGAACGCAGAACTGCTCGTCGACGATGCAGGCCTTGCCGACTGCGAGCCGCGGTACACACACACCCTTGTCACAGTTGCCGAGCGCGCACTCGGTCGACCCGGTGCACTTGTCGCCGAGCGCACGGCCCTTCACGCAGTGGTGGGTCGAAAGCTCGCAGCGCAGCCCCGCATTCGCATCGCAGATCACGATCAGGCCGGTCGGCGCGGTGGGCGTGGTCACGAGTTGTGCACTGTCGACCTGGTCGCCAAAGCACGGTGCGGCGCCTTCGGTCTGCGTGAGGCCGACGTAGCGGCACTGATGCCCGACGCAATCGGGCATGCAGCCAGGCTCGTCCTTGCAATCGGTGACCGCCTCGCAGGCGGCGATCGGCGTCGCTGCGTCGGCCGCGACGGCGGGCGCATCCGTCGTCACGATTGGCGGGGTGACCGGAGCCGCCAATCCCGCGCTCGGCGCGGGCTTGCTGGACTTGCACGCGACGAGCGCGAGCGCGAACACGACTAAGAGTGATTTCATGGAGTCTCCGTGGGGGTGCCACTGCCTGCGTCGCTCGGCGGTTTGCCCTTGCCGCAGGTCTCGTCGCCGTGGTTCTTCCACGGCGCGAACTTGTAGAGATCGAGCTTCAACCGCACGAGCACGTCGGTCGGATGCTGGCCATCGGGCGCCTTGCTCTGATCCCAGGTCAGGTCGCGAATCTTGGTCGAGCCGCACAGGTCGTGCAGGTTGCGATGCATCGCCTGGATCTCGGCCTTGTTGCGATCGAGCTCGTCGAACGAGCACACGCCCGGGACACCACACGAGAACAAGAAGGTGTCGTAGAAGCTCTTGGTCTTGGTCCCGAGCTCGCGGATCGACCACGCGGCTGCGGCGCCGTCCTTGTTCGAGGCGCGGAGCTCGACCGGCGCGATGCCCGGCGCGAGGTCGACGTAGTAACAGGCGTCGGCGCGCTCGGCGCTCTTGTACAGATGGTTGGTGCCGATCTGCGCCCAGATCTCCTGGGGCGAGGTGAGCCGGACCTCGAACCGCTTGTGGGTGGCATCGCTCGGCACACCGACGCCGCCATCCTCGGGCGCACCGAGATCTCGACACCTGCACTCGGTGCCACTACACCGCGGGCCGGCCAGGACACCGTCGGTGGACCTCGCGGGCGGTGGGCCCATCGAAAGCTGGTGGGCCGTGCCCGAGCACGCTACGAACAGAACCGCGAGAGCCAGACGCATACGCTACATATATCAGGCAACCCGGCCACGCCGCGCTGGGTCGAAGTCGTCAGGGTGACAAGCCAGGAATTGATCTACCCCTCATTAGGGGTGTATGAGCGGAACGTCTCGATGATCTTGAAGTTCTCAAAGGCCCCGATCCTCGCCCTCGCACTGCTGCTCGGCGTTGCCGCGTGCGGCGCCAAGGCGAGCACGGGCGCGGTCGACTACTCGGTCTCGGCGCAAAAGAACTACGAGAAGGGCGTCAAGGAGCTCGAGGCCAAGGACTGGGTCGCGTCCTCGAAGTACTTCGCGTTCATCAAGAGCCGCTTTCCCTACTCCAAGTACGCCGTGCTTGCCGAGCTGCGCCTGGCCGACGCCGAGTTCGGTGCCGAGCAGTACCTCGAGGCCGTCGATAGCTACCGCCTGTTCATCAAGTTCCACCCGACCCACGAGATGGTGTCGAACGGCTACGCGACGTTCAAGATCGGCGATTCGTACTTCCGTCAGCTCTCGGGCGACTTCTGGTTGTTCCCGCCGAGCTACGAGAAAGACCAATCCTCGACCGAGGATGCGGCGAACGAGCTCAAGAGCTTCCTCGACAAGTTTCCCGACTCGCCCTACCGCACCAAGGCCAAGGAGATCCTCGTCACGGTCGGTAAGCGGCTCGCGGATCACGAGTGGTACGTCGCGCGTTACTACTGGGATCGCGGCAAGCCGATGGGCACTGTCCTCCGGCTGCGTCGGTTGCTCGAGAAGTATCGCGGCGTCGGCTACGACGTCGAGGCCCTGTGGCTGCTCGGGCGCGCGTACGTCGCCGTCGACATGCCGGATCGTGCGCGCCTGTCGTGGCAGGAGCTGGTCTCGAAGTTCCCGGCAAGCAATCGAGCGGGCGACGCGAAAGATGCGCTCGCTAGCCTCACTCCCGCGAAGCGCTAATCCTGTTACGCTGGGCGTGATGAGCAGCGATCGGATCGATCGGATCGGGCAGCTGATCGCGCTCGGGCGCGAGCACTACAACACTAACGAGTACGAGCGTGCCGAGCCATATCTGGCCGAGGCGGCCTCGGCGCGGCCCAGCTTCCCGGACCTCTACAACATGCTCGGCGTGATCTACCACGCACAGGGCCGGTTCTCAGACGCTGAGGAGGCGTTCGAGAATGCGCTGCGCTTGAACCCGCGCTACACCGAGGCCGCGCTCAACCTCTCGGTCACCTACAATGATCGCGGCAAATACGAGCGGGCGCGCGAGGTCTACACCAAGGCGGTCTCGGCGTCGGTGGGCCAGCCGAATGCGCTCGATCGGTTCGCGCGCGGCAAGCTCGCGAACATGCACGCCGACCTCGGCTCTGCGTACTCCGGGCTCGCGATGTTCGAGGACTCGGTCCGCGAGTACGTCAAGGCGCTCGACCTGTGCCCCGATTTCGCGGATCTCCGCGTCCATCTCGGCAACGTCTATCGCGACATGGGCATGTTCCACGCCGCGGTCACCGAGTTCGAACACGCGAAGAAGCTCAAGCCCGAGTTCGTACCCGCGCGGATCCATCTCGGCGTCACGCTGTTCTCGCTCGGTCGCAAGGAGCAGGCGCTCGTCGAGTGGCAGCAAGTGCTCGTGATCGATCCGAGCCACAAGAGCGCGCAGCTCTATATCCGCATGGTCAACGACGAGAACGGCCCGCGAGCCGGATCGGCGCTGCCGCGCTGATGATGACGATGAGGTCGCTACTCGTGGTTGCCCTCGTGGCGGCGTGCAGCGGTAAGAAATCGAACTGCGAGCTCGCGGTACATCACGTGATGAAGCTGCTGGCGAGCGACACGCCCGCGGGCTCCGATTTGGGGGTCGACGAGCAAGCCGTGATCGATCAAGTCGAAGCGCAGAGCTCTTTGCAGTGCGGCAACGAAGGATTGTCCGACGAGCAGCGCGATTGCATCCTCGCGATCAAGAGCTCGAAAGAGCTCGCTCTATCGAGCGACTGTTCGGCGATCAAGGCGAAGCACCCGAGCTGGTTGCTGACGCCCTGACGTGACTACTCGCCGCTGGCTTTGGCGTTCTGCTCGACGAGCTGATGCTTGACGTCGTCGGGCATCTGCAGCACGACCAAGAAATCGGTCATCGGCTTCGCGAGCTCCTGAGCGACATCACCTTGCCCGTCATCGACCACGCTGCGCACCGAGACCACCTCCTTGATGCCGCGGCGCTTGATGCGATTGACGATCGCCGAGTCGTGGCAGTGGCCACTGCCCGCCAAGATCACGATGCGACCGTCCTTGTTCGCGGCGAGCCACTTCGCGGCCGAATCAGCCATGGTCTCGTCCCAGATCACCTGCACCGAATAAACCCGATCAGCGCTCGGCATCTCGGGCACGCCGGCAAGCGGCTCTTCGGGCGGCGGTGCAGCAGAGCCCGAGCCCGTGTGCTCGTCTGGCGTCGAAGGCGATCCGCCGTGCGGGTTGTGCGGATCGCCATCGCCAAACCCCGACATCAGATCGTCGAACCACGCCCGATGCTGCTTGTCGTCGAGCTTGATCTCCGCCGGGAGCTGCGCGCGCTCCTCGGGGGTGAGTGATTCAAGGCCCTGGTGCACGACCTTCTTCGTGAGCTCCTTCGAAGCATTCAAGGCGACCAGTGCCGCGTGTGCACGGACGGCGACGGCGATCGTGGGACCGTAGAAACTGTAGTCGTAGCCCCAGCGGTCTTCCCAACCGGAGCGGGATAGCAACGCGGCTTCGTCGATCCGGTTCGCCGCGTAGTCGTCGAGCACGCCCTGGAAGGGACGCTGGAACATCTCCATGCCGAGCGCGAAGTGCGGCCACTTCGCCGACAGCCGCTTCACGGTCTCGAGCTCGACCCAGTGATGATGCGGGTTCTTGTGCTCCTCGCCGACACACACCACACGCTCGCTCGCGAGCTTGTCCCAGAACGCGGTCGTGTCGACTTGGTGGCCGGTGCGGGCGTCGAGCACGTTGTACGGCAGGCCGGCGTCTTCGATCCCTGGCTTGGCGCGCGGGTGAGCTGGCGGCTGACCGCCATAGGTTCCGCCGCACGCCGCACCAAGCACTGCAACCAAGAGCAAGCGCGACCACATGCCCGGATGCTACACCAGGTGGCGCTGTGGACCTGCCCTACCTGACTGTCGACCTGCCGGGGATCGGCGGTGCGTTGCGCACCACGCCCGAGGATTTCTTCGTAAATGAGGAGCCCGCCTATCTGCCCTCGGGCGAGGGCGAGCACGTGTTTGCGAAGATCGAGAAGCGCGGCCTGACCACGTCGATGGCAATCGAGCGGATCGCGAAGGCGCTCAACGTCAAAGACCGCGACGTCGGCGTGGCCGGGATGAAAGATCGCCACGCGGTCACCCGGCAATGGATCTCGCTACCGCCGCCGACCCAGGTCGACGCGGTCAAGGCCCTCGTACTCGAGGACATCGCGATCCTCGAGGTCAGCAAGCACGGTAACAAGCTGCGCACCGGGCACGTCCGCTCGAACCGGTTCCAGCTGCGCGTGCGCGGCGTCAAAGAACAGGCGGTGCATCGCGCGCGCGCGATCCTCGAGCGGCTGGCCAAACCGCCCGGCGCGCCGAACTGGTACGGCGAGCAGCGCTTCGGTCGCGATGGCGACAACGCCGCGCGAGGTCGCGCGATCGTGATGGGCGAAGGCTTCCCGCGCGACCGCAAGCTCGCGCGCTTGCTCGTCTCGTCGCTCCAGTCCGAGCTTTTCAATCAGTGGCTGATCGCCCGCATGACCGACGGCTACTATGCGACCGTGCTCGAGGGCGAGGTGTTGCACAAGATCGGCGGCGGCATGTTCACGACCGAAGATCCGACCGTGGACGGCCCGCGCCTCACCGCTGGCGAGGTCGTGCTCACCGGCCCGATGTTTGGCACCACGATGCGGCAGCCCGCGGAAAATTCCATTGTGGCCGCGCGCGAAGACGCGATCCTCGCAGCCGCAGGGCTCGAGCGAGGCGCGTTCGCGACCGTGCGTGCGCTCGCCGAGGGCACGCGCCGCGATGCGACGATCACGGTCGGCGAACCGCACGTGATCGAGATCGACGATGGCATCGAGGTGACCTTCACGCTGCCGGGTGGCACGTACGCGACCGCCGTGATGCGTGAAGTAATGAAATGACGTAAGGTCCTGTTCGATGGATCTGTCGGGCCACTTCGTCGCATTTGCACAGCTCGGCGCCGGCTGGGTATTGTGGTTGTTGATCGGGCTCTCGGTCATTTCGATCGCCGTGATGATCGATCGCGCGCTGTGGTTTCGCCGCCGCGATACCGATACCGAGAAGTTCACGCGCGAGCTCAAGGGCGCCTTCGAGCGCAACGAGATCGAACGGATCGAGACCAAGTACAAAGACGATCCGGCGATCTCGGTGCAGGTCGCGATGGCCGGGCTCGCCGAGCGCGATCACGGTCCCGAAGCGGTCGCCGAAGCGATGCACGGCGAGCGAGCGCGCTGGCGCACGGCAGCAGATCGCAACCTGATCATCCTCGGCACGCTCGGCAACAACGTGCCGTTCGTCGGCCTGTTCGGCACCGTGCTCGGCGTGATCAACGCGTTCGAGCACCTGCGCGAGAAGACCGCGATGGCAGAGGATGTCACGCTCGACCTCATCGCCGAGGCGCTCGCCGCGACCGCGTTCGGCCTGATGGTCGCGATCCCCGCGGTCGTCGCGTTCAACTATTTCTCGCGCAAGCTCCGCGTGTTGCTCGGCGGCGCCGATCAAGCAGCCCACACCGTGCTCTCGCTCGTCCACGGTCGCGATGCGGGCAAGCTCGATCCGAAAAAGGCGGACTGATGGCGAGCGGTTCGAGCCTCTATAATAACGACGATGACTCCGGTGGCGGCATCACCGATATCAACATCACGCCGTTCGTCGACGTCGTGCTCGTGTTGCTCGTCGTGTTCATGGTCACCGCGAAGTTGATCGTCTCGCGCGGCGTCGTGGTCGAGAAGCCGAAATCAGTGACGGGCGGTCAGGTTCAGAGCACGCTCCGGCTCTCGGTCACCGCCGATGGCAAGCTCTACGTGAACGGCGACGAGTTCACGGACGACGCCGCTGCGATCGCGAGGATCAAATCGATCGCCGCATCGACGAGCAGCCCCAAGGCGATCATCGTCGGCGACCGCAAGGGCGCCTACGGCCCCGTGATGCACGCGCTCGATCTGGTCAATCAAGCGGGCAATATTCCGATCGCGCTCGAAAACGAACGGCCGTGATCGAGTGTACGTGCGGTAGCGGCTTCGCGGACGCGGAGTGCTGCGCACCGATCCTCGCGGGAGAGCGCCGCGCGCTGACCGCCGCGGCGCTCATGCGCTCGCGTTACACCGCGTACGTGCGCGGCGCGGTCGACTACTTGATCGCGACGCAAGATCCCGCCAGGCGCAGTGGCACGCGCGCGGAGATCCTGAAGTTCACCAAGGCTACCACCTGGCTCGGCCTCGAGATCGTGGCGATCGACGCCGACGGCGAGGCCGATCGCACGGGCGTGGTCGAGTTCATCGCGCGCGGCGTGACGCGCGGTAAACTGTTCGCGCAGCACGAGCGCTCCCGGTTCCGGCGCGACACCGACGGCAACTGGCTCTACGTCGACGGCGAACTGCGCTAGCTCTGCTAGGCTTGGCGAGCGTGCCGTTGCCTACCGATTCGCGCGTGACCGCGTGGTGGGGCTCTCCGACCGTGCTCGGGCTGCTCGGTGCATTCGCGATCCATCTGATCGTCGCGACCGCCGGCGACATCCTCGTCGTTTTGAATCCACCGCGACCCGCACCACCGCCACCCCCGAGAGTCGAGATGTTCGAGATCGAGGTCCCACCGGTCGTCAACCCGCCGCCGCCACCAGTCGCGCAACTCGAATCAACGGCGCCGACCAGAACCGCCGTCGCACCGGCCCGGATCGCGAGCCACGCACCGGCGCCGCACACGTCCGAGCCACAACCCACCAACCAACCACGACCGACCACATCGACGCCTTCTCCGGAAGGTGGTGGCCCGGTCGTCTCGATGCCCGATGTCGCGCCGGGTGCGACCGGGGTCGCGGTCCAACGGGGGGCCGCCAACCATGCTCACGTCGGTCGTGGTGGTTCCGGCACGGGGACGGGCGAAGGGTCGAGCTCGGGGTCCGGCGATGCCCCCACGCCGATGTCGGTGGCCACGATCAAGACCCGCGCGATGCCCCGGTCGGACTACGCGCACGAAGAGATCAAAGACTTTCCGGTGGAAGCCAAGCGGCTCGGGATCGAGGGCAAGATCCGGGTCAAGCTGATCGTCGACGAGCACGGGGTCGTCAAATCGGCCGTGCTGCTCAACAAGCTCGGCTCCGGGCTCGACGAGCTCGCGATGGCGAAGGCCACGGCGATCGTGTTCGATCCGGCGAAGGACACCGACGACCATCCGGTAGCCTCGGTCGTCGTGTGGACGTTCGACATGGTCGCGCCCAAGTAGCCACCGACCGCGTTGCATGGCCTGGGACAGGAGCGCGCGGACGCCGATGCGCGGACGCGCTATTCCAAATCGATCGAGGAGAAAAAGGCCGCTCTAAAAAAGCCGCAAAGGCGCCGCCCAAAAAGCCGGTAGTCTCTCCGCCGGCGACACAGCCGGCTGCCGAGAACCCAAAACATGACAACTCTGTCGATATCGATCTGGGCAACGAGCCTCCTCGTGGCATGCAGCAGTGGCGCGAGCGGCGACTCGGACTGGATGACCTCGCTCGCCGATCCGACGAGCCTCGCGGCGATCACGCTGCCTGGCACCCACGATTCGGCGGCGATCCACGAGCCCATCCCGGGTATCGCACAGACCCAGACGCTAACGTTCGAGGAGCAGCTCGCCGCCGGCGTGCGCTACTTCGACGTGCGCTGCCGCAACTACCAGGACACGTTCACGCTCTATCACGGCTCCGTCGACGAGGATCAGACCTTCGCTGCGACCGTCGCGGTGATGTACTCGTTCCTCGCGGCGCACCCGAGCGAGACCTTGATCGTGTCGATCAAGGAGGAGCTTGTTGGCTACGAGATCACACTCCCGTTCGATCAAGTCATGGCCAACTACATCGCGGCGATGCCGGACCGCTGGTCGACGGCGGAGACGTTGCCGGTGCTCGGCGATGTGCGAGGCAAGATCGTCCTCTTGCGTCGCTTCGACACGACGCTCGCGCCGCTCGGGATCTCCGCAGCGCCCGGTGTGTGGACCGACGACGCGACGTTCACGATCACCGGTCCGGCGAACCTGCGCGTCGAGGACGATTACGTCGTCACCGACGATGCGGAAAAGTGGAAGCAAATCACCTCTCTCTTCGGGGAGGCTCGTGCCGCGAACGATCCATCGACGCTCTATCTCGCGTATACGAGTGGCTACCAGATGAGCTCCGGCCTTCCCGATATCTCGAGTGTGAGCGACACGATCAATCCCATGCTCGATACGTACTTCGCGACGGCGACAGGATTTTACGGCGTCGTGGTGATGGACTTCGCGACCGCCACGCGCGTACACGCCGTGCTCGCGGCAAACTAGTATGCCGTCGATCGTTTCGATCAAGGGCGTCTCGAAGACGTACAAGAGCGGCGTCGTCGCGCTCAAGTCCGTCGACCTCGAGATCGAGCGCGGCGAAATCTTCGCGCTGCTCGGCCCGAACGGCGCCGGCAAGACCACGCTCATCAGCATCATCTGCGGCATCGTCACGATGTCGAAGGGTTCCGTCATCGCGGACGGCCACGACATCGTGAAGGACTTCCGCGCGTCGCGTTCGAAGATCGGCCTCGTGCCGCAAGAGCTCTCGACCGATGCGTTCGAGACCGTGTGGTCGACCGTGACCTTCTCGCGAGGTCTGTTCGGCAAGAAAGCGAACCCGGCGCACATCGAAAAGACGCTGCGCGCACTCTCGCTCTGGGAGAAGAAAGATTCGAAAATCATGACGCTCTCGGGCGGCATGAAGCGGCGCGTGCTGATCGCGAAGGCGCTCGCGCACGAGCCCACGATCCTGTTTCTCGACGAGCCGACCGCGGGCGTCGATGTCGAGCTGCGCCACGAGATGTGGAAGATGGTCCGCGAGCTGCGCGAGAGCGGTGTCACGATCATCCTGACCACGCATTACATCGAAGAGGCCGAGCTGATGGCCGATCGGATCGGCGTTTTCAACAAGGGCGAGCTGATCGTGGTCGAGGAGAAGCAGACCCTGATGCGCCGGCTCGGCAAGCGCCAGCTGATGCTCTCGCTCCAGCATCCGCTCGAGCAACTGCCCGAAGCGCTCGCGAATCGCGGCCTCGAGCTCAGTAAGGACGGCACCACGTTGACCTACTCGTTCGACGTCCAGGCCGCAGACACCGGTATCGCACCGCTGTTCAAGCAACTCGGCGAGCTCGGCATCGACTTCAAGGACCTTCACTCGAAGGAGTCGTCGCTCGAGGACATCTTCGTCACCCTCGTGCATGGAGCCAAGGCGTGAACATCCACGCGGTCAAGGCGATCTATCGCTTCGAGATGGCGCGCGCGTTCCGCACGTGGATGCAGAGCATCCTGTCGCCGGTGCTCTCGACATCGTTGTACTTCGTCGTTTTTGGCTCGGCGATCGGCAGCCAGATCAAGGTCGTCGATCACATCGATTACGGCGCGTTCATCATCCCGGGCCTCGTGATGCTGTCGCTCCTCGGCGAGAGCATCTCGAATGCCTCGTTCGGCATCTATCTGCCGAAGTGGTCGGGCACGATCTACGAGCTGCTCTCGGCGCCGGTCTCGCTCTCCGAGGTCGTCGTCGGCTACATCGGCGCGGCGGCCTCGAAGTCGCTGATGCTCGGCGTCTTGATCCTCGTGACGGCACGGGTGTTCGTGCCGTACAGCATCATGCATCCGGTCTGGATGGTCGCGTTCCTGCTCTTGACCGCGGTCACGTTCTCGACGTTCGGCTTCATCATCGGCCTGTGGGCGGATAGCTTTCAGAAGCTGCAGCTGATCCCGATCATGATCGTCACGCCGCTGACGTTCCTCGGCGGCGCATTCTACTCGATCAGCATGCTGCCCTCGAAGTGGCAGGTCATCGCGCGCTTCAACCCGGTGGTCTATCTGATCTCGGGCATGCGCTGGGCGTTCTACGGCAAGGGCGATATCGACGTCATCTACAGCTTCGTCGCGATCGTCGTGTTCCTCGTGATCTGCATGTCCTTCATCGCCTGGATCTTCAAGACCGGCTACAAGCTGAAGAGCTGATGAAGCGCGCCCTTTTACTCTTCTTGGCTGCCTGCGGTGGCAACGACGCGAAACCGACTGTCGACGCAGCCGCGATCGATGCGGTCGCCAGCGATTTTGCGACTTGCACGAGCGCGTGCATGACCTCCGTGGTGAGCGTGAACATCGCGGCGCAACGCACGCTCGATGTCGCGTACTACGGCGTCAACCAAGACGGCTCGCTGCACGTCGAAGCGTATGCCGGCGCGGCTGCGGGCTGTCCCACGATGAGCTCGCCGACCCCGGACTACGCGCTGATCCTCGGCGCGGTGCCGGCTCCCCACGACACGACCGCGTCGACCTCGTCGGCGAACCTGCTCGACTACAAGGGCGACTTGCTCGGTGGTCCGCTCGGCAAAGCCGCGGCCACGGTCGTGCTGATGCCGACCGCGTTCGCCGCGGCGACCCACGTCGCGCTCGATCTGGACGTGGGCTTTGCCCCGGGCACCGCGACCGGGCATCTCTTCGCGGCGCACTGCGCGTCGCTCGACGACTAGAGTCGCGTCCCCTTCAGGATCTTTGGCGGGTCGTCGAGCTCGAGGACCTCGATCGGCCCGCCGTAGTGCTTCGACAGGCCGGTATCGATCCGCCACAGCGCGCCGTCGCACTGCGAGTTGATGCCTGCGTGTTGCGGCGTGTGGGCCACGACCATGCGCTTCGCGCCGAGCCGCTTCAGCACGTCGGCGAGCGCAGCGCAGTCGACGTGTTCTCCACCCCACACGCGCGTCCACACCGGGCTGTCCTCGGCGGTCAGCGCCTGGGTCGGCGTGGTGCCTTCTTGACCGTCGAGCCAGCACCGCGAGTGCTCGTTGAGCTCGTCGAGATGGCTCGCCCACTCGGCGGTCACGCCGGCGTGCGAGAGCACGGTGTCGCCGACGATGGCTACCACGTTGCGACGCGCGAGCCGCTTCGCCCATGCACCACCCGGTGCGAGAGCGTGCGCGCGATCGCCACCGAAGTCCTTCGCGCCACCGGGAGTGACATAGCGAAAATCGTGCGCGGCATTCATCATCTCGTGATTGCCCAGCAGCGAGATCACCGCGCCACCCTGCGCGTGGGCTTCGAGATCGAGCCGCTCGAGCAGCTCCTCTATCTTTGATTCGTCGTCGCCGCGATCGAGCACGTCGCCGGTCTGGATGATCGTGAGGTCGCCGCCGATCCACGTATCGCGCTCGTCGATCGCGCCCGCCGCGCGAAATGCCGCGCGCGCCGCATCGAGATCGCCGTGCAGGTCGCCGATCGCGACCGCGCGCTTCGGCATCGGCAGCTTCAACGCGATCGGCGCGAGCGTACAGGTCTCAACCGCGACCGGCGGTGGTGCGGTCGTCGGCGCGGGGGCGGGGGCGGGCACATGGCCCTTGTCACAGCCGAAGCTGGCAAACATCAGCAAGAGTGGAGCGAGCCGCACGGAGCACGAGCCTACTCTGTAAGTGGTGCGACTGCTCCGCGTTCGAGAGGCATGCGTGTGTGGTTCCTTCTCGGCCTCTCCGCCTGCGGCACCGCAGGTGCTCTCCATCAAACAACCCTCATGGGTCAGTGCGCGACCGACGACGCCGCGTGCTCCCGTCGCCATCCGGTCGCTCCGATCGCGGTCGGAGCGCGCTTTCATCCCGAGGTCGAAGCGGACCTCGCCGGCTCGACGACACCGAACCTGCGCCTCGAAAGCGCGGCCAGTGACGTGCTCGCGGTCGAAGGTGATGCGCTCGTCGCGAAGAAGGCCGGCGCCAGTGCGGTCCTCATCACGACCGACGACGGCTCGGTCGTCGACTTCGTCCACATGTGGGTCGCGCCGATCACGACCATCTCCCTCGCGCGGCGAGATGGCGATCGGTTGACCGGTGACGTCGGCCTCGCGGTCGGGGAAGACCTCGTCATCGCGCCAGCGCTGTGGCACGACGCACAGCGCCTCGCCGGCGAAGCAGACCTCGCGTGGACCTCTTCGAATCCGGCAGCGCTCGAGATCATGCGCGACGGGTCGACCGATCGTCGACGCCTGCGCGCCCGTACGCCGGGCAAGACCACGATCACCGTGGCGCTCGGTGAAACCAAGGCTTCGATCGATGTGGAGGTGCTGCCGTGAAGCTCGCGTTACTCGCGCTGACTCTTGTCGTGGCCGCCTGCAATCCGATCCTCAGCGTCGAATCACCGGCCCCGCCCGGCCGCTCCGCGCGGATGGACGAGGTGAAGAACTTCTGGGGCCTCCAGTACTATCGAATGGAGCTCTCGACCGGCGTCGCGCTCGCACTCACGTGCACCGCGCCCTCGCCGTGCGAGCACATGAAGGTCGTCTCCGATGATCCGGCGATCGTGGAGGTTCGACTCGCGTCGCTCGGCGTGCTCCAGAAGAATCCGTGGGGCCAGAGCTCGCAGCAGACCTCGGCAGCGCTCGTCGTCGTCGGAAAAGCAGCCGGTCGCACCACGGTCCGCGTAACCTCGAAGGATGGCGATCGCGACATCCACATCACGGTCATCCCGTCACCCAGTTAGCCGACGGCCCCGAGACCTGCTCACCGCCAGCTCGCGGGTGTTACTCGACGACGGACACGATGAGGAGCTCCGCCGTTGGCGATACGCTCTCCAGCCGCGTGTTGATCGCAACGCTGAAGAGTGACCTCGGCGACCGAACCTTGCGGAACGAGATGAACGAGCTCGCACAGTTCTCGGTGCCCGAACAAGACTGTTTAGCCACGGACAAATTCCGCGCGCGAGGCAATGAGTCCGAGCTCTCGCCGGTCAGGAGCAGCAACGACTTCGTCCCGTGAGCATCGTCCTCCGCCAAGATACTGTGAATGCCAAGTGCCGGATGGTCGCGAAGATATGCCGTGAGTGCGGGCTCGCAGCACGTGGGACCTTCTTGCGTCGATCTCATCGTGTTGATCGCGCGAGCACTCATCACACCAACGTCACCGATGTCAGCGAACCACGTTTGGCCTTTTTCGAGCCGGCACGGAATATCCACGACGGTCCAACGCTCCTTGGAGGCGCCTTTAGTTTGGACGTCGAGGAAACTCCAGCTGCCGTAAATACCTTGCTGCTCCGCCGAGAGTGGAACGAAGAACTCATGGCGGCTCTCAGCTCTGATTTGCAGGGTATCGATCGGCGACAAACAATCGGGCCCTTCAGCGGTTCGATTGCACGGAACCGTGGCTACGACCAGATCCTTCGCACGAGGCCAATTCGAGCTGTTCGTTGTCCAGATGACAAGATCGACCGACCAACGGCTTATCGCATCGATGCCCGCGATGCGGTCGTCGGGATTTTGACGAAAAAAATCGTCCAGGACCGCGCCGCATTTTGCGACGTCACTGCACGCGACCGCGTGCCCCTCGATCTCACCTTGAAAACGTAGCTTCGCCGAGCAGCCTGAGAGCAGCAGGGCCACGATAATCGGCCTCACTCAGCCCCTTCGCTCTCGGGCGCCTCCCCAAAGTGGGCGCCGATATCGTGATTTGGGCGAGCGCCGCCCAGCCGCGTCTGCATCTCCTGGAGCGATGCCAAGCGATGTGCCCATTGCACGGTGAGCCCACCGAAGTGAACCTGCAGATACGTGAGCTGATCGAGCGCGGAGATCAGGTGAGTAGGCTGCATTCGGTGATCGTACACGGCCATGTGAAATCCCGAGCCTGCGTGCTCCGTGTACTTTGCGGAGGCCTCCGCGCTTATCGTAGCGATGCTTTTGACCAGGCCCAACAAAAGCTCAGCGGCCGGAATCGCCGCCATCACGCCAGAAATTTTAGCGCGGGAACTCGAACTTCCGCTGCTGCTCGCTGCGGAGGCCTTGCCCGCGGCGACGTAGGCTTTCTGACGAGCTTGAATCGCCTCAATCACCCGTTGGCGTGCCGCTCGAAATGCGTGAACGCGTCCCAAGCTGTTTTTTTTCGCCGCCTCGAACCTAGCGTACGCCACGCGACCCGCCGCGGTCTGTAACTTGTTCGTGTCAGCCTGAAGCTTCTCCTCGAGCGAGGATATCGATGCGTCGCTGTGCCTAGCGACTGCGTACGCAGCCATCGAACCGATGCTCTCGACAAGATCGCCTGCTTCTTTCGCTTCGACAACAGCGAACTTGATCAGGCCACCCGCGAGAAACTCGAGGCCCGACTTTACCAACTCGACGTGGTGCTGTGCCTTCTCGAGCGCTTCCCGATCTTCCGCCACTTCGTTTTGGAGCTTCACCTTTTCGATCTCGATTTCCGCACTCTCCACTTCGGAGCGGCTGACATCAAGTTCAGCGCCAGAGCGAGCGAAGTCGCTGACACTCGCACGCAAGTGCGAGTCGGCACCGATCAGATCGTCGTGTTGTTGCTTCGCACCGACCCCATCCATTACGAGATGGCCTGCTGATTTCATCGCTGCGCGATCCGCACCAGTGAGGTTGATCGAACCATCGCCGCGGAAGAGATTCTTAGCCGTTAGATTTGGAGCAAGTTTCTGCTCGTCTGCCAACGAAGATGCATCGCCCTTCCACGAGGGAGAAGACATCGTGAAACCGAGCGCTGCCAGGTCGGGGTTTGCTTGAGCCATCATGAACGATTGATAGTCCATGGCGACCCCTGCCCGTACAGCCTCGATAGAGCGCGAGCTGGCGCCGTATGAATTCCAGAACAACTGGCGTTGGCCTTGGTCGGTGCGTTCCTGATGCATATTTGGAGCATCAGGGACTTGTCCAGGCTCGAGGTCGAGTCGGTTGAGAGCCGGACCCGGATCTTTCGGCGTCACATAGCGACGCCAGTCGAGAGCCTCTTCGTCGGGCTGAGCTGCGCTGATTTGATAGGTTCCGTGCGAGCGAGAGGTCAGGGACGGAGACGGAAGCTTGGGAAGCGGCGCCGCTTCTTCCGCGCCGAACTTGGGAAGTTTAGCGCCCTCATCGAAGACCGAATCGAGCGACGGGGACTTTGATTTTTTCTCTTCGGCTTGTTCTTCACCCATGACGAGTTCC